>Ga0137353_1000054_pt1 | contig 22802 bp, 20 predicted proteins | sample EasRivERMLT760_2_FD_104759 | JGI IMG/M metagenome (GOLD analysis project Ga0137353, IMG submission 104759) | Soil microbial communities from meander-bound floodplain in the East River, Colorado, USA - East River MetaG ERMLT760_2 | ecosystem: Environmental > Terrestrial > Soil > Floodplain ...
GACTTCGCGTCCCCGATCAGCGCATCCAACGTCGCAGGGTCAAACTCGGGGAACTCCTTTGGTCGGGCCATCTCCCCTCCTCAGGGTGAGTATGGCCTCACACACAGAATCCCGTACAGGCCCCTGAGGAGGGGCCACCAAAGGAGTTCCCCGAGTTTGACCCTGCGACGCTGGATGCGCTGATCGGGAAGACGAAGCCGCAACTGTCGCCCCAAGCCCACGCTCACGCCCAACCGCCACACTGCGCACCCCGCGCATCAGCGCGTTGGGTGAGCGACGCTGTTCTGACGACGCCCGAGACCGAGCAACCCATCCCGTAGCCGCCCTTCCTTCAACAAAAGTGAGCGTGAGTCGATGCGATCGCCCCCGAGGGCACCCGCCCGCGTGCGTCGCTCATTCGCGACCGAACTCGAAGGACCTCGTCGCACTCGGAGAGAGCCTTGCAGTCCCCTCAAGTCGTCCGGGAGCCAACTCGGGTCGACTTGCACTTCCCAAAACGAGACTCGTCGCTCCCTCGACTCGCCTTGCAGCGTCCACAACTCACCTCGCCGGACGCTCGACCGTGCCGGGAGCTTCCTGAACTGACCTCGTCGCTCCCTCGAGCTCCCTCGTCGCCAACTCGGGTCGCCTCGCCGCGCCCTCGTTCCGACCGGTCGCTCCCTCGAAGAGACTCGTCGCTCCCTCGAAGAGACTCGTCGCTCCCTCGAAGAGACCCGTCGCTCCCGCGAACGAACCGGGCGCTCCCGCGAAGAGACTCGTCGCTCCCGCGAACGAACCGGGCGCTCCCGCGAAGAGACTCGTCGCTCCCTCGAACGAACCGGGCGCTCCCTCAACTCACCTCGTCGGACTCGAAAGTCGTCTTGCAGCTCCCACGTTCGACCTTGCAGCGTCCTCGTTGAGCCTTGCAGCGCCGAAAATCGACCTGCACGCTCGCGCGTTCCCTCTGGCGGACCCTCACTCGTGACTGGCGGTCTCCTCCTTCAGACCTGCCGCTTGCGGCTTGTGCGCGTTCACGTGCTCGATCGCCCTGGACGTGCCGAGCACCGTCCACGCGAGTTCGAGCATCGGTTTTCCGACGCGTTCGCCACGAGCCCGGTCGGGCGGAAACCACGCCTGGAAGGCGGCCATGCCTTACCGCGCCCCGCGCTTCGGCAGTCGCTGCACGGATCACACCTGATCACCCGACCGGCCTCACACACAGAAATCCGCACAGACCCTCCGTCGGTCGCTGCTCACGATGATCCGCAACTCACGCAGCGACACACTTGTGGAACGCACGAAACTCAAGTGAGCCTCCCTCCTCTCTCCTCATTCCGCATCGACGTCCAGGGGTATAGGTTCGCAGCGTCCCTAACCCCGCATCAATGACGTCCCGTCGCGATTTCCTGACGACCTCCGCGGCCGCCGCCGCTGCGCTCTCGATGAAGCCGAGCGCCGCCTCCGCTCCCTCGTCCTCGCTCCTCAGGGCGCCAAGGCCCGTGGTGATCTCATCCGCCAATGGCCTCCGCGGCGTGAAGGTCGCGTATGACAAGATCCAGTCCGGCACCGACACCCTCGACGCCATCATCGCCGGCGTGAACATCCAGGAACTCGACGCCGATGACCAATCCGTCGGCTTGGGCGGCCTGCCGAACGAGGAGGGCGTCGTGCAGCTCGACGCGAGCTGCATGCACGGTCCCAGCAAGCGCGCGGGTTCGGTCGGCTGCATCGAAGACATCGCGACACCGAGCCTCGTCGCGAAGGCGGTGATGGACTACACCGACCACATCATGCTCGTCGGCGCGGGCGCGCGGCGCTTCGCGGTCGAGATGGGTTTCACGCCGCAGAACCTCCTCACGGACCGGTCGCGCCAGGACTGGATGCGCTGGAAGTCGCGCCTCAACAAGGACGACGCCTGGCTCGACCACGATGACGACATCGCCATCAAGTTCACGACCGGCACGATCAACATGAACGCGGTGAATGCCGCGGGCGACGTCTCGTCGGTGACGACGACGAGCGGCATGGCGTGGAAGGTGCCGGGTCGCATCGGCGACTCGCCGGTGATCGGCGCGGGCCAGTACTGCGACAACGGCGTCGGTGCGGCGGGGTCGACGGGGCGTGGCGAGGCGAACATCAAGGTCTGCGGCGCCTTCCTCGCCGTCGAGTTCATGCGGCAAGGGCTCGCGCCGCAGGTCGCGGTCATCAAGACGCTCGAGCGCCTCGTCGCGATGACCGAGGCGCGCCTGCTGCGTCCCGACGGCAAACCGAACTTCGATATCCAGTTCTATGCGGTCACGAAGGACGGGCGGTATGCAGGAGGGACGCTGTACGACGGCGCGGAGTTCGCTGTTTGCGACGAGAAAGGCGCGAGGCTCGAGAAGTGTGTGTCCCTCTTCTCTCGACCCTCTCGATAGGGACGATGCGGGAATTGGGATGCGGGGACCTCGCCCTCTCCCGTCGTGGAGGCGGGCAAGGAACCGGGAGAGGGGAGTTACCCTCCGAATGCCTTCGCGGCTCCGCTGACCTTGTCCGCCGCGACGACTAGTGCGTTGGCGGCGGCAGCGATCTCCTGCGTGCTCGCGCTCTGCTCCTCACTCGCTGCGGCGACGTCCTGCATCGCGTTCGCGAACGTCTGCGTGCCGAGTGAGAGCGAATCGAGCTTCGCGGTGATCTCCGCCGCGAGCGCCTTCCCCGACGCTGCGGTGCCGGCCATGGTGCCCACCCACTCATCGGCCGCGTCCACCGCGACCTCGACCTGCGTGAACGCGTGGCGCCCGTGTGTCGTCGCCGAGCGCACATTCTCCACGGTGGTGAGCGATCGCGCGGTCGCGGTGCGCGCCGTCTCCATCTGAGAGATGAGTTCCTGCATCAGCTGATCGGTGTGCTCGGCCGCCTCGGCGCTGCCTTGCGCGAGGCGCCGCACCTCGTTCGCGACGACGGTGAATCCCTCGCCCTGCTCGCCGGCGCGCGCGGCTTCCATCGCCGCGTTCAGCGCGAGGAGCTTCGACTGGCGCGCGATCTTCTGCACGAGCACCACGAAGCCGCGGATCTGGTCCGAGGCCGTGGCGAGCGACTCGGTCGCCGTCGCGCTGGCCTGCACATCGAGTAGCAGCGCGTCGAGCCGACGCGAACTCTCGTCGAGCTGCTCATGGCTCTCCGTCGCGAGCGCCTTGAGTCGCTGGTTTCGCGCGATGCCGTCGGCGGCGCCGGAGGAGACGTTGGACGCGAGGCTGTTGAGCCGCCCCGCGTCGAGTGAGAGGAGCCGGATCGTGTCGGCCATCTCCGACGCCTGCAGGCTCAGCGAGCTCGCCGTCTCGGCGATGCCCGATGCCGCGGTCGCCATGTGCTCGGTGCCGCCGGTGATCTCGGTCGACCGTCGCGCGGTCTCGTGCGCGTTCTCGCGGATGAGCACGCCCAGGCGGCGCAGCTCGCCCGACATCCCGGCCATGGAGCGGGCGAGGCGGCCGAGCTGGCCGCCCTGCCTCACGGCATCGGCAGTGCGGCTCAAGTCGCCCGCCGCGATGGCTTCGGCGACGTCGCCGAGGCCGCGGATCTGGTCGCCGACCATCGGCGAGATGATCCAGCGGAAGACGCCGGCTCCCGCACCGACGGCCAGCGTCGTCGCGAGCCCGAGGACCAGGGCGAGGCCGCCGCCATTGACCATCGCGACGACGCGCGGCCAGAGGAGGACGATGAGAAGGCCGAAGCCGGCGAGGCCGCCCATGGCGGCCCAGCTGGTCAGGCGGTCGAGGACGTGGGCACGGAAGACCTCGGGCTCGCCGGCCTCCCGCAGTTTGGTGCCCGCTGTCGCGGCGGATAGATTGCTCAGATTCTCACTCACTGACGATGACAGCACCCGTAGAACCGATCGGCTACGACCCGTCGGCCGTGGAATCGCGTTGGCGCGAGCGCTGGGCCGAGCGCGGCACCCATCGCACGGACATCGCGCACGGTGAACGCCCGTACTATGCGCTGATGATGTTCCCCTACCCCTCCGCGGAGGGGTTGCACGTGGGGAACCTCTTCGCGTTCACCGGTTGTGATATCTATGCACGATTCCAGCGCCTGCAAGGCCACACGGTCTTCGAGCCGCTCGGCTACGACGCGTTCGGCATCCACTCGGAGAACTTCGCGCTGAAGGTGGGGAAGCACCCGATGCGGCTCATCCCGAGCAACATCGCGAACTTCCGCCGCCAGCTCGACCGCGCCGGCCTCATGGTCGACTGGTCGCGCTCGGTCGACACCACGGCGCCCGACTACTACAAGTGGACGCAGTGGGTCTTCCTGCAGCTCTACAAGAAGGGGCTCGCCTACAAGAAGGCGGCGGCAGTCAACTGGTGCCCGTCGTGCAAGACCGTGCTCGCCAACGAGCAGGTGATCGACGGCAAGTGCGAGCGTTGCGGCACCGTGGTGGAACAGCGCTTCCTGGAGCAGTGGTTCTTCCGCATCTCTGACTATTCGCCACGCCTGCTCGACAACCTCGAGCGGCTCGACTGGTCGGAGACGACGAAGCAGGCGCAGCGGAACTGGATCGGGCGCTCCGACGGCGCACACCTGCGCTTCCGTGTGCTCGATGCGTTCGCCGATGCGGGGAGCGCCGCGGTCTCCGTCACGACCGAGATGCGCGCTGACGAGCCGATGATCGAGGTCTTCACGACGCGCCCCGACACGATCTTCGGCGCGACGTACCTCGTGCTCGCCCCCGAGCATCCGCTGGTCGGCGCGATCACGACGCCGCAGCAGGAGAGCATCGTCGCGGAATACCGCGCGCGGGCGACGAAGCAGGACCTCGTGAGCCGCAAGACGACGAAGGAGAAGACGGGCGAGTTCACCGGCGCGTTCGCGGTGAATCCCGCGACGGGCCAGCTGATCCCCATCTGGGTCGCCGACTACGTGCTGATGGAGTACGGCACGGGCGCGATCATGGCGGTGCCGGGCCACGACGAGCGCGACTTCGAGTTCGCGACGAAGTTCGAGCTGCCGATCGCGCGCGTCGTCGCGGGCGAGGGACAGAACGCGCGCACGCCGTTCAATGGAGAAGCGTACGTCGGCGACGGGCGCCTCGTGAACTCGGGGCGCTTCGACTCGATGCCCGTCGACACGGCGCAGCGCACGATCACCGAGTGGCTCGAGGGGCTGCACGCGGGGCAGGCGGTCACGAACTATCGCCTGCACGACTGGTGCATCTCACGGCAGCGTTACTGGGGCCCGCCCATCCCGATCATCTACTGCGATTCGTGCGGCACCGTGCCGGTGCCCGAGTCGCAGCTGCCGGTCGTGCTCCCCGACATCCCCGACTTCAAGCCCGACGACTCGGGCGTCTCGCCGCTCGCGCGTCACGAGGAGTGGTACCGCGTCCCCTGCCCGCTCTGCGGCAATAAGGCGCGGCGCGAGACCGACGTGAGCGACACCTTCCTCGACAGTGCCTGGTACTTCCTGCGCTATCCGAGCGTGGGCCGCGACGACGTCGCCTTCGACAAGGAGACGACGAAGAAGTGGTTGCCGGTGACGACGTACATCGGCGGCAACGAGCATGCGGTGCTGCACCTGCTCTACTCGCGCTTCATCACGATGGTGCTGCACGATATGGGGATGCTTGCGTTCGAGGAGCCGTTCACCCGGTTCCGCGCGCACGGACTCATCATCCGCGAAGGCGCGAAGATGTCGAAGTCGAAGGGCAACGTGGTGAACCCCGACGAGTACATCGAGAGGTGGGGGGCGGACTCGTTCCGCACGTACCTCATGTTCCTCGGCCCGTTTGAGGAGGGCGGCGACTTCCGCGACGCGGGCATCAGCGGCGTGAAGCGCTTCCTCGACCGGCTCTGGGCGTCGGTGCGCGACTGCACGAGCACGGGCACGCCCGACCCCGAGGTGCTGCGCAAGCTGCACGCGACGATCAAGAAGGTCGGCGAGGACATCCCCGCGCTGAGCTACAACACGGCGATCGCGGCGATGATGGAGTACATGAACACGCTGCGGAAGGGCGAGCGCGCATGCCATCGCGCCGAGGTGGAGCCGGTGGTGCAGCTGGTCTCGCCGTTCGCGCCGCACGTGGCGGCGGAGCTGTGGGAGATGCTGGGACACACGGAGAGCGTGTTCGAGACGCGGTGGCCGACGTTCGACCCGGCGATGCTCGCAAGCGACACGATCGAGCTCGTGGTGCAGGTCGGTGGCAAGACGCGCGGCAAGCTGGTCGTCGCGAAATCGGTCACGCAGGATCAGGCGCTCGCGGCGGCGCGTGCGGACGCGTCGATCGGGAGGTTCATCACGGGCGAGCCGACGAAGGTGATCCTCGTGCCGGGGCGATTGCTGAACGTCGTGCTGTAGGGGCGTCTTCCTCCCTCGCTTGGCCGAATGCGTTCGGTGGAGCCGCGGAGCGGGGAGGCCCTGCGAAGCGGCACTCCCAGCCGAGCGGCGCAAGGCGCGCGCGGTTCGGGGACGCACGATGCCGAAAGCAGAGCGAGGACCCCGAGCTGAACTCGGAGCCCCCGCTGCCGTGCGCGGGTGCGAAGCCTAGCGGTTGATCCAGTACGCGACCTTGACGAGGAACGTGTTGTCCGGCTGCCGCTTGAAGAGGTCACGGTAGTCCTCCGTCCACGGCCGATCGCTGAACTGGTTCGCGAACATCTCCTTGCCGTGCTGCCAGACCACGAAGAGAGTCGAGCCCGGCTGGTACTCCCAGCGCACCACCGCGTTCGCGCGCAGCTGCGCGAACTTGAAGGCGACGTCCTCACCCGGTGGCGGCGCGTACGGGACGAACCGGTCGTCGTAGCCAGCGGCGTTCGGGGTCGCGCTGATCTCGCGGATGTCCGAGTACCGGCCGTGCGACACGAAGGGCGCGCCGTAGAACTCGAATGACAGCGTCGGCGTCGCCGTGTAGTTCGCGCGCACGCTCATCGAGACCGTCGTCTGCTCGAGGTGCGCGAAGCTGTAGTGCGTGATGCCGGCGGTCGTGAAGTTGCCGTACCACTGGTTATCGTCGGTGCTCACGCTATACCCCGCGCTGAGGCCCACCGTCGAGCGCGTGCCGAAGCGGAGGTTCAAGTAGGGGCTATAGCTGGCGTTGTTCGACCTGCCTTCGTCGCCGAACCCGAGGTTGACCCACATGCCACCCTGGATCGGCCTACGGCCGTCGGAGTTGAAGCCGCCCCACGGATAGAAGCCGCGCGATTGCCGGAGCAGCGGTCCGCCGCGCGTGCAGCGGTCGCAGGAGGTGTTCGAGATGTTGGCGAGCGTGCCGCCGAGGTGCACGTCCCAGTTGTTGCGGAGCCCCATGTGGCCGTTGAAGTTCACGGCGTGGTCGAAGCGGGCGCCCGAGGTGTTCGCCCCCACCCAGTGGTTGCCGTTGAGCTGCGCCCAGCGGTAGATCCACTTCGCCTCGCGCCACGAGAGCGCGGCCCAGGTGCTCCAGTTCACGAGGTCGGCGCGCCGCAAGTAGCCGAGGTCGTTCACGTCGAAGCCGGCCGACTGGCGCACGAGGCTCGACTCGAAACGCGTGATGCCGCCGCCGTACTTCCCAACCTTGACCTGCGCCGCCGTGCCGGTGAGCGAGGTGCGCGTGGGATCCACCGTGAGCTCGTCACCCGGCTGCTGATAGTAGTGCACCGGACTGCGCTGCAGGCGATCGATCATCGCCGCGGTGCCGTCGACTCGCGAGACCGCCAGTTGGCCGTTGACCTCATAGTTGCGGTTGCCGAATCGGTTGCGCACGGTCGTGCCCGCCGTGTACGCGGCACTCGCGAGATACGGATCGGTCTGTGCATCGAGCGAACGGTTCACCGCGGTCGCGATGAAGCTGAAGCCCGCCTGTCCGCCGCGCAGGTCCTGGTTGGCGCGCAGCACCATGTAGTTGGTCTGCGGCTCGACCGCCGTGTCGCCGACGCCATTCACCTGCTGGGTGAACGCGTCGAGGATGCCGAACGAGAGCCCGCCGCGCGTGCGGCCGGTGAGCTTCGTCGCCGCGGCGATCGGCGTCGCGTTCGCGGTCGAGGCGTCGCCGTACAGCCCGCGCAGCGTGGGCGAGCGGCCGATGCGCCGCGAGTAGAAGAGCCCCTCGTTCGTGCTGCAGTCCACGACGATGTAGCAGTTGAGCGCGTACTGGTAGAAGCCGTTGCCCTCGACGAAGAACGGCCGGCGCTCGCCGAAGAAGGTCTCGAACGCCGAGAGGTTCACGACGGCGGGGTCGGCCTCGACCTGGCCGAAGTCGGGATTCACCGTCGCGTCGAGCGTCACGTTCGGCGTGATGCCGAACTTGAGGTCGCCGCCGATCGTGAACTTCTGTTGGCGGTCGAAGGTCGGGCCGGGGGTCTTCTGGTCCTTGGCGACGATGTACGGCGTTGCCTCGAGCCGGCGCGCACTGCTGAGCCCGCGCAATCCGGTGAGCCGTCCGAGCTGCGACGCGATGCCTTGCCGGCGCGGCGACCAGAGCGGCCAGGCTGAACGCTCCTTCGTGCGTTCGAGGTCGCGCCAGATGCCGAATCCGAACGTGTGCTCCGGCCGGTCGGCGTATCGCAGCTGCGAGAGCGGGATCCGGAACTCAGCCGTCCAGCCGAGCGAGTCGACCGTCGTGCCGGCCTCCCAGATGCCGTCCCACGAATCGTCCTCATCGGCATCGTTGGCCATCGCGTAGTCGCGCTTCACCCCGTCGGGGTTCACGGCGAACTCGTAGCCCGAGCGCTTGTCGTCGTACGAATCGATGAGGAGCTTGATCTGGTCGGACGGCCCGCGCTGGTCGCGGCGCGAGAGCGCGCGCATGATGCTGTCGGGATGCGCGTCGAACATCCGCACGAAGACGTAAAGGTGCTTCTCGTCGTACGCGACCTGGAACTCGGTGTCGAAGGTCGGGTCCGTGTCGACGCGAGGCTCGAAGGTGCGGAAGCCGCGCTGCTTGGGCGCATCGCGCCAGACGGGCTCGTCGGCGCGTCCATCGATGCGCATAGCATCGGCGGTGCGGCGGGCCTCGGCGCTCAGGGTCGCCGGCGCGGCGGCGTCACTGCCCCCTGACGACCGGGCCGGAGCGGTGGATTGCGCGGGGAGGGACACCGCGAGAAGCGCGGTCAGGACGAGGGCGTTCTTCGACGACATGGATGCGGCTCCTGGGGGGACGCCGGTTGGACAAGCAAAGCCACGAAACGGTTGGATGGCCCGATCGCATTGACACTGCCCGCCGCGGGGGGTGGGGCGGTATGCTACGGAGAGGTCACGAAACGATGCCCGCACCAATCCCCGGCCCTGCCACGCTCACCGAGACGATGCAACTCGTCATTGAGTGGCGGCGGCACCTCCATGCGAATCCCGAGCTCTCGTTCCACGAGAACGAGACGGCAGATTTCGTCGAGCGCACGCTCGCCGGGATCGGCGGGCTCGAGATCACTCGCCCGACCCCTACGAGCGTGGTCGCCCGGTTGGTTTCGGGGCGACCGGGGCCGGTGCTCGCGATGCGTGCGGACATGGATGCGCTGCCGATCATGGAAGAGACACGCCTCCCATTCGCTTCCACCAAGTACGGCGTGATGCACGCCTGCGGACACGACGGGCACACGGCGATGCTGCTCGGCGCCGCGCGCGAACTCGTCGCGCGGCGCGACGCGCTCATCGGTGAGTTGCGCTTCATCTTTCAGCACGCGGAGGAGACGCTTCCCGGCGGCGCCGAGGAGATGGTGCAGCGCGGAGTGATGGATGACGTGACACGCGTGATCGGCGCGCACCTCTGGGCGGACCTCCCGCTCGGTCAGGTCGGCGTCCCCAGCGGCGCGGTGACCGCCTCGCCCGACACGTTCTGGATCACCATCCGCGGCAAGGGCGGCCATGCCGCGATCCCGCAGCAGACGGTCGACCCGATCGCCGTCGGAGCACAGGTCGTCGCGAACCTCCAGCACCTCGTCGCGCGCGGTGTCGACCCGCTCGACAGCGCGGTCGTGAGCGTGACGCAGTTCCATGCGGGGACCACTAACAACGTGATCCCTGATGTCGCCGAGCTGAACGGCACGGTTCGCACGTTCGATCCGCAGGTCCGCACCGAGCTCGCCGCGCGCATGGAGCGCGTGATCCGTGGCGTGACCGAGGCGCATGGCGCGACGTACGAGTTCACGTACGAGCGCGGGTATCGCCCGGTGATGAACGACGAGAGCGTCACCGCCGAGATGGTGCAGGTCGCGCGAGATGTGTGTGGCACCGATGCGATCGCGCCGATGCGCGCGGTGATGGTCGGCGAGGACTTTTCGGCGTTCCTGCAGAAGTCACCGGGGACCTTCTTCTTCATCGGCGCGGCGCGGGCGGTGGACGGCGCGGTGCATCCGCACCATCACGCGAAGTTCGATGTGGACGAGCGCGCGTTCGAGACGGGCGTGCGGATCTTCGTCGAGGCCGCGACGCGGTACTGTGCACCGCGCTGATCGCGGGGCGCTGAGCGCGCCGCGCACTACTCCGCCACGTACCGCCATGGCGCGTCGGGTGACGCACGCCGCCAGATCGTGAAGAAGGGGAAGCGCGGCTTGGGTCCTCCGTTCGCTGGTGGCGTGTTCGGCTCGATGAACCCGATCGTCACGCCGAGGTCGCCGCTCGAGGCGACGAGTGCGCGGTCGGGGCCCCAATTCACGGAGCTCCCACCGTTCTCGCCCTGCGAGACGGCCCGTGCAATCGCCTCGTTGCCGAGCACGAAGGCCGCGCGCGCGTTTCCGCCCATGTTCATCGCGTCGGCGCTGCCGAACTTCCTGAACCCGTCGTGCAGGCCGATCGTTTGCGACTCGCGCGCGAAGTCGCGCTCCGACTGCATGAGCGAACCCCAATGGTTCGCGAGGCGTCCGGCGTCCTTCTCGACGCCGACGAGCCTCGAAGGAAGTGCGGGGGCGAGCAGTGCGGTGTCGATCGCACCGTCGGGCCGCCGATTCCGCCGGTAGACCGCGACGCGCCATCCGTCGGCGCCCTTGACCCAGTACGCGAGGTATCTGCCCGGCATGACGGTGCCGTCCGCGCGACGAACAGTGATGTAGCCGAACGTGAATCCGTGCCGGCCATCGGCGGAGATGCCGCCGCGCACCGGCGCCCAATCGGCGCGCGAGCCCGCGTTGAGCGTGTCGCGTGCGATCTCGGCGCGCACCGCGTCGACGCCATCGGCGAACCCGCGGCCCGGGACGGGCATCACGACGTCGCTCGCCATCATCGCGGTGAGGCCGGGGATCATCGTCGTGCGCGAGCTCGCCGCGGAGGCGGCGCGGTCGGCGGCGAGCAGCTCGGCGACGGCAGCGGCCGGAGAGCGCGGTGCGGCCGCGACGAGGAGCATGAGCACCGCGAGCGAGATCGCGGCCCGCACGCGAAGCGAGGGGCGCCTCATGCCGCCGCGCCCTCAGCGACGGGTGCGGGCGGCGCGGCGAATCCGCGCGAGGTCCGCCTCACGGCCTCGCGATGGAGCAGCCAGAGCGTGAAGAAGCAATGGACGGTCGCCGCAGCGACCGAGATCCACCAGAGCGTCGCGAGATGGAAGCCGGGCTGCCGCGAGACCCAGATCGCGGGGATCGCAAAGGTCGCAAGGCGCACCGCACTCGAGATCACCGACGGCACCGTGTTCCCCATCGCCTGGAACATGCCCGAGCAGGTGAACACGATGCCCGTCGCGACGAAGTTCCACGAGATCGTGCGCAGGAACTGCACCGCCACTTCCACCGCGCCGGCATCGCTCGCGAACGCCGAGACGAACCAGTGCGGGCGCCAGTGCGCGAAGAGCGTCGCGAACACCATGACCACGCTGCCGATCTTCACCGAGGCGAAGAAGGTCTCGCGCGCGCGGTCGGGCTTGCCCGCAGCCAGGTTCTGGCCGGCGATCGGCGCGGCGGCGAAGGCCACCGCCATCGCGGGAAGGAAGATCGCCTGCATGATGCGACTGCCGACTCCGAATCCTGCCTGGGCCTCGGCGCCGAACTGCCGCACGATGTAGTAGTTGAGGACCATCGAGAGGAAGATCAGGAAGAACTCGCCGCCCGCCGGCACGCCGATGCGCAGCAGGCGCCACCAGGTGGGGAGGTGCGGACGGAGGAGCTTCGTGTCGACGCCGACGAAGTGCTCGAGGCGCACGAAGTAGATGAGCAGCACCACGACGCCGAAGGCGATCGAGATCGTGCTCGCGAGCGCGGCGCCGGCGACGCCCATCGGCCGGCCGGTGCCCCAGCCCGCGATGAGCACGGGCGCGAGCACCGCGTTGAGCACCACGGTGAGCACCTGCACCACCATCGTCGGCTTCGCGATGCCTGTGCCGCGCAACGCCGAACCGGCGGAGATGAGCGCGAACTGCAGCGCGAGCGCGGGGAGGAACCAGCGCAAGTAGGCGCGGCCGGCCTGGAAGGTGGCATCGTCCGCCGCCAGCGTGCGCAGGTACGCGTCGGAGAAGAGCAGTCCACCGACGATCACCGCGCCGCCTGCGATCGCGGCGAGCAGCAGGCTCTGGTTGAAGACGAGGTTGCCGTCCGCGGCGTCCTTGCGCCCGGCGGCGTGCGCGATGAGCACCATCGTGCCGACGCCAAGGACCTGCGTGAGCGCCATCACGATGAAATTCACGTTGCCCGCCGCACTCACGCCGGCGAGCGCCGCGTCACCGAGGCGTCCGACGAAGTACAGATCGATGAGGAAGTACAGCGTCTGGAAGACCATCCCGATCATCATCGGGACGGCCATGCGGACGATGTGTCGCGGGATCGAGCCCTGGGTCAGGTCATGCATCGGATGCGGAGTCGGTCGTGAAGGCGGCATCGGCCAGTTCGCGCGCGTGCGTGCGGAGGTCGCGTGGCCACGGCTTGGAGAGAACGATGAACCGGGGACGGTCATTGGCGAAGAGGGCGCGCGTCGCCTCCTCGAAGTTGGGCTGGTCACCCAGCATCGCACTCATGAAGCGATATGCGGCTTCCTGTCCGCGCCGTCGGCGGTCCTTGCCCGCGTTCGTCACGCGCGCGATGTCCACCAGGCGACGCAGTGCCGCGGAGGCGCCACCCGGCTGCGCCGCCAGCCAGTCCCAGTGCCTCGGTAGCAACGTGACCTCTCGCCCCTGCACGCCGAGTCGCGGCCGCCCGGGGCCGCGCGGACCGTCATCTCCCACGGTCGCGACGGCAATGCGAGCCATCGTTGCGTCCTCGACGGCGCGCGCCCGAGCGAGGACGGTCGCGAGGTTCCCGCGCAGGTCCAGTTCGATCGGTTCGCTCGTCACGGCGTCGAAGACGAGCGGCCCCCGCGTCGCATCCGCTTCCTTCAGCGCGCGGGCGACGGTGGGCAGGTCCCCGCGTGCGACGAGCGCGGGTCCCGCGAAGGCGATGGCGTCGGTCGACATGGGTCGTAATTACACCCGGGTGATATTGCCTGTCAATATCACCCGGGCACAACCCACGGCGCGATCAGGCCAAGCCGAGCTTCTGCATCCGCGCGAGGGTCGACGCGTCGTGCGAGAACCAGCGCGCGGCGAGCACGCCGCCGAGGAACCCGCCGAGGTGTTCCTGCCACGAGATGCCCTCGGCACCGGGCAGTACGCCGAAGACGAGCCCGCCCCAGAGCGCGGTGACGACGAGGCTCAGCGCGATGCTCCCGAAGCTCCGCGCCCACCAGCCGGCGAAGATGAGGAATCCGAGGAAGCCGAAGATCACGCCGCTCGCGCCGATGTGCACCGAGCCGCTCGCGCCGAGGAGCCAGGCGAAGAGTCCGCCGCCGATCGTCGCGAGGAGCGCGACGAGCACGAAGTGGCGCGGGTCGCGCAGCATGACGAGCCAGCCGAGCACGAGCAGCGAAGCCGTGTTCGCGACGAGGTGCGAGAAGCTCGCGTGCAGGAACGGCGCGGCGACGATGCCCCAGAGTCCGCTCGCGGTACGCGGCACCACACCGTACTGGATGAGCGATCCGCCGAGCACGGTGTCGACGGCGAAGACGCCCCAGAGTGACGCGACCGCGACGCCAAGGATGCTGGCGTGGACGCGGAGTGTACGGACGACGCTGATCGGGCGGGGGGTGACGAGCATCGGTCGGCCCTGGTGGGAGGAGGGCGCGCAGGCGTGCCTGTATCTAACTTGCGGGAACGCACCGAAACAGTGAGGCGAGTCCCATGCATGCTGACGATCTACGCGCGGTGATGGTACGCGACCTTCAGGCCCTGCTGCGCGAGGTGAACCTCTATCCTGATGACGCCACGCCGTGGCAGGAGGTTCCAGGGATCGCCAACACCGGCGGCACGCTGGTGCTCCATCTGGCTGGGAATGTGCAACACTTCATCGGCGCGGTGCTGGGTGCGAGTGGCTTCGTGCGCGACCGGGACGCGGAGTTCGGGCGGCGAGGCGTGACGCGCGCCGAGCTCGTGGCGGGGATCGAGAAGGCGATCGCGGTGGCCGAGCGCGTCTTCCCGACGATCACCGAAGCCACGATGCGATCCGATTTCCCCATCGACATCGCGGGCAGGAAGTTGAATACGGCGCGGTGGTTGACGCACCTCGCGTCCCATCTGGCGTATCACCTGGGGCAGGTCGACTATCACCGGCGGATGGTCGCGCCGAAGAGCGGCACCGCCGACACCATGGCGCTCGGCGAGATCTGAGCCGGGGCCCGAAACCTTCGTTGGAGCGACGCGATGCACATCGAACTCCTCATCCTGCGGTTGGTCCACGTCCTCGGCGGCATCGCCTGGGTGGGCTTTGCCGCGTACAACACCTTCTATCTCGTCCCAACGCTCACCGAGATGGGACCGGCGGCGGGCGCCGTGACGGCCGGCTTGCAGAAGCGGAAGCTCTTCACCGTGCTCCCGATCATCGCCGTCGTGACGATGCTCGCCGGCATCCGGCTCATGATGCTCGTCGCGGCCGGGTCCAATGGCACATGGTTCACATCGGCGACGGGAAGGGCGATCTCGTTCGGCGCGGCGGCTTCCATCGCGGGCTTCGCCCTCGGGCTCGCGGTCGCGCGTCCGGCGATGATGCGATCCGCGGCACTGATGGCGGAGCGTGCATCGGCGAGCGCCGATCGGCAGCGTGAGATCGACGGCGAGGTGACGAAGCTGCGCGCGCGCGGCGGATGGTCGGCGAAGTGGTCGACCTATCTGCTCCTCGCTGCGGCGGCGGCGATGGCGGTGGCACGATACGTCTAGCGCCCGGGTGGTCGCGGGTCGAAGTTAGTGGCCCCACCTCCCAGCAGGTCCGATGCGGCGCGCGAGCGGGACACGGAAGGCTGGCGAACTCTGGCTCGGCGCCGAGGGGGAATCCTCGGTCCGTGGATTGCTCCACGTTGCGCGCGACCTCGGCGCGACCGACCTCCATATCATGGCCGGGTCACCGGTCTTCGCGCGCGTGGAAGGAACGCTGCGCGCGATCAGCGACGCGCCGCTCACCGCGTCCACCGCGAGGCACCTCGCCTTCGCGCTCCTGAACACCGACCAGCGCACCACGTTCGACCAGACGCTCGACCTCGACCTCATGGTCGTGGACGACGACCAGCACCGCTATCGCATCAACGTCGGCTTCGCGAACGGGCTCGTCGGCGCGGTGATCCGTCTGCTGCCGCCGAAGCCGATCCCGCTCGCCGACCTCAAGCTCCCGCCGATCGTCGAGACGGCGACGCATCGCGGGAAGGGGCTCGTGCTCATCACGGGCAGCACGAGCCAGGGCAAGACGACGACCATGGCGAGCATGGTGGACGCGATCAACCGCCACAGCCGCAAGCACATCGTCACGATCGAGGACCCGATCGAGTACGTGCACACTCCGGTGCAGTCGCTCGTGCGCCAGCGCGAGGTGGGACGCGACACGAAGAGCTTTGCGAGCGGCCTGCGTGCGGCGCTGCGCCAGGATCCCGATGTGGTGCTCGTCGGCGAGATGCGCGACTACGAGACGATCGAGATCGCGCTGCGTGCGGCCGCCTCGGGGATGCTCGTCATCTCCACACTGCACATCGTCTCGATCGAACGGTTGATGGACCGCCTCCTCTCGTACGCCCCACCGGGGCGCGAGGCGCTCGTGCGCACGATGGCGTCGGAGGTGCTGCACCTCGTCGTGCATCAGGAGCTGCTGCCGACGCTCGACGGCGGGAAGCGCGTCGCCGCCGAGGTGGTCGCGGGGACGCGGGCGGTGCGCAACATGCTCAAGTCGGGAACGGAGTCGCAGCTGCGGCAGGCGATCCTCTCCGGCCGCGACGCGGGGATGGTGACGATGCAGGCCGCGCTGGACGGCCTGCTCGAAGAGGGCGCGATCTCCGAGGACATCCACGGCGCGGTCGCGCGGAACTATGCCACTCTCGCCTGATCCAGAGATGGACGCCGAGTTCCGCGAGCGGCTCGCCGACGCGCTCGGGAAGGACTATGTGCTCGGCGACCTCGTGGGGCAGGGCGGGTTCGGGCGCGTCTACCATGCGGTGGACAAGCGGCTCGACCGTCGCATCGCGGTGAAGGTGATCCGTCCCGACATCGCGGGCGCCGCGGCATTCGTGGACCGATTCCGGCGCGAGGGCGTGAGCCTCGCGCGGCTGCGGCACCATGCGGTCGTGCCGATCTACGACATCCGCGAGACCGATGGGCTGATCTTCTACACGATGCCGTACATCGACGGCTCGACGCTCGCGGCGAAGCTCGAGCATCGTGGCGCGCTGCCGCCGAAGGTCGCCCACCGGATCTTCACCGACCTGTGCGAAGCCGTGGCGGCGACGCATCGCGCGGGGATCCTGCATCGCGACATCAAGCCTGCGAACGTGATGCTCGAGGGGGCGCAGGAGAAGGTGCTGCTCACCGACTTCGGCATCTCGCGATTCACGAGCGGCGAGGACGTGACCGAGGGCGGCGCGGTGCTCGGCACGCCGACGTACATGGCGCCCGAGCAGTTTGCGGGGGGCGCCGTGGACCATCGCGTCGACATCTATTCGCTCGGCGTGGTGGGCTACCACCTGCTCACCGGCCGACCGCCGTTCAGCGGCGGCTCGCCGACCGAGGTGATGGTGCTGCACGCGACGGAGCGGCCGCGCGGGATCCGTTCGATCAACCCGTCGGTGCCGATGGCGCTCGCCGACGCGGTGGAGCGCTGTCTCGAGAAGGAGCCCGACGCGCGGTGGGACTCGGTGCTCGAGCTCGTGGAGCACATCGGGCGCGTGAGCTTCTTCCGCGAGCTCGGCGAACCGGCGAACGACTCACCGCCGTTCGTGGGGAAGGCGACGGTGGCCGCGGTCACACTCGCGGTCGTGACGGCGCTGCTCGCGTGGCTCGGCGCCGACTACCTCCTGCTGCTGCAGCCGTACCAGTTCGCAATCGCGAGCGGCGGATCCTTGTTGATCGCCGTGCTCTCGTCGCCCTGGATCGCCCTCGCGTGGGCGCGGTTCATAGCGCGTCGGAAGCACCAGCCCCTGCCGACGGAATGAAGACGTCGCTCGAGGCGGCATTCGCCGCGATCACCGCCCATTGGTCGCCGGTGGTGATCGGCGAGCTCAATGGCCAACAAGTGAAGGCGGTGAAGTTCAAGGGCGTGTTCCACTGGCACCAGCATCGCGATGAGGACGAGATGTTCCTCGTGCACCGCGGCCGCTTCCGGATGGAGTACCGCGACGGCGTGCTGGAGCTCAGCGCCGGCGAGTTCTGCATCGTGCCGCGTGGCACTGAGCATCGGCCGGTGGCCGACGAGGAGGTGGAGGTGATCCTCTTCGAGCCGGCGAGCACGGTCCGCACAGGCGACTGATACCGAGGCGGTGACGATCGACCCTGCTACTTCTTGTCGCGCGAGATCGAGTAGACGTAGGCGGCGAGCGCCTTCACCTGCTCGTCGTCCAGGTTCATCGGCCCGCCGCGCGGGTTCATCGGGAAGCGGCGTGTCTGATCCTTGAGCGCGGTGCGTGGGACGCCGTTGGTGATCGTCGCGACGATCTCCTCGTACTTCCCCGTGCTGTGCAGCCACGGGCCGGCGATGAGGCTCGGGCCGTTCTGCGCGCCACCGGCCGTCGCGCCATGGCAGCGCTGGCAGGCTCCATTGTGGTAGAGCGAGTCGCCGAGCGCGATGCGCGCGGGGGTGACGTCGACGGGCTCGACGGGGCCGCTCGGCGCGGCCATCTCGGCGGCGGATCCCGCGGACTTGTGACAGCCGGCGATGACGAGCACGACGGCGAGCGGAGCGAGAAGGAGCGACCGGCGCATCGAACGGACCTCAGCGGTTGGAGTCTGGAGACCTAACGCCTCCGGTGATCGCGACGTTGCCTCGTTGAACATGGCTTGGGCGCGCGGACCCGGCGAGTCGAGTGCACTCGGGATGCGCGGTCAGCCCGGCAACGCCACCCGCTCGAGCGCGCCGGTGAGCGACTCGTCGCCCACATCGAGGTAGAGCGCGCCGTCGGTGACGGTGAGGGACCAGTTGTTGCGCCGGTCGAGGCGCGAGGCGAGCGCCGTGAGGAGGTCGCGCGGCACCAGGTGCACCTCGACCGACTCGGCGCGATGGATGCGCTGTCCCGCGTACGCGGTCACGAGGGTGCGCGGCTCGCGATGCGTGTAGAGCGCGACACGCGGACTCGCCTTGCTCGCCTTGTGCAGGCGCGCCGCGTCGGGGACGCCGACCTCGATCCACGCGCGCCAGGCCCCCGTGAGGTCCTTCACCATGAGTGGCGGGTCGTCGGCGTCGGAGATGCCGCCCTTCGAGAAGGCGATGCCGTCGGTGTACTCGAGGCAGTAGGCGAGGACGCGCGTGAGCAGGTACTCCTCGCTCTCCGACGGATGGCGGGCGGCCTTGATCGCGAGCCGTTCGTACACGCCGCGGTCGACGTCGTTGAGGGCGACGTCGAAGGAGTAGAGGGTGGCGGTGAGTGCCATCACGGGAAGGTAATCGGAGCAGACGCGGGGCTGGTGCGGTCCCCTGCCGCTTCTTAGTTTCGCGCTGGCCCTCCACTGGAGCTCTCGCGTGCGGTTGCTCGGTCTCGCCCTGCTCGTCGCCCTGTTCAATACGCCCGCCGAGGCGCAGCGCAGGAAGAAGTGCAACACGGCGTTGCCTGATTCGTCGCTCCTCGTGAGCGGTCCCGTCTATCGCGAGTGTGACGTGGACAGGGCCGCCTCGCGAGTCGGGCTTGAGCCGAAGTTGAGTTCTTCGTCCACGCCGGCGGGAACGAGCCACTCGTCCTCATGCACGGTGGCGGAGTTCCGCTTCGTGGTGGACACCTCGGGAAAGGTGGAGCCGGCGGGCATCGAGGTGGCGCGCACCGACGATCGCTCCTTCTCCCAGGCCGTGCTCGTCACGTTGAATGAGCTGCGTTACCGGCCGGCGATGCGAGACGGCGTCCCCGTGCGCCAACTGGTCACTTATCGGCGCACGCGCTCCGTCGTCGTGACGACCACGACCGTGGTCTCGTCGGGCGCCATGCCGACTGCCGCGGACCTGCCGATGTCGGGGCCATCGGGGACGACGAGCGGCTGCCGCTGACGCACCGCCTCAGCCGCTGAGTCGCTCCAGCAGCGCGACCCCCGAGGACCGCCGGAACTCCTCGCGTTTGCGCGCCGGGAAGAACCGCCCGACGAACATCCAGAGGCGCGCGCCGGCGAAGATGCGGCGCAGGCGGATCCCCTCCTCGACCATCGGCCGCCACTCGCGCTCCTTCCAGCCCGAGGGCACGAAGAAGGCCGTGTGGTCCTCGGGTCCGAACCGGAACGGCGCGTTGCCGGCCTCGACGGCCTTCCCCCGCGAGCGGCGCATCATCTTGAGGAGGCCGGGGCTCGCGAGGTCGACGAGCAACCCTTCCGAGATGACGAGCGTGCGTCGGCCGTCGGCGGCGAGGCGCGTGAAGAGCAGGCGGCGCGCATCGCGATCGGCGAGGTCGAGGCGAACCGCCTCGTAGGCGCAGCGCGTCGGCTCCTTCGACAGCGCGGCGGCTTTCTCGTCGAGCATCGCCGGATGGTCGACGTCGATCCACCTCAGGTCGCGCGGCAGGTCGAGGCGCCAGGGCCGGGCGTCGAAGCCCGCAGCGAGGTTGAGCACCTGCGTCACGCCGTCCTCGCGGATGCTGCGCATGACGAGTTCGTCCATCACCGCCGCGCGCACGATCATCGGCCAGTCGGCGCGCGAACGGGTCGTGGAAGATCGCGTCGGGTCGTTCGGTCTCCATCGCACGGTAGACGGCCACCCAGCGCGCAGTATCGGAGACGTGCGTGATGCGTGCAAACTCCACCATGGCTCTCACGGTCGGGTGAGGGCTTCTCCGACGCAAGACCGGTCCCCGGCGCAAGGGGTCGGCATGCCGGCAGGGACCGCAATTCGACCCCCTGACCGGTTAGATTCAAGGACTCTTTCGTGGGATGATGATGATCCAGGGATTCGAATTCAGCGACGCCGGGCGCCACTACACTTGCACGGTGGAGGGGCGGAAGGGCGCGGATGAGGCGTGGTGGTGGTTCGCTGTCTCCGGGGACGGGCAGCGGTACGCGCCCTTTCTCGCGTCGAAGAGCGACACGCGGGCGTCGGTGCAGGAGCGCGTCGTCGCGTTCTACCTGAATCGGCTCTTCCAGCTCACGCAGCCCACGCGCCGTGGTGCGCATTGGGGCAAGCGTCCCACGCCGGCCGCAGGGGCACCCCCGGTCGGCGCACCCGCGGTCGCTGCGCCGCCGGCCGCCGCACCAGAGGCGAAGCAGTAGTTCGCATCACGGGCGCGCGTCACGCGCGCCCGACTGGACAACGCGAGCGGCAACGGGAGATTCAGCGGTACCCGTTCCCCTGAGTCGCACATGTCGCAGTCGTCCGGTCGATCGCACTCGCGCGCCACGTTCGTCGGTGCGCTCCTCACGCCCCTCATCGCGTCGTTGATCGCCTCCGCGCCGCTCGACGCGCAGGGGACGATCCCCGACGGCGCGATCCAAGGCCCACGCTGGCGCCACATCGGCCCCTTCCGCGCCGGCCGCACCAAGAGCGCGGTCGGCGTGCCACAGCAACCGAACGTCTTCTACATCGGCGCGACCAATGGTGGCGTCTGGAAGACGAACGACTACGGCCGCACCTGGAAGCCGATCTTCGACGCGATGTCGCGCGGCTCGATCGGCGCGCTCGAGATCGCGCCGTCGGATCCGAACGTCATCTACGTCGGCAGCGGTGAAGGACTGCAGCGCCCCGACCTGTCGACCGGCGATGGGCTCTATCGCTCGAACGACGCCGGCCGCAGCTGGACGCGACTCGGCCTGAACGACGGCCAGCAGATCCCGCGCATCGCGATCGACCCGCGCAATCCCGATCGCATCTTCGTCGCGGTGCTCGGACATCCATACGGCCCCAACACCGAGCGCGGCATCTATCGGTCGACGAATGGCGGACGCTCGTTCGATCGAGTGCTGTTCAAGGACGAGAACACCGGCGGTGCCGACGTGATACTCTCGCCCGATGACCCGAACACCGTGTACGCGGTGCTGTGGGAGGCACGACAGGGACCGTGGGAGAACGCGGCCTGGAGCGGACCGAACTCGGGTCTCTTCAAGAGCACTGACGGCGGCAACACGTGGAACCAACTCGCGGGCGGACTGCCGACGACCGCCGAAGGGCTCGGCCGCATCGGACTCGGGATCAGCCCGAGCGATCCGCGTCGCATGTACCTCACGGCGACGGCGGGGGCGAAGAGCGGCATCTATCGCAGCGACGACGCCGGCGCGACCTGGGTGCGCACGACGGCGGACAACCGCTACTTCGGCCGCGGTGACGACTTTGCATCGATCACGGTGGACCCGCGCGACCCGAACACGCTCTACACCATGAACGTTGTCGCGTGGCAGAGCACGGACGGCGGCCACACCTGGAAGAGCTTTCGCGGAGCACCGGGCGGTGACGACTACCAGCGCCTCTGGATCAATCCGACGAATGCCGACGTGATGCTGATCGTGAGCGACCAGGGAGCGGTGATCACGGTGAATGGAGGCGAGACGTGGAGCTCGTGGATGAACCAGGGGACGGCGCAGTTCTATCATGTCACCGCCGACAACGCCTGGCCCTATCACCTCTGTGGCGGACAGCAGGAGTCGGGATCGGCGTGCGTCGCGAGTCGCGGCAACGATGGCAGCATCACGTATCGCGATTGGCGTCCGGTGGGCGCGAGCGAATACAGCTACGTCGCGCCCGATCCACTCGACGCGAACATCTACTACGGCGGCACCGTCACGCGATTCGACCGGCGCACGGGGCAGGTGCAGAACGTGAGTCCCAACGCGGGACGCGGACGGAGCTTCGGGCCGCCGGCCGCTGGTGCCGCACCCGACTACTTCCGCGGCATCCGCACGATGCCGATCCTCTTCTCGCCGACGAATCCGCGAAAGCTCTACTACGGCACGAACGTCCTCTGGCAGACGGTGAACGGCGGGCGCACCTGGACGCGGCTCAGCGACGACCTCTCACGCGCCACATGGGCAGTGCCGCCGAGCGTCGGGAAGTACGCCGACTCGCCGGCCGCGCGTGTCACGCGGCGCGGCGTCGTCTACACGATCGCGCCGAGCCCGATCGATTCGAACACGATCTGGGTGGGGACCGATGACGGGCTGATCCACGTGACGCGCGACAACGGCAAGACGTGGACCGACGTCACGCCGCCGCAGATCGGCGCGTGGTGGAAGGTCTCGATCACGGATGCGTCGCACTTCGACGCGAACACGGCGTACGCCGCGGTGAACACCTTCCGGCTCGACGACCTGCGCCCGCACATCTACCGGACGCGCGACGGCGGGAAGACATGGACCGAGATCGTCGCGGGCATCGCTTCGACCTCGCCGACGAACACGGTGAAGGAGGATCCGAAGCGGAAGGGACTGCTCTTCGCGGGCACCGAGAATCAGGTCTGGTTCTCGCTCGACGACGGCGACCTTTGGCAGCCGCTCCGGCTCA
>Ga0137353_1000055_pt1 | contig 22704 bp, 18 predicted proteins | sample EasRivERMLT760_2_FD_104759 | JGI IMG/M metagenome (GOLD analysis project Ga0137353, IMG submission 104759) | Soil microbial communities from meander-bound floodplain in the East River, Colorado, USA - East River MetaG ERMLT760_2 | ecosystem: Environmental > Terrestrial > Soil > Floodplain ...
ATGTCGTTCGTCTTCGCGACCCGTCCGGTGCGCCGGACGAAGACGCGACGGCTCCCGTTCGAGTCCGGCGTTTCGCAGGGCCCGCCACAGGCGAACCGCTTCACGGTCGGCTTCTACCTGACGGCGATGCTCTTCATCGTCTTCGACATCGAGACCGTCTTCATGATCCCGTGGGCCGCCTACTACCGGCAGCTCTCCTGCGCCGTCACCCTCGTCGGTGGCGCCTGCCCCGCGGGCTCCATCTCGTTCTTCGGACTCGGCGAGATGATCGTCTTCATGGTCATCCTCCTCGCCGGCTACGTCTACATCTGGAAGAAGGGAGCGCTCCAATGGGATTGAAGGAGCTCATGAACAAGGGCTCGGGCACGGACCCGAAGCTCGTCTACGACTACGATCCCGACAGCAACCAACCGTTCGTCACCACCTCGCTCGACTTCCTCGTCAACTGGGGCAGGGCGAACTCCCTCTGGCCGATGCCGTTCGGCACGGCGTGCTGCGCGATCGAGTTTATGGCGAGCGCGGCGAGCCACTTCGACCTCGCGCGCTTCGGCATGGAGCGCATGAGCTTCTCGCCGCGCCAATCGGACGTGCTCATCTGCGCGGGCCGAGTGCCGTTCAAGCTGGCGCCGGTCATCCGGCGGATCTATCAGCAGATGCCGCAGCCCAAGTGGGTCATCTCCATGGGCGCCTGCGCGTCCACGGGCGGCATGTTCGACTCGTACGCGGTGGTGCAGGGCATCGACACGATCATCCCGGTGGACGTCTACGTCCCGGGGTGCCCGCCGCGCCCCGAAGGCCTCATCTACGGCATCATGATGCTGCAGAAGAAGGTGCGCGAAGAGCGCATGAGCAACGAGAGCATCCGCGACGAGATGATGCCCGACCCGCTGTCACAGCTCTACATCCCGGCGAGCCGCATTGACGAGCTCTCGGAGCCGTTCGGGAACTCGGTCCACCAGACGCGGTCGGCGCCGTGAGCAGCGATCTCGAAACGCAGGACCACGGCGCACCGACGTTCGCGATAGTGATGCCCGGGCAGCCGGGCGACAATCCCACGACGCCGAAGAACGTGCCGCACAAGGGCGGGGCGGTGAACCCGTCGGTCGACGACCTGCGCGTGAAGTTCGGTGCGGCCATCGGCCGTCACGAAGTGGGGTGGGGCGAAACGACAGTCTACGTGGAGCGCACGAAGGTGCGCGAGATCTGCGCGTGGCTCCAATCGGACCCGTCGCAGTCGTACGAGTACCTCTCGGACGTCACGGCCGTGGAATACCGCGACCAGGTGCGCCCGATAGAAGTGGTCTGGCACATCCGCTCGCTCAAGTTCCGCCGCTTCCTGCGCCTCAAGGTCGAGCTGCCGAAGGACGGCAAGACGCCGCTCGATGTGCCGAGCGTGTGGCCGGTGTGGAAGGGCGCGGATTGGCTCGAGCGCGAATGCTACGACATGTTCGGCATCACGTTCGCCGAGCACCCGGACCTGCGTCGCATCCTGCTGTGGGAGCAGTACAAGGAAGGGTTCCCGCTCCGGAAGGACTTCCCGCTGCGCGGCCGGTTCTCGCGCGCGGAACAACTCAAGAACGCACTCGCCGCCGACCCCGAGGCGCGCTACTCGATGGAAGAGATCTCGGTGCTCGAAGCCTTCACCGATCTCCCCGCCGACATGCGCAAGCGGCTCGGCGGCGGCGAGAAGGTGGGAGAATAGCGATGGCTACACTCGTGGGTGAGTCGGGGAAGAAGACCCGCATGGTGGAGATGGAGATCAAGCCGCGCTCGCTCGAGAGCGGGTTCGCTGGCGGCATGGAGCCGGAGTTCGAAGGCGAGCACATGCTGATCAACATCGGCCCGCAGCATCCGGCGACGCACGGCGTGCTGCGCCTGGTGCTGGAGCTGGATGGCGAGACGGTGGTGCGCTGCATCCCGCACGTGGGCTACCTGCACTGCGGCTTCGAGAAGATCGGCGAGTACCGCCAGTACAACCAGATCATCCCGTGGACGGACCGCGAGGATTATCTCAACTCGATGGGCAACAACGTCGCGTTCGTGCTCGGCGCGGAGCGGCTCTTCGGCATAGAGATCACGGAGCGGTGCACGGTCCTGCGCGTGATCGCGATGGAGCTCTCACGCATCATCTCGCACCTGGTGTGGCTGGGCACGACCTGCATCGACATCGGCGCGTTCACGCCGTTCCTGTGGAGTTTCCAGGAGCGCGAGAACGTCTACAAGCTCCTCGAGGGCTGGACGGGCGCGCGGCTCACGACGAGCGGCACGCGCGTGGGCGGCATGATCGCCGACGTCCCCGACGGCTGGGTGGACGGGCTCAAGGGCTTCCTCGAGCGCTTCCCGAAGACGCTCGACCAGTGCGACCGGATGCTCACGCGCAACGCGATCTGGGTGGGGCGCACGGTTGGCCTTGGCGTGATGAGCCCGGAGGAGGCGATGAACTACGGCCTCTCGGGTCCGATGCTCCGCGCTTCCGGTGTCGCGTACGACGTGCGCAAGGACTTCCCGTACCTCGACTACGAGACGTACGACTTCGACGTGCCGGTGGGCACCAACGGCGACGTCTACGATCGCTTCCTTGTGCGGCAGCAGGAGCTCAGAGAGTCGGTGCGGATCCTCGAGCAGGCGGTGAAGCGGCTGCCCGACGGTCCGGTAAATGTCGACGACCCGCGTGTGATCCTGCCGAGCAAGACGAAGGCGACGAGCGAGATGGAGAGCATGATCCATCACTTCAAGCTGGTGATGGAAGGCCCGCGCCCGCCGATCGGCGAGACGTACGTGCCGATCGAATCGCCGAAGGGCGAGAAGGGCTACTACTTCGTTTCGGACGGGACCGCGAAGCCGGTGCGCTGGCGCATCCGGCCGCCGAGCTATGTGAATCTCTCGGCCATCCCGAAGATGGTGGAGGGGCATTTGCTCTCGGACGTCATCGCGATCAACGCGTCCATCGACATCGTCATGGGAGAGATCGACCGGTGAGCCACGGACCCTCATCCCCGGCGCGTCCGCACGACACGGCCGCGCACGAAGCACACGAGCCGTACTCGGCGGTGTTCACGCCTGGCTCGGCGCGCAAGAAGGAGCTCGACGACATCATCTCACGCTACCCGGAGAAGCGGGCGGCGCTGTTGCCGGCGCTCTGGATGGTGCAGGAGGAGCGCGGGTGGATCAGCGAGGACGCCATGCGCGAAGTGGGCGACCAGCTCGGCTGCACCGCGGCCTACGTGAAGGGCGTGGTGACGTTCTACACCATGTACCACCAGCATCCGGTGGGGAAGCACTTCATCCAGGTTTGCACGACGTCGCCGTGCCTTTGCGCGGGGGCGGGGGATGTGGTGAAGGCGTTCCTCGAGACCACAGGGTGCAAGGAGTTGGGGCTCACCTCACCGGATGGGAAGTACACCGTCATTGAGGTCGAGTGTCTCGGTGCCTGTGGCTTCGCTACGCCTGTGCAGATCAATGAGGATTACCACGAAAACGTTACTCCGGCGAAGGTGGCGGAGATTCTTGCGGGTTTGAAGTAGGGCAAAAGCAACTGCTATTCACCACAGGGGGCACAGGGGCACAGGGGGATTCGTCCGAAGCGGCGAGCTGTAGTTCCCCCAAAGGTCTTCTTTGTTGGAACTGCCAACTGCAGCCTTTGATCGCGCTGGACCCCCTGTGTCCCCTGTGCCCCCTGTGGTGAATAGCAGTTGCAGTTGCGGTCGACTGATTCCGAACAGCTCACAACTCACAGCAGCACATAAGAAATGGGCTATCCCCACAAGTCCCACCCGAAAGAGACGCCGGTACTCTCCAAGCATTTCGGCGACGCGAGTTCGCGGTCGCTGGAGGTGTGGAAGTCGCGCGGCGGCTACAAGGCGCTGCAGCAGGCGCTTCACATGGAGCCGACGGCGATCGTCGACATCGTGAAGGCGTCCGGGCTGCGCGGGCGTGGCGGTGCAGGCTTTCCCACTGGCTTGAAGTGGTCGTTCATGAAGCAGGGGGATGGGAAGCAGCATTACCTCTGCTGCAATGCCGACGAGTCGGAACCCGGGACGTTCAAGGATCGCGAGATCATGCGCTGGACGCCGCACGCCCTCATCGAGGGGTGCGCGATCGGCGCGTACGCGATAGGCGCGACGAAGGCCTACATCTACATCCGCGGCGAGTTCACCGAACCCATCAAGGTGATGGAAGCGGCGCTCGCCGAGGCGCGGGCGGCCGGGATCATCGGCAAGAATGCGATGGGGTCGGGGAAGGAGATCGAGGTGTGGGTGCACAAGGGCGCCGGCGCGTACATCTGCGGCGAAGAGACCGCCCTGATGAACTCGCTCGAGGGGAAGCGCGGCAACCCGCGCATCAAGCCGCCGTTCCCGGCGGTCTCTGGGCTCTTCGGCATGCCGACGACGATCAACAACGTCGAGACGCTGGCCGCGGTGCCGCACATCCTGAATAACGGCGGCGAGTGGTACAAGGCGATGAGTTTGTCGAACCCGAAGAGCACGGGCAGCAAGCTCTACTCGGTGTGCGGCAACGTGGCGAAGCCGGGCAACTATGAGGTCGTGATGGGCTTCTCCTTCAAGGAGTTCCTGTACGACCTGTGCGGCGGACCGCCGGCGGGGCGCAAGTTCAAGGCGCTCATCCCGGGCGGGTCGTCGGTGCCGACGATCACCATAGAGGAAGCCGAAGCGATCAAGATGGACTATGAGGGCTTCGTGGAGCAGGGCACGATGCTCGGCTCGGGCGGCGTGATCATCTTCGATGATGCGCAGAGCATGCCTGTGCAGCTGGCGCGCATCGCGCGGTTCTACGCGCACGAGAGTTGCGCGCAGTGCACGCAGTGCCGCGAGGGCACGGCGTGGATGACGAAGATCCTCGAGCGCATCGTGGCCGGGCAGGGGACGTTCGAGGATCTCGATACGATCTTCGATCTCAGCGAACAGATGACGGGCAAGACGATCTGCGTGCTGTCGGACTCGTGCGGGGCGCCGGTGGTGAGCGGGATTACGAAGTTCCGGTCCGAATTCGAAGCCTTGATCAAGGGCCGGCGTTCGTCGACCGTCGCGATGGCAGGGGGCCGATGAATGATGAAGGATGAAAGTAGAAAGATGGTAAACCTGACCATCGAAGGCCGCGCGGTTTCGGTGCCTGAGGGGACGATGATCCTCGAGGCCGCCAAGGTGGCCGGGGTGCTTGTCCCGCATTACTGCTATCACCCGGGGCTTCCGGTCGCGGGCGTGTGCCGCATGTGCCTCGTGGAAGTGGAGAAGGCGCCGAAGCTCGCGCCCTCCTGCGCCACTGCGGTGGGCGAAGGGCAGGTGGTGCATGTGTATTCCGAGAAGGCGCTCGAGGCCCGCAAGGGCGTGCTCGAGATGCTGTTGATCAATCATCCGCTCGATTGCCCGATCTGCGACCAGGCGGGCGAGTGCGAGCTGCAGGACTACACGTTCCAGGAAGGGCGTGCGGACTCGCGGTACCAGGAGCCGAAGCGGTTCAACCCGGTGGAGGATTTCGGCGGCGACGTCCTGTACGTCACCAACCGCTGCATCCTCTGCACGAGGTGCGTGCGCTTCATGGAGGACGTCCATGAGGACGCGGTGCTGTGCGTGAGTGAGCGTGGCGACCGCGCGGTGATCTCGCGCGCGCCGGACGCGGACCTCGTGCAGCCCTGGGCGGCGAACGTGATCGACCTGTGCCCGGTGGGCGCGCTGGTGTCGAAGGACTTCCTGAACAAGGCGCGCGCGTGGGAGCTGGACCGCACCGCGTCGGTGTGCACCGGCTGCTCGCAGGGCTGCAACTCGGTGCTCGAGACGCGCGACAACGTCATCGTACGCACCAAGCCGCGGTCGAACGAGGCGGTGAACCATTTCTATCTGTGCGACGAAGGGCGGCTGGACTATCGCTGGATGAACCGTCCCGACCGCATGGAAGTCCCGAAGGTGCAGCTGGGCGGCGCGCTGAGTCCGGTGGACTGGGAGATCGCGTACGCGGCGGCGGCGAAGGCGATGAAGGGGAAGCGGGCATATGTCGTCGCGAGCCCGGGGCTCTCCAACGAGGCGCTCTTCCTGCTCAAGCGGATCATGAAGGCGACGAACGGCGAAGGCGCGTTCCGGTGCGAGACGGGCCCCGAGGCGCCGCTGCCCGGCGTGAAGGATCTCTCGCTGCGCGCGGATCGCGCGCCGAATGTGAATGGCGCCGAACTGCTGGGCTACAAGCGCCGTGACACCGACCCGCTCGCGGGGCTCAAGGAAGGTGACGTGTTGGTGCTCGCCGACGACACGCTCTCGGGCGTGGACATCGCGGCAGCGAAGAAGGCGAGTGCGATCATCGTGATCGGCACGACGCTGCCCGTGGGGCTGCCGACGCCGGTGGCGGTGTTCCCGATCGCAAACGTCGCGGAAGAGGAAGGGACGTTCACGAACCTGCGCGGCCGAGTGCAGCGCTACCTGCAGGCGAAGGCGGCACCGGGCCTCGCGCGCCCAAGCTGGTACGCACTCGCGGATCTCGCGACCGCAGTCGGCGCCCCATCTGACGACTGCAGCCTGCCATCTGCCGTCTTCTCCAAGATGGCTGCATCGGAGCCGGCCTTCGCCGGGCTCTCGTACGACCTGATCGGGCTGCGCGGCGCTACCGTCGTCGGCGCCGCAGCTGGGGCCGCCTGATGCAAGTCGATCCGACGATGCAGCCGTTGCAGTTCTGGGCGTTCATGATCTTCACGATCCTGAAGATGGTCCTGATCTTCTCGCTCTACATGCTGGTGGTGGCATACACGACGCTCGCCGAGCGAAAGGTGTCCGCGTGGATCCAGGACCGTCATGGTCCGAATCGTGTTGGCCCCTGGGGACTGTTGCAGGTCATCGCCGACGGCGTGAAGAACTTCCTGAAGGAAGAGACGATGCCGGGGCAGGTGAACAAGCCCCTCTTCGTCCTCGCGCCGGCGATCGCGTTCTGCACGGCGATGATCACGTGGGCTGTGATCCCGTTCGGCGCGCCGATGCCGACGCCGTGGGGCCGCGTGGACCTCATCGTCGCGGACCTGCCGATCGGGTTCCTGTACGTGATCGGCATCGCGTCGCTCGGCGTCTATGGGATAGTGCTCGCCGGGTGGTCGTCGAACAACAAGTACGCGCTGCTCGGCGGGCTGAGAGCGTCGGCGCAGATGGTGAGCTACGAGATCGCGATGGGGATGAGCCTGGTGTGCGTGCTGCTCATGTCGGGCAACGTGTCGCTGCCGGCGATCGTGGCGCAGCAGCAGGCGGGCAACTACAACGTCATCCTCATCAGCATCGCGGCGTTCATCTTCCTCGTGTCGGCGTTCGCCGAGACCAACCGCGTGCCGTTCGACATGCCCGAGGCGGAATCGGAGCTCGTGGCCGGCTACCACGCCGAGTACAGCGGCATGAAGTTCTCGATGTTCTTCATCGCCGAGTATGCGAACGTGCTGACGGCCAGTGCCATGTTTGTGACACTGTTCCTTGGTGGCTGGGATATTCCGTTCACGAGTTGGGACAACAGTTCTCAGTATTCAGTCGTCAGATCGCTTGCGACGTTTGCGATGTTCGCGGCGAAGCTCTACTTCTTCGTCTTCTTCTTCATCTGGATCCGTTGGACGCTGCCGCGGTTCCGGTATGACCAGCTGATGTCGCTGGGGTGGAAGTTCATGCTGCCGCTGGCGCTGGCGTACATCGTGATCGTGGCGAGCGCGGTGCTGGGGCTGGACGCGAGTGGCGTGGCGCGCACGAGCGGCGCCTTCGCCGCGGCGATGGGCGGCATCAACCTGCTGCTGGTGATCCTCATCTTCGTCATCATCGACCGCGGCCGCCTGATCAGCCCGGCCTACTCGCGCCTCGAGCGCGAGCGCGTCGCGCGTCTGCGGAAGGTCACCGCGGACCGCGCGCATCTCGTCCATGGGGAGGACCGCTAAGTGACGATCAACGTGAAGGTGATGGAGCGACCGGTGGGTGAGGCGAGCTATGTGCGCGCCACGCTCAAGGGGCTCGCGCTCACCTTGAAGCACCTCGTGGACCCGCATCGCGTGACGATCCAGTACCCGGACGAGAAGTGGGACCTCTCGCCGCGGTGGCGCGGCACGCATCGCATGCTCACCACGGAGGACGGCAAGGCGAAGTGCGTGGCCTGCGGTCTCTGCCCGACGGTGTGCCCGGCGAATTGCATCAAGCTCGTGCCGGGCGAGGACGAGGAAGGGAACCGCTATCCGCTGGTGTTCGAGATAGACGAGTTCCGCTGCATCTTCTGCGGCTACTGCCAGGAAGTGTGCCCGGAGGAGGCGATCCATCTGGGGCGGCACTACGAGAACGCGGAGTTCCAGCGCGACAAGTTCGTCTACGACCTCGAGAGACTGACCGCGCAGACGCATCCGGTGAGCGAGCTGTGGGATCCCGCGCACCCGAAGGGGGAGTGACCGTGGGCGACAACTTCGTGCCGCTCTTCTATTCGTTCCACTTCTATCTGTTCGGCTTGATTGCCGTCGCTTCGGCGGTGCTCTTCGTCACGCGCAAGAGCCCGGTGGCCGCGGCGATGTGGCTTGTGAACGTGATGTTCTGCCTCGCGGCGCTGTACGTCCTGCTCGATGCGCAGTTCATCGGCGCGATCCAGGTGCTGGTGTACGCCGGCGCGATCATGGTGGTGTTCCTGTTCGTCGTGATGCTGCTCAACCTCGGGCACGGCGACGCGATCGCCGATATCCGGGGCAACGCGGGGCGTCTTGCGGCGGGGCTGGTCGGCCTCGCGCTGCTCGCCGAGGTGATGGTGCTGGCGCGCACGCGGTTCCCGGCGCAGGTGAAGCTCAAGGCGGCCGAGCTGGCGACGGACGGCACGGCCGGAGTGATCGGGCCGATCGCGGCGCCGCTGTTCAACCAATACCTGCTCGCGTTCGAGCTCACCTCGATGCTCCTGCTCACGGCGATCGTCGGGGCGGTGGTCATCGGCAAGAAGCGGAGCCCGTCAGATGCTCGCTGAGTCGCTGGCGCTCTCGGCGCTGCTGTTCACGATCGGCGTGGTGGGGGTGCTAACGCGCCGCAACGCGATCATAATCTTCATGTGCGTGGAGCTGATGCTCAACGCCGTGAACCTTTCCTTCGTCGCGCTCTCCAAGGTGTACGGGGCCACGGGGCAGGTGTTCGTCGTCTTCGTGATGACGGTCGCTGCTGCCGAGGCTGCGGTGGGGCTGGCGATCATCATCGCGATCTTCCGTCACCGGCAGTCGGTGAACCTTGAAGACATCAACCTGTTGAAGGGCTGATGCAAGTCGAACACGTCTCCACAGGGCATCCGTTGGCTGATTCCGTCGCCCGGTTCGCCTGGCTTATTCCGGCGTTGCCTTTGCTCGGCTTTGCGTTGAACGGGATGCTTTCGCTGAAGGCGGCCGGGCATCCTGGGCCGGCTGATCCGAGTGCGGGAGGGCACGGACACGATGGAACCACAGGGGGCACAGGGGACACAGGGGGTCACGATGCGCATGATGATCATGCGCACGCGGCGGGGCGGCATCCTTCGGCGGGACTGGTGTCGATCATTGGGCCTGTCGTTCTCGCGCTTTCCTTTGGGGTGGCGGTGGCGGTGTTCCTTGCCATGCGGTCGGTTGGGGATGCGATGCATGCGCCATACATCCTGACGCTGTTCGAGTGGATGCCGACTGGGAAGTTGTCCATCGACGTCGCGTTCCAGATCGACCAGCTTTCGATGGTGATGATGTTGATCATCACGGGGATCGGGTTCCTCATCCACGTGTTCAGCGTGGGGTACATGCAGGACGATCCGGGATATCCGCGGTACTTCGCGTATCTCAACCTGTTCGTGTTCTTCATGCTGCTGCTGGTGATGGGGTCGAGCTATCCGCTGATGTTCGTCGGGTGGGAAGGGGTGGGGCTTTGCTCCTACCTTCTCATTGGCTTCTGGTTCAGCGACAAGGCCAACGCGGATGCGGGGAAGAAGGCGTTCATCGTCAATCGCATCGGCGACTTCGGGTTCCTGGTCGCGATGTTCCTGATGTTCGCGAACTTCGGGTCGCTCTCGTTCGCGGGCGTGAACGTTGCGGCAGCCGAAGTGGCGTTCGGCGGCGCCCTCATCACCGCCATCTGCCTGTTCCTGTTCCTCGGCGCCACGGGCAAGTCGGCGCAGATCCCGCTCTTCATCTGGCTGCCCGACGCGATGGCCGGCCCGACGCCGGTCTCGGCGCTGATCCATGCGGCGACGATGGTGACGGCGGGTGTGTATCTCATCGCGCGCAGCGCGGTGCTGTTCTCCATGGCGCCCGTCGCGGGGCTCACGGTGGCGGTGATCGGTGCGCTCACCGCGGTGCTCGCGGCGACGATCGGGCTCAAGCAGTGGGACATCAAGAAGGTGCTCGCGTACTCCACGGTCTCGCAGCTCGGCTACATGTTCGTGGGCGTGGGCGTCGGGGCGTACACGGCGGGCGTGTTCCATCTCATGACGCACGCGTTCTTCAAGGCGCTCCTGTTCCTCGGATCGGGCTCGGTGATCTACGCCATGCACAGGGCGTATCACGCGACGCACAACCATGCGGACGCGCAGGACATGCGCAACATGGGCGGCCTGAAGAAGTACATGCCGGTCACGTTCATGCTCATGTGGGCGGCGACGCTCGCCATCGCGGGCATCCCGCCGTTCTCGGGCTTCTTCTCGAAGGACGAGATCCTCGCGTCGGTGTTCGTGCGCGCAGGGCATTCGACGCTCGCCGATGCGTCATTGCTCGGCATCCCGGGCAACGTGATTCTCATGGGCGTCTACGTGCTCGGCCTAGCCGCAGCGCTCATGACGGCCGTCTACATGACGCGCATGATGCTCTACACCTTCCACGGCCCCAACCGGACCGGCGAGAAGGAGCAGGGGCACCTCAAGGAGGCGCCGTGGGTGATGACGGGCCCGCTCGTCATCCTCGCGATCCTCTCGGTGGTCGGCGGCTTCGTGAACCTCCCGGCGATCATCGGCGGCACGATGTCGGAAGGCCTGCATCACTGGCTCGAGCCGGTGGTGGGCGAGGGCACGCTGCGCGTGCTCGGCGGTGAAGAGGCGCATCTGTCGCATTCGACGGAGTACGCGCTGATCGGTACGGCGGTCGCGATCGCGGTGCTCGGCATCATCATCGCGATGACCCGCCTCAAGCCCGAGGCGCTCGTGCCGGCGAAGGACTCGCCGGCGGAGAAGGGCATTGAGAAGACGCTGCTCAACAAGTGGTACGTGGACGAACTCTACGAGAAGACGGTCGTGGACCCGACGCTGAGCGTCTCGCGCACCGTGCTCTGGAAGGGGATGGACACCGGCATCATCGACGGGCTCCTGGTGAACGGGAGCGCGATACTGATGCGCGCGGTGGGATGGGCCGGGTCGCAGCTGCAGTCTGGCCGCGTCGGCACGTACGCCTGGGTGCTGCTGCTCGGCGTGCTCTCCGTGCTCTCCGCCTTCTCCTTCCGCTGAGGCAATGAACGTGACCGGGTTCCTCGACGGGATGGGATACAACGGCTGGATCCTGCCGGCACTGCTGGTGCTGCCGCTGCTCGGCGCGTTGCTGATGTTCGCGCAGGGCATGCTGCAGAGGCAGGACGCCGAGTCGGCTATGCGGGCCTCGCGCTCGCTCGCGATGGGGATCTTCATGGCCGAGGCGGTGCTCTCGCTCGGGCTGTGGTGGTCGGTGGATGTCGGGAGCGTGGAGTGGCAGGCGCTGGTGGATGTGGAATGGATCCCGCAGTGGGGCGCGCGGTTCATCGTCGGCATTGATGGCGTGGCGCTGATGCTCATCCTGCTCACCACGCTGCTCATGCCGCTCGCGGTGCTCGGTGGGTGGACGAGCATCCGCGTGAAGACGCATTCGTACTACGCGCTGCTGCTGATCCTCACGACGGGCATGCTCGGCGTGTTCATGGCGCTCGACCTGGTGCTGTTCTACGTGATGTGGGAAGTGATGCTGGTGCCGATGTACCTGATCATCGGCATCTGGGGCGGGCAGCGGCGGCTGTACGCGTCGCTCAAGTTCTTCCTGTACACGATGGTGGGCTCGCTGCTGATGCTCGTCGCCGTGGTGTGGGTGGGCATCCAGGCGGGGAAGGGTGGGCCGCCGGTGTTCGCCTATGACGCGATCCTGGAGATGTCGAGGAACGCGCCGTTCGTCGGGAGCTTCTGGCTCTTCGCGGCGTTCGCCATCGCGTTCGCGGTGAAGGTGCCGATGTTCCCCTTCCATACATGGCTGCCCGACGCGCATGTGGAGGCGCCGACCGCCGGCTCGGTGATCCTGGCCGCGATCATGCTGAAGATGGGGACGTTCGGGTTCATTCGTTTTGCGGTGCCGCTGTTCCCCGAGGTCGCCATGCACCCCACGGTGCGCATGGTGATGCTGGTGCTCGCGGTGATCGGCATCGTGTACGGCGCGCTGGTCGCGCTGGTGCAGCCAGACTTCAAGAAGCTCGTGGCGTATTCGTCGGTCTCGCACCTCGGCTTCGTCATGCTCGGCATCTTTGCCATGACAACGGAGGCGATGCAGGGCGCGCTGATGGTCACGATCAGCCATGGCATCTCGACGGGTGCCTTGTTCCTCCTCATCGGCATGATCTACGAGCGGCGCCACACGCGGCTCATCGAGGACTTCGGCGGAATCGCCAAGGTGATGCCGATCTTCGCGACGTGCCTCACGATCGTCGCGTTGAGCTCCATCGGCGTGCCGGGCACCAACGGCTTCGTGGGCGAGTTCCTCGTGCTCGTGGGTTCGTTCCCCACGCAGCCCTGGTACACGCTCATCGCCGCGACGAGCGTGATCTTCGCCGCCGCGTATCTGCTGTGGGCGGTGCAGCGCATCATCTACAACCCGCTCGTGAAGCCCGAGAACATGGCCCTCAAGGGCAACGACCTGAACTGGCGCGAGATAGGCCTGCTCACACCGCTGATCATCGCGATCCTCTGGCTGGGCGTGTACCCCAAGCCGGTGCTGCAGAAGACCGAGGCTGCGGCCGAGCGACTGGTGCACAGCGTGGAGACGGCGCGCATGAGCACCACGCGCATGAACGCACGCAGCGGGGAGGGACGCTGAGATGACCTTCGATCTCACGATCCCCGCGCAGCTCTCGGCCGCGCTGCTGCCGGACCTGCTGCTCATGGGCGGGGCGATGATCCTCATGATCCTCGCCGCGCTTCGTCCCGAGAGTGACCGGCATCAGCGCACGGTGGGGTTCGCATCGCTCGCGCTCGTCGCCGCGACCATCGCGTCCGTGGTATGGATGGCGATGCGCGGCGACCGCGCGGAGATGGGTGGCCAGATCGCCGTGGACGGGTTCCGCTGGATGGTGGACATCGTGGTGCTGCTCGGCGCGGCGGGCACGATCGCCCTCTCCATTGAACACAACGTGCGCGACGGCATCACGGCCGCCGAGTCGCATGTGCTGGTGCTGTTCGCGGCATCGGGCATGATGGTGCTCGCCGCGGGGCGCGACCTGATGGTGATCTTCCTCGGGATCGAGATCATGTCGATCGCCGTGTATGTGCTCGCCGGGCTCAATCGCCGCAGCGCGCGGAGTGCCGAGGCGTCGCTCAAGTACTTCCTGCTGGGTGCGTTCGCGACGGGGTTCCTGCTCTACGGAATAGCGCTCGTGTACGGCGCGACGGGGAGCACGCAGCTCAACGTCATTGGCGACGCGGTGTACCGGCTGGGGCTGATCGACGACCCGATGCTGCTCATCGGTGTGGGGCTGCTGCTGGTGGGCCTCGGGTTCAAGGTGGCGGCGGCGCCGTTCCACATGTGGGCGCCGGACGTGTACGACGGCGCGCCCACGCCGATCACCGCCTTCATGGCGGCGACGGTGAAGGCGGCGGCGTTCGCGACGTTCATGCGGATCTGGTACGAGTCGTTCTACTTCGCGTGGGCGGGGTGGGCGAAGCCGGTGTTCTGGCTCGCCATCCTCACGATGGTGGTGGGCAACGTGGTGGCGCTGGCGCAGAAGAACATCAAGAGGATGCTGGCGTACTCGAGCATAGTGCACTCGGGTTACCTCCTCGTCGCGGTCCTCGCCGCGTCGGCGATGGCGAGCATGGCGTTCACGTTCTACGTGCTGGCGTACACGCTCGCGACGTTCGGTGCGTTCGCCGTGGTGGCGACGATGCAGCCGGCGGGGCAGACCGACGCGCGCATCTCCGACTACGAAGGGCTGTGGCATGTGCGGCCGTGGCTCGCGACGGCGATGGCAGTGTACCTGCTCGCGCTGCTCGGCTTCCCCGTGTTCGGCGGCGTGGGCTTCTTCGCCAAGTGGTACCTGGTGCAGGCGGCGCTCTCGTCGCGGGCACCGCTCGCGTTCATCACGGTGGTGCTCGTGGTGACGTCGGTGATCTCCGCGGGTTACTACCTGCAGGTGGTGCGCGTGATGTTCATGAAGCCGCGGCCGGATGATGCGGTGGAACCCGCGCCGGTGGGCGTGCTCACGCGCGTGGTGCTCGCGGTGACGGTGGTGCTCATCCTCGGGCTCGGGTTGTTCCCGTCGCGGCTGGTGGAGATCACGTCCACGCACGGCTTCCGCGCGTATCCGTACTCGCCGTCGCTCGGGGTGAGCCTTCCCATGCGCGAACGCTAACGCGTTCATGATCTCGCCCGGCATCTTCCGCCAGTACGACATCCGCGGCATCTACGGGAAGGATCTCACCGTGGAGGCGGCGGAGGCGATCGGCCGCGGCTACGCGGTGATATTGCGCGAGCATGGGCTGAGCGGTGCCGTTGCCGTAGGGCGCGACAACCGGCCGAGCGGTGCGGCGCTGCGCGATGCGCTGGTGAAGGGGCTCACGTCGGTGGGGCTCGACGTGGTGGACATCGGCATAGTGCCGACGCCGCTGCTGTACTGGAGCCTGCATCACCTGCAGGTGGTGGCGGGCATCCAGATCACGGGGTCGCACAATCCGCCGCAGTACAACGGCTTCAAGTGCTGCGTGGGCACGGGCTCGCTGCATGGCGAGGGGATCCTGCACCTGCGCGACATCATCGCCAAGGGTGTGTTCCCGCGTGGTGCGGGGAAGGTGACGTACGCGGCGCTGATCGACCGGTACATCGCCGACGTGGTGCAGCGCATAGGGCCGCTGCCCAAGTCGCTCAAGGTGGTGGTGGACTGCGGGAACGGTGCGGGCGCGGTGGTGGCGCCGCAACTCTTCAAGGCGCTCGGCGTGCAGGCGACGATGCTGTTCGCCGAGAGCGACGGGACGTTCCCCAATCATCATCCCGACCCGACGGTGGTGGAGAACCTGCAGGACCTGATCAAGTCGGTGCGCGAGACGGGCAGCGAGCTCGGCATCGGGTTCGACGGCGACGCGGATCGCATTGGAATAGTGGATGGCGACGGCACGATCATCTGGGGCGATTACCTGCTGCTGCTCTATGCGCGCGACGTGCTGCAGCGCACGGGGAAGGGGCAGTCGATCATCTTCGACGTGAAGTGCTCGCAGGCGCTGCCCGATGGGATTGAGAAGGCGGGCGGCAAGGCGATCATGTGGAAGACGGGCCACTCCCTCATCAAGGACAAGATGAAGGAGATGCAGGCGCCGCTGGCCGGCGAGATGTCGGGGCACATGTTCTTCAGCGAAGGCTTCTACGGGCACGATGATGCGATGTACGGCGCGGCGCGGCTGCTTCGCATAGTCGCCGACGCCAAGAAGCCGGTGAAGGCGCTGCTCGCCGACGTGCCGCGCTTCGTGTCGACGCCGGAGCTGCGCATCGATTGTCCTGACGACCGCAAGGAAGTGATCGTGCGCGACGCGCTCGCGCATTTCCGTGCGAAGTACAAGGTGTCCGACGTGGACGGCGTGCGCATCCTGTTCGACGGCGGGTGGGGACTCATTCGCAGTTCGAACACGCAGCCCATCCTCGTGATGCGCTTCGAGGCCAACACGGCGAAGCGGCTCGCCGAGATCCAGGGCGAGGTGGAGGGGTGGATGCACGCGCAGGGTGTGGACACGACCCCGGGGACCGGCCACTGAGATGACGGGGCGACGCGGGCTCCTCCTGCTCGTCGCGGGGCTCGCGCTCACTCTCCTTGCCGGGCGCTGGCTCGCCGCGCTGTACGGCGACTGGGCGTTCTACCATGCCCTCGGCGCGGATGCCGTGTGGAGCGAGCAACTCATGCTGGGCGCGCTGCTGCGCATCGGCACGTTCGTCATCACGTTCGGCTTCGCGTTCGCGAACTTCTTCGCGGTGCGGCAGAGCATCGTCTCGCTCGTGCTGCCGCGCACGGTGGGCGGGGTGGAGTTCAGCGAGGCGATCCCCACGCGGCGGCTCACGCTGCTCGCGGTGGGCGTGGCGCTCACGCTCGCGGCGCTCTTCGCGGTGACCGAGCAGGACTGGACGCTCATCGCGCAGGCGATGCACGGGCTGCCGTTCCGCGAGTTCGATCCGTACCTCGACCGCGACCTCGGCTTCTACGTGAACGTGCTGCCGTTTGAGCGCGACCTGTTCGACCTCGCGTCGGTACTGGTGACGACGACGTCGATCCTGGTGGTGGCGGCGTATGTGGTGACGCCGAGCGTGCGGTGGGACGAGCGGGGGCTGTATGTGTCGACGTGGGTGCGGCGGCACCTGGGGCTGCTCGGCGCGGTGGGGATAGTGCTCATCTCGTGGAGCTGGCGGCTCGAGCGATTCTCGCTGCTCAGCGAGGGGAGCGGTGCGAGCCGGTTCGCGCAGGAGGCGCGCCCGTTCAGTTACTACGATCATCACACGTTGATGCCGTACCTCGTGGTGCTGGCGTTCGCGGCGCTGCCGGTGGCGGTGGTGTTCGCGGCCGCGGTGTGGCGCGGGTCGCTGCGACTCGCGATAGGGCTGCTCACGGCGCTGTTCGCGGCGGGGCCGCTCGCTCGGGTGGTATTGCCGTCGACGTCGCTGTCGGACACGGGGAGCAGGGAAGCGGAGGCGCGGCGCAGACCGTACGAGGCGACGCGGATGCTGTACACGCGGCGTGCGTTCGGCGTGGACCAGGTGACTTCGCCCGACACGCTCCCACTGGAGCGACTCACCGAAGCGCAGATGGGACGATGGGTGAGTTCGTGGGATCCGGTGGCGCTCACGCGTTTCCTCGAGCGTGAGCGGCGCGGCACCGACGTGGTGGCGCTGTCGTGGATGCCGGGGGTGGTGGGGCTGGAGGCGCAGCTGCTGCGGCGCGCGCCGAGCGATGCGCCGCCGGGGACGCGGTGGCCGGCCGATCGGCTGCGCGCGGACGCGTCGGATGCGGCGGGGCTGCCGCAGCCGGGGATCGTGCCGGGCGCGATGGGAATAGGTGGCGTGCTGGTGTACCCGGGTGCGCAGCGGTATGCGCTCGTCGCAGACACGCTCGGCGGGATCGCTGCGCCGTCGTTCGAGGGCGGACTGGAGAAGCTCGCGCTCGCGTGGGACGAGCAGAATCCGCGACTCCTCGTTGCCGACGCGCCGCTGCCGAGGCCGCGGCTGGTGACGGAGCGCGACGCGCTGCAGCGACTCGCGCGCCTCGTGCCGTTCCTCGCGCAGGGCGAGACGGTCACGCCGGTGGTGCGCGGCGACTCGCTGTATTGGGTGGTGGAGCTGTTCGTGATCGGCGAGCACTATCCGCTGAGCGAGCGGCTGCTCGTCGCCACGCGGCAGGTGCACTACGTGCAGCACGCGGCGACGGCGGTGATCCAGGCGCAGTCGGGGGCGATCACGCTGCTGCCGGTGGTGATGCCCGACCCGGTGATGCGCGGGTGGATGCGGCGCTTCCCGGGGATCTTCACGCCGCGCGAGCGCGCGCCGCGGTGGATGGCGACCGGACTGCCGCCCGCGGTGGATTGGGCGATGGTGCAGAGTTCGATGCTCGGGCGCACGGGGGCGTTCATCGACACGCTGCCCGTCGGCAAGCCGCAGAAGATGGACAACGCGGATGCCGACCTGACGATCGGCGGTCCGACGCTCTTCCAGCTGGACTCGCTCGGCACGCTCGCGTGGAGCATCCCGCTGGGCAGTCCGGACCGGCTAGCGGGACTCCTCGTCGCACGCGGCGGACTGGCGCCGCGCACGACGGTGATCGGGCCGGGCTCCGACGTCGCGTGGATGGTGGTGCTCCAGGACCTTCAGGAAGGCGCGGATCGCGCGGGGATAGGACGCTCTTCGGCGGATTCGCGGCGCGGGCGGGTGCAGGCGATCCCGAGTGTGCGGGGGCCGATCTTCGTGCAGAGTTTTTATGAGTGGCCGGCTGATGGTGCGCCGCGGCTCGCGGGGGTGGTCGCGTTGCGGGGGACGGAGCGCCGCGTGGGACGGACGCTCGCGGATGCGCTCGGGCAGGCGTCAACTGATGTGGGGCGAGAGTTGCCTACCGAGGCATTCAGGGCGCAGGTGGCGCAGCTCTACGACGCGATGGGAGCGGCGCTGCGGGCCGGCGATTGGAAGGCGTATGGAGAAGCCTCGGCGGCGCTCGGCAGGCTACTGGGGCGTCCCGCGCACTGATGTCCCGCGCGGGGCCGGAGAATGACGACGGCCACTACAACTGCCATTCACCACAGGGGGCACAGGGGGCACAGGGGGTCCGGTGCCTCTCGGCATCGTTGCTGTGCACCCCCCAAACGGCAAATGAGAAGTCGTGCGAACGAGGTCGAAGGAGGGCATCTGCAGCCAGCTCGCGCGCTGCACCCCCTGTGCTCCCTGTGCCCCCTGTGGTGAATAGCAGTTGCAGTCGCATTCGGAGAGAGCGGGAGAGGGGGACAGGCTGACATGCCTTCTCACCGCGGCTATCTTTCACAGCTACCCAAGTAGTCCACCCTCTGGAGCACCTGTGAATCTCCACGAGTACCAAGCGAAGGAAATCCTCCGCGGCTATGGCGTGAACATCCCGCCGGGCAAGGTCGCGACGACACCTGCCGAAGCCGAAGCGATCGCGAAGGAGTACGGCACCGCCGTGATGGTGAAGGCGCAGGTGCATGCGGGGGGACGCGGCAAGGCGGGGGGTGTGAAGTTCTGCAAGACGCCCGCCGACGCGAAGGAGAAGGCGACCGCGATCCTCGGCATGAAGATCAAGGACCTCACGGTCGAGAAGGTGCTCGTGACGGTCGCGGCGGACATCGGCACCGAGGCGTACGTCGGCATCATCGTCGACCGCGCGACCAAGAAGCCAGTGTTCATGGTTTCGGCGGCGGGTGGCATCGACATCGAGGAAGTCGCGGCGACGACGCCCGAGAAGATCCTCTACGTGCCGGTGGACGTGCGCTACGGGCTCCCGACGTACGACGCGATGCGGATGGGTTTCTTCCTCTACAATGACGTCAAGCTCGCGCGCGGCGCCGCGAAGATCATGCAGCAGCTCTTCGCCGCGTTCATGGCCGCGGGATGCTCGCTGGCCGAGATCAACCCGCTCGTCGTGACGCCCGCCGGTGAACTGGTGGCGGTGGACGGCAAGATGGTGATCGACGACAACGAACTCGACCGTCGCCCGGAGATCGCGGCGCTCCGCGACGAATCGAGCGAGGAGCCGAGCGAAGTGGACGCGCGCAACTCGAACCTCACCTTCATCAAGCTCGACGGCAACGTGGGCTGCGTGGTGAACGGCGCGGGCCTCGCGATGGCGACGATGGACCTCGTGAAGTACTACGGCGGCGAGCCGGCGAACTTCCTCGACATCGGCGGGTCGTCGAATCCCGGGAAGGTGGTGAACGCGCTGCGGATCATCACGGCCGACAAGAACGTGAAGGCGATCCTGTTCAACATCTTCGGCGGCATCACGCGCACCGATGACGTGGCCAACGGCATCGTGACGGCGACCAAGGCGAACCCGCTCAAGGTGCCGATCGTGATCCGTCTCACCGGCACCAACGAAGAACTCGCGATGAAGATCCTCACGGAGAACGGCTTCTCGGCGTCGAGCGACATGGACACCGCGGTGCAGGAAGCGGTGAAGCTCGCCAAGGGAGGGAAGTGAGATGAGCGTCTTCATCGACAAGAACACCAAGCTCCTCATCCAGGGCATCACGGGCCGCGACGGCTCGTTCCACGCCAAGCAGATGATGGAGTACGGCACGCAGGTCGTCGCCGGCGTCACGCCGGGGAAGGGCGGCCAGAAGTTCGAGGGGATGGTGCCGATCTTCAATACGGTCGCCGACGCCGTGAAGGCGACCGGTGCGAACACGAGCGTGATCTACGTGCCGCCGCCGTTCGCGGCGGACGCGATCATGGAAGCGGCCGCATCGGGTATCGCGCTCGTGGTCTGCATCACGGAAGGCGTGCCGGTGCTCGACATGACGAAGGTCTATCCCTTCGTGAAGGAGCGCGGCGTGCGGTTGCTCGGGCCCAACTGCCCGGGCTTGATCACGCCGGGTGAGTCGAAGGTCGGGATCATCCCGGGACGTATCTGTCTGCCGGGGCCGGTCGGCGTGGTGTCGCGCTCGGGCACGCTCACGTACGAGGTGGTCTACCAGCTCACGCGCGCGGGGATCGGTCAGACGACGTGCGTCGGGATCGGTGGCGATCCGATCAACGGGACGAACTTCATCGATTGCCTCGAGGCGTTCGAGAAGGATCCGAAGACGAAGGCCGTGGCCATGATGGGCGAGATCGGCGGCACGGACGAGCAGGAAGCCGCGGCGTTCATCAAGAAGCACATGAAGAAGCCGGTGGTCGGGTTCATCGCGGGGCAGACGGCTCCGCCGGGGCGGCGTATGGGGCATGCGGGCGCGATCATCTCCGGGTCGGCTGGTACGGCGGCCGAGAAGATCGATGCGTTCAAGGCGGCCGGCATGGGGGTCGCGGCGCGGCCGATGGATTTCGTCGAACTCATCAAGGCGCGACTCTAGCGACGAACTGCTTTCACCGCAGAGGCACAGCGACGCAGCGAACTGAGTAGAAACAACTTCAGCGCGCTGCGTCGCGACCGGAGGGGGATCGCCCCGGCGATGCTCTCGGACTTCGCTCCGCTCGTCCTGCGGCCGCATCGCCGGTAGCGACCCCCTCCGGCCGCGCCGCCACGGGAGCTGCGCGAGTCTCGCTGCGGGTCGTTGTGTCCTCCCCGTGCCACTGTGATTAATGCTTCGCCGCTCGGAGGACCTCGTGATACGTCGACCGTCGGCCAGGACGCTTCGCGCGGCGCTCGGCGCGCTGATCGTTCTGTGCGCGCTCGGATGTGGGGGCGGTACGACGGAACCGTTCCCGTTCGGCCGGCTCGCCTTCGTCCGAACGGTCGAAGGCGATCCGATTTCGCTCATCGATGTCGAAACCGGACTGGTGCTGCGGCGTCCCGACAGCGGGCTTGGCTTGCTCGGCGAGGACGCAGCGGCCTATCCACCCGCCGGTTCGCAGGTCGTGTTCTCTGGCGGCGGATACCTCGTCGGATTCGACCTGCAGTCGGCATCGATCGCCTGGAGGGAGGCGATCGGCACCTCCAGCGCAGCTCGGTTCGACGGCCAATCCGTGTACGGGAACTTTGCGCTGGCGTTCACGTCCGACGGGCAACAACTGCTCGTTGCTGACGCTGACTCTGGTGGGGTGCGGGGAATCGCCGTGCTCGACGCAATGACTCGTGACGCGGTCGGATTCGTCGGGCCGCTGCTGGTACGTACCCTGATCACGAGACCGCCGACGGCGGGAGCGACCAATCCGGGGCTAGTAGCACTGGGAGCGCGATTCGACGCCGGAGCGGCAACGGATTACGCCCGGCTGCGCGGCAAGCTCTATCTGATCGCCGGTTCACCACTCGCCGTGACGGACTCCATCGCGTTCCTCTCCACGGCCGACTCGGCCGCGGGCGGAGTGGTCGCAATGGCCCTCGCGAGTGACGGAAGATCCCTCATCTTCATCACGTACCTGGGGAATCTGTACAAGTACGATCTCGTGGATCGACAGTACGTGGCGTCCCTGACGCTGCCAACATTCGGGTCGCTCGCGATCTCTGAGCGCACCGGAAGCGTGTTCGTCATCGATCGCAACTCGAACCGCGACTATCCGGGCACGGGCATGATGTACGTCGTCGACAAGGATCTGTCGTCGGCGACGCCGATCGACCTCTCGGCCGCAGCGTACGATAGAGTGGCGCCGAGGCTGAACGCCATCGCCACGGATCCTGAGTCCGACCTGGTCTATGTCGGAGCCGGGACTGGGGCATACGGGCCACTGTTCGGCGTTCAGCGCGGCAAGATAATCGTGGTCGACGTGAATCAGCGTAGAGTCGCGCGCGTGATCAACCTTCACAGCTGGGGTGTCGCCGGGATCCGGTTTCGGTAGCGCGGGCGGTGGCCGATGGAGTTCGTGGAGCTCATCAAGGCTCGGCTGTAACGCACCTCCGCGATCCATATCAGTGAGCCGTATCACGAGGGCGCACGCGAGTGCGCCCTTTCTGATAGTCGCCCGTGCCGGGGCGTCGCGCGTGCGAGTCTTTGATGCATGACACCTACAGCACGCAGGTCACTCGCGCTCCGCGGACTGACGGCATTTCTCGTCCTCGCGTCGACAGGCTGCGAGTTGAGTCAATCGGTTGAGCCCATCGCGACCGCGCGTGCAGCCGTCCGCGGGAGCGCGTCGGCGGTCTTCGATCCGGGCACGAACGTCACCACGCTGCTCGATGCATACGCCGTCGGGGGCACGTACACCTTGCTCCCCCGAGGTGGATACGGCGGAAGCTTCACGTACACCCAGTCCCCGGAACGCGAGCGCTATGCGGGCTCGGTGAACCGGCATCCCACCGGGATCGACCTGCCCGTCGGCTTGCCCGTGCGCATCCTCGTGGAGGGCGCGGTGCG
>Ga0137353_1000056_pt1 | contig 22679 bp, 21 predicted proteins | sample EasRivERMLT760_2_FD_104759 | JGI IMG/M metagenome (GOLD analysis project Ga0137353, IMG submission 104759) | Soil microbial communities from meander-bound floodplain in the East River, Colorado, USA - East River MetaG ERMLT760_2 | ecosystem: Environmental > Terrestrial > Soil > Floodplain ...
CATCCCCTACGCGCTGGGTGATGCGCACAAGGGGCATCGCGTGATCGGCACGACCGCCGCCTTCTTCGAGCGCTACCGCTTCCGCGACCAGTCTGTGACGTTCGCGACCGGGCATGCCCCGACGAACGACACCGAGGTCGCGATCGGATCCGATGTCGCCGCGCGGTTGGGTTACGCCGTCGGCACGCCGGTGGTGCTGGCGCACGGCATCGCCGCGGTGTCGTTCGCCGAGCACGACGCGCACCCGTTCACGGTGAGCGGCGTGATCACGCGCACCTTCACGCCGATCGACCGCGCGCTCTACACGACACTCGACGGACTCACCGCGATGCACGACACCGAGACGGGCGCCGGTGGCCTGATGATGGGACCGCCGCCGCCCCGACTGGCGCCGGGCGCGAAGCCGCCGATCACTTCCTTCCTCGTCGGCACGAAGAACCGCTTCGAGACGCTGCAGCTGCAGCGCGAGATGAACGAGGACGTGCGCGAACCGCTCACGGCGATCATCCCGGGCGTCGCGCTCGCGCAATTGTGGCAGACGATCGGCAGCGCCGAAGTGGGCTTGCGCGTCGTCGCGGTGTTCACGGTGCTCGTCGGATTGATCGGGATGTGCGTCGCGCTCTACGCCTCGCTCGAATCACGGCGGCGTGAGATGGCGATCCTGCGCGCCGTGGGCGCGGGGCCGAAGTCGATCGTCGCATTGCTCGTCTTCGAGTCGGCACTGCTCGCGCTCACCGGCGCCGTCGCGGGCGTCGCACTCGTCTACGGCGGCATCGCGCTCGCGCGCTCCGCGGTGGAGGCGCGCTTCGGGCTCGCGCTCACCTTGCACCCGCTCGGCGCGACCGAGTGGGGTTATCTCGTGCTGATCGTCGCCGCGGGGACGCTCGTCGGCGTGGTGCCGGCGTGGCGCGCGTACCGCTCATCATTGGCGGACGGGCTCTCCCCGAAGCTGTAACTTCCGTCGTTCGCAGGAAGTAAGGCCCCATACGACCACATGCTCTATCGCCGCATCCTGACCTGGCTCTGGGCCGCCGCCGTCCTCGGCATCGCCGCCTGGTACCTCATCAATCCGTCGGATTTCACTGCCGAGCGCTTCGAGACCCTGCTCGAGAGCTGGGGCCCGTGGGCGTTCCCGGGCTTCGTCCTCATCTCGTTCCTGAGAGGGCCGCTGCTCGTGCCGAGCACCCCCGTGGTGCTCGCGGGCGGGGTGATCTTCCCCGAAGCGCTACCGGCAGTGCTCGTCGTGTCAATGGTCGGGATCGTCGCATCGGCGACCCTCCTCTATCGCTTCCCTGCCTTTGCAGGGTACGATTCCATGCTGGCAGAACGGCATCCGGAGAAGCTGGCGATGCTCCGGACCCGCCTTGCCGGCCCAGGCGCCATGTGGTTCGTGGCGGCTTGGTCATTCGCCCCGGTGGTGCCGACCGATCTGATCTGCTACGCGGCGGGCCTCGTGCGCATGCCGTACCATCGAATGCTGATCGGCGTGATCATCGGCGAGCTGCCGCTGGTGACGGCCTACATCCTCCTAGGCACCAAGCTGTCGGGTTTCCTCCCCATCTGAGGGGGCGTGAATGATCGAGCACATCCGGAACATCAGGACATCGGGGACGATCGTCGGCAGCTCGCCGTTCCTCGTCCGCCGCATGCTGCGCCCGATCGAATTCGACCGGGCACGCACGATCGTGCAGCTGGGCGTGGGCACGGGCTGCATCACGCGCGGGATCCTGCGCCGGATGCGCCCTGACGCGCACCTCGTGTCGCTCGAGCTCAACGAGGTGTTCATCGAGGAGAACCGCGAGCTCACCGATCCGCGCCTCACGCTCGTGCAGGGGTGTGCCAGCCACCTGCCGCGCATCGCGACCGAACTCGGGCTCGGCCCGATCGACTACATCGTCTCGAGCCTCCCGCTCGCGATCATGAATCCGCTGAAGGTCGAGCGGATCCTGCGCGAGAGCGACCGGCTCCTCGCACCCGACGGGATGTTCCTGCAATACCAGTATTCGCTCTCGGAGCGCCGCACGCTCGAGCGGCGATTCCGCGACGTGCGGGTGGGCTTCACGCTCGCGAACATCCCGCCGGCGTTCGTCTACGAATGCTCGCCGCAGCTCGCGAAGGTCAGCGCGGTCTAGGAGCCGAGGATGGACCGCCGCACGCACTGGGAGCGCGTCTACGCCGAGAAGCGACCGGAGCAGGTGAGCTGGTTCCAGGCCGAGGCGGTGCTCTCGCTCGACTTGATCACGCGCCACGCCGCGCTCGAAGCCGCGCAGGTGCGCCTCGGTCCGTCAGCCGCTCGAGTCGGATGGGTCGTCGACGACGTGCTCACGCACGAGTTCGTCCCCGCCTCGCTCGACGTCTTGCACGACCGCGCCGTCTTCCACTTCCTGACCGACCCCGCGGATCGGGCACGATACGTGGAGCAGGTGCGACGCGCGGTGCGCGCGGGCGGACTCGTGCTCGTCGCGACCTTCGCCGAGGATGGCCCGAGCAAGTGCAGCGGCCTCGAGGTCGCGCGCTACTCTCCCGAGGCGCTTCATCGCGCGTTCGGCGACGACTTCCGCGTGCTCGAGAGCCACCGCGAGGAGCACCACACGCCGTCGGACGCGGTGCAGCGATTCACCTACTGCCTCTGCCGGCACGAACCGCTGGCAGCCGGGGTGCGAGCCGCATGAGCAGCGTCCTGCCCGTCGCGCCCGCGCCAGGGCGTGAGGCGCCTGCGGGACGCGCGCGCGCCGTGCAGCGCGGCCGCGTCCTCACGTGGGCGACGATCGTCTACAACTCGCTCGAAGCCGTCGTCGCGCTCGTCGCGGGCGGGCTCGCGGGCAGCATCGCCCTCATCGGTTTCGGGCTCGACAGCGTGATCGAGGTCTCGGCGAGCGGCGCCGCGCTCTGGCGCCTGCGCCACGACGCCGACCCGCACGCGAGGGAGCGCGCCGAGCGGTTGGCACTGCGCATCGTCGGCTGGTCGTTCCTCGCACTCGCGGCGTACGTGACGGTGGACGCCGTGCGCTCGCTCGTGGTGCACGAAGCGCCCGACGCGAGTCCAGTCGGGATCGTCCTCGCGTCGTTCTCCGTCGTGGTGATGCCGCTGCTTGCGCGCGCCAAGCGCACCGTCGCCGCGCAGCTCTCGAGCTGCGCGCTCACCGCCGAGGCGCGGCAGACCGACATCTGCATGTACCTGAGCGCGCTGCTGCTCGTCGGACTCGCGGCCAACCAGTGGCTCGGCTGGTGGTGGGCCGACCCGGTGGCGGGCCTCGCGATGGTGCCGCTGATCGTGTACGAGGGGCGCGAGGCGCTCGCGGGGCGGACGGTCTGCGCGGACTGCGCGCCGGCGATCTCGGGCTAGGTGACCTCGGGAACGGTCATAGCGCGGCCGGTCGCATCGGCTGGCTGCCATTCTGGCGAGTCGAGTCGGCCATCGGGGCATTAATTGGAATTGGCGTCCGGGAGACATGTACTAGTAGAGGGGGTCGAGCACCAGCGCGGTGGGAGTCACCGCCGACGAACCCCAAGCCGCGGGCGGGGAGCGAGATCGAGGCAACCCAGTGAGTCGCCGCGATCGCCCACAAGCCGCGAGCGGCGCGTGTCAGTCCGGCGCCGCCGGTCGCGACGGAAGGAACGCCGGCAAGGATCCGCGGACGTGCAGGTCGATCCTGGGCGCTGCAAGGCTCAACGAGGACGCTGCAAGTTCGAACGCGGGAGCTGCAAGTGAGGACGAGGGAGCGACCGGTCTCTTCGAGGGAGCGACCGGTCTCTTCGAGGGACCGACCGGTCTCTTCGAGGGACCGACAAGTCTCTTCGAGGGAGCAACGAGTCTCTTCGAGGGAGCGACAAGTCTCTTCGAGGGAGCGACCGGTCTCTTCGAGGGAGCGACGAGTCTCTTCGAGGGAGCGACCGGTCTCTTCGAGGGACCGACCGGTCTCTTCGAGGGACCGACAAGTCTCTTCGAGGGAGCGACAAGTCTCTTCGAGGGAGCGACCGGTCTCTTCGAGGGAGCGACCGGTCTCTTCGAGGGAGCGACGAGTCTCTTCGAGGGAGCGACAAGTCTCTTCGAGGGAGCGACCGGTCTCTTCGAGGGAACGACCGGTCTCTTCGAGGGAGCGACCGGTCTCTTCGAGGGACCGACGAGTCTCTTCGAGGGACCGACGAGTCTCTTCGAGGGACCGACGAGTCTCTTCGAGGGAGCGACCGGTCTCTTCGAGGGAACGACCGGTCTCTTCGAGGGAGCGACCGGTCTCTTCGAGGGAGCGACCGGTCTCTTCGAGGGACCGACGAGTCTCTTCGAGGGACCGACGAGTCTCTTCGAGGGAGCGACGGGTCTCTTCGAGGGAGCGACGGGTCTCTTCGAGGGAGCGACGAGTCTCATCCGTTGGAAGGGAGATCACGGAGAGGACGAGGCAACTGCAGTTGACGGACTCGTTCGTACGGGTGCGATCGCACCTCGAGTCGAGTCCGGAGACGGACGCGCTGCGGAGGCCGAAGCTCCCCCACGGCCCGACGAGGCGGATCGGCGGTCACGAGACAGCGTTTAGCCGGGGCGGTCGCGCGCCAGCTACTCCGACCGCAGCGCCGATGCCGGGTCCGCACTCGCCGCGCGGAGCGCGGGCAGGGCGCTCGCTGCGAGCGCCACCAGCACCATCACCAGCGCGACCCCGCCGTAGGCGAGCGGGTCGACCGCAGGCTGTCGAAAGAGCAGCGGCTCCACCCATCGGCTCGCAAGCCGCGCGACGACGATCCCGCCGAGCACACCGACGCCCACGAAGCGGACGCCCTTCGCGACGACGATCCGGACGATGTCGCCGCGCTGCGCGCCGAGTGCGACGCGCACGCCGAGCTCGTGCATCCGCTGCGCGACGTCGTAGCCGATCACGCCGTAGAGTCCCACCGCGGCGACGAGGAGCGCGAGCACGCCGAACGCCCCGAACATGGTCGCGCCGAGCCGCCACGAACGCTGGGCGTCGGAGACGAGCGTGCCGAGCGGGCGCACGGTGAGGTAGGCATTCGCGGGAAGCACGCGCTGCAGCGCGCGACGGATCCCTTCCGCCTCGGCGAGCGCGTCGCCGCGCACGCGCACCACCATCGCGTTGCCGAACTGGCGTGTCGACTGGTCAAGCGCGAGATAGTAGTGGAAGCGCGCGCCCGACAGTTCACGCTGCACCATGTCCTCGGCGACGCCGACGATGGTGATGCAGGGCATCGTGTCGGCGCGCATGCGGAAGCACTGACCGAGCGCGTCGCGGCCCGGCCAGAGGGCATTCGCCATGCTCTCACTCACCACCGCGACGTCGGGCGCACCCATGCGATCGGAGGCGTCGATCGCACGTCCGCGGAGGATGCGCGTCCCCATCGTGCGGAAGTAGTCTGGCGTCGAGACCTGGTAGTAGAACCTGCCGAGGTAGCCGGTCGAGTCCACGCCCGCGACGAACACGGGGACGTCCGACGTCGAGATGAAGGGCGCACTCACCACCCACGCCGCGGACTCGACCTGCGGCAGCGACTGCGCCTCGGCGACGAGCGTGGCGGTGATCGCCTTGATCGCGTCGACGCCCGGGAAGGGTCCGCGGAGCACGCGGTTGAAGATGAGCACGCGCTCCGCGTCGTAGCCCATGGGCATGGCGCGCACGCGGTCGAGGCTGCGCACGAAGAGGACCGCGCCGATGAGCAGCACCGTGCTCAGGGTGCCCTGCACGACGAGGAGCGCGCCGCGCACGCGCCGCCCATCGACCGCTCCGCCTCGGGAGCCACCGCGCAGCGACCGCGAGAGGTCGCCACGGCGCAACAACAGCGTCGGGATCACGCCGATCGCTGCACCGCAGAGCAGGCTCACGCCGAAGGTGGCGCCGATGGAACGCCAGTCGACGAGTTCGCGATGCAAGCCGGCGGGCGCGGCGCCAAGCAGCGTGAGGACTCCTGCTGACGTCCATCGTGAGACCAAGAGTGCGGCACCGGCCCCGAGCGCGGCGAGAAGCAAGCTCTCGACCACCGCTTGAGCGACCAAGCGTCCGGTGCCCGCACCGAGCGCGAGCCGCATCGCCGTCTCACGCTGCCGGCGCAGTGCGCGCGCCACCAGCAGGTTCGCGACGTTCGCCACCGCGATGACGAGCACGACGAGCGCGACGATGAGCACCCAGAACGCTGTCCGCGACTCCAGAGACGGATCAGGTCCAGCACCCGGCCGCACGGCGGAGACGGCGACGACAGGCTTCGCCTCGGTCGAGGGCGTCAGTTGCGGCTGGTCGACTCGCGCGGCGTCCCAGCCGCGCCGGAATGCCTGCGTCGCGTCGATCGTCGCCTGCTCGGGGGTCACGCCGGGCTTGAGCCGCGCGATGATGTGCATCCACCCCCACCGATAGTGCGTGTAGTACGTCCTTGCGTCATCGCTCCCTTCGCTGCCCGCGAAGGTCGTGATGGGGATCCAGACCGCGGGTGGGTCGGCGTCGTTCACGCCGGCGAAACCAGGCGGTGCGACACCGACCACCTGCGCGCGGACGTTCCCGACCTGCAGTGTCATGCCGAGCACGTCGCGCCCGCCGAACTCGGAACGCCAGAAGGCGTGCGAGAGCACCGCGACGTCGGCGCCGCGCGGCGTGAGGTCCTCGTCCTCGACGAAGTAGCGGCCGAGCGCGGGGGGCGCGTCGAAGAAGGTGAAATACGACGCGCTCACGAGACCGACGCGGCGTTCGCGCGCGTACTCGCCCTCACCGACGGCGAGGCTCCGTTCCTGGAATGCGGCCAACTGCGCGAAGGAGGAGGTCTCCCGCTTCAGGTCGACGTATCGCGTGTACGGCCCCGACTGCGATGTGACGAATCGCGAACGGTCCTTCCATTGCCAATAGATGCGCCGTACCGAGCCCGGATCACGCAGGTACGCGAGCGGACGGAACATCAGCTGGTCGACCACGCGGAACATCGTCGCATTCGCACCGATGCCGAGTCCGAGCGTGATGACGACCGTGAGCGTGAAGCCGGGCGAGCGGCGCAAGCCGCGGATCGCGTGGCGAAGGTCCGTCAGGAAGTGCTCGAGCCGCGGGAGCGACCAGCGCTCGCGCGCTTCCTCGCGCGTGGCGGTCACGTTCCCCAGCCGTCGCGCCGCCGCGGTGCGCGCCGTCTCGGCATCGGCTCCGTTCGCGGCCGCCTCGCGCTCGAGCTGCTGCCGATGGAACGCGAGCTCCTCGTCGAGCTCGGCGGAGAGCTCGTCGCGCCGGAACCGGTCGCGCAGCCGCTGGAACCATTCGATCATCGCAGGATCCTCCGGGGTCGCGGGGCGTCAGGCGAGCTGCATGACGCGGCGCACGGCCGCCATCAGTTCGGTGAAGCCGTCGGACTGTGCGCCGAGCTGCTTGCGCCCCTCGGCGGTGATGTCGTAGTAGCGCGCGCGCTGGTTGTTCGGCGTCTGCCGCCAGGCCGCGCGCACCCATCCCTTCTGTCGCATGCGCTGCAGCGCCGGATAGAGCGAGCCTTCCTCCACCTGGATGACCTCCTGCGAAAGGACCTGCAGGTGCTGCGCGATCCCGTAGCCGTGCATCGACTGGGAGCTGAGGGTGCGGAGGATCAGCATGTCGAGCAGGCCGGGGAGGAGGTCGCGGCGGGTCATGGCGAGGGGTAGGGGGTCAAGGGGATAGACAGACTATGGCTCGAAAGGGTTTGCATCGCCACGAGAAAGGGGCGCCGACCCCGTCGGCGCCCCCGCCCATCTCTCCCCTCTCCCATCTCCCATCTGCCGTTCAGTGGTTCGCCTTCGCGAATTCGGACCGCAGCGTCTTCATCATCGCCGCGCGCTTGTCATACAGCCGCTTGAGCTTCCGCGGCGCGCGTTTGGCAAGCGCGTACGAGGTGAGGATCGGCAGCGCGATCGTCGAGTCGAGATAGCAGACCACCGCATCGGGCAGCTTGTCGGGGTCGATCTTCCCCCAGCTCACCGCCTCGGCCGGCGTCGCGCCGGAGAGTCCGCCGGTGTCGGGACGCGCATCGGTGATCTGCAGGAAGTAGTCGTGTCCCTTTTCGTCGATGCCGAGCACTTCCTGGATCTGCGGCTCGGTCTGCAGCGCGAAGTTCTTCGGGCTGCCACCACCCGCGATGAGGATGGCGCTCTCACCACCACCTCGCTTGGCGTGCAGCACGATGCTCGCCGTCTCGTTCACGTCCTGGTTGGGATCGATGATGCACTTCCCGCCCTCGAGCGCGAGCGCGGCGACGTTCATGCCGATGCTCGAGTCGCCCGGTGAGCTCGTGTAGATCGGCACGCCGCAGCGGTACGCCGCGGCGAGGAGCGACTTCTGCGGGATGCCGAGCGCCTTCTCGCGCTCGACGAGGTACTTGCCGCAGATGTTGTGGAACTCGGCGCTCGACATCGTGCGCTGGAACTCGGGTGCGCGGATGATCTTGCGGAAGAAGGCGTCGGTGGAGAGCAGGACGTCGTAGTCGAAGAAGACGTCGTAGATGCGCACGACACCCTCCTCGCGCAGCTGCGTGTCGCTCGCCTGCGGGTTGCCCCTGTGCATGGAGAGGCCGAGGCCGAAGTGCGTGTCGTGGTAGAGGTTCGCGCCGGTGGAGATGATCCAGTCGACGAACCCCGCTTCCATGAGCGGGATGATGGTGCTCATCCCGAGCCCGGCAGGCGTGAGCGCGCCGGTGAGGGTCATGCCGACGGTGACGTCCTTCTCGAGCATGAGCTGCGTGAAGAGATGACAGGCCTCGCGCAGGCGGCCGGAGTTGTAGCTCTGGAAGGCGCCGTCGACGAGCTGCACCACGCTCTCGGTGCCGTCGAGCTTGCGCGGGTCGATCTTCTTGCCGCGCAGCAGCGGACTCGCCGCCTTGGTGCCGACCTTCGCGCTCTTCGCCTCGCGCTGCTCGGCGGCGCGCTTCTGCTCGGCCTTGTTGCCCGAGGCGCTCGCGCGCTTTCCCGCGCCGTCGCCGTGTCGCGAGGCCTTGAAGCCGCCGCGCTCGCGTCCCGCATCCTTCTTCGCCGCCATCTCGTCGTTCTCCGCCCGTCGCGGGCCATTTGGTGGATGTGCCCGGGGAAAGATAGCGGTACTGTATCCCCATGCCGACCTCCCTCCGCCTCATCGTGCTCGCCCGCCGCGCCGCATGCGCGGCGGCGCTGCTCCCGCTCGTGCTTCCCGCCCAGGCCCAGCCCGCCGCCTTCCGCATCGAGGAGGCGACGATCGTCGGGATCACCGAAGCGCTCAACACCAAGCGCATCACCTGCCGGGCGCTCGTGCGACTGTACCTCCAGCGCATCGACCGGCTGGACAAGCGCGGACCCGCGCTCAACGCGATGGTCACGATCAACCCGAACGCACTCGCGACGGCCGACTCCCTCGATGCCGTGCGAGCGCGCGGCGGCATGCGCGGCGCGCTCCACTGCATACCGATCATCGTGAAGGACAACTTCGAGACGCACGACCTGCAGACCACCGCGGGATCCCTCGCGCTCAAGGGCTGGGTGCCGAAGCGCGATGCGACGCAGGTCGCGCGGATCCGCGCGGCGGGCGCGGTGGTGCTCGGCAAGTCGAACCTCGCGGAATGGGCCTTCTCGCCTTACGAGACCGTGAGTTCGATCCTGCCGGGCTACACGAAGAATCCGTACGCGCTCGATCGCGTGACGGCGGGGTCCAGTGGCGGCACCGCGGCCGCGGTCGCGTCGAGCTTCGGTGCGGTGGGGCTTGGCACGGACACGGGCAACTCGATCCGCGGCCCGTCGGCGCACCAGGCGCTCGTCGGCATACGTTCGACGATGGGGCTGACGTCGCGCGCGGGAGTGGTACCGCTGAACAACGCCGCCGACATCGCCGGGCCGATGGCGCGCACGGTCGCCGACGCGGTCGCCGTCCTCCAGGTGATCGCGGGCGAGGATTCCGACGACGCGATCACGGCGCTCGCGCGCGACCATCGCGAACAGGACTATCGGAGGTTCCTGACGGCCGGCGCCCTGCGCGGCGCGCGGATCGGCGTGTTGCGGCAGGCGTACGATCGGCCGACGCTCGACCCCGAGGTTGCACAGGTGTTCGGCGCGGCGCTCGACGAACTCCGTCGCGAAGGTGCGACGGTCATCGACTCCGCGATGGTGCCCACGCTCGACTCGATCCTCGTCATCGGCCGCGGCTGCAACCGCTTCAAGGCCGACCTCGAGGGCTACTTCGCGGCCCGCGGCGATGGTGCGCCCGTGAAGACCGTCGAAGCGATCCTGCGCAGTGGCGCGTATCACCCGCTCGCGCAGGTGCGGCTCCAACAGGCGCAAGCGATCACGCTCCCGCTGGACTCGATCCCCGGCTGCCGTGCGCGTCCGCAGATGCGCGATGCGCTGCGCGCTGCCGTCACGTCGTTGATGGACTCGCTGAAGCTCGACGCGCTCGTCTACCCGACATGGAGCAACGTGCCGCGGCTCATCGGCGACCTGAATACCCCGCACGGCGACAACAGCCAGGTCTTCTCACCCATCACCGGCTTCCCCGCGATCACCGTGCCGATGGGATGGACGCGCGGCGGTACGCTGCCGGCCGGCATGACGTTCTATGGACGGATGTGGAGCGAAGGGACGCTGATCCGTCTCGTCTTCAGCTACGAGCAGGCGACGCACCATCGCCGCCCGCCCGCATCCTGGCCGTCCGCAGCTGCATCTCGTACGCCTGCTCGACCACGCGCGCAGCCTCCGCAGGATCGTCGGTGACGACCATCAGGTCCATGTCCCCCGGCGAGATCTTGCGCTCGGCGAGGACGCGGCTGTTGAGCCAGCGGACGAGCCCGGCCCAGTAGTGCGTGCCGAAGAGCACGACCGGGAACTGTGAGATCTTCCCGGTCTGGATGAGCGTGAGCGCCTCGAAGAGTTCATCGAAGGTGCCGAAGCCGCCGGGGAAGATGATGAACGCGCTCGAGTACTTGATGAACATCGTCTTGCGCACCGCGAAGTAGCGGAAGGCGACGTGCGTGTCGACGTAGGGGTTGGTCCCCTGCTCGAACGGCAGTTCGATGTTGCACCCGATGCTCGGAGCGCCGGCGACGCGCGCGCCCTTGTTCGCGGCCTCCATGATGCCCGGGCCCGCGCCGGTGATGATCGAGAAGCCCTTCTCGCCGAGCAGCTTCCCGACCTCGACCGCGGCGAGGTACTGCGGGTCGTCGGGATGCGTGCGCGCCGAGCCGAAGATCGAGACGCCCTTCTCGATGCGCGCGAGCTTGTCGAAGCCCTCGATGAACTCCGACATGATGCGCATCACGCGCCACGTGTCGGTGGACCGGAAGTCGGGGCGCGGTCCGCCGTACTGGAGGAGCTTCGCGTCCTCGGTGAGCGCCCAGGCCATGTCACCGATCGCGTCGTCGGTCGCGGCGCGCTGGAGTGGTTCGTCGCGCGACGGGGTGAACAGCTCCGACGCGCGGCGTCCCTCGTCGATGCGGGCCTTCAGTCCGGCGACCGACTCCTTCGCGGCGATCTTCATGCGCTCGGCGTCCGCGCGCTTGCCGCTCGCCGTGCGCGGCGGCGGGGCCTTCGCTGCGCTCCTCGTCGGGCTCTTCGCCTTGGACTTCGCGGCGTCCTTCACGGGCGCGGCCTTCATACGCTTGGGTGCCATGACGAGTGAACTTACCTTGCGGCGTGACTGCCGTCATCCTCGTCGCCGATGGTGCCCGCCCCGACACGCTCGCCGGTGCGATGGACGCGGGCCACCTGCCCACGCTCGCGGCGATGCGAGACGCGGGGAGCGCGACGGCGGTCACCTCCGTGTTCCCATCGGTGACCGGTCCGGCCTATGTGCCGTTCCTCATGGGGATCCATCCCGGCGCCGCGGGGGTCCCGGGGATCCGTTGGTGGGATCGCGCCGGTACGCATGCCTATGCGCACGGGAACGCGCGCAGCTACGTGGGCTTCGAGGCGCTGCGGCAAGACGACGACCTCACGCGTGAACACAAGACGCTCTTCGAACTCGCCGAGCGTCCACTCGCGGCGATGACGCCGATCGGGCGCGGGCTCGGGCCTCGTGCCCGCATCGGGGCGGAGCTCACGATGGCGCCACGGCTGGCATGGACGCATTTCCGCGGCGACGTGTCCGCCTGGCTGCGTCTCGAGCGTACGCTCGCCGATCGATTCATCGCGCGGGTGGCCGCCGAGGAGCCGGACCTCGCGTTCTTCGCTCATCCGTGCGTCGACAAGTTCTCGCACCAGCTCGGCCACGAAGCGCCGGCGGTGCTCGAGGCGCTGCGCGTCGTCGATGAGACCGCGGCGCGACTTCGTGACGATGCCGCGCGACGCGGGCGTCGGCTAGACCTCATCGTCGTCAGCGATCACGGGCACTCTCCCGTGAGCGAGCACGATGAACTCGTCGATGCGGTGCGCGAACTCGGCCACGGCGTGCTCGCGCATCCGTGGACGTTCGCCGGCGGCACCGACGTCGCCGTGATGGTCGGCGGGAATGCGATGGCGCACCTCTACGTCGACCTCGACGATCGCCGCCGGCGATGGTGGCCACGACTCGCCGCGCGCTGGGAGCCGCTCGCGGAGGCGATGCTCGCTCGCGCGTCGGTCGAGTTGCTGCTCCTTCCGCATGGTCCGCATGCGTGCGAGGTGCGCTCCGGGGCCCGCGGCTCGGCGATGCTCTCGCGCGACGCGCGTGGACTCCTTCATTACCATCCGGGGAGCGGCGATCCACTCGGCCTTGCCGCGGCACTCGGCGCGTCGGGCGCGCTCGAGGGGTTCACCGACCGTGACGCCTACGACGCGACGCGCGAGACCGATCACCCCGACTCGCTCGTGCAGGTGCTCGCGCTCGCCGGCTCCGCGCGAGCGGGCGACCTCATCGTCTCGGCCGCACCAGGATGGGATCTACGCGAACGATGGGAGCCCATCCCACACGTCTCGACGCACGGCTCGCTGCGCCGCGAGCACATGCTCGTGCCGCTCCTCACGTCGTTCACGCCAGCCGAGAATCCGCGCACGACCGCCGATGTCTTCAGGCTGTCGCGAAGCCGCTCGGCCTGAGCGGTCCGCTCAGGGCGTCGACGCGACGATGCGCGTGTAGAGGCGGTCGAGCCGGGTCGCGAGCTCGCGCTGGCGCTCGCGAAGCTCCTCGATGCGCGGCTTCTCGCGCCGCCGCAGGAAGTAGCGCTGCGCCGCTTCCCATGCGCGCTGTCGACGTTCACCCACCAGCAGCGCTGTGAACGCCCAGACCGGCTGCACGACGAGGGAGAGCAGGGCCCAGCCGAGTCCCAGCAGCCACCACGTCGCCGCGGCGCCGAGCAACATCCAAAGACCGAAGACGACGCCGCCGATGAGGACGCGATGCGTGACGAGCGTATCCTGACCCTCGGTCGCCGACATGCGGTCGGCGCCGACCTTGGTGAGGCGCTTCGGGACCCAGAACCAGAGCGCACCGAGCAACGAGATCGGGAGCACGACCGCGAACGGCAAGCGCGCGACGGTCCACTCGACCGCCTCGCCGATGCGGACGTTGCCATCGAGGTGCGCCGGCGTGAGGCCGAACTCCTCCAGCTCATCGACGTGCGCACGCAGATCGGCGGCGAGCGCTCTCCAGTCGCCGTCCCCGCCGGTGCGGAGCGCCTGCAACGCGTCGGTCGTCATGCGGATGCGTTCGACCTCGGCCGCCGCATCGCCCTCGCGCACCTTGAACTCGGCGGTCCACACCTGTTCGGCCGCGCGCACCAGCGGCTCGTCCTCCCACTGCTCGAGATTCACCGTCACCGCGCGCATCGCGCCTTCGATGCGCCTGGTGAGCGCGCGCACGGCGTCGCGGTCCTCGACGCCCTTCTCGAGCAGGTCGTTCCAGCGGAACGGCTCGGAGATGATGACGTGCGCCTCGCTGCGGAAGTCGTTGCGGTCGCGAAAGACGAGGCCCACCGCGATGATCGGGAAGTCGTGTCCGATGCGCTGCCCTGCGCCGATGGCGATGCGCGCCGCACCCGTCTTGAGCGGCGCGAGGCTCGACGACGAGTGGCTGATCCCCTCGGGGAAGATCCCGACCGCGTCGCCACCGGCGAGCACGGCGTGCACGTCGCGGAACGAGTCGAGGTTCTGCAGCACCTTCGTCGGATCGTCCTGCTGCCGGTAGACCGGCACCGACCCGACGCCCTTCACGAGCCAGCCGATCAGCTTGTCGCTGAAGAGCGGCGCCTTCGCGAGGAAGCGCACGATGCGGTCGGCCGCGACGACGACGAGCGCGGGATCGACGAGCGAGTTGTTGTGGTTCGCGACGAGGAGCACCGGCCCGTCGCTCGGCACGCGCGCCCCGGCGATGGTGACCCGGTAGTAGGCGCGCACACCGACGTTCGAGATGACATTCATCACCCATGGCAGCCGCATGGGCGGAAGATACGAAGGCGCTACGCGGCGCGCTTGTGGTACTGCCGCACCGCGACGGTGAGCACCAGCGTGCCCGCGACGGCGAGCACGGCGAGCTGTGGCGCGACGTCGCGGAAGCCGGCCCCCTTGAGCATGACCGACCGCATGAGCGTGATGAAGTGCATCATCGGGTTGAATGCCGCGATCCACTGCGCCCAGTGCGGCATCGCGCTCACCGGCGTGAAGAGCCCGCTCATGAGCAGGTAGACCATGAGGAGTGAGAAGTTCACGAACATCGCCTGCTGTTGCGTCTCGGTGACGGCCGACACCCAGAGGCCGATGCCGAGCGCGGCGACGAGGTAGAGCGCCGCACCGAGGTAGACGAGGAGCAGGCTCCCCTCCATCGGCACACCGAAGAGGAAGCGCCCCACCGCGAGGCCGATGGTCAGCACGACGAGGGCGATCACCCAGAGCGGAATGAGCTTCGCGGCGATGAAGATGGGGCGCGAGATGGGCGTGACGTTGAGCTGGTCGAGGGTCCCCGCCTCCTTCTCGCGCACGATGTTCATCGCCGTGAGCAACGTGCCGACGATCGTGAGGAGCTGCACGAGGATCCCCGGCACCATGTAGTGCTTGTAATCCAGTTCGGCGTTGTACCAGTTGCGACTGCGCACGTCGACGATCGGCTGGCCCGGCCGCGGCGGCAGCGCAGCGCGAGACGTCGCCGCGGCGAGCGCCGGCGTGAGCCGCAGGCCGACCTCGGCGGAGTAGCGCACGAGGATCTGCTGCGCGTATGCCGAGGTGACCCCCGCCGATGCGCCATCCTCGGCGTTGAACAGCATCTGCACCTCGCCATGCCGTTCGCGCACGAGGTCGCGCTCGAAGTCGTGCGGGACGACGAGCACCATCTCCACCTCGCGCTTCATCAGGGACTCGTCGCCGAGTGCGGTGCTCGCCGAGGCCTCGACAGGGATGAAGCGTCCCGACGCGGCGAGACGGTCGACGACACCACGCGAGAGCGTCGAATGATCCAGGTCCACCACGTGCATGCGCGCGCCCTTCACCTCGAAGGTGGCCGCGTTCGAGAGCACGATGAGCTGCACGATGGGAACCATGATGAGCAGCCGCATGAGGGCCGGGTCGCGCAGGATCTGCAGGAACTCCTTGCGGAGGAGGAACTTGAGGGCGCGCATCGTCAGGCCAGTCGTTCCTTGAAGGAACGCGTCGCCGCGACGAGCAGCACGAAGAGCATCACGCAGAGGATCGCAAGTTCCTGCCAGAGATGCGCGACTCCCGCGCCCTTGAGCATGATCCCGCGCACCACGACGATGAACCACCGCGCTGGCACGACGTTCGAGATGATCCGCAGCGGCAGGGGCATGCTGGCGACGGGGAAGATCATCCCCGAGAGCAGCGTGCTCGGCAGCATCGTCGAGAGCAGGGCGCCCATCATCGCCGTGCGCTGTGAAGAGGTGATCGCGGCGACGAGCGTGCCGATCGCGAGCCCGACGAGCGCGTAGAGCGTGCTCGCCGCGAGCAACAGGACGAGACTTCCCTTGAATGGCACCCCGAAGACGAGCTTGGCGGCGAGGAGCGCCGTCGCGACGTTCGCGAAGGCGAGCAGCAGGTAGGGCGCGACCTTACCGACGATGATCTGCCAGGGGCGCAGCGGCGACACGAGCAGGACCTCGAGCGTGCCGCGCTCCTTCTCGCGCGAGAGCGAGATCGCGGTCATGAGTGCCGAGACGAGCGTGAGTACCAGCGCGATGAGGCCCGGCACGAAGAGGTTCACGCTCTCGAGCGTCGGGTTGAACCGCATGCGCACTGCGGGCTCGATGCGCACGCCACCGCGCGCACCGACGAGGCCCGACTGCCACGACTGGATGATCAGGCCGGCGTAGGTCTGCATCGTCGTGCCCGTGTTGGGGCTCGACGCGTCGGTGATGAGCTGGATGCGCGCCGGTTCGCCGCCGGCGATCGCATCGGCGAGTCCCGGCGCGATGACGAGGGCGACATCGGCTTCGCCGCGGCGGAAGACCGGATCGAGCGCGTCGGTGGTGGGCACCGTCGCGACAACACGGAATCGATGATTGCCGAGGAAGCGCGCGCGTAGCGCAAGGCTCTGCGCATCGGGCACCGGGTCCACGACCGCGAGCCGGATGTCGTTCACGTCGGTGCGGATCGCGAAGCCGAAGAGCACGACCTGCGCGAGAGGGAGCAGCAGCAGGATCGTGAGTGTCTGCCGGTCGCGCAGGATGTGCCGCGCTTCCTTCACCACGAAGGCGGCGAGGGCCTGCAGGCGCTCCGTGGTCCTCACGCGGCCCCCGCCGCGGAGGGACGCGCGAGCCGGACGAACACCTCGTCGATGCTCGGCGAGTCGAACTGCGCCTTCAGCGCCTGTGGTGTCCCGAGCGCCGCGATGCGCCCGTCGACCATGATCGAGAGCCGGTCGCAGTACTCCGCCTCATCCATGTAGTGCGTGGTCGCGAAGACGGTCGTGCCGCGCGCCGCGGCGGCGTAGATCATCTCCCAGAACTGCCGGCGCGTCACTGGATCCACGCCACCGGTCGGTTCGTCGAGGAAGACGACCTTGGGGCGATGCACGAGTGCGACCGAGAAGGCGAGCTTCTGCTTCCAGCCGAGCGGCAGCGTGCCGACGCGCGACTTGCGCACGCCGTGGAGGCCGAGCGCGTCGAGCATCTCGTCGCCGCGGTCGCGGATCTCGGCGTCGGTGAGCCCATAGATGCCCCCGTAGAGCGTGATGTTCTCGCGCACGGTGAGGTCGTCGTAGAGCGAGAAGCGCTGGCTCATGTAGCCGATGTTGCGCCGCACGTCCTCGGACCGCGTGAGGATGTCGAAGCCGGCGACGCGCGCCGAGCCAGCCGTCGGCTCGAGCAGGCCGATGAGCATCTTGATCGCCGTCGTCTTGCCGGCGCCGTTCGCGCCGAGGAAGCCGAACACCTCGCCCTCGCCGACGTCGACGGTGATCGCGTCGACCGCGGTGAAGTCGCCGAAGCGGCGCGTGAGGCCGCGCACCTCGATCGCCGATGTCATGCGGCCTCCTCACCCATCAGCGCCATGAAGGCGTCCTCGATGCCGGGCTGGATCCTTCGCACCCACACGTCGGTGATGCCGCGCGCGCCGAGCCACGCGAGCAGTTCGTCGACGATGCGCTGCGACGGATACCCGACACGGACGTCGGAGTAGTGCAGCGTGTCGCCGAACGGCTGCACCGACGCCTGGTGCGGGAACGCACGCAGCGCGCCGATGAGCGCGTGGCGCGGGAGTCCGTGCACGGCGTAGAGGTCGCGCGGGAAGCGCTTGCCGATCGCGCCGGGTTCGTCGATCGCGAGGATGCGACCCTTCTGCACGAGCGCCACACGCTCGCAGCGGTCCGCCTCGTCCATGTATGGCGTCGAGACGACGATCGTGAGCCCCGCCGCGCGGAGGTCGCCCAGCAGGTCCCAGAACTCGCGACGCGACACGGCGTCGACGCCCGTGGTCGGTTCGTCGAGCAACAGCAGCTCGGGGCGGTGCACGAGCGCGCATGAGAGCGCGAGCTTCTGCTTCATGCCGCCCGAGAGCGCGCCGGCCCGGCGCGTCTTGAACGGCTCGATCTGCCGGTAGATCGGTGCGATCAGTTCGTACCCCTTCTTGATCGTCGTCCCGAAGACCGAGGCGAAGAAGGCGAGGTTCTCCTCGACGCTCAGGTCGGGATAGAGCGAGAAACGGCCGGGCATGTAGCCGACGCGCCGGCGGATCGCCCAGAGGTCGCGCACCACGTCGCGTCCGAGCACCGTCGCACGGCCCGCGTCCGGCACGAGCAGCGTCGTGAGGATCCGGAAGAGCGTCGTCTTGCCGCCGCCGTCCGGCCCGAGGAGCCCGAACAGCTCGCCCGGCTTCACGGCGAACGAGACGTCGCGCAACGCAACGACATCGCCGAACGACTTGCCGAGGCCCTCGACGATGACGGGCGAGCGATCCGTCCCCGCGCCGGTCACGGGACCTGCGACGCAGTGAAGGTGAGGTCGGCGGGCATGCCGATCTTGAGCACGCCGTTCACGTTCGGCACGCGCACCTTGATCGCGTAGACGAGGTCGGTGCGCTCATCGCGCGTCTGCACCGGTGTCGGCGTGAACTCGCTCTGGCTCGCGATCCAGCTCACGCGGCCGGAGAGCGTCGCGAGCGAATCCGCGCCAAGCGAGACGTGGACATCCACCACCTGGCCCAGCCGCACGCCGCCGAGTTGCGCGCCCGAGATGTAGGCGCGCAGGTCGAGCGTGTCGAGCGACGCGACCTTGTAGAGCGGCTGTCCGGGTGCGACCACTTCGCCTTCGCGCGCGTAGACCGCGAGCACGGTGCCGCCGACCGGACTGAAGACCGTCGCGCGCGAGACGCGATCACGCGCCTGCGCCACGCGCGCTTCGGCTGCCTGCGTCTCGAGGCCGACGCTCCGCTGCTGCGCGCGCGCCGCCTCGAGCTGCGCGAGCACCGTGCGATGGTCGCGCTCGGCCTGGTCGAGCTGCGCCGATGTCGCGGCCTGCTGGTCGTGCAGGCGCTTGGTGCGATCGAAGACGCGCGCGGCGATCTCGCGCTGCACCTCGAGCACGCGGATCTGCTCGGCGACCTCGGCGAGCCGCGCCGTGGTGGCCGCCCGTTGTGCCGAGATCGACTGACGGTCGAGGACGAGCGCCGTCGTGTCGATGACCGCGGCGAGCGCGCCGCGCTCGACCTGCTGTCCCTCGGCGACGAGGAAGCGCTGGATCGGTCCGCTCGTCTGCGCGGCGACGACGACTTCGATCGCCTCGAAGTTGCCGTAGGCGTCGGCGTCGCGATCACTGCCGCATGCGGCGACGAGCAAGGCGGTGAGGAGCAGCGCGGCGGGAGCGTGCCGCTTGCGGGGCAAGGAGTACGACATCAGCGGACCTCGAGTCCGACGGTAGTGAGGAAGCGGGCGCGCGCCTGCGCGAGCTCCACGCGGTGGGTCGCGCGCGCGAGGCGCGCCGTGTCCAGGTCGGTCTCGCGGTCGACGAACTCGGCGACCGTGACGACGCCCTCGGCGTAGCGCAGTCGCGTCTCGGCGAGCACGCGTTCGCGCAGCGCGACGATCGCGTCGTCGCTCACGACCGTGCGTTCGAGCCGGTCGATCGTGGCGAGGTCGCCGATCACCGCGCGCTGGATGCGCTCGACGAAGGCGCGCTCCTCGGCGCTCACGACCTGGCGCTGCAGCGCTAGCGCCTCGCGCTCGCGCCGCACCATGCCCCAGTCGAAGGGCGACCACTCGAACTGCACGCCGGCGAGCCAATAGCTGTCGAACTCGCGCGCGAGCTGGTTGAGTCCGGGGCGGCCGTAGCCGGTCCGTCCGAAAGCCGAGACACGGAACCGCTCGCCCGCGGCGACGGCCGACTCGCGCGCGACGATCGTCTCGCGCGTCGCCGTGAACTGCGCGTACTCGGGCCGGCGGCGCAGCGAGTCGAGCGCGGCACGTGCGGCGCGCACCGGTCCTTGCAACTCAGGCGCGGCGAGTGCCGCGGTCGGCGGGACCGTGCGGCCGGTGAGGTCGGCGAGCAGCGCGAGCGCGACGGCGCGCCCACTCTCGACCTCTTCGAGCGACTGCTGGCGACGCAGCTGCTCGGCCTCGAGCATCGCCGCCTCTCCGGGCAGCGACGCGCCCGCCGCGACGCGCTCGCGCGCGAGGCGCAGCTGCGTGCCGATCTCGTTGATCGCGTCGGCGATGACGTTGCGCTGCCCCTCGAGGAGCAGCGCGGTGAAGAAGGCGTCGTTCACCGCCTGGCGCTGCGCGTGCAGTGCGGCCTCGAGCCGCGCCTCCGCCTCGGCGAGCTGCGCGCGCTCGATCTCGGTGCGCGGAGCGCGCACCGGATCGTAGAGCCGGACCCGCGCACCGACATTCGCGTCGTACGTGTCCTTGTACGGCAGGACCGCACCGGGGAACGGCACGCTCGTGACATCCGACTGGTGTTGCGCCTGCGCGTTGAGTCCGAGCGACGGGAATCGCTCGGCGCGCACGTTCTCGAGTCGCAGTCGCGTCTGCTCGCGCAGGAGCACGGCCTGTGCGCTGCGGGGGTCGCGTGCGACAGCCTCGCGCTGGAGTTCGGCGAGGCGCAGCGTGTCGGTGGCCTGCGCGGAGAGCGCGGGCGGCGCACTCGCGAACGTCGCTGCGGCGAGCAGCGCGATCGCCGCCGCGCGCGCGGCCGATTGGGATGGAACGATGATCCGGCTCATGCTCGGAGGGCGTTGAGGATGAAACGGGGGAGTTCCTCTCGACGCACGTCGAGGAACCGCTCCCACGCGGCGGCGTCGAGGGCCAGCATCGCGGAGACCATCGGTCGCGCGGCGAAGGGGAAGACGCACATCGACGCGAGGTTCACGAGGAACTGGTCGGCGGTGATGCGTCGGAAGTCACCGAGCGCCGCGCGCCGTGCGAGCTCGTCGTCGAGCGCGCGCATCATCGCGAGGCGGGCCCCGCCGGGCGCGCCTTCACCGTCGGTCATCTCGCCGGCGAGCGCCGTGATGCGGCCGGGATGGAAGTTGAGCTCTCCGAGCACATATCCCGGGAGGAAGGGATTCGCGCGCAGCGTGTCGATGTAGTGATGGACGACCTGCTCGACGCGCTCCTCGATGGGCGCGGTGGAGCCGAGGATGCGCCGGATGCCGGGGAAGAGCTGCCCTGCCGCCTCGCGGAAGACGGCGAGTGAGAGCGCGTCCTTCGAGCGGAAGTAGTAGTGGAGGAGCGCCTGGTTCACGCCGGCCTCCTGCGCGATCTCCTGCATCCGCGCGCCAGCGGAACCGCTGCGGGTGAAGACGCGGCGCGCGGCGTCGAGGATGCGGCGCTCGGTCTCGCCGTCCGGGGTGGCGGCGGGCCGGGGCGCCCGGGGCGCGCGCGTGGTTCCCGCCGGGCGCGGCCGCTTCGCGGCCGCGCCCGCCTTCCCCGCCTTCACGCCCTTCCCACCTGCACGTTTCTTGGTCTTCATGCTTGGCTGTTTGATTTAATCGTTCAGTTAACACGAAACTAGGCATCCCAACCCGCCCATCGCAAGCCCTCCGGACCGGCGGGATATATTCCCGCCCATGCTCGCCCTCGTCCTGCGACTCATCCCCAGGGCCCTGCTCAGCCCCGCGACCGCCCGCGCGCTGCTCGTCATCGGTTGGCGGTTCCGCCGCGAGCATTGGTGGCGGCGCTTCCCGTTCCTCCCGCTCCCCGCCCGCGACTATGTCCGCTGGCGCATGTACACCGCCTACGGGAGCCACGACGCCGTCCCGCCCGTCGAGGACGTGGTCCGATACGCGCGCTGGGCGGCGCGATTCGGGTGAGCCGCGCTGACGGACCGGCGCTCGCCACTGCGCCGGCCTCCTTCGAGCAACTCCTCAAGGCCCAGGCCCTCGGGCACGGATTCGATCTCGCCGGCATCGCCACACTCGGGCCCGTGGAGACCGCGCCCGCCTTCGAGTCGTGGCTCGCTGCCGACTACCAGGGCGAGATGGACTACCTGCGCCGCGGCGCCGAGCTGCGCGGCGACACCTCGCGCCCCGAGCCGGGCATGCGCAGCGCACTCGTCGTCGTGCTCGACTACGGCGGTCGGCAGCCGAGCGGGCCGGTCGCACGATACGCCCGTGGCGACGATTACCACCGCGTGATGTGGGACCGCCTCGATGAACTGCTCGCGTGGGTGCGCGCGGAGCGCGGCGCCGCGGTGCGCGGGCGCGCGTATGTCGACACCGGCCCCATCCTCGAGCGGGACCTCGCACGCCGCGCCGGGCTCGGCTGGTTCGGGAAGAACACGATGCTCATCAATCCGCGGCTCGGTTCGTTCTTCTTCATCGGTGCGCTGTTCTTCGACCTCGAGCTCGCGCCCGACGTGCCGTTCGCCGAGGAACACTGCGGGACGTGCACCCGTTGCCTCGATGCGTGCCCGACGCAGGCGTTCGTGGCGCCGGGCGTCATGGACGCGCGCCGCTGCATCTCGTATCTCACCATCGAGAGCCGTTCGGCGATCCCGAGCGAGTTCGTGCCGGCCGCGCGCGAGCACCTGTACGGGTGCGACGCCTGTCAGGATGTCTGTCCATGGAACGTGCGCTTCGCGAAGGAGCCGCCGAAGGAAGGACCCCTCTCGCCGCACCCCGCGCTCGCGGTGACCGACGGGCGCCGCCTCGCGCACGAGTTGCTCTCGATGGACGAAGTGGCGTATCGCGCGCGCTTCAGGAAGTCGGCGATGAGGCGTGCGAAGCTCTCCGGGTTGCAGCGCAACGCGGACGTCGTGCTCGGCGGCGGGGGCGATGTCGGCTAGGGCGATGCTCTCGGTGGCGTTCGCGGTCGCAGTCGCCACCGCGTCATGCGCGCGCGCGCCGCAGCGCGCCGTCGTGCCCGCGGGCGATG
>Ga0137353_1000057_pt1 | contig 22529 bp, 24 predicted proteins | sample EasRivERMLT760_2_FD_104759 | JGI IMG/M metagenome (GOLD analysis project Ga0137353, IMG submission 104759) | Soil microbial communities from meander-bound floodplain in the East River, Colorado, USA - East River MetaG ERMLT760_2 | ecosystem: Environmental > Terrestrial > Soil > Floodplain ...
CGCGGTGGGCGCCGATGACGGCGAGGGCGCGACCGAGGCGCGCGATCGCGTTCCCCTCGAGCGGGATGCTCGCGTGGCCGTCGGGGCCGGAGGCGGTGACGGTCACGACGTTCGAGACCTTCTCGGCCATCTGCAGCGCGACGTACTTCCGGCCGTTCGGCATGATGCGCGTGCGGCCGCCCTCGTTGAGCGCATACTCGGCGCGGATCGCATCGGGGTGGTTCTTGAGAAGCCATCCCATCCCGAAGTCGCCGCCGGCCTCCTCGTCCGCATTGCCGACGAAGATCACGTCGCGCGTGAGAGGCTGGCCGGCCTTCACGCGACGCTGCAGCGCGAGCATGGCCTGGAGGTTGGCGACGAGCATCCCCTTGTCGTCGATCGCGCCGCGGCCGTAGAGCACGCCATCGCGCACCTCGGCGGTGAACGGTTCGACGGACCACTGCTCGCGGACCACGCCGACGACGTCCATGTGGCCCATGAGGATCACGGGTGACTTGGCCGCGGCGCCGGCGACACCACGGATCCGCGCCACGACCGCCCCGCGTCCCGGTGCGCTCTCGTAGACCTGCGATTCGATGCCGTTGGACTTGAAGACGGAGTCGAGGTACTTCGCGGTGGCGAGTTCGTTGCCGGGGGGATTCACCGTGTTGATCCGGATGAGCGCCTGCAGCTGCCCCGTGGCCTCGCGCACGATGGCGTCGTCGCTCGGCGTCTGCGCGCGAGCGTTTCCCCCCAATACCAGCAACGACAACAACATCATCACCACAGGGGGCACAGGGGACACAGGGGGTCTCGTTGAGCGCACCGGGACCCCCTGTGCTCCCTGTGCCCCCTGTGGTGAATTCGTTGTTGTTCGCATCGGGGGGACGATCACTTGTCGTAAAGGCGCTTGGCGAACGCCTCCTTGAGCTTCACGGTGATCGGCCCGGGCCTCCCCGATCCGACCACGCGACCATCGATCTCCACGAGCGGCTGCACATCGGTCGTCGTCCCGCACACGAACACTTCGGTGGCCCGCAGCAGCTCGACGAGCGAGACCGCCCGCTCCTCGCACGCGATCCCGAGCTCCTTCACGAGCTTCATGATCTCGATCCGCGTGATGCCGGGGAGGATGTAGTTCGAGAGCGGATAGGTCCGCAGCACGCCATCGACGACGAAGAAGGCGTTGGTCGCCGCGCCCTCGGTGATCATGCCGTCGCGGTGCAGCAGTGCCTCGTACGCGCCCGCTTCCTGCGCCGCCTGCCGCGCCATCACGGGGCCGAGCAGGTTCACGGTCTTCAGGTCGCAGCGGGCCCAGCGGATGTCGGCGAGGGTGATGCCCTTCGCGCCGTTGTCGCGCATCGCGAAGTTCGGCTTGAAGGCGCTCGCCGCGGCGTAGATGGTCGTCGCGGTGCCGGCCGGCGGGAAGTGGTGCGTGCGCGGCGCGGCGCCGCGCGACACCTGGAGGTAGACGGTCGCCTCGCCGTCGGCGAGCCCGTTGTCCGAGACGAGCTTCTCGCACACCGCCTTGAGGGTCGCCGACTCGGTGCCGACGCGGTCGATGCGCAACCCGTCGAGGCCGTTCGCGAGGCGCGCCGCGTGCGCGTCCCACGCGAACACCTTGCCGTGGATCATGCGCACCACCTCGTAGATGCCGTCGCCGAAGATGAACCCGCGGTCCTCCACCGGGATCATCGCCTGCGCCTTCGGCACGTACTTCCCATTCAGGTAGACTGTCGTCGTCATCGCGTCATCCGACCATGCGCTCGATTCCGGCGATCACGGGAGCGAAGGAGAGGCCCTTCCCCGCGACGCGCCAAGTCTGTTCATGCGCCAGCTCGCGCTGGCCCCAGCCGAAGAGGTCGCCCACCATCCACGGGCCCGCCTTCGGGTTCCTCCACCAGTCCTCGTCGAACCGCTCGCGCAGCGTCTCGTCGAGCACCGCCTGCATCTGCCAGGCGCGCAGGTAGCGCGCGGCGTAGTAACGCGGATCCACGTCCACGAACGCGTCGGCCCGCTGGTAGCGGAAGCCGGTGGCCTGCGTGAGCGTCTCGACGAAGAGGTCGGGCAGCGCCGACCAGCTCACGCCGCCGCCGTGCAGCTCGATCTCGTAGAGCAGCTTGGCGCAGTAGCGCCGCACGAAGTGCAGCTCCTCGAAGCCCTGCGAGTGCAGGAAGCCGGGCAGCTCCTTGGGCCCCAGCTTGGTGTAGCGCGCGAGCCAGCCACGATCCTTCATGCGATGATCGAAGAGCATCGCGTAGCCTTCGGTGACCGAGTTGTCGCCGAGCCAGCGGAACTCGAACGCGAGGTCGCGCCGCATGTTGCCGAAATGGAGCGCATGCCCGAGCTCGTGGAGCAGCGTCATCCAGTCGGCCTGCCCGCCGTGGGGGCGCAGCACGAGGTGCACGAGGTCGGGGATTCTCACCGGTGCGCAGAACGCGCGTGCGCGCTTGCCCGGCCGGTCCCCGGTGTCGTACTTCACGCGGCCGTCGGCGTCGGGCGAGACGCCCATCTCGGTGACCTGCTTCCGCACCGCGTGCTCCATCTCGTTCGCGGGGAAGAATGCGTCGTACTCGGGCGCGCGCATGAGCGCGAGCAGGTCCGCGCGCGTGACGTCGGCGAGCTTCATGCCGAGTCCCTTCTTCACGTAGAACGGCAACAGGTCGTCCCACATCGCCTGCGTGTCGCGCAGGAAGGCCTCGCACTCGTCCTTGAGCGCGGCGAGCGAGACGCCGGCGAGCGCTTCCCACGTGGAGTTGTAGGTCCGACCGATGCCGAGCTTCGCGACCACCTCGTGCTCGCGCTCGAGGCGTTCCTGGCGGATCGGTGCCAGCTCCGACTCGACGAGCGCAGCGCGGGCATCGTCGAGCGCATGGCGCTCCTTCGCGTCGCGCAGGTTGCCGATGGTGATCGCCGCACGCTGGTACGGCTCCTCGAGCCCGTCATCGCCGCGGATGACGGCCTTCCCTTCCCACGAGATCTCGCGTTCCTCGATGGCGGCGAGCTCGCGGCCCACGCGGCTCTCGAGCAGCCAGTCGAGGAGCAGCCGCGCCGAGCGGTGCTCGGCGCTCACCGGCTTGTCGTCCTTGGGCGCCGAGTCCTTGAAGAGCTCGAGCGCCAGCCCGAAGGCATCGTCGCCGTAGGCCTCGCGGTGCTTCTCGTAGATGGGCTGCAGCGACGCGCCTTCCTTGTGCCCCGCGTGCGCGGCGTGATACTCGGCCGAGACCTCCTGGAGGAAGGCCTCGCCGCGCAGGCGAAGGGCGTCGAGCGGACTGCGATCGCTCATCGTGCCGCTCCGCGCGCGCGCAGCGCGCGCGTCACCGGGGGGCACACGGCTTCAGCCCACCAGGCGCGCTTCGGCGCGCGCGTGGTCGGCCTCGAGGTAGTTCGCGATCACCTCGGCCACCTTCGACGTGGCGACGCGGATCTGCCCCATGTCGTCGCGGAAGCGGATGGTCACGTCGTCGTTCTTCGTCGAGTCGCTGTCGATGGTGATGCCGAACGGCGTGCCGGCCTCGTCCTGCCGGCGGTAGCGCCGGCCGATGGCGCCGGCCTCGTCGTAGAAGACATTGAACTTCTTGCGCAGCGCGGCGCCGAGCTTCTCGGCCATCTCGGGCTGGCCTTCCTTCTTGGTGAGCGGGAAGATGCCGGCCTTGATGGGCGCGAGCACGGGGTGGAATCCCATCACCGTGCGTCCTTCCTGCTCGCCGGGGACCGCCTCCTCGCGCAGCGCGTTGACCATCACGGCGAGGGTCACGCGGTCGGCGCCGACCGAGGTCTCGATCACGTACGGCAGGTAGCGCTTGTTGGCGACCTGGTCGGTGTACTCGAGCTTCTTGGAGCTGAACTCCTGGTGCTGCTTGAGGTCGAAGTCGGAGCGGTTGTGCACGCCCTCGATCTCCTGGAACCCGAGCGAGCCGCCGAAGTCGAAGTTGATGTCGAAGGCCGCTCTCGCGTAGTGCGCGAGCTCCTTCTCGGTGTGCTGGTGGAACTCGAGGCGGTCGCGGTCGAGGCCGAGCGAGAGGTGCCAGTCGAGGCGCGCCTGTTTCCAGCGCTCGAAGTGCTCCATGTCGGTGCCGGGCTCGACGAAGAACTGCATCTCCATCTGCTCGAACTCGCGCGTGCGGAACGTGAAGTTCCCCGGCGTGATCTCGTTGCGGAACGCCTTGCCGATCTGCGCGATGCCGAACGGCACCTTCTGGCGGGTCGCCTGCTGCACGTTCAGGAAGTTCACGAAGATCCCCTGCGCCGTCTCCGGGCGGAGATAGACGACCGCCGCCGAATCCTCAACGGGGCCCATGAACGTCTTGAACATGAGGTTGAACAGCCGCGGCTCGGTGAGCTGGCAGTCGGTGTGCTCACCCGGCTTCTTGCTCGGCTTCCGTGCGCACTGCGCGTCGCCGATCTTGTCGGCGCGGAAGCGCGCCTTGCACGCCTTGCAGTCGACGAGCGGGTCGGAGAAGCCGGCGACGTGGCCCGACGCCTCCCAGACCCTCGGATGCATCAGGATCGCCGCATCGAGGCCCTCGACGTCGTCGCGCTCACGCACCATGGCGTTCCACCAGCGCGCCTTGACGTTGTTCTTGAGTTCGACTCCGAGCGGCCCGTAATCCCAGACCGAGCCCGTACCGCCATAGATCTCGGACGACTGGAAGACGAAGCCGCGGCGCTTGGCGAGGCTGACGAGGGTCTCGAGAACGTCGGGACGGGACATGAACCGGTGCGCGGGAGGAGGGGGATTCGAACCTCCAATCTACCGTCCCGCACTCGGTGGGCACAGCTTCCGGCCCCCGCCCCAGAGGGGGATCAGCGGCGCGCGACGAGCTCCACGCTGTCGGCCGCCCGGCCCAGGAACTCGATGGCCGCGAGCAGCAGCGCGGCGGCCGCGGCAACGGCCTGTGAGACGGCGGGCGAGCGGGCGACCCTCGACCCGAGGTCGCGCATGGGGCGGAACCAGCGCACGTGCACCGGCTCGAGCTCCGGCACGGCGGCGCGCAGCCGGACCCGCAGCTCGGGCCCGAGCTTGAAGGCGCCGAGCGCCTCGACGAATCGGGCGCCGCGCGGCCCCACCTGGCCCGCCGGACCGTCGCCCCACACGCGGCAGGCCGAGACCAGGGCGGTCTCACGGCCACCGGCGATCATGCGGCGGACGCCGAGCTGGAGCCGGTCCATGGAGTCGGCGCCGCGGCAGAGCATCTCGCCCACGAAGCCGCGCAGCACGGGGTCGAGCGCCTTGGGGAGCTCCCGGGTGACGGCGACCTCCACGGCGAGCGGCACGAACCAGCCGTCGGCGGAGCGGTGCAGGTATCCCTCGGCCTCGAGGTCCACGATCCTGGCGCGGTCCATCGGCGTCGCCCACGGCCAGCGGCCGATGAGGTAGTCGATATCACGCACGCGCACCGCGTCGCCCGCGATCGCGATGGCGCGCAGGAGCACGCGATCATCGTCGGTGAGGACCAACTCGGAGGGCCTGCGGTTCCTGGGCATGCGTCCATAGGACGCTCGACGAGTCGAAATGTTACGCCCTCCCAATCGCGGGCTCAGCGGACGGCAGCATCCGCGGCGCTGAGCGCCCCTGCGATGAGGGCGCCATGTCCGCGCCCGTTCTCGATGAACACCTTGTTCGCGTCGTAGCCGCTGGCCAGCACGCCGGCGATGAAGACCTGCGGCACGTTCGTCTCCATGGTCGCGGGGTCGTGGTGCGGGACGCCGCTCTGCGGATCCAGCGTGACGCCGAGCGAGACGAGCAGCTCCGGGCTCGGCGTGAAGCCGGTCATGAGGTACACGTGCTGCGCCGGGAGGATGCCCGGGCCGTCCTTCCCCTCCAGATGCACGCGCCCCGACTCGATCGCCGTCACGCGCGTGTTCCACCGCACGCCGATGGAGCCGTTCTTCATGCCGCGCTGCACGTCGGGGAGGACCCACGGCTTGATGTTCTTGTCGAACGTGGGCCCGAAGTGCACGAGCGTCACCTTCGCGCCGTGCCGCTGCAGGTCGAGCGCCGCCTCGGCCGCCGAGTTGCCGCCGCCGACGACGATCGCGTCGCGCTGGAAGGCCTCGTGCCCCTCGTGATAAAGGTGCGTGACGTGCGGCAGGTCCTCGCCGGGCACGCCGATGGTGTTGGGCGAGCCGAAGTACCCCGTCGCGACGACGACGGCGCGCGCCTTGGTCTCCACCACGTCGCCGCCGAGCGGCTTGGAATGCACGATGAAGTCGCCCTTGCGCCGCCAGACCTGCACGACCGGCTCGTACTGATGGACCTCGATCCCGCGCGCGTCGACCACGCCGCGGTAGTACGCGAGCGCCTCGCGCCGGGTGGGCTTCTCGCTCTCCACGCGGAACGGCACGTCCGCGATGGCGATGCGGTCGGCGGTGGAGAAGAAGGTCATGTAGATGGGATACGCGGCGATGGAACTCACGAGGCAACCGCGGTCGAAGACGACGGCGTGCATCCCCGCCTCCTCGAGCGCCGCCGCGGCGGCGATGCCGCACGGTCCCGCGCCGACCACCACCACCGGGAGATCCGGTGCGCGGTCCGCGATGCTGCCGACGAGCCCCGCCGAGGCGTGGCCCTGCCCCGAGCGCCGCTTCGGCTTAGCGCCCATGGGGCCCCCGAGCCGTCACGCCTGCAGGCCGATGATCTGGTCGCGACGCGTGCCGACCGAGACGTACTGTGCGGGACATTCGACGATCTCCTGCATGCGGTCGAGATAGACGCGCGCCGCCTTGGGCAGCGCCTCGAGCGTGCGCGCACCGGCGGTGGACTTGTTCCACCCCTCGAACCATTCGTACACCGGCTCGATGCCGACGAGGTCGGCGATGTCGCCCGGGAACTCGGTCATCACCTCGCCCTCGATCCTGTAACCGGTGCAGAGCCCGATGCGGTCGAGCGTGTCGAGCACGTCGAGCTTGGTCACCGCGAGGCCGGTGAGCCCGTTCACGCGCACCGCGTAGCGCACGACGAGCGCGTCGAACCAGCCGCAGCGCCGCGGGCGCCCGGTCGTCGCGCCGTACTCGTTGCCGAGCTTGCGCACGTGCTCGCCCATCTTCTCGTCGTACTCCGTAGGGAGCGGGCCGCTGCCGACGCGCGTGGTGTACGCCTTCACCACGCCGAGCGCGGCGTCGATGGTGCGCGGGCCGATGCCGACGCCGATGGCGGCGCCGCCGGCGGTGGTGCTCGACGACGTCACGAACGGATACGTGCCGTGGTCGATGTCGAGCAGCGAGCCCTGGGCACCCTCGAGGAGGATGGCCGCGCCCTGCTTCTGCGCCTTGTGGATGGCGAGCCCCACGTCCTCGGCGATGGCGAGCAGCCGCGGCGCGAGCCGCTCCAGCGTGGCGAGCGTGAACTCGGGGTCGGCGCGCTTGGTGCTGCCGAAGCCGGCGAGGATGTGGTTGGCGTGGTCGGTGCCGCGCTCGACGAGCTGGCGCAGCCGCGCGGGATGGCGCAGGTCGAGCACGCGGATGCCGCGCCGCGCGACCTTGTCCTCGTACGCCGGTCCGATGCCGCGCCCGGTGGTGCCGATCGCCTTGCTCGCCGCGCTCTCCTTGTCGACGAGCTTGTGATACGGCATCACGAGGTGCGCGCGGTCGGAGAGGTAGAGGCGGCCCGCCACGTCCACGCCCGTCGCGACGAGGGCGTCGACCTCCTCGAAGACGCTCTCGGCGTCGAGCACCACGCCGTTGCCGATCGCGCAGCGCACGCCGGGGTGGAGGATGCCGCTCGGCACCTGGTGCAAGACCGTGGACTCGTCGCCGACGTGGACGGTGTGGCCGGCGTTCGCCCCGCCCTGGTAGCGCACCACCCAGTCCGCGCGCTCGGCGAGCACGTCGACCAGCTTTCCCTTCCCCTCATCGCCCCATTGGGCGCCCACGATGACGATGGTGCGGGTCTTCGAGTCGAACATCGGTGGGGCCTGGGCGGGGTTCAGGGCAACAAAAAACGCCCCGGACGTCGGGGCGTTGGAATAATCTACGCAGAGTACCGGGACCCGGCAACGCGGCTGGCGCATCCGGTGTCCCATCCTTGCATCCCGTGGAGGGCCCCCCACACCTCGTGAGCATGCCGAAACGCCTCGTTCTCGCCCTGATCCTCGCCTCGACGGCTCCCGCTGCGGCGCAGTCCCAGCCCGATACGGTCGGCCTCGTGCGCCGCGACACGGTCGGACTGGTGCGCACCGTCGCGCGCGCCCGCGAGGCGCTCGACGACCTCCCGGCCCTGTGGAACCTCGACGCGCGCGACCTCGACTGGGTGTTCGCGAGCGACGACGGGAAGGCCTGGGCGACCGCCCGCCGCCAAGGCCGGGACACGCTCGCGGCGATCTCGCTCCCGGGCGGGATCACCATCGCGAACACCGCAGTCACGCTCGACGGACGGCGGTTCGCGATGGTGGTGCTGCCGCTCGGCGGGGACGAGGAAGCGCGGGTACGCCTGCTGATCCACGAGGCGATGCACACCAAGCAGCCGGAGCAGCTGCCGAACCCCGGCGGCACCGAGGCCGGGGACGGCGGCGACCTGCTCGACGGAGCCGATGGGCGCTACTGGCTCTTCCTCGAGTTGCGCGCGCTCGCGACGGCGATGACCTCCGCCGATGATGCGCGCCGCGCCGCCGCGCGCGATGCGCTGCTGTTCCGCGCGCGGCGCGACTCGCTCGCGTTGCCCGCGGAGCGCGCACGGCTCGACGCGCTCGACCTCGCCGAGGGGAACCCGGAGTACACCGCGTGGCGCCTCGCGGGGACGAGCAGCGACTCGCTCGCTGGGCATCTGCGCGGGGCGAGCGGACGCGACGTGAGCTGGGTGCGCGCGGTGGGATACGACACCGGCCCCGCGTACGGTTTCGTGCTAGACCAGCTCGCCGGCGGCGCGTGGCGCGATGCACAGCGACAGGGCGCGCGGTTGCCGGCCATCCTCGCGACGGTCCTCGGCTCCACGCCGTTCACGTCGCGGATAGATGCGCGGGCCGCGATCTACGGCGGCGTTGCACTGCGCCGCACGGAACTCGCGCGCGCGGCCGCTCGCGAGCATCGCAACGATTCGCTGCGCACGCGATTCGTCGCCGGCCCCGTCGTGCGCCTCGTGCCGGGCGCGCTGCAAGTCTCGTTCGACCCCAACGGCCAGTATCCACTCGGCGCCGACGGCACGGTGATGACGAACTTCCGCTGGGCCGCGGCCGACGGCGCGGAGCTCGTCGCGCCGCCGGGCGCGCTCGTCGCGGCGAACTGGAGCTATGTGCAGGTGCCCGCAGGCGCGGCAGCACTCGAGCCGGGGACCGTCGCCGAGCGCCGCGTGATAGCGGGCGACGGGTGGACGCTCACGCTTCCCGCGGGCTGGCGCATCACGCGCGTCGGGAAGCGTCTCGAAGTGCGGCCGCCGGGCTGAGGCGGCGGTTCAGCCCAGCGCCGCGACCATCTCCGCGCGCTGGGCGTCGGTGAGGGGGAGCAGCGGGAGGCGCGGCGAACCACCGGTGCGCCCGACCTTGTCCATCGCCGCCTTCACGCCCGGCACGCCGAGCTTCGCGACGATCACGTCGGCCATGACCTTGAGCGGCACCTGCGCCTTCGCGGCGCGGGCCGTGTCGCGCGCCTTCACCGCGTTGAACACCTCGAGGGAGAGTGCGGCCGCGAAGAGCGAGACGGCGAGGATGCCCGCGCGCGCACCGGCCTCGAGTCCCGCCTCGAGCGTCGAGCCGCTCCCCGTGATCACCGAGAAGGTCGCCGACTGCGCCTCGAGGAATCCGTGGAGCATGATGATGTCGCCCGAACTGTCCTTGATGCCGACGATGTTCGGGTGCTGCGCGAGCTCGGCGACGAGGTCCGACGCCAGCGCGAAATGCATGTACTTCGGGATGTTGTAGAGCACCACCGGCAGCGGCGACGCGTCGGCCACGCGGCGGTAGTGCGCGGCGAGGTTCTCGCTCGCCATCGCGTTGGAGTAGTAGTGCGGCGCGACGACGAGCACCGCGTCGGCACCGGTGTCCTTCGCGACCCGGCAACGGGCGATGGTCTGCCGCGCCGACTCCGCGCCGGTGCCGATGAGCAGCAGCTTGTCGCGCGGCACGACCTCGCGCGCCGCAGCGGCGAGCGCCGCGCGCTCCGTGTCGTCGAGCAGCGCCGCCTCGCCGGTGGAACCCGCGACGACGATGCCGGCGAGCCCGTCGGAGATGTGCGCGCGCAGGTTGGCCTGGAACCCTGCGATGTCGAGGTCCTCCGACGCGCCGCGGAACGGCGTGACGACGGGGGCGAAGATGCCTTCGAGTCGGAGCGTCATCCGTTGAGGAACTCCAAGCCGGTGCCGAAGCCGCCGGTGAGCGGTTCTGGTGGTGGTGGGGCCGCGGGCGCCTCCGGGACGGGCGTGTGGCTCCCGGACCGCTGGCTGAGCATCGACATCTTGAGCTGGAAGTCGCTCGGCCGCGTGCTCGCGGCGAGCGCGACCTTGAAGTCGACGATGCCGTCGGTCACGAGCTGCTCGAGGTGCTGGTCGAAGGTCTGCATGCCGTACTGCTCGCGCCCCTCGCCGATGAAGTCGCGGATCTCGCCGACGCGGTCGCGGTCGAGCATCAGCTCGCGGATGGTCGGCGTCACGATCATGATCTCGAGCGCGGCGACGCGTCCCTTGCCGTCGGTGCGCGGCAGCAGCCGCTGCGAGACCACGGCGTACAGCGACTCGGCGAGGCGCACGCGCACCTGGTCCTGCTCCTCGGGCGGGAACATCGCGAGGATGCGCATCACCGTGCTCTGCGCGTCGGGCGTGTGCACGGTGGAGATGAGCAGGTGTCCCGTCTCGGCGGCCTTCATGGCCGTGTCGATCGTCTCGGCGTCGCGCATCTCGCCGATGAGCACCACGTCGGGGTCCTGCCGCAGCGCGGCGCGGAGCCCCATGCGGAAGCTCTCGGTGTCGACGCCGATCTCGCGCTGCGTGATGGAGCTCTGCAGGTCGCGATGGAGGAACTCGATGGGGTTCTCCAGCGTGACGATGTGCTTGTTCTGGTGCTGGTTGATGTGGTTGATGAGCGCCGCCATGGTGGTGCTCTTGCCCGACCCCGTCACGCCGGTGACGAGGATCATCCCGCGCTCCACCGTGGCGATCTCCTTGAGCACCGGCGGCACGGCGAGCTTGTCGAAGCTCGGCACCTCGAACGGGATGACGCGCATGACGATCATGAAGCTCGAGCGCTGGCGCAGGATGTTGACGCGGAAGCGGCCGATGCCGGGGGCGCCCCAGGAGCAATCATAGTCCTGGAGCTTGTCGATCCGCGCGCGGTCGTCCTCGTTGGCGATGAGGCGCAGCGCGATGGAGCGCGTCTGGTCGGGCGTGAGCGCCTGCTTGGTGAGCGCGACGAGCTTGCCGTCGATGCGCGCACGGAAGACGTCGCCCGCCTTGATGTGCAGGTCGGACGCGCCACGATCGACCGCCGCCTTGATGATCTTCTCCATCACTCCTGCCCGTGTAGGTGTGGGGTCAGCCGCGCGTGTCGCGTTCGCCCGGCGGCGGGACCACCGGCCCCGGCACCGTCGGTGACTCCGCCGTCCAGCGCTGCGGCCGCCCGCGACGATCCGTCGCACGCCGCCCTTCCGCCGTCTCGGTCCATTCCGGCGTGGGGATGCCGTTCTGCTCGGCGGCCTCGTGCGGGATGAACCGGCGCTCCGCCCAGCCGAGCACGATGAGCACCAGCATCACCGTCACCGTCGACCCGAACGCCTCGATGAAGTAGCCCGCGCCCACCGTGAGCCCGAGCGCCGCGACCACCCAGATCGTCGCTGCCGACGTGAGCCCGGTGATCTGCCCGCGGGTGTGCAGGATGGTGCCCGCGCCGAGGAAGCCGATGCCGGTGATGACCTGCGCCGCGATGCGCGACGGGTCGCCGCCCATCGACTGCGCGATGCGGAGCGAGAGGTCCATCAGCAGGGCCGACCCGACGCAGATGAGGATGTTCGTACGCAGGCCCGCCGGTTTCCGCTTGAGTTCGCGCTCGAGCCCGATGCCGCCGCCGATGAGGACGGCGGCGCCGAGCTTCGCCGCGAGGTCGAGGCGGAAGGCCTCGATGATCAGTTCATTGAGCTGCATCGAGCCCCATCCTCGCGCGCACGGTGGAGATGGTCCCGCGTGCGACGTCGCGCGCGCGTCGCCCGCCTTCCCGCAGCAGCTCGTCCACTTCGACCGGACGCGCCGTCAGTTCGGCGGCGCGCGCCCGGATGGGCGCCAGCTCCTCCATCATGTGCCCATGGAGGACCTTCTTGCAGTCCATGCAGCCCCAACCCGCACCGCGGCATTTCGTCTCCACTTCGGCGACCGTCGCCGCGGGGGAGAACGCCTTGTGCAGCGGGTAGATCACCGGGCACTTCAAGGGTTCGCCCGCGTCGGTCTTGCGCTGGCGCGCCGGGTCGGTGACCGCGGGGCGCAGCTTGTCCCACACCTGCTCCGGCGTCTCGAGCAACCCGATGGTGTTGCCGATGGACTTCGACATCTTCGCCTGCCCGTCGAGCCCCGCAATGCGGCGCGTGGGCGTGAGGCGCGGCTGCGGCTCGGGGAACAATGGCGCCTCGGGCGAGAAGCGCGCGTTCCAATTGCGTGCGACCACGCGCGAAAGCTCGAGGTGCTGCACCTGGTCCTCGCCCACCGGCACGATGTCGGCGAGGTAGAGCAGGATGTCGGCCGCCTGCAGCACCGGGTAGTTGAGGATGCCGGCCATCACCTGCTCCTGCTTGGCCGACTTCTCCTTGAACTGCACCTGCCGCTCGAGTTCGCCGAGCGGCGTGATGGTGTTGAAGATCCAGGCGAGCTCGGTGTGCTCGGGCACGTCCGACTGCACGAACACCGTCGCCTTCGCCGGGTCGAGTCCCGACGCAAGCAGCCCGATCGCCATCTCGCGCGTGCGGCGCCGCAGTTCCTCGGGCACGAACGGGATGGTGATGGCGTGGTAGTTTACGATGCAGAAGAACGACTGGAACTCGTGCTGAAGCGCGACCCAGTTCTTCACCGCCCCGAGGTAGTTCCCGATGTGGAGCTCACCCGAGGGTTGGATCCCGCTGAAGATGCGTGGCATCCCACGAAGTTACGGAGCGCATGATGGGCTATCAACCGGAGCGCGCCGCGCTCCTCGAGATCGTGGTGCGTGCCGCACGCGAGGCGGCGGCGGTGATCCGCGCCGCCGCGCCCCGCGTGCGCAGCATCGACTGGCACGCGAAGAGCACGATGGACTTCGTCTCCGAGGTGGACCTCGCGGCCGAGGAACGCATCCTCGCGATCGCCGCCGCCGAGCTCCCCGAGGCGGTGATCCTCGCCGAGGAGACCGCCGCGACCACCTCGCCCGAGCGCGTCGCGGCCGGCCTCGCGCTCGTCGCCGACCCGCTCGACGGCACGACGAACTTCCTGCACGGGTTCCCGCAGTACGCGGTGTCCATCGCCGTGCTCGAGAAGGGCGAGCCGGTCGCGGCCGTGGTGCTCGACGCAGCGCACGGCGAACTGTTCACCGCGATCGCGGGCGGCGGCGCTTTCGTGGACAGTGTGCCGATCCGCGTGAGCACGATCTCCGATCCGCGCCGCGCGCTGATCGGGACCGGATTCCCGTTCAAGGACGAAGCGGACATCCCGCCCTACCAGGCCCAGATGTCGGCCGTGATGCCGCGCGTCTCGGGCGTCCGTCGCCCCGGCTCCGCCGCCCTCGACCTCGCCTCGGTCGCGTCCGGGCGGTTCGATGCCTTCTGGGAGAATCTGCTCTCGCCGTGGGATTTCGCCGCCGGAATGCTCCTCGTCCGCGAGGCCGGCGGCCTCGTCACCACGCTCGATGGCTCACACCTGCGCCCCATTGCGCCCAGCGCCGTCCTCGCGGGCAGCCCGCCGATGCACGCGTGGCTGCGCGCGACCTTGGCGCACGAGTCGGACGAGCGCTGAACGGCTAGATTCCCTCCGATCCTTCGCTGTTCACTGATGACTGAAGACTGACAACTGACACCCGCCCCATCCATGTCCCTAGTCGAGTGCGTCCCGAACTTCTCCGAAGGCCGCCGCCCAGAGGTCATCGCCGCCATTCGTGACGCCATCGCCGCCGTCGCGGACGTCGTCGTCCTCGACGTCTCGAGCGACCCGAGCCACAATCGCACCGTCGTCACCTTCGTCGCCCCCGTCGCCACCGCCTCCGAGGCCGCGTTCGCCGGCATCAAGAAGGCGAGCGAACTGATCGACCTGAACAGCCACACCGGCGAGCACCCGCGCATAGGCGCCACCGACGTCTGCCCCTTCATCCCGCTCGAAGGCACGACGATGGAGGACTGCATCGTCCTCGCCCGCACCACCGGCGAGCGCGTGGGCAAGGAGCTCGGGATCCCCGTCTTCCTATATGAGAGGGCGGCGAGCCGTCCCGACCGCACCAACCTCGCCGACATCCGGCGCGGCGAGTTCGAGCAGGCGACGACGGAGATCGGCACCAATCCCAACCGCGTTCCCGACTTCGGCCCCAACAAGATCCACGCAACCGCCGGCGCCACCGTCATCGGCGCGCGCCCGTTCCTCGTCGCCTTCAACGTCTACCTCGGCGGCAAGGAGAACATCGCCGTCGCCAAGAGCGTCGCGAAGGCCGTGCGCGGCTCGTCGGGCGGGCTCAAGGGCGTGAAGGGGCTCGGCCTGGAGGTCGATGGACAGGCGCAGGTGTCGATGAACCTCGTGGACCTCGACCAGACGCCGCTCCACCGCGCCTACGAGATGGTGAAGATGGAAGCCGAGTCGCAGGGCGTGACGCCGACGTGGAGCGAGATCGTGGGACTCGTCCCCGAGCGTGCGCTCTTCGAAGCCGCGGCGCGCCACCTGCGCTGGCGCACCTACACGCCCGAACTCGTGCTCGAGCGCCAGGTGCGGAAGGCGGCCTCGGGCGGTGAATCGCTCGCCGGATTCGTCGCCGAGGTCGCGAGCTCGGCGCCCGTGCCGGGCGGCGGATCGGTCGTCGCGCTCGCCGGTTCGCTCGGCGCCGCACTCGCGCAGATGGTCGCCGGCCTCACCATCGGCCGCAAGAAGTACGCGGCGGTGGACGCCGAGATGAAGGAGATCGCGCTGCGGGCCGCGCACCTCGCGCGCCGCCTCGCCGAGTTGAAGGACGAGGATGCCGACGCATACACCCTCGTGAGCGACGCCTACAAGCTCCCGAAGGAGACGCCGGACCAGGTGGCGACGCGCGACGGCAACATCCAGCGTGCGCTGATGCAGGCCGCCGAGGTCCCGCTGGAGACGGCGCGCTGGTGCGCCGAGGTGGCGACCCTCGCGGCGCTCTGCGCCGAGAAGGGGAACACGAACGCGGCGAGCGACGCGGGCGTCGCGGCGCTCCTCGCCGAGGCCGCCTGCCGCGGCGCCGCCTACAACGTGCGCATCAACGTCGCGGCGATGATCAACAAGCCCGACGGCGCCCCCCTCGCCGCCGAGGCCCAGCGCCTCGTCGCGACGGCGGGCGAATACGCGCGGCGTGCCACGGTCGCGGTCGAGAAGCACCTCATGTAGTCCGGCTCCCGCTCCAACGGCTTCACCACAGGGGCACAGGGGAGCACAGGGAACGGCGGAGAAGAACTGCAACTGCTATCACAACAGAGGACACAGAGGACACAGAGAAGGGCGGAGAACGGCCGGGCAACTGCAACGGGAACGGCGTTCACCACCGAAGCTCAGAGGACACAGAGAACGACAAGAATGAATAAGGGGGCGCGCGGACAAGTGTCCGCGCGCCCCTCCGAAGTTCAGCAACGAGCGAAGCGTGAGGAGGCCCGGTCACGGGTCCCGCGCCAAGGCGACGCGGCCGCAGGACCGCGAAGCGGTCCGAGAGCGTCGCCGTCGCGGGACCCGTGATCGGGCCGACCGCGCGAGCGACCTGCAGGACCGCGAAGCGGTCCGAGAGCGTCGCCGTCGCGGCCCCCGGAGCCGACCCGACGGGCGAAGTTGGTCGATCTACGCCAGCGTAGTGAGGACCTTGGGTCCGTCGTTCGTGATCGCGACGGTGTGCTCGAAGTGCGCGCTCATGGCGCCGTCGAGCGTGACGATCGTCCACTTGTCCGCGAGCGTCTTGGTGGCCGCCCCGCCCGCGTTGACCATGGGTTCGATCGCCAACGTCATCCCCGCCTGTAACTTCGGCCCGCGCTTTGGCTTCCCATGGTTCGGCACCTGCGGATCCTCGTGCATGTTCGCGCCCACGCCGTGCCCGACGAGGTCGCGCACCACCGTGAAGCCCGCCTGGACCACCACCGCCTCCACCGCCGCGCCGATGTCGCCGACGTGGTTCCCCACGCGCGCCTCGGCGATCCCCGCCCAGAGCGACGCCTTCGTGACGTCCATCAGGCGCTGCGTCTCGGCCGAGATCGCGGCAACGGTGTAGGTCCACGCCGAGTCGGTGTGGAACCCGCCGTAGTGCACGCCGATGTCGACCGTCACGATGTCGCCCGCCCGCAGGACGCGCTTGGACGACGGGATCCCGTGCACGATCTCCTCGTTGATGGAGATGCAGGCCGAGCCCGGGAAGCCGTAGAGCCCCTTGAACGACGGCGTGGCGCCGGCGTGCGAGCGGATGAACGACTCCACCATCGCGTCGAGCTCGAGGGTGCTCACGCCCGGCTGGATGGCGGGCATCACGTGCTGGTGCGTCGCGGCGAGGATGCGCCCGCCTGCGGCCATCGTCTCGAGTTCGCGCGGGCTCTTGAGCTGGATCATGGTGGCCTCCCGCCGCCTAGCGGCCGACGGCCTTCAGCGCGCGCGCCATGACGTCGTCCATCGACCCGACGGCATTGATGTGCACGACGTTCGCGCCCTGGCGCTCATACCAATCGAGCACCGGCGCGGTCTGTTCCCGGTAGACGCGGAGCCGGTTGCGCACCGCGTCCGGTTCGTCGTCCTTGCGGCGCACGAGCGTGCCGCCGTCCTTGTTGGGGCAGGGCGCGCCCGGCACGAGGCCGGTGAACGGCGTCTGGCACTTCTCGCAGGTGGTGCGACCGGAGAGGCGCGCGATGAGCGCGTCGTCGGCGATGTCGAACGCGAGCACGACGCTCACCCTCTTGCCGAGTTCGCCGGTGACCTTGGCGAGGCCCTCGGCCTGCGGCACCGTGCGCACCACGCCGTCGAGGATCACGCCCTTGGCCTGCGCCGGCTGGGCCAGCGCCTCCTTCATGATGCCGAGGATGACGGCATCGGGGACGAGGTCGCCGCGGTCCATGAAGCCCTTGGCCTCGAGGCCGAGCTTGGTCCCGTCCTTCACGGCCGCGCGGAGGACATCCCCCGTAGCGACCTTGGGGACGCCGAGGGCAGCGGCGATGCGCTCCCCCTGCGTCCCCTTCCCTGCGCCCGGCGGACCGAGCAGCACGACGATCATGTTGTCCGGTCCCTGGAGGCTGTGGAGCGTCAGAACGCGGCGTTCCGCCCGCGGAAGCGCACGCGGCCCTTCTTCATGAAGCCGTCGTACTTCCGGAGCAGCAGGTGCTGCTGCACCTGCGCCATGGTGTCGAGTGCGACGCCCACGACGATGAGCAGCGAGGTCCCGCCGAACTGGAACGGCACCGCGAGCGCGTCGGCGAGGAACACCGGCAGCAGCGCGAGGAAGGTCAGGAACAGCGCGCCGGGGAGCGTGACGCGCTCGACGACCTGCCCGATGTGCTCGGCGGTCTTCGCGCCCGGCTTGACGCCCGGGATGAAGCCGCCCTGCTTCTTCAGGTTCTCCGACAGGTCGGCCGGGTTGAAGATGATCGACGTGTAGAAGTACGTGAAGAAGACGATGAGGCCCGTCATCAGGACGTAGTAGACCCACGTCCCCGGCGCGAGGTAGTCGGCCATGTCGGCGAGCCAGACGTTGCCGGAGAACTGCGCGGCGGCGCCGGGCACGACGATGAGCGACTGCGCGAAGATGATCGGCATGACGCCCGCGGAGTTGATGCGGATGGGGATGTGGTTGCGCGCGGCCTCGCGCTGCCGGCCCCGCGCCATGGTGCGCTGCGGGATCTGGATGGCGATCTTGCGCGCCGCGAGCGTGATGGTGACGATGCCCGCCACCACGCCGACCATGATCGCCGTGAGGGCCAGCAGCGCGAGCGGCGAGACCGCCCCCGTGCTGAGGAACCCGAACGCCGACATGATGCCCGGCACGAAGCGCTCGACGATGGAGAAGAAGATCAGGAGCGAGGCGCCGTTGCCGAGGCCGCGTTCGGTGATCTGCTCGCCGAGCCACATCACGAAGAGCGCGCCCGTCGTGAGGAAGAGCACCATCTGCAGGATGAAGCCCGAGCCCGGGTTCACCACCGCGCCCTGGATGCCGGAGGTGAAGAGCGCGTAGCCGTACGCCTGCACCGCCGCGAGGGCGACGGTGAAGTAGCGCGTCCACTGCGTGATCTTCTTGCGCCCTTCCTCATCCTTCTGGAGCTTCTCGAGCGGCGAATAGACCGCCGCGCCGATCTGCATGAAGATCGAGGCGGAGATGTAGGGCATGATGCCCAGGGCGAAGATCGTCGAGCGCGAGAGGTTGCCGCCGACGAACAGGTCGTACAGCCCGAGGAGGCCGTTCGAGCCCTGGTTCTGGAAGAAGTTCAGCATCGCCGTCACGTCCACGCCCGGCGCCGTGACGTGCGAGCCGACGCGGTACATCACGAGGCAGAGGAACGTGAAGACGATCTTCTGCCAGAGTTCCGGCGTGTTCTTGATGTTGCTGAGTGCCTCGACCGCCTTGGGCTCGGCCATTTACGCCTCGACCGAGCCGCCCGCCGCCACGATCTTCTCGCGCGCCGAGCCGCTGACCTTGAGGCCGCGCACCGTCACCGCGCGATCGATCTCGCCATTGGCGAGCAGCTTCACCGCGCCCTTCGACTCCCGCGCGAGACCCGCCGCGATGAGCGTCTCCCTCGTCACCTCGTTGCCGGTGACGAGCGCGAGGTCGGCGAGACCGACGACCTGGTGCTCCTCACGGAACGGGTTGGTGAAGCCGCGCTTCGGCACGCGACGCGTGAGGGGCATCTGGCCGCCCTCGAAGTGCGGCTTGTTGCCGCCGTGGCCGTGGTGGCCCGAGCGCGCCTTGATGCCCTTGTGGCCCTTGCCCGACGTCTTGCCCGTGCCGGAGCCCGGGCCGCGCCCGAGGCGCTTGCGGTTCCGGTGCGAACCCGGCGCTGGGGCCAGGTTGCTCAGGGTGATCTTCTCGTTGCTCATGGCTTACTCCTTCACCGGCGTCACTTCGACCAAGTGACGCACGCGCTTGATCATCCCACGAAGGGACGGCGAGTCCTGGTGCTCCACCGAATCCTGGTGGTGCTTGAGGCCGAGGGCCTCCAGGGTCGCGTTCATGACCTTGTTATGGCCGATACCGGAGCGCACCTGCGTGATGCGCACCTTCCCCGTGGTCAGGGTGTTCGGCGCGGTCTTCGCCGGGCCACGGCCCGGGTGCCACACGAATGTCCGCGGCATCAGACGGCCTCCTTCGACTTGGCCCGCGAGCGGTACGGCAGCGAGGAGACCTCGACGCCGCGCTCGCGCGCGATCTGCTCCACCGTCGTCAGGCTCTGCAGCCCGTCGAGTGCGGCGAGCACCATGTTGTGCGGGTTCGTCGAGCCGAGCGACTTCGTGAGGATGTCGTGGATGCCCGCGCACTCCATGATCGCGCGCACCGCGCCACCGGCGATGACGCCCGCGCCCGGAGCGGCCGGCTTCATCAGGACCTCACCGGCCCCGTGCTTGCCGACGATCTCGTGCGGGATGGTCGCGCCCGTCATCGGGATCGCCACCATCTTGCGGCGCGCGCCGTCCACGGCCTTGCGGACCGCTTCCGACACTTCGTTCGCCTTGCCCGTCGCGACGCCCACCTTCCCCTGCCCGTCGCCCACGGCGACCAGCGCGTTGAAGGAGAACCGGCGGCCACCCTTCACGACCTTGGCCACGCGGTTGATCGCGATCACGTTCTCGAGGAGGTCCGAGCCTTCGCGATCCTGCTGCGGGGCGCCGCCACGGCCGCCATCGCGGCCGCGGCCGCCGTCACGGCCACCAGGACCGCCCGGCCCACGGCCGCCCGGGCCACCCGGGCCACGACCGCCACCGGGACCGCCACGTCCGCCTGGACCACCGCGACCCGGACCGCCGGGACCGCGCGCGCCACCAGGACCACCGGGACCGCGACCGCGCCCTGCGGGCGCGCCACCACCACCAGTCTGTTCAGCCATGTTAGAACTCCAACCCGCCTTCGCGGGCTCCGTCGGCCACCGCTTTCACGCGGCCGTGATACTGGTAACCAGCGCGGTCGAACACGACCTTCGTGATCCCCGCCGCCTTCGCCTTCTCGGCCACGCGCTTGCCCACCGCGACCGACTTCTCGGTCTTCTTCCCGGTGAGGCCGGCATCCGTGATCGTCATGAGGGTCCGCTTGAGCACGTCGTCGACGAGCTGCGCCGACATGTGCTTGAGCGAACGGAACACCACCAGGCGCGGCTTCTCGGCCGTCCCGGCCACCTTCGCCCGCACGCGGGCGTGGCGGCGGGCACGCAGCCCGGCACGCGTCTTCGGTACACGCTTCCCCGGCATTACTTACCTCCCGCCTTGCCGGCCTTACGCCGGATGATCTCGCCTGTGTACTTGATGCCCTTGCCCTTGTAGGGCTCGGGGGGCCGCAGCGAGCGGATCTCCGCCGCCACCTGCCCGACCTTCTCCTTGTCCGCCCCTTCGATCACGACCTGCGTCGGCTGCGGCGCAGTGAGCTTGATGCCCGTCGGCGCCTTGTACTGGATCTGGTGCGAGTAGCCCAGTGCCAGCTGCAGGCCGAACGGCTTCGGCTCGGCCTTGTAGCCGACGCCCGTGATCTCGAGCGACTTCATGTAGCCCTTCGCGCAGCCCTCGACCATGTTGGCGATGAGGGTCCGCGAGAGGCCGTGCAACGCCTTGTCCGAGGTCTCGTCCGAGGGACGCGACACCGTGATGGTGCTCCCCTCGAGCTTGACGCTCATCTGGGGATGGATGGTGCGCGAGAGTTCCCCCTTGGGACCCTTCACGTGCACCTTGTTCCCCTCGACCTTCACCGTGACGCCGGCGGGGACGGTCACCGGCAGCTTTCCGATACGCGACATGGTGGGCTCCTTACCAGATGTAGGCGAGGAGTTCACCACCGGTGCGCTGCGAGCGCGCCTGGCGATCGGTCATCAAGCCCTTCGAGGTGCTGAGGATCGCGACGCCGAGGCCGTTGCGCACGCGCGGGATCTCGCCGGCGCCGACGTACTGGCGGAGACCGGGCGAGGAGACGCGGTGCAGCGCACGGATCACGGGCGTGCCACCGGCGTACTTGAGCGCGATGCGGAGGACCTTCTTCCCGTCCTCCGTCTCGAGCGTCTTGTAGCCGCTGATGAAATTCGTCTCCGCGAGGAGGCGTGCGATCTCGACCTTCATCTTGGATAGCGGAATGTCCACGCGGCGATGCTTCGAACCGACAGCATTGCGGATCCGCGTGAGCATATCGGCGATCGGGTCTGTCATGCTCATGGTGCTTCCTTGCTCCTCTGGTTTCCGGCGTTCGCCGGACCTGTAGGAAGGATCGGGAGCGGTTCCCGGCGCATCGTGCGCGCGGGCCTACTTCCGTTGGACTGCCGATGAAGGAGGGAGGATGGAGGGGGCGAGGCCGTACGGCCTCGCCACTTTCATCCTTCAGCCTTCATCGCTCGAACTACCAGCTCGCCTTGCGCACACCGGGAATGAGGCCCTGGAGGGCCATCTCCCGGAACGCGATGCGGCTCAGGCCGAACGCACTGACGTAGGCGCGGCTGCGGCCGGTCATCTGGCAGCGGTTGCGGATGCGGGCCTTGGCGCCGTTGCGGGGCAGCTTCTGCAGCGCGACCTGCGCCGAGCGCTTCTCCTCGTCCGTCGCCTTCACGCTGCGCACCGTGTCGGCGAGCGCCTTGCGCTTGGCAGCCTGCTTGGCCACCATCGCCTTGCGGCGCTCGTTCTTCTCGATCGTGCTCTTCTTCGCCATGTGATTCTGCTCCTCAACCCTGGACGACGATGGGCTTATCGTCGCCGCGGAACGGCATGCCGAGCTCGCGCAGGAGCGCGAACGCCATGTCATCGCGATTGGTGGTCGTCACGAACGTCAGGTCCATGCCGTGGATCTGTTCCACGAGGTCGTAGTTCACCTCGGGGAAGATCATCTGCTCCTTGATGCCGAGGCTGTAGTTGCCGCGGCCGTCGAACGCGCGCGTGTTGAGTCCGCGGAAGTCGCGGATGCGCGGGATCGCCGTCGAGATGAACCGGTCGAGGAACTCCCACATCCGGGCGCCGCGCAGCGTGACCGCCGCGCCGATCTCCTGCCCTTCGCGCAACCCGTAGTTGGCGATGGACTTCTTCGCCTTCGTGCGGATGGGCTTCTGGCCGGTGATCGTCTGGAGCTCGTCCACCACCGCATCGAGGACCTTGGGCTGCTTGATCGCCTCGCCCATGCCGATGTTGATGGTGATCTTGGTGAGGTTCGGGATCTGGTGCTTGTTCTTGAGGCTGAACTGCTTCATGAGCCGCTCGCGCACCACCTTCACGTAGTGCCCGTGCAGGCGCGGCGCCGGGGCCGGCAGCCCCGCCC
>Ga0137353_1000058_pt1 | contig 22420 bp, 8 predicted proteins | sample EasRivERMLT760_2_FD_104759 | JGI IMG/M metagenome (GOLD analysis project Ga0137353, IMG submission 104759) | Soil microbial communities from meander-bound floodplain in the East River, Colorado, USA - East River MetaG ERMLT760_2 | ecosystem: Environmental > Terrestrial > Soil > Floodplain ...
ACAGGCCGCGCGGATCGCGGTGCGCGCGCTCAACGTCGGCATGACGAACGGCCGCTTCACCGGGCGATTCGAGCCGGTCGACATCCCGGTGCCCATCCGCACGCCGGTCGCCGACATCCGCGGCGTCTTCGGTTCGTTCGACATCGCGGAAGGGCAGGCGCCCGACATCAGCATCGGCGTGATCGCCGACCTGCGCCTGCCGGATCTGCTCGCCTGTCCCGATGAGACGTCGCGCTACGTCGCGCTGCGGCCCGGTGCCGACACGCTCTTCATCGCGAGCAACGGCACGCTGCGCGGCTCCGTGCGCAACGTGGTCCCGCAGTGCCCGATGGACCTCGGACCGTTCGACCTCACGTTCGGACAGAGCCGCGTCGACTTCGGTTACGACCCCACGCGCCAGCGCCTCGATGTCTCGCTCGACCTCGCCGCGACGCTCACCGTGCCCGGCGCGACACCGGGACAGACGGTCACGGCGACGGGCCGCCTGCTGATCGATGTCGACGAAGGGATGGTCCGCGACGCCTCGATTGCGATCGACCGCCCCTTCTTCTGGGCGCCCGATCCCGCGAATCCGTTCCTGCGCCTCATCGTGGACCAGGCGTCCCTCACGAGCGACGAACTCCGATTCGCCGCGACGGGACAGCTGCGCACCAATGAAGGCGCCGGCGTGGACGTCGCATTCGACAGCGTCGCGTTCGACCTCAACACGCTCGCGCTCAAGAGCGGACGGATCCGCCTCACGGCCGCGGCGGCGGTGGGCATCGAGATCCCCGACGACGGCTCGCTGCTCTTCGGCGTCTATCCGCCCAGCACGCCGCGCGGCACGACCGCATCGGCGCGGCTGGTGCTGCCGCAGGGCGCGGTCATCGACCGCGAAGGCGTGCACATCAGCGGCACCGCGACGGCCTCGCTCGGCTTCGGCGGACAGGATTATGCTTCGCTCGTCGGTGAGTTCGCGAACGACTTCACCATCTCCACCGTCGGCGCGGTGGGCATCGTGCGCGGGCGCATCAACCTGCGCGACACGGGTGGACAGCTCATCGCCTACGCCGACTCGGTCGGCTTCTGGCCGGGCAACGTCTTCGCGGTGCTGCCCATCCCCGCGCGGCTCGGCGTGCCGTCGCTCGAGGTCGCGTACCTGCAGCTGCGGGACCCGAACGACACGACACAACTGCTGATCGAGACGCAGTTCGGCGCCGAGACGGTGCGCTTGCGCACGCTGCCGGGAACGCACGTGACGCTCGCGCTCCCCGCGCTCGCGCAGGACGGGCCGGTGCCCGAGATCCAGGCCGAGTTCGACCTCGTGCTCAACTCGCGCACCATGCGGCCGGTCTCCGGTGGGCTTCTCCTCGAGGCGGCGGCAGGCCAATCGTTGATCCCGCTCGGCGACCTGCCGGTCGCGCTCACGCGGCTCGGCTTCGCTGCCGACACCGGCGGCTTCAAGCTCAAGGCCGGCGCGCGCGCGAAGCTCCCCGGACCGCTCGCCGGCGCCGACCTCGAGTTCCGCGACATCGAGATCACGGCGCAGGGACTCACCGGCGTCATCGAGCTCGGCCACTACTCCGAGATCTACGACCCGGTGCAGACGCCGATCGCCGACCTGCAGCTGAGCGGCGAGGAGCTCGCGATCGCGTTCACGGGCGCGCAGCTCACGCTGCAGCCGAACGCGAACGTGGTGCGCATCTCGGGCGGCATCCGCTCGTCGCTCTTCACGCTGCCGAGCGGCGCGCCGCGCGTGATCCATCTCGCGGCGACGATCGACAGCGCGGGGTTCCGCGCCGCGGCCGACGTCAGCGATCCCGAGCAGCCGATCCCGATCGGCGTGGCGGAGTTCACGCTGCAGAACGGCGCGAACAAGCCGGCGCTCTCGATCACGGCGACGGCGCAGGAGTTCGCGCTCGTGCTCGGCGGCTCGGTGCGCCTGCCGGGCATCGCACCCGGTTTCTCGCTCGGCGTGGAGGACTTCAGCGTCGGCACGGCGGGCATCGCCGTCCCGAGCGTCTCGGTGACGGCGCCGGCGAACACGAGGGAGTTCGAGCTCTTCGGCGCGCGGTTCGCCTTGCGCGACTCGACGGTGGGGTCGACGACCGTCGCGCCGGCGATCGGCATCGCGTTCGACCAGGGCGTGATGCGATTCACGCTGTCGGGCTACGTCACGATGCTGCAGAACACGACGCGCTTCATCGGGCTGCGCTTCGCGACCGACGGGCAGTTCTCCATCCAGGGCGCGGAGTTCCTGTCGCGCCCGATCGACATCGTGCCGAACGTGGCGCGCGTCACGCGCGCGGCGATCGTCTCCAACGCGCTCGAGCTGCGCGGCGACGTGCGGCTGCCGGCGCCGTTCACGCAGGGGGCGCCGCAGGAACTCATGCTGCGCATCTCGCCCGACGGCACGGTGAGCGGCGGCGGCAAGGTCGTGATCATCAGCGAGCGCGAGGGCCTTGCGACGGCGCAGACGAAGCTCCGAGTGGGCGTCGCGGCATTCCACCTGCGCCACCTCGACCTCGCGCTCGATTTCGCCGAGCTCAGCAACAACGCCGTCTCCATCGTGGCCGACGTCTACATCCAGGAGAAGCAGGAGAACCTGCTGCGGTTCGGGTCGGTGCAGGGGAACACCGTGACGCCGGGTCTTCGCATCTCGGCCGCGGGTCAGGTGTCGTGGGGCGGCGTCGACATGCCCGGGCCCATCGCGCTCGACTTCGATCCGGTCAAGCTGACGTTCACGCGGGTCACGTCGACCGCGACGCCGACGGGCTTCGCGGTGGACATCAGCGGGTCGATCGGCCTGATGCTCTCGGGCAGCGGCGGCGCCTTGAACTTCAGCCACGTCGGCTTCACCTCCGAGGGCGAGGTGCGGCTCGGCACCGCGACGATCGACGGCGGGACCTTCATCATCCAGGACAAGGTGAAGATCATCGTCGGGCGCTTCGCCTTCAGCGACCAGGACACGAGCATCTACGTGCCGTTCGCGCGGCCGCCGGGCTCCAACGGCGAGATCCAGCGCGACAGCGTGCTCACCGGCGTGTCGACGTTCCTCGACATGGGCGCGTCGGTCGACATCGCCGGCGTCTTCTCGGGCGGCGTGGACCGCGTGCTCGTCTACGTGAAGTCGTCCGACTCGACGAATCATTTCCTCATCGAGAACCTGCAGGTCCGCCTGCCGGGCGTCATCGAGTTCCGCGCGTCGATGAGCTACGACGAGTTCCCCGACGGCTTCGACATGGCGCTGAGCACCGAGGGCACGCTCCTCGGTGCCTACCGCATCGGCCTCGTGGGCGTGATGGGCCAGCGCGCGGGCGTGTTCCGCGCCGGCCTCTTCCTGCGCACCAGCGTCACCGTGCCGATCATCCCCGGCATCGTCACGCTCACCGAGGTCGGCGGCGGCCTCTTCGTGAACCCCACGGCGAACGACCTGTTGATGGTGAAGAACATCGCCGGCATGAACGGCCCGTCGGCGAACCGCATAGGCATGCCGCCGGCGAGCGCGTTCGCGGTGATGCTCTACGCCGGCTTCGAGGTCGCAGGGACCAATGGCGCGTCGGCAGCGGTCGGGCGCGCCCTCGTCACCGTCACCGACCAGGCGTTCCAGATCAACGCCACCGCGACCTTCTTCCGCATGAACGGCCAGCTCACTGGCGACCTCGCGCTGCAGGTCGGCTGGACGCCGGACGTCTACGTGCGCGGCGACATCTCGCTGAAGGTGCAGATCGACTCCGTGGTGAGCGGTCTCGCGAGCATCCAGTTCTTCGCCGGCAGCAACGTCTTCGCCGTCAAGGGCAACGTCGACCTGCTCATCTTCGGCGTCATCAACTCGTACGCCGAGGTGATCGTCGTGCCGAGCGGGTTCACGGCGAACCTCGGCTTCTCGGTCGCGAAGTCGACCAGTGTCGTCGCCGTCTCGCTCGCCGCGAACCTGCGCATCTGGTACCGGCCCAGCACGAGCGACCTCGGCGCGTACCTGCGGCTCGTCGGTCAGGTCACTGCGTTCGGCATCACGGGCGAGATCAGCCTGGTGGGCGCACTCGTGATCCTGCCCGAGCTCGCGCTCTATGCACAAGGCACCGCCCGCATCGTCGGCGTGGATGCGCTGCGCGTCGACGTGTGGGTGCAGTACACGTCGGCGGGCGTCGCGGCGGGCGTCGGGCGCAACGAGGAGCTCGCGGCGGTGCTCGCGCGCGCGGAGCAGATCGCGGCCGACCTCGAAGCCGAGGCGAACCGCATCCTCGCCGGCATCGACAACGCCGCGATGGAGCGGGCGCGCACGCCCATCGCCGTCTCCGATGCGAGCCTCAATGCCGCATACGCGAACTTCCAGCGATTCTCCGACCTCGAGTTCCTCGTCGCCTGGGGCCTCTTCAACGGCGGTGAGAGCGTCTTCCGCGGTGGACTCGTGCCCCTCGGAGCGGTCGATCCGTACGTGGAGTTCTATACGCGCACGCTGCGGAGCACCGAGGCGAGCGCGGACACCGCGCTCGTCCGCCAGCTCCGCGCTGAGGCGCAACGGAAGCTCCAGGTGATCAACGACCGCCGCGCCGGCGTGGAGCAGCGCATCCGCGAGCTGCGGCTCGAGCTCGAAGCCGCCGAGACCGCGGTGCAGTTCATCCCGCCGGCGGATCCGGTACTCCAGTGGTCGAGCGGCACGCCGGTGCTCGTCGCAGGCCCCGCCATGCCGGATGGCCGCACGGCGATGGTCGTCTCCAACGGGCCGGCGTTCGAGCTCGACGACCAGCTCGCCGCCACGGCGAAGTCCACGATGACTGCAGCGCAGGCCGACAACGCGGCGCGGGCGCCGCGGCTCCGCGCACAGATCGAGGCGGTCGAGGCGGGCCTGGCGACGGTGGTGGCCGCGACGACCGCCGGCGACGCCAACTCGTTCTCGAGCTACGCCCGCGTCCACAGCGACCTCGTCGAATCGGTCGAACACCTCCACGCCGCCAACGTCGACTTCCGCATGCGCCGCCGCAGCTGGGCGCAGTCGAAGCTCGACACGCTCGCATTGCAACGGACCAACCTGGTCCAGCGACTGAACGACCGACTGCAGGTGAGCGTGCAGCACTGGCTCGCGAACGCCACCAGCGACCGTGTGCGGCGCATCTCGCTCGCCCGCGACCTCGACACCCTCGCCTTCACTCGCGCGCGGTTCCTTGGCGCGTGGGCAAAGGACCCGTCGATCCTCAGCACCTATCGCTCCGAGAAGCAGGCGCATCGACAGTCCGCCGAGGATGCCGCGGTCGCACTGGGCCGCGATACCACCGATGCTGCCGCGTCAGCACGGCTCGACGTCGCCATCGTGTGGTTCACGACGCAGGCCGTGAACTACGGGCTCCAGGACTGGTGGGGCGTCGCGAACGCCGGCCTCACCACGTCGCGAGACGGTGCGCAGGAACTCGTCGATTCGGCCACGGCGCAAGCGCAGCCCGTGATCCGGTCCATGCGCGACATGCACGCGCGCATCACCGCCGAGCTCGACGCACTCAACGCGCGCCAGGCCGAGCTGGTCGGGGCGCTCTACGACCTCTACGACGGCTACCTGCGCACATACGGCACGGCCGACTCGATCGGCCAGCGTTACGTCACGCGCCGCTCGGCGCTCGCCGAGATGTTGCAGGCGCCGCGCCTCACGAACCCGCGCGTCGTCGTCACCGACTACGGCTATCTCTCGTCGATCCAGACGACGTGGACCGGCACGCATCCGCGCGGCGTCTACGAGTACCTGATGCGCGAAGGCGCCGACTCGCTCCTCACCGTCGGCGGCGAGGGGAACGTGAAGCGCTGGCAGTACTCGACGGATCCGGCCGGTGGCAGCCTGCCGCAGAACCAGCAGTTGCTCGTGCGCGGTGGCGCCGGCTTCACCGGCAGCATCCTCACGCCGTACACCGTGACGTTCGCGCGCGGCTCCACGTCGAACCCGTCCTCGTCGGTCGCCGTGCCGCCGCCCGACCTCACGCCGCCATCGCCGCCGTCGGTCTCGTTCACCGGCCTCAGCTCGCTGCCGGGCATCAATGGCGAGCCGGTCTTCTGGACCGGCGACTCGACGCGCGTCTCCGCGCAGTGGAGCGCGAGCGATGCGCAGAGCGGCGTCGCGCAGTACGAGTACCGCGTGCTCACGCGTTCGGTGCCGACATCGTCGCCGACATCGTCGCAGACGTCGCTGTTGACCGGCGGCGCGCTGACGCTGACCGCCGCCGGAAGCCTGCCGCAGGTCGTCAAGGACTGGACCTCCGTCGGCGGACGCACGAACGCGGCGCTGCTGGGGCTCGCGCTCCCGCCCAACCGCTGGATCTTCGTCGAGGTGCGCGCGACGAACGGCGCCGGTCTCGTGAGCGTGGAGGGAAGCTCGCCGCCGCTGCGCTTTGATCCCACCGGTCCCGCCTTCGCCGCCGGCGCGACGACGGCGCCGGTGCTGATGGCGCTGCCCTACTACACGACGTCCACGTACAACGTCGCCGGCTACACCGTGCCGCTGCTCGCCACCTGCGGCAACGCGATGAGTTCCGCGCGCGGCACTGCGACGAAGGTGTGGGACGGCCGGCTGGTGAGCGTCGTGCCCGACAGCGGCGTCGTCGGCGGCGGCGGGAGCTATCGCGTCACCATGACGCGACCCGACGCGACCGATGGCGAGACGGGCATCGCGGCGTACTGGTTCCGCATCGACACGGTCGCCCCGACCGGCGGCGTGTCGCCGGAAGGCTGGTCGGACATCATCGAGACCGGTGCGACCTTCACGGCCATGGGACAGCGGCTCGTCTACGGCCGGCCGCGCTGGATCTCGCTCGTCGCCGTGAACAGCGCGGGCCGGATGTCGTCGCCGCTCACCCATGGTCCGTACCAGGTCAACGACGGCTCGGCGCCCAACGCGCCCGCCTTCTGCGGCGACTTCGCGAGCGGTGGCTTCATCGCCTACATGACGACGCCCTCGACGGACGCCGAGTCCGGAGTGCGCGGCTATCAAGTGCGCGTGCGCGGCCCGAACGGTGCGATCGTGCGCAACTTCCCCTCGGGCACCGCGGTCGATTGGCCCGCGAACCAGGCCGTGGCAGGGCAGGGCATCCGCATCCCGCTCGTGCCGGGCATCGGTGGGCAGCACATCGTCGACCTGCGCGCGGTGAACGGCGCAGGACAACTCGGCGAGGTCGCGAGCAGCGGCCAGCTGCTCGTCGACGTGACCGCCGCCCCGGTAGCCGGCGTCAACGCGACGCTCACGGTGACGGGAGTCAACGTGAACCTCTCGCTCGCCAACGATCCCGAGAGCGGACTCGCCGGCGTGGACATCGCGTTCGGCACCGGCCTCACCGACCTGCAGACCAAGGGGAGCTCGCTGCTCGTGCCGTACGCGACCTACGCTGCCGCGGCGGGCACGACGAAGATCACGATCCCGCTCGCCTCCACCGTGCTGCAGAGCGCGCCGCTGTACGTCTACGTGCGCGTCCGCAACGGCGCCGGCCTCGTGAGCGGCCTCACCGCGTTCCGGATCCGTTGATGCGCGATCGCATTCGCCTCCTCGCGTTCTTCACTCCGGTCGCGCTCGCGGCGCAGGGTCCGCCCGTTCGCACGGCCCCCGTCGCGGAACCCGTCGGGCGCATCGCTGCCGTCGTCGCGGACGGCAAGGTGCACCTCTATCCGAATCGCGTGCCCTCCGACGGCGAGGCGTGGATCATCCGCCGCGACGGCGTGCGCATCACGCGCGAGCCATTGATGGGGGTGCAGGGGCCCGCCGAGTTCGCGTCGGTTGTGGGACCGGACCTCGAGTTGATCCAGCGCATCACGGGCACCGACAATTCCGTCGCCGCGTATCGTCGGCTGCGCGCAGGCGGCACCGCTGCCGGTCTCGCGCAGATCCTCTCGCCGCGCACCGCCGTCGCTCTCGGCGCGCTCTTCGTCGACAGCGCGGTCACGATGGGAGCGCAGCACACCTACGAGGCCGACCTCATCCGGCGTTCGCGCCCCGACTCGGTGCTGCGCCGCGCGCGCGCCGTCGTGCGCGTGGCGCCCACCGTCATCCCGACACCGGGCGCGCCCACCGCGCGTCCCGTCGATGGCGTGGTGAGCCTGCAGTGGACGCCGCCTCGGTTCACCGGCGCCGCTGACGATCCCGTCGTCGCGTACACCGTCGAACGCGCGGACAGCACGGGCGACTTCACGCGCATCTCCTTGCTGCCGGTGATGCGTCTCGCCGATCAGGCGAGCGGGCACCGCGACGAGTCCGTCGAGCCGGGTCGCATGTATCGCTATCGCCTGCGCGCAGCGGACCTCCTCGGACGCCTCTCGCCGGCGGGAGCGTCGGTGAGCGTGCGCGCTCCCGGCGAGCGCGGACCGATGCCGCCGAGCGAGGTCGCGACCGAAGTGACCGACGGACGGGTCCGCGTCGTGTGGACCACGACACCGGAGCCCGGCGCTCGCGGCTATCACGTGGAACGCGCGGTGGGCGGCGACTCGTCCTTCGCGCGCGTCTCGCGCGTGATCGTCGGCGCGGATTCGCCAGAGTGGCTCGACACGCTCGTGCGCGGCCGCGAGGTCTACACCTATCGCATCCGCACGGTCGATGCCGCGGGCCGTGCCGGAGCGCCGTCGAATCCGACGACGACGCGCGCACTCGACCTCAAGCCGCCGTCCGCGCCCGGCGCCTTCACCGCGACGGTGCTGCCGGGTCACAAGGTGCGCCTCACCTGGCGCGCACCGCCCGATCGCGATGTCGCCGGCTACCATGTGCAGCGCGCCGAGAAGGGTGACACGGCATTCGCCAAGCTCTTCGGCGAGCCGCGTCAACTCCTCGCCTACCTCGACTCCGGCTACGATGGCAACACGCTCGAGCCCGGTCGCGAGTACGCCTGGCGCGTGACCGCCGTCGACAGCTCGGGCAATGTCTCGGCGTTCGCGGAACAGCGGCTGCGGCTCGCGGACGACGAAGCCCCCGAGCCCGCGCGCAGCCTCCTCGCACGAAACAACCTCGGCCGGTGGGTCGAGATCACCTGGACATCGAGTCCGTCGCTCGACGTCGTGCGGTACGCCGTCGAGCGCAACGCTGGTGTCGGAGCGCCCGTCGTCGTGGGCACGGTCGCTTCGCGCGAGGCCCTGCAGTTGCGCGACACCACGGCAGTGAAGGGGCGCGTGACGACGTGGTCTGTCATCGCGATCGATTCAGCGGGGAACCGCGCGGTGGCATTGCGCGACACGCTCACGTTCCGCGACATCACGCGCCCGCCCGCTCCGCGACGCGTCACCGCCGTGCGAGTGGGCGAAGTGACGACGGTGCGGTGGGAGCGCATCGTGAGCGCCGACTTCCGCGGGTACGTCGTCTACCGCGCCGAGCGGAGCGATGGCGTGCGCACGCGCCTCACCGCCACGCCGGTCACCGCGCTCGAGTTCATCGACCGCGGCGGTTCGGCGACGGCGCGCTACGTGGTGCGCGCGGTCGATGCGTCGGGGAATGAATCGGCGGAGAGCCCGGTCGCCGTGACCGTGGAGCGGCAGCGATGAAGGGCCTCCTCGCGATCGCGACGGCGCTCATGCTCGTCGCGGCGGGCCCGGCCGAGGCGCAAGCCTCCGCGCCGCGTCCCGCCGTGTCGCGGCCAGCGCAGCCCGAGGTCGTCGATCCCGCGTTGCGTCCCACGGTGGACCGGGTGCGCATTGCGCTCGCCGCGATGGTCCGAGCGGATCGCGAGATCCTGCCCGCGGAGGGATCGAGCACGCTGCGCGGTGCCGACGAGGCGACGCTCCAGCGCCGTTCGGAAGCGCGGGCCCAGGCGATCGCCGGACTCGACACGTTGCTCGCGTCGGGTGCGCGCGGGCGCGTCGCCATCCGCGTGCTCGTGGTCGACTGGTCCAGCGTGGACCTCGTCCGTCGCTACGAGGTGCGCGCCGCCTTCGTCGCGCATGACGCGGTGGAGGCGCTGCGCCTCACCGACCGGCTCGCCGCCGCGGCCGCCCGCGACACACAGCTCATCGGTTGGCGCGCCATCGCGCTCGACTCGCTCGGTCGCGCACCCGATGCGTTGCGCGCGCGGCAGGCGCGCTACGAACTCGCGCCCGACGACCCGACCGCCTGGCGCACGCTGCTCCGCGCGCACGAAGCGGCCGGCTCGCTCCCGCAATTGCGTGCGAGCCTGGGCCGACTGCGCCTGCTCTACCCGTCGAGCCGCGCGGTGCGAGAACACGAGATCGAAGTGCTGCACCGCCTCGGACGCGGTGAAGAGGCGGCGCGCATCGCTGCGGACACGCTCGGGGTGGCGCGATGAACGCGCGCGCCGTCGTCTTCGCGATCAGCCTCGTGCCCGGCCTCGCCGCGGCACAGGTCGCCGTCCCCGCGCCCGACACGAGCGCGGGCGGACTCAGCTGGCTCACGCGACGCCTCGGTGGACAGGTGCAGGTGTTCTCCGAGGTCTACGGGATCTCGGGGATGGACCGGCGGCGGCCCGGCAGCACGTGGCGCGTCGTCGCGACGCCGCGCCTCGGCATCATCGGCGGGACGGAGGTCGGCTTCGACCTGTTGCTCTCGTCGGAGGGCAACGAGGCGAGGCAGAGCATCAACCAGGTGGCGTTCGAGCCGAACTGGGGCTGGGGCCAGATCCACCTCGGTGACTTCTCGAAGGACTACTCGCCGTACTCCATGCAGGGACTTCGTATCCGCGGCGCCGGCCTCGACCTCGAGCGCTGGGGATGGCGCGCCTCGCTGCAGGGCGGGCGCAGTGCCGCGCTCATCACCACCGCCGACGGTCCGCAGTATCGCCGCAACATCCTCGCCGGTGCGATCGGTGTCGGTCGCGACGGCGAGCGCTCGCTCGACCTGCGTTTCGTGCGCGCGCAGGATGCGTTGATCCCCGACGAGACGCCGGTGTTCGACACCCTCGGCATCGACACGCTCCCCGCGGACCTGCGGCCGCAACAGCGGACGCGCCCGCAGGAGAACATCGTCGCCGCGCTCGGCGGCACCTTGCGCTTCCTCGATCGCAAGCTCGCGCTGAAGGGCGAGGTCGCGGGCGCGCTGCTCACGCGCGACCTCACGAGCCCCGCGATCGAGGGCGACAGCGTCGATGCGCCGCTCGGTGGCGCCGGCACGCTGCGCACGTCGAGTCTCGGCGACGCGGCATGGAACCTCGACGCGCAGTGGCAAGGGAAGGGCTACGGACTGCGCGGCGGCTACGAGATGATCGGCGCCGGCTTCACGTCGCTCGGTCTCGCATACCTGATCAATGATCGTCGCAGCTGGAACGTCGGCGGCGACGCGCGGCTCTTCGCCGGCGCCATGCAGTTGCAGGGCCGCTTCCAGCGCCAGGAGAACAACCTCCAGTCGCAGAAGGTCGCGACCACCACACGCGATGTCATGACCGGCACCGCCACCATGCGGCTGCCGGCGGACCTCACCGTCTCGCTGGTGGCGCTCCGCGCCGTCGCCGGGAACGACGAGACGAACGACACGCTCGTCGTCGACAACGCGACCTCGACGATCAACGTCGCGCTGATGCGGCCCTGGCGCTTCGCCGGGCGCGGCGCGAGCGCGAGCCTGTCGTGGTCGACGCAGGCGACCGAGGACCGCAATCCCATCCGCCTCACTCCCGCCCTGACGGTGCAGACCGCGAACGCCGCCGTCTCGCTGCCACTCGCGCGCTGGCTCACCGTCTCGCCTGCCGTCTCGGCGGTGATGCCGAGCGGCGACACCGAAGGGGAGAACCTGCTCGGCAGCCTCCGCCTCACGGCGAGCGGCATCAAGTCGATGACGCTCTCCGCCAACTTCACGCAGACCTTCGTCTCGGCGCGCGCCGTCACGACGGGTGGGCTGCAGTGGGGCTGGCAGTTGCCGGGTGAGCTGCAGTTCAACCTGCAGGCGCGCTACATGCACTTCGGCGCGCTCGGTGTGCGCCCCGCGTTCAGCGAGCGATTCCTCACCACCACGCTCGGGCGGAGCTTCTGATGTCGAGCCGCCGCGCACCCGTCGTCACGCCATGGCGTGCCGCCGCAGGCGCGGTCGCGGTGTTCGCCGGCATGCTCGCGTGCAGCGGGATCATCACCGGCCCCGACGCGCCCGACACGCGTCCGCGCAGCATGCGCATCGCACCGGCGCAGATGCAGCTCGGGCTCGCCGACACCGCGCGCCTCACGGCCACGCTCTACGATGTCACCGGCGCCGCGGCCGCGGTGGAGCCGGGCCAGCACCTGCGCTACGTCTCCCTCGACACCGGCATCGCGCGCGTCGACTCGGTGACCGGCCTCGTCACCGCGCTGAGCGACGGCACGGTGACGGTGCGCGCCGAGTACGGCGCACTCACGCTCGGCATCCCGGTCACGGTGCTCGCGCGGCCGCGGCTCACCGTCGTCTCGGGCGACGCGCAGGTCGCGGAGCAGGGCGACACGCTGCCGTTGCCGGTGCGTGTCCGTGCGCTCGACGCGCTGGATCAGCCGGTGGTCGGCGTGGCGGTCACCTTCGCCGTCAGCGCCGGTGCGGGATCGTTCGCGACGGCGAGCGACACCACCGACATCGCCGGCAACGCCGAGTCGCGCTGGGTGCTCGGCCTCCCTCTCGGCGCGCAGGCCGCGGTGGTCACGGCGGCCGGCTACGACAGTGTCACGTTCGCCGCGACCGCGACCGCGGGCACTCGCCCCGCGCGCGTTGCGATCACTTCGTCGCGCGACACGCTCACCGGCGTGGGTGACACGACGCGCATGACCGCGGCCGTGTTCAATGTCGCCGACGTGGCGCTGCCGGGCGCGACGGTCGCGTGGACGACCTCGGCGCTCGCGGTCGCGACGGTGAGTCCGACCGGCCTCGTCACGGCGGTCGCGCCGGGAAGCGCATACATCGGCGCGATCAGCGGCACCGCGCGCGACTCGGTGCTGATCACCGTCACCGGTGTCGCGCACATCGAGATCGTCTCCGGCGACGCACAGGTCGTGCGCTGGGGCCAGGTCGCGCCCGACTCGTTGAGGTTCCGGCTGATCAATGCCAGCGGGAACCCCGTCGGCGATGCCTTCGTCGCGTTCACCGTCTCCGCGAACGGCGGCACCGCGTCGCCCGCGAGCGAGACCACCGACAACGACGGCTACGTCGCCACGAGCTGGCAGGCGGGTGACAGCCTCGGTGCGTTCACCGTCACCGCGAGCCGCAACGGATACATGAGCGCGGTGATGACGGGCACGGTCGTCGCCGGCACGTTCGTGACGCGCGTGCAGATCACCGCGCCGCGTACCGAGCTCACGGGCAGCGCCGACTCCGAGCAGTTCTCCGCGGCGGCCTACAACGTCGCGGATTCGCTCATCCCGTCGGCGGTGATCACGTGGCAGAGCCGGTCGCCGGCCGTCGCGACGGTCGATGCGACGGGTCTCGTCGCGGCAGACGCAGTCGGCCAGAGCTGGATCGTCGCGTCGAGTGATGGCGGGATCGACTCGGTGCTCGTGACGGTGGCGTCGCCGCCCGTGTGCGACATCGGCTTCGGGGGAGGGACGGTGAGCGGCGCCCCCGCGACGGTAGGGGGCTCGTTCTGCCCGCAGCGGTCCATCCCTCCCGGTGCGCCGAATGGGGCCGGCAACGTCAGTGTCTTCTGGTTCGAGACCCACGACTACGGCGGCGGCGCGTACTTCGAGAGCCTGTACGTGTCGTATCACGCCACCACCGGCGTGATCGCGGAGGCCACCTACCATCTCACCGACCCGGTCACGCTGGCGACGTGGGGTTGCTCACCCCTTCCGTTCGCGCCGCCGCCGTGCACCGCGGTCTCGGTGGACCTGCTGGCGCAGACCATCACCTTCAGCAGCGCCGTGCTCGGGACCGGCAATCCCGTCACGATCAGCGGCGTCTTCCCCATCCCGCCGCAACCGGTGCCGGTCATCGGCGTGGTCCCGGACAGCCTCGCCTTCACCGCCGTCGTCGGCGCCTCGACGGGCGCCGCGCAGACCGTGACCGTGTCGAACATCGGTGAAGGGACGTTGAACGGCCTCGAGGCCACCGTGCTGTACGACGCCGGCGCGAGCGACTGGCTCTTCGCGTCGCTGGACGCGAATGTCCCCGCGACGCTCACCGTCACGCCGCAGCCGGAGTTCCTCGCGGCGGGCGCGTACCGCGCGCTCATCGAGATCACGTCCTCGGTCCCCGGCGTCCTGCCCGAGACCGTCGTGGTCACCATGAGCGTCACCGCGCCGGCCGTGGTCGGGCTCGTGAAGGTCTCGGGCGATTCACAATCCGTGACGGTGGGCGCGCCGCTCGCGGCACCCCTCGTCGTGCAGCTCACCGATGCGGTGGGCGCACCTGTCGTGGGCGCGGCGATGCGGTGGCAGGCGATCTACGGCTGCTGCAACCCGGTGGTGGACACGACGACCGTCACCGACGGCAGCGGACTCGCGACGCTGAGCTTCACCATGCCCACCGTCGCGCTGCCCGTCACCGTGACGGTGAGTTCGACCGGCCAGCCCGGGTCGCCGCAGCTCTTCAGTCTCACGAGCGTTCCCGACCAGGGGGTCGCGCTCGCCTTCACGCTCAACACCGGCGGCGGAGCCGCAGGGGCCCCGATCCTGCCCGGCTGGCGCATCGTGGCGCGCGACCAGTACTCGAACGTCGACACGAGTTTCACTCAGCCGATCACGGTCGAACTCACGAACGGACCGGTGGGCATCGCCACGCTCGGCGGCACCACCACGAAGAACGCCGTGAACGGCGTCGCGGACTTCGATGATCTCACCGTGAACGTCGGCAGCTCGAGCTGGGTGCTCGTCGCCACCTCGCCGGGGCTCACCTCGTCGCAGAGCGCGGCCTTCAGCATCTCCGTCCCCGTCACGCTCACGCTCGTCAACACGCCGCTCATCCCGCTCGGCGGCACGGCGACCATCCAGGCCGTGACGAGTGTGCCGTCGTACGGCAGCGGACTCGTCGTCGGCCTCACCTCGAGCGATCCGTCCATCGTCGCCGTCAGCCCGCCAGCGACCGTCACGCTGCCGCCGGGCGACAGCATCGTGACCTTCACCGTGACCGGTGTGAACGTCGGAACGACGTTCATCAATGCGACGGTGGATGGCGCCGGCGCCGGGCAGTTCAGCGTCACGGTGAGCACCAACACCATCTCGGTCCCGCTCACGCTCAACCTGCCGTACACGCGCACCGCCTCGCTGCCGATCAACCTGCCGGCGCCCGCGGGAGCCGGCGGCATCACCATCAACATCAGTTCCGGCGACCCGTCGATCGTCGGCGTGCTCACGCCCACCGTGTTCATCCCGCAGGGCGGCGTGAGCGGCAACGCGCAGCTCTCCGGACTCGTGCTCGGCCAGGCCGCCGTGACCGCCACCGGCCCCAGCCTCGCGACCGGCGTCTCGACCGTCACCGTCACCGCGGCGCTCGACCTCATCGAGACGAGCGTCACGATGAACGCCGGCTTCAGCACCGCGAGCCTCACGACCCGCCTGCTGAGCGGTGGCGCCGTGTTCCCCGCGCCCACGGGCGGCATCCCACTCACCTTCACCTCGCGCAACGCGGCCTGCGTCGCGGCGCCGGTGAACGTGAGCGTCGCCGCCGGTCTCAACAGCGTCACCACCATCGCCGACTTCGGTGGCTCCGCGAGCACACCGTGCGTCACGTGGCTCGTCGTCTCGGCGCCGAGCTTCGATGTCGACAGCGTGCAGGTCACGGTCAACCCGCCGCCGACGACATCACTCAGCCTCACCGCGAACGTGGCTGCGGGGCTCTCGCGCGATGGCATCCTCTTCCTCGGCGTCGCTTCACCCGCCGGTGGCACCACCGTCACGATCACGTCCTCGGACCCGACGAAGCTCGTCGTCGCGCCGAACTCGAGCACCGTCGGTGCGGCGAGCGCGCAGATCAACATCGCGCCGGGGGCGGGCTACACGTACTTCACGTACGCCGCGATCGAAGGCCAGACGGGCACCGCCGTGCTCTCCGCGACCGCGACCAACTACCAGGCGCCGACGCCGGCGACCATCACGCTCGACTCCCTCGGTGTCGAAGCGTCCGGCACGACGAGCTTCACGATGCCGGGCGCCGACGGCGGCGGCACGGTCTACGTCGGTTCGCTCGGTCCGGCGGGTCCGTCGCAAGGCGTGAGCGGTTCGACCATCGTCCGCGCCGGTGGGACGCCGATCGTCGTCACGCTCACGAGCACCACGCCGAGTGCGGCGGTCCCGGTCGTCGGCGGCATCGCGGCCTCGCCGGCGACGGTGACGATCAACCCCGGCCAGTCCAGCGCGAGCTACGGCCTGCGCCCGCTCGCGGCGGGCACGACGACGATCACCGCGACTTCGCCGAACGCGGTCTCTCCGATCCGTCCGAGCTATCCCGCGACGATCACCGTCACGCAGGCGTCGACTTCATTCAGCGTGACCGCCAACGTCGCCGCGGGCTTGTCGCGCGACGGCATCCTCTTCCTCGGTGCGGCCGCGCCGCCGGGCGGCACGGTGGTCACCATCACCTCGTCCGATCCCGCGCGACTCGTCGTCGCACCGAATGCGACGACAGTGGGCACGGCGAGCATCGACGTCACCATCCCGGCCGGCAGCGGCTACACCTACTTCACCTACGCGGCGATCGAGGGCCAGGCCGGCGCCGCGCCAGTGAACCTCAGCGGCAGCGTGCAGGGCGCGCCACCGGCCTACTCGAACCCGACGCCGGTCGCGATCACCATCGATACGCTCGGCATCGAAGCGTCCGGCACGACGACGTTCACCATGCCGGGTGCCGACGGCGGCGGCACGGTCTACGTCGGCTCGCTCGGTCCCGCTGGTCCGTCGCAAGGCGTGAGCGGTTCCACCATCGTGCGCGCCGGTGGGACGCCGATCGTCGTCACGCTCACGAGCACCACGCCCGCCGCGGTCGTCCCTGTCGTCGGCGGCATCGCAGCATCGCCCTCGACGGTGACGATCAATCCCGGACAATCGAGCGCGAGTTACGCCCTGCGTCCGCTCGCAGCAGGCACGTCGACCATCACCGCGACCGCTCCGGGTGCGACCGCGCCGGTGCGGCCGAGCTATCCGGCGACCATCACCGTGACGCAGGCGTCGACTTCATTGAGTGTCACGGCGAACGTTGCGGCCGGATTGTCGCGCGACGGCATCCTCTTCCTCGGCGCGACATCGCCGCCGGGCGGCACCGTGGTGACCATCACCTCGTCCGATCCGGCGCGGCTCGTCCTCGCGCCCAACTCGACGACGGTCGGCACGGCGAGCATCGACGTCACCATTCCGGCCGGCAGCGGCTACAGCTACTTCACGTACGCCGCGATCGAAGGCCAGGCGGGCGCGGCGCCGGTGACGATCAGCGGCAGCGTACAGGGTGCACCGCCGGCCTACTCGAACCCGGTGCCCGTCGCGATCACCATCGACACGCTCGGCGTCGAAGCCTCGGGCAGCACGACACTCACGACGCTCGGTGCTGACGGCGGCGGCACGGTCTATGTGGGGTCGCTCGGGCCCGCGGGTCCGTCGCAAGCGGTGAGCGGAAGCACGATCGTCCGCGCCGGCGGTGCGCCGATCGAGATCACGCTCACCAGCACGTCAGCGACCGTCGCCGTGCCGGTCGTCGGCGGCGTGGCCGCGTCGCCGCGCACCGTGACGATCGTGCCAGGGCAGTCGAGCGCGAGCTACGGGCTGCGGCCACTCGTCGCAGGCACGACGACGATCACGGCGACGTCGCCGAGCGCCGCTGCGCCGGTGCGACCGAACTATCCCGCGACGATCACCGTGACGTCACCGTCGTCGTCGATCTCCCTCGCCTCAGGGGTCGGCGCCGGGCTCACGGTGCAGGGCATCGTCTTCCTCCAGGTCGCGGCGCCGGCCGGCGGCACGACGATCACGCTCACCTCGTCCGATCCCACACGCCTGCTCCTCGCCCCCGACGCGACGACATCGGGCACGACGCAGGTCAGCATCGCGGTGCCGCAGGGCGCGACCTACACCTACTTCACGGCGATGGGCCTCGAGGACGTCACCGGCAACCCGACCGTCACGGCGCAGACGCCCGGGTACACCGACGCCACCGCGAGCATCGCGGTGCAGCCCATCGGCGTGCAGTGGTCCGGGACGACGGCGATCACCACGCTCGCGCCTGACGGCGGCGGCACGGTGTACATCGGCATCATCAGCGGCGTCGTCGGCAACCGCACGGTCTCGCCGTCGCAACCGGTCCGCTTCGGCGGCGTCGCGCGCACCATCACCATGACGAGTTCCAACGCCGCGGTCGCGCTCCCCGTCGTCGGCGGTGTCGCGCAGCAGGACATCACCGTCACCATCCTGCCGGGTGCGTCGAGCGCGAGCGTCAACGTGCGTCCGCTCGCGGTGGGCGTCGCGACCATCGCGCCATCCGGCCCGGGCCTCATCGAAGCGGACGCGCCGGGGAATCCGTTGGCCGTCACGGTGACCGTGCCCGTCATGACGCTGTCCGTCCCGACGATGTCGCAGGGCGCGGGACTCTCGCAGGATGGCATCGTCTTCCTCCAGACGGCCGTGCCCGCAGGTGGTCGCACGCTCACGCTCACGTCGAACGATCCGACGCGCCTGCTGCTCGCGCCGAACGCCAGCACCACCGGCGCGTCGCAGATCACCTTCGACCTCGCAGCGGGATCCGGTTACACGTACTTCACGGTGATGGGACTCGAGGGGATGACAGGCGCCGCGACCGTGACCGCGACCATGGCCGGCTACCGTGACACCACGTTCACCTTCACGGTCGTCCAGCCCGCGGTGACGCTCGACGGACCGGCGCCCACGCGCGCGATCTCGCAGGGCGACGTCGACTTCCACGCGCAGGTCGGTGTGCCGAGCGGCGCCGGAGTGCAGGCGCAGGTCGTGCGCTACGGGGCGCCCGCCGCTCTCACCGTGACGCTGACCTCGAGCGCGCCGACCATCGGCACCCTCGTCGTCGGGGGCGCGGAGAGCGCGTCGCAAGCTGTCAGCATCGTGGCCGGCCAGAGCAGTTCATCGTCGCTCGTCGCGGAGCGCCCGAACTTCCGCCCCCTCGCGCCGGGGAACACGACGATCACCGCCACCATCCCGGGCTACCTGCAGCAGGGGAACGCGATCCGCACGGTGAGCGTTTCGCCATAGTCGCGGCCGCTCGCGGATCTCGTCATCGCCGCGCGGTAGCGGTTCCCCTGTGCGGGGGTATATTCGTGCGATTCGTTCGCGCCTCCCCCAAACCCTGATCCCCTCCCGCATGACCCAACACAAGGAAGAGTGGGGCTCCAAGCTCGGCGTGATCCTCGCCGTGGCCGGCTCCGCCGTCGGATTGGGCAACTTCCTCCGCTTCCCGGGCCAGGCGGCTCAGAACGGTGGCGGTGCCTTCCTCATCCCGTACTTCTGCGCACTCTTCCTGCTCGGCATCCCGATCGGCTGGGCCGAATGGGCGATGGGCCGCTACGGCGGCAAGAAGGGCTTCCATTCCGCCACGATGATCATGGGCACCATCGGCAAGGGGCGGATCTTCCGTTACCTCGGCCTCATCGGCGTCCTCATCCCGCTCGGCGTCTCGACGTACTACATGTTCATCGAGACCTGGACCTTCGGGTACTTCCTCAAGTACCTCACCGGCGGCATCGGCATCGATCCCAACACGACGATCGAGACGCAGACCGCGGTCGCCAACGCCTTCTACGACAAGTTCACCGGCAACGCCGGCGACGGCTCGCTCTTCTCGGGCGAGGGGCTCAACACGCTGCTCACCTGGGTGTTCGTGTTCGGCATCAACATCTACTTCGTCTTCCGCGGCCTCTCCAAGGGGATCGAGAAGTTCGTCTCCTGGGCCATGCCGGTGATGGCGATCTGCGCACTGATCGTGCTCATCCGCGTGCTCACGCTCGGCACGCCGGACGCCGCGCACCCCGACCAGAACGTGCTGACGGGTCTTGGCTACATGTGGAACCCGAACTACGCGAAACTCGGCGATTTCAAGACTTGGCTCGCCGCCGCATCGCAGATCTTCTTCTCGCTCTCCGTGGGCTTCGGCGTGATCATCAACTACGCCTCCTACATGAAGAAGAACGACGACGTCGCGCTCTCCGGCCTCACCGCGAGCGCCACGAACGAGCTCTTCGAGGTTGGCTTCGGCGGCATGATCACGCTCACCGCCGCGGTCGTGTTCCTTGGCCTGAGCGGCACCTCGGTCGCCGTCGCCGGTGGGAGCTTCAAGCTCGGCTTCGCGACGCTGCCGGTGGTGTTCGCCCACATGGGCGGGTTCGGCAACATCATGGGCGCGCTCTGGTTCCTCGTGCTCTGGCTCGCTGCGATCACGAGCTCGCTCTCCATGTACCAGCCCGCGGTCGCGCACCTGAAGGAGGCGCTCGACTGGTCGCACGCGAAGGCGACAGGGTTCATCGCCGCCATCGGCACCGCGGGCGCGCTGCTCACCCTCTGGTATTCGGCGGGAGGCACGTTCCTGAACACGATGGACTTCTGGGTCGGCACCTACCTGATCTTCCTGCTCGCCATGGCGCAGATCATCGGCTTCGCGTGGATCTTCGGCATCGAGCGCGGCTGGAAGGAGATCCACAACGGCGCGGCGATCCAGATCCCGCCGTTCGTGAAGATCATCATGAAGTACATCGCACCGGCCTACCTGCTCATCGTCTTCATCGGGTTCAACCTCCAGTCGTTCGGGACGGAGCTCAAGAACGCGACGGCGACGATCGGGGCGCGCGTCGGCCTCATGACGATCGCCGCGCTCATCATCTACCTCGCGGTCGTCACGTGGATGGGCGAGAAGCGCTTCCGCGCAGCCGGTGTCGATGTCGATGACAACACTCCCGCAGACTGAGGATCACCATGACCATTCAAGACGCCATGCAGCCGGCCGCCCAGCAGGCGACGCTCTCCGCCGCGGGGTGGATCACCATGCTCGTCTCGCTCGGCCTCGTATGGGGCGGGACATTCTGGTGCTTCAAGAAGGTGCTCGAGACGCCGGAAGAGGAGAAGGCACCGATAGGCTTCGGTCCGTGAGTGCACGCTGAGATTGAACGACGCGGGGGCGCGGCCGAAGGCCGCGCCCCCGCGTCGCATCCGGGCCATCGCTTCCGCTCCAGCGGCCGGGCCACGACCTTCCCGCCGATGCCCGAGTTCGATCTCTCCTCGCCGCTCCTCGCCGTCGCGACCGCCTTCACCACGGGATTCGCGCTCGCGATCCTGCCGGTCGGGCTCGCCGAGGTCGCCGCGGTGGCGATCGGGATGGTGCGACCGCCCGGCCTCGCCCTCGCGATGCTCGCGGCCTTCACCGTCGCGCACGTCGCCGCGAAGGTGCCGTGGTACTTCCTCGGCCGCGCCGCCGACCGCGCGCGCACGCCGCGCGTGCAGTCGTTCGTCACGCGTGCCCGCGAACTCGTCGCTCGCTACCCGCGCTACGGCGTCGGGATCCTCGCACTGAGCGCCGTAACGAGCATTCCACCCTTCCATCTGGCGGCGATCGCGGCCGGCATCGCCCGCATCCCATTGGGCCGATTCGTCCTGGTCTGCCTCGCCGGGCGGATCGTGCGATTCGGCCTGCTGGGCATGCTGCCGTCCATGGCGAGACTCTGGCTCGGCTGAGCGGCGTTCACCGAAGGCCCTCGAGAAAGAAGGCGGAGAGCTCCGCGCGTCCACCGAGTCCCGACTTCTCGTAGACCTCCACCGCGTGCTGGCGGACGGTGCGTTCGCTGCGCCCGGTGGCGCCGGCGATCTGCTTGTGTCCATGGCCTTTCAGGAGCAGCAACGCCACCTCGCGCTCGGTCGGCGTGAGGCCCCATGCCGTGAACTGCTCGTCGATCGCGCGTGCGAGGCCCGCGAGCGACGCCTCGGCGCGCGCACGCCACGCATCCCGCTCCGCTTCGCGCTCCGCGAGCGTACTACGCGTCCCCACCAGCGATGCCTCGGCGCGATGCCAGCCGTGGGCGAGGTAGGCAGCCAGCGCACCGCTCACGAGCATGATGGTGAGCTCCACGAGCACATGCGCCGTGAACCACCGCGCCGGTCGGTCGAGCCAGAGGTCGGTCGCGCCGCCCACCGCGACGACGGCGAGCAACGCGACCACCAACTGGCGGAGCCGCGCCGAATCGAGTCCCTCGTGATCATGCTGCATCTGGCCTACGTCCTCCGTTTCGCATCCGGCATCCGCCGGAGGGGGGCCGTTCTCCGCGCCGATCGACCGGTCCGCGTCGAACGTCGGATGGTGCGTGCCGGCCGGCCGCGCCAGTGTGCGCACGAGGCCGCGGGTGATCCCGTCGGCCGCCACCCAAGCCTGAGGTCGGACCAATGCTCGGCATCGCTCTTCCCTATCCGCTCCACCCTGCGGTCGTGCACCTGCCGATCGCACTCACGCTCCTCGTGCCGGTCTTCGCGGTCGGCGCGCTCATCGCGATCAGGCGCGGCGCGAAGGTGACGCGCGCGTGGGCGATCGCGGCCGCGATGCTGGGCGCGCTCTCGCTCAGCGCCTTCGTCTCCCTCGAGACCGGGGAAGAGCAGGAAGAGC
>Ga0137353_1000059_pt1 | contig 21896 bp, 23 predicted proteins | sample EasRivERMLT760_2_FD_104759 | JGI IMG/M metagenome (GOLD analysis project Ga0137353, IMG submission 104759) | Soil microbial communities from meander-bound floodplain in the East River, Colorado, USA - East River MetaG ERMLT760_2 | ecosystem: Environmental > Terrestrial > Soil > Floodplain ...
ATTCACACCGGGCCAGCGGTGAAGACGCTGGCTGATGGGCGAAACGCCCATTTGATCCAGCGCGACAAGGGATGGTGGACAAAGAAGCTGCGAAAATTCTTCGACGTGCCGTCGAAAGGCGTCATACAGCGCGGATCGCTGCTGCACGTAATTGTGGGAGTGAAGAAGGCAGCAAAGGCAGCAAAGGTGGCGGCATGAAAATTTACATGGGTTACGACTCGCGCGAAAAGGCCGCTTACGATGTGGCCCGCGCGTCTATTCTGCGCCGCACTGACCCCAAGCAATCGCAGATCATACCGCTTGAATTGGGCGGCGAACTGCTCAATCCGATCCTGACTCGGCCGATAGCGAGGCGTGAGCATAAGCTGTGGTGCCCGATCAGCCAAGCTCCGATGGCGACTGAATTCGCCGTTAGTCGGTTTGCCGTACCCTTCCTGTGCCGCAAGGGCTGGGCGCTGTTCGTAGATTGCGATGTAGTGTGCCTGGCGGACATTCGTGAGTTATTTGCACTCGCGGACGCCCGCTATGCCGTTCAGGTCGTCAAGCATCAGCACGAGCCCGTTGAGCAGACGAAGATGGACGGCCAGGTGCAGACCACCTACGCCCGAAAGAATTGGTCGAGCGTCGTGCTGTGGAATTGCGAGCACGAGGCGAACAAGCGGCTCACACTCGAAGAGTTGAACACCTGGCCCGGCCGCGATCTTCATGCGTTCAAGTGGCTGAGGGATGACGAGATCGGCGACCTGCCACAGGAATGGAATCATCTCGTCGGTGTGAGTCCAGCATCCGAGACGATGAAACTAGCTCACTTCACTTTAGGTGGACCCTGGTTGCCTGGCTGGTCCGGCGGCCCCTTGGATGACGTGTGGAACGCTGAGGCGGCCCATTGAAAACGTTGGTTGTCATTCCGGCCCGACTCGAATCGACGAGGCTTCCACGCAAGTTGCTGCTGGCTGGGACGGGGAAACCGCTCATACTCCACACCGCGGACGTGGCCGCGTGGTCTGGATACGAATACGTAGTCGCGTCGGACAGCGAGGAAATACTGCGTGTCTGCGAAGATGCTGACGTTCCGACGTTTCGCACAGGCGAGCATCCGAATGGCACGAGCCGGATGGCTGAAGTGGCTAAGGCCCGACCCGATGTCGAATGCTTCATCAATCTTCAAGCGGACGAGCCCGACTTACGACCCGGAGTGATTGACCTACTCGCGCTTGAGCTTGAACTGTCTCCTGCCTTCGGGTGCTACACGCTCGGACGGCCGGCGAAGCCGGAAGACTATCACAACTCGAATCGAGTTACGGTAGTCAGCACGAACAGGTGGGTCCGTGACTTCTTTAGAGGCGTTTCGAGCGTAGTTCATATAGGCATTTACGCCTATCGACGAGCATCACTGCTCTGGTACTCGGAAGTCCCACCGTCGCCCCGCGAGCAGAGTGAAAAGCTTGAACAACTGCGTGCTCTTGAGCACGGCTTGCCAATTGGAGTCACGTACATTGATTGTGACTGGCCCGGTATCGACACCAGAGAAGACTACGATGCCTTTGTCAAACGACGTGCGGGAAATCAAGAAAGCATGGGGCGTTACTCGTTGCTTGCATGTTTCGACTAACACTGAAGTCTGGCACGCTTCGATAGTTGCCGGCGGAAAGAGCAGTTATCACCGCCATAGGTCGAAAGCCAACCATTTTTACGTCGTGTCCGGCAAATTGCTGGTGGTTAAATCCAATTGGACTTACTCACTTATGGCCGGTCAGGGATTGACTATGCCCGTCGGTGAGTGGCATCAGTTTCACGCCGTCACAGATGTAGAACTGATTGAAACGTACTGGCTGAATGCGATCGACCCTGACGACATAGAACGGCAATAGCACATGGCCTCTGAAATCCAATTCGACCACACGACAGGCCGCACGTGCTACGTGCAGGTTCGCAACTCCGTTGGTCAGATTTGGAACACCGTTGGCGCAGCGTTCGAGGCTTACCAGACGGCCAACGTTGGAGACTACGACATCCCGGCGGCAGAGCAAGGCACGGCATCCGGTCTGTACACGGCGAGCGTGCCGGTGATCCCGGCGGGCGTCTACGGTATCGTCGCCAAGGATCGCGCTGGCGGCAGTCCTGTAGAGACGGACCTCACAGTCGGCGCTGGCGAGATTGAATGGAGCGGCACGGCGATAATTTCGTCGGCCTCGGTCATCGTGGGTGCTGGCGGGATCAATGAGGCCGCGTTCCACGCGGACACGGCCAAGTACCAGGCCAAAGTCTGGATGTTTGATGACGATACCGGCGCTGCTGACAGGTACGTTGCGTGTTTCTTCCGAAACGGCGAGCCGGTCACGGCTGGAATCACTGGTCCCACTATCCAAGTCATTAAAGTCGCCGATGGGAGCGACTTAGTATCCACGGTGGCAATGGTCCAGATCGCGTCTACTGGTATGTATCGCTACAACGAGGGGGCGAATCGCGTTCTTGATGGAGTGGCCTATATCGCTAGGGTTCAAGCGACGATTGGCGGCAACGTGCGAACATGGAATCAACCTGTCGGTCGAGATAGCTAGTGAATGCGACACGGCGCTTTACTTATGAACTGTTTGACGACGACTGGCCAGCATTTCCTGCTGATGTCGTCGTAGTTGGCGTCGGGATCGGCGCTGATGCGTATTTCTTTGAGTTAATTGTCCTGTCCAGCCTGTCGAATACGCTGACCACCGGTCACGTGCATCAGTTCTCACTGCCAGTGGATGATCGGGAAACGCTGATTTTGGAGTAGCGATATGCCGGGCACTATCCATAAGAACGACATCGGCACGGAGTTAGTCTGCGAGTTCAAAGACGACGATGAAGTCTTGGACATCTCGGCCGCGACAACGATACAAGGCAAATTCAAAAAGCCAACCGGCGAAGTGATCGTAAAAACACTGGACCTTGTTACTGATGGAAGTGATGGACTGGCAAAATATGTGACAGTATCCAACGATCTCGATGTGGTCGGGCGTTGGAAGCTTCAAGGCTTCGTTGTTATTCCGACGCCTTCGCCAAGTCGTCAATTTCATTCGACCATCGCTGAATTTGTTGTGCATGATAATGTGAACTAGCGACGGTCAAGCTTACTCGGTGGCTTTGAAGCCGAGGCACAATTAGTGGCATCACCCCTTGCAAACCTGCGCCGGTCCATTGCTGAAGGTCTCGAAAGTCGCACGCTTGCCGAAAGCTGCTTTCGATGGGCCTCGAAGCGTCGGATTATGGGCGGCGGCCCGCCCTATGGCGGCCCGTACTCGGACAAGTATTTCCCGTGGGTAAGGGAGATTCACGATAGCCCAGCGTCGTTCAACTGGGTGATGAAGGCGGCTCAGGTCGGTTTCACAGAGATCGGCATCAACCTGGCCTTTTACACGCTGCTGCAACTCCGACGCAGCGTGCTTTACCTACTACCGACTGACACGAACGCCAGCGAGTTTAGTCGATCACGAATTAGCGCGGCACTGTCAGAGAGCCCGCTGATCGCTCAAGACTTCACCGACACAAACACGGTCAACCTGAAGCAAGCCGGCCCCGCGACACTCTACATTCGAGGCACACGAAGCGAAAGCGGACTCGTCTCCATCCCGGTCTCGCAGATCATCTTCGACGAACTGGATCGTATGAAGAAAAACGCCGTCGAGATGGCGCTGGAGCGGATGTCGGGGCAGTTTGTTAAGCGAGTGCTCGGGCTCTCGACGCCAACAGTCGGCGACTTCGGCATACACAGGCATTATTTATCGTCCACTCAGGAACATTTCTTCTTTCGGTGCCCGGCGTGCTCGCGGATGACGGAGCTTGTCTGGCCTGACTGTATCGAAGTCGTAGGAGAACACTTCGCCGACCCGCGAATACATGAGTCCTTCCTGAAGTGCAAGGACTGCAAGGCGAAATTAAACCACCAGGACAAGCCGGTGTTTCTGAAAAACGGAATTTGGCGTCCGACGAACGAGCAAGCAAACCCAGACCTCCGCGGTTTCTACCTAAATCAGCTTTATTCATACACGGTAACGCCAGGCGAAATCGTTCGCCAGCATTTCAAGAGCTTCGGCGACGAACTAGCGGCTAAAGAGTTCCATAATCAAAAGCTCGCGGTGCCCTACGTCGGAGAAGGCGCGAAGATCACCGACGAGATGATTAACGCCGCAGTCGGCGATCACTCGATACGCGACATGCGACCGGAGGATTCTAGTCGGCTGATTACGATGGGCGTGGATCAGGGAAAGACCTGCTATGCCACGGTCGTAGAGTGGCTTCTGAAGAGCAATGATCTGACGGACATCAACGCTGTAGCCGACTGCAAAGTCCTAGCGTTTGTCAAGTTCGGCGAGGATGAGTGGCACATCCTTGACGACCTGATGCGAGAGTGGCAGGTACAGGGCTGCGTGGTCGATCCCGATCCGCAAATTAACGAAGCTCGCAAGTTTGCGCGGCGTCACAAGAAATTCGTTTGGCTTTGCCGCTACCGCAGAGGGCCTACAGCAAAAGAGATCGCAGAGACTACTGACTCCGACGTGATTCACGTCGATCGAGCGAATTGGCTGTCGGCTGTTCTGCATCGCTTCAAGGTGAATCCACCGACGATCAGTCTGCCTCGGGAAATCAGTGAAGAGTACAAGCATCATCTGAAGAATGTCGTTCGCACCTACGAGCGAGACGACGACCAAAACGCTGTCACGGAATTCATCTCGACCGGTGCGGACCACTTCTTCCACTCGTTGGCCTACGCGGAAATCGCCCTTCCGCTGTCCACCGGGCGTGGCAAGACACAATCAATAGCGAAAGCTCCATGACCGCTACGCTCCCCACTATCGCTCAGAGCAAATATCCGCGGTACGTCACTTACGCTACTGAGTGGCTGAAGTGGAGACTCACGTACAACGGGGGCGTTGAGTTCCGCGATCACTTTCTGAAAGAGTTTTCTAACCGGGAAGACAAGAACGAGTTCAATGCCCGACGTGGGATGACGCCGATTCCCACACACGCCAAGGCGGTGGTCAACGAAATCCGCAACAGCATTTTCCAGCGGATGGTCGATATAACGCGGTCGCAAGGCAGCCCCTCGTACAGGCAGGCAATTGCCGGCCTGAACGGCGGCGTGGACAATCGCGGCTCGACGATGAACTTCTTCATGGGCGTGAAGGTGCTCGAAGACCTTCTCGTCATGGGTAAAATCGGCGTATACGTTGACAATTCGGCCTCCGTGGCTCCTACACTCGTCGGAGCAGAGCGCGCGCGACCGTATCTGTACACGTATTCGGTAGAAGACATTCACAACTTTTCATGTAGCAACCCCGAACATCCGTCAGAGTTCTCGTCGGTGTTGCTAGTCGATCGTTTCAACGGCTACGACGATTTCGGTTTCATTAAAGACGAACAAGTTCGCTATCGCAAGCTGTGGCTGAATAAGAACGGGAAGGTCAGCCTTCAGTTCTACAACGCGAACGGAATACCGATTGGTCGAGACGGAACGCCCGGCATCGGCGAGACTGAGCTTGAACTGACGAAAATCCCCTTCGTCTTGCTCGACATCGGAGATAGCATCCTCAAGGATGCGTGCGAGTACCAGATCGCGCTGCTGAATCTCACGTCGAGCGACATCAATTACTCGTTGCGGGCGAATTTTCCAATCTTCACGAAGCAGGAAGACCTTCGATCCGTTGGCACGCACTTAAAGAAGCCAGCTACGCACGACGGATCGTCATCGTCCGGCGGGCAAGGCGCGGCGGACAAAGACATAAGAGTCGGGGTTCAGCAAGGCATTATTTACCCTGAAGGAACGGAGCGCCCCGGCTTCATTAACCCGTCCAGCGAGACGCTGAAGGCGTCAATGCTGCTCCAAGAGAAGCTGAAGCGGGAAATTCGTGAGCTTGTCAACCTGGCGGTGATGCAACTCGGCGTGCGGGCCTCGGCTGAAGCCAAGAAGATGGACAATCAGGGCTTGGAGGCCGGCCTGTCATACATTGGATACGTGTTGGAAAACGGCGAGCGTCGGATCGCGGAGTATTACGCCGCCTACGAGAGCCGCGCCGTGTCGAGACAGCAAATTCCGACAATAAAGTACCCGGATCATTACGGTCTGAAGACCGACAACGATCGTGTCGAAGAGGCGACGAAGCTCAAGGACTTGTCTTTCACCGTTCCTGGTCACACGGTAAAGCGAGAAATCAGCAAAAGCATCGCCGACAAGCTTTTTCAGGGCAAACTTCATCCCGCCACGCTGGAAAAAATTCACAAGGAAATCGACGACGCTGGCTATGTGACCAGCGACCCAGACGTGATTATTCGCGCGTCTGAGGCCGGCCTTTGTGGAGAGAAAACCGCCTCGGTGGCGCTCGGCTTTCCCGAGGACGAGTATTTGAAGGCCCGCGAGGACCATGCCGCCAAGGCGGCGCGCATTCTCGAAGCTCAAACGGCTGAGCGAGAGGCCCGCGATCCAGGCGCGAGCGGCGTTGATGACCTGTCGATGGATTCGGAGGCGGCGGACGACGAGAAGGAAGAGAGCCGCGATCAAACATTCCAACCAGACAAGAAACGCCGGGTGCGAGGTCGCGGCCGGCGGCCAAGAGGACAATAAGCATGGATATACAAAAAGAGTCGCTTCCTGAGTTCATAGCGAGAAACGGCAGTGTCGGTACGACGGCCGCCAAGTTGACCGGCAGCGTCGGCTTTCCAGTCCGAAAGCATGTTGTTGTGCGGGCGGACTCGGGGAATGCAAGCACTGTTAAAGTCAGTCACAGCGAAGTTGATGCCGCGAACGGCTTCATACTCGCGGCGGGTCAACAGTCGCCCCCAATCTATATAGATGATACGTCGAAGATTTGGGTACTCGGCGGGGCGGCGGCGCAAGGTTTTAGCTGGGTGGCGAGCTAACGATGCCTATCAATTCTACGTTTTACGGGACCGTGCTTGAGGCTGCTGATTATTTCGGCAACCGCCTTCACGAGACTGCGTGGTCGGACGCCACAGCGGACGAGCGCGTAAGAGCCCTGGTTGCCGCCACGCGAGTGATCGACACGTTGAATTACAAGGGCTACAAAAAGCCGGTCTACGATCTGCTGCAAACTTTCGGGCTGGTTGATATCCCATTGGTCGCTGTACAGGGTAGCCCCAGCCAGCAGCAGATCGAGACCGCGGAAAAAAGCCAGGCGCTCGAATTCCCTCGCGGCACTGATACCGACGTGCCCGAGGCAATCCGTGTCGCCTGCTACGAGATAGCTCATTCGTTGCTCGACGGGAAAGACCCAGAGCACGAGCTTGAGAATTTAGGGGTGAGCAGCCACGGCTATTCGTCTCTTCGCACCACGTACTCGCGTGGGCAGGTGCCGATTGAGCACATCATCAATGGTGTGCCGAATGCTCAGGCGTGGCGTCTTATCAGACCGTTTTTGCGCGATGGCGATCAGATTCGCCTAACTCGCGTCTCATAACTACCGAGCTTGTGCTCGGGTCTTGGCTACGCAGTAACCGACGCGCGTGGCTTTGTTCTAATCGTCGGGAATGAAGGACTTCCGTAATGAGGAGTGTCTGTCTGTATCTGTCACCTGCTCGTGCCACTTGCTACGACGGTGAATCCCCGCCCGCGACCGGCACGACGCCAGCCGGCGGTGATACCGGAGCCAAAACAACGTTCACACAGGATGACGTGAACAAGTTTCTCGCTGAGGACAAGCGGAAACACCAGGCTCAACTGGCCAAAATCGAGTCGGATTACAAGGTTCTGTTAGACAACAAGAACCTGACCGAATCCGAGACGAACTCTCTCAAAGAGACGTTGACCACGCTGCAAGGCGAACTGCGAACGAAAGAAGAGACCATCGCCCTCGAAAAGAAGCAGGCCGAGGAGAAGTACAAGACGAAGCTCACGGAAGTCGAGAAGGAAAAGTCCACGTGGGAAAGTCGCTACAAGCAAGAGACGGTTGAACGGTGGATCACGGACGCCGCTGTGGCCGGTGAAGCTTACCGGCCATCGCAGATTGTCAATGAACTGCGACCGTTCGCCAAGCTGATGGATGTTCCCGATCCGAAAACCGGGAAAGCCAGCGGCCGTTATAAGGTTGTGGTCGAGCTTCCCGAGACGGACCCCGCGACAAAGGAAGAAGTCATCAAGACGTTCTCGCCGGACGACGCCATCAAATACATGAAGGATCGACCGGCTGAGTACGGCAATATGTTCAAGTCGAACGTAGTGCCCGGCGTCGGAAGTCATTCTGGTTCTGGTGGACCTTCAGTGAATGGGAAGCCGGACTGGAAGAACATGACTGCCGAGCAGTACGCCGTGCTCTCCAAAGAGCACCCTGAACTCGTCTACGGTTAAGACGAGGTTGTCAAACATCTGAATCGTCTCATTCGAGACGATTAGGCATCTCACACAAGGAACAGCTAATGAACTGTTTGTACCTGTCGCCGGCACGCCAGACGTGCTACGCGAACGACAACGATGCTTTCATCCCCGAGAAGTGGGCGTTCGAGAGCATCAAGATTCTCACGGAGAGCATGGTCATCACGAACCTTGTTCATCGTGAATTCCAAAACGAAATCGCTGAGCACGGCGATGTCGTCAACACTCGCAAGGTCTCGAAGTCGGAGCCGAAACGCAAGACGGACACTGACGACTACGATGACAGCGACAAGACGGCGACCAACGTTCAGGTGAAACTGGACCAGTGGTTCTACGACAGCTTCCGACTGAAGCCGCGCGAAATGAGCCTGTCGTTCAAAGATTTGGTGCGTGAGCATCTCGTCGAGAGCGTCAAGGGTATCGCCCGCGGTGTCGATCGCGCCGTGCTCGGCCGTATGGCCCATGCCCTCATCAAGTCCCCGACGACTCGATCGGGCCGCTTGCTCAACCTCACTTCCGCCAACGCGAAGGACACAATCCTCTCGGCGCGTGAGCTTCTGAACAAGCAGCTTGCTTACGAGGACGGTCGCAGCATGTGCCTGTCTCCGTCGAGCGAGTCTGCCATCCTTGCCGTGCCCGAGTTCTTCAAAGCGAACGAGAGTAACAAGGGTAGCTCGATCATCGAGGAGGCCCGTCTCGGTCGAATCCTCCGGTTCGATACGTACATGGGACAGAACGTCCCGTCGTTGACGACCGCCGCTGTGGATGTGGCCGCCGGAACCGTCACCAACGCTCTCGCGGCGGGTGGCAGCGGTTCGCAAGCGGTGTCCATCATCGGATACGAGGCCGTTGTGGGTGAGTACGCGACCGTCGCCGGTAACGACCAACCGTCGTTCATCACCGCGAAAACCTCGGGTGCTGGTGACACGACTGCCGTGACGCTGAACGAGGCGAACAAGTTCGCCACGCTGGCGGCTGCTGTCATCAACGTCTACAAGAAGTGTGACGTGGATGGCGCGTATGCGATTGGCTACCAGAAGGACATCACTGTTGACGGTCACACCGCCAGCAAGGGTCCGCAAGTTGGTCAGATCGTGTCCTTCGGCACGGGTGGCACTCGCCACACCTACGTCATCATCAAGGCCACGGTGGTCACTTCGACTTCGACCAAAATCCTGCTGGATCGCCCGCTGGATATCGCTCTGGCCGACAATGAAGACGGTTTCCCCGGACCCGCGGGTTCCTACAACCCGGCGTTCCATCGGGATGCGTTCGCTCTCGTCAGCCGTCCGATGATGAAGCCGGGTCAGAACCTCGGCGTCAACGCCGCGGTTGCGACGATGAACGGCCTCTCCATCATGGTCACGATGCAGTGGGACATCAACAAGGGTGGCGTGAAAGTCAACCTTGATCTGCTCGCCGGCATCGCGGAACTGGACAAGGACTTGGCCACGCTGATCCTCGGCTAAGCCAAGCGTCTCAATAAGGCAAAGACCTGCCCCGGTCGATGGCGGCCGGGGCAGGCTTTCTTCACCGGGAGGCGCGCCATGTCTGATTTCCTTGAACTCGCGCGTCAGTTCGGTCCTCTCTCGGCAGCAGTGCTGTTCTTTTTATGGCAGGGCTGGCGTCGAGAGAACCGGATGCAGAAGCGAATCGACTCGCTCGAAAAAGAGCACAAGAACGTGATCCTACCAATTGTCACGGACTGCTCGAAAGTCATCGCAGAGAACACGGCCGTTATGTCACGTCTCGAAAAGATTCTGGAAGGGCATCACCAGGTAGCTCGTGAGGCTCTAAACCGAGTTATGCGTCGAGAAGTTTCCGAAGAGTCCTAATTGCGATGGCTTTCAGCGAACTATCACCGACGCCGCGACCGCTCAGTCGTCTGACGAAGGCGGCACTGTACTCACTGAAGCGTGCGTATGGGGCGGCGGTCGATGTCTATAAGCTGGACAGCACGTCTACGAATCCGAAGACGGGCATCAAGGCCATCGTGAAATCGGTGGTTCACATACGTCGGGCGGCCGTCATGCCGGCCGGCCTCGCCAGAAAAGCCGTGAGAGGCATCTCGCTTATCTCGGCCAACAAGCAGTTGGTTGAAGGCGGAACCTATGACGCCTTCACCCGTGATTTCCTCATTGATCGACGGGACTGTCCCGGCCTGTCGGAGTTGACAGCCGATGACTGGATCGTATTCGACAGCAAGAAGTTTCAGATTCAATCTGTTGAGGACTACGAGTTCGATGCAGCGTGGATTGTCACGGCTCGCTGTTTGAAAGGGGAAGTTCCTGAACGCATCGTTGCTCTACATATCACATCTCTCTTGACTGTGGGAGACACAGCAGATGGCAGCTAATCCTAATTGGACTCGCTGGATATTTGCGTCTCTTGCTCTTCATTTGAGGGAGATTGCAGACGCGAACGATCTTCCTGCATTAGTCGATCACTCGGATGACCGATCAGCGTCTTTCATGGACGCCACCGATCGAGCCGAGATCAGGATCACAGGGCCTCATATCCGTGAGAGAAGCCGTGGGGACTTCTACGTTCGCGTCGAAGTCAGCGTCCTTCTCAGCAGTCGGTACGACGGACAACTGAAGAACGCTCTTGAAATTCACAGGTTCGCTGGGCTGTTTCAAGAGGCTCTTACTCTACCGATCCCCGTCTGGAATTACGGTGCGGAGTCCGGTGACTTTGTAGAAGGCCAACCGGCCACACAGTTAAAACTTGGGTGTCTTGAAACAGTGGAGCGCGAACCGGTTCGAGTGTTCCACTTCGGACAGATACATGAAACAGACAAACTCAAACAAACCGCCGTTGACGCCAAACTTCAAATGGAGTTGACGGTAGGAGGAAGCTAATGGCCCGAATTGAACTGCGACACTGTACAGTGCGCATCAAGGATGGACTGGCAGGCACGGCGGCTATCATGGACGCATCACTTATGGTCGGTGACACGACCTTCGACATTACGACCGTAGTGTTGAACACCGATGTCACAGACAAGGTTCCGATTGGTGCGCGTTTCACCATTGCCGGTGAGACGGGCACGCCGGTTCATACGGTGACGGCTCGTACTCCGACCTCTATGGGGCCGACTACGAACATCGTCTTTACGCCCGCCACGGCGGCTGGCGTCGTGACGACCGCTGTTCTCACGTTCACGGCTCAGCAGTTGGAGATCAAGGTCGGCGACGGTGACATCAATTACACCGAAGCCACGGAGATGCTGTACGACCTGGATCGTGGTCAACTGGATACCGTCCGAGAGGGCGACGATCAGCCGATGGAGGTCTCGCTCAACTTCACGTATGAGCACATCACCACGGGCACGAACGAAACAATCGCCCCGATGGACGCCATCAAGCGTCGTGGAAGCGCTTCAGAATGGGTGAACTCGGCGACGGATAAGTGCGAACCGTATGCCGTGGACATCGAAGTCGAGCACGTACCGCCTTGCGGTACGAGCCAGAAGGAAACGACCACGTTCCCTGACTTTCGATCTGAGTCTCGGGAAGTCAGCTTCAAGGACTCGAACGTCGCCGTTACAGGTAAGTGCAACGTCAAAGAACCGATCGTAGCTCGATCTTAACAAAGCCCGATGGCTTGAGCCTGGCAAGGGCTCAAGCCATCTTTTGGCAAGGGAGAACAAATCATGCGTATTGGTGGAGTCGATCCGACAACTCTCCCAGTTGACGAAGTGCTGGTGTTGCCTCGCGGCGACCAGCAAGTCGTATTTGTCGCCCGAGGCGTGGCAGGTTGGGACGATTTTTTCAAGATGTGCCCCGAGCCGGTGATGCCTGTGAAGCTCACGGCTAAAGGCACTGTGAATGACGAGACTGACGATTACAAAGCGGCTCACGCAGAGTGGGCTCGACGGCAAGAAGCCTATATGTACGTCAAGTCTCTTGAGCCTAGCGACATCGTGTGGGACACCGTTAAACCCGACGTGCCAGGTACGTGGGTCAACTGGCGCGACGATCTCGTGAACAACAAGTTTACGTGGCGAGAAGTCCAGTTGATTCAGAACCTTGTTCATCAGGCTAATGCGCTGGATGAAGCAAAGCTCGAAAAGGCCCGTGAGCTTTTTCTACGTGGTCCTCAGCCGGCGTAGGGCAGTTTCGCTGGCCAAAGTATCGCACCGGTCTGTATGCGATCTGGAAGGCTTGCGAGCGTCTCGGAATTAGGCCGCCTGATGTCGCTCCCTCTTGGAACGACTGCTCGGTTCATCTGCAAGCGCTGGTCCTAGCCTACGACCAGACCCGCAGTCACGACGAGCTTGAACAGGCGGGCCACTCCCGCGGATGAGGACCATGAGAATCAGAGCCCAGCTTCAGCTTCCTCAACTGTCTCTTCAGCGGTACATGACCGACATGAAGGCCAGGCTCGGCGAGCAAATCGCTAGGGCTGCGGCCGAGTGGCTGAGCACTGTTACGGATGTTGTCCCGGTATGGAGCGGCGCGTCTCGTGGAACATTCCTAAAGCTAGCGCACGACATCAGTTTTGCGATCGACATAGCCCCGACTGTAGCCAGCCGTGTTCCTCTCGGTCAGGGTCACAGTGAAGGCAGAGTTGATATTGACCCGCAAGCTGGTCGCTACAGCTTCTCGTATCAAACGGACTTACCGCATTTGCTAGTCAACGAAGCAACCGACGCAACACGCTTCGGTTTTCATTTGAGACAGCCGGGTCCGTACCACTTCCAAGAAAAGGGCGCGAAGGCAGTTGATTCGGTCTTAGCCGACACCAGCCTGCCCAACCCGTTCGATAGTGTCAGGATCACGACGCTTTCCATCTAATGGCTGACGATATCCGACAACTTGTGGCGATAGAGGCTTCGCAAGCCATTCAAGCGTTGCGTGATCTCGACACTGGTTTGAAGACCTTCAGTCGCGGCCTAAACACTGCGGGCAGGGCGATGGGTCGCTTTAATGCGACGGCGGCGGGGGTCACGACGAGTATTGGCTCGATCAATTCCGCATTTCAGGGATTCAGCACCGGCTCGGCGGCCGCGCAGTTCACGACGTTCCAGAGCCAGGCATCGAACTCACTCAAACAGATCAGAGGCGACACCGGGAAGCTGACCACCAGCTTGACCCTGCTGTCGCGCGTCGTCTTCACCCAGCAGATAGTCCGCGGGCTTTCGCAGATTCGAGCGGCGTTGTCGGAGACGGTTAGCTCGACCATCGACTTCCAAAAGCAGATCGCTCTGGCTCAGACCATCGCGGGCGGCACCGGCTTCGAGAAGCTGTCGGACGGGGCTCGAAAGCTGGCCTCATCGCTAGGCATCGACCAGGTTGAAGTAGCTGCCGGCTTATTCCAGACGTTGAGCAACCAGGTCGGTGACGCTGCCGAGAGCTTCAAATTCTTGGAAGTTGCCGGTAAGTTCGCCAAGGCGACTGGCAGCACGACATCGCAAGCCGTCGATCTCATTAGCGGTGCGCTGAAATCGTTCAACCTCCCGGTCGAGCAAGCGGAATCCGTCGCCTCGAAATTCTTCGTGGCGTTGGACAAAGGCCGTCTCACTGCATCAGAGCTTGCTAACTCATTTGGACGTGTTGGCGCTGTCGCGGGTGAGTTAGGAGTCTCCATAGATGAGGTTAATGCGTTTCTCGCAGCCTCAACTATTACAGGCACAAAGGCCAGCGAAGCGATCACGCAGTTGCGCGGTGTCCAAGCGAGTTTCCTCAAGCCGTCGAAGACGATGGGCGAGGCTCTCAAGCGGCTCGGCTTTGATTCTGGTGAGGCGGCTATCCGGGCACTCGGACTGAAGGACGCCGTTAAGGCCGTCACTCAGACGGCCGGCGGGAACACGGCTGCCCTCGGGAAGCTCTTCCCCAATGTCCGCGCCTTGACTGGTGTTGTCGCCGCTTTGAATACCCAAGAGCAGGCGTACAACGAGACGTTAAAAGAGTCCATTACATCTGTCGATCTGCTGAGCAAGAAATTCGCCATCGTCGCCGCGACGGACGCCGAGCAGTTCACGAAGGCAATCAACAAGATTAGCACTGCCTTCAGCGAAGGCTTCGGAGATAAATTCCTAAGTGGCTCCGCAAACATCCTCAACTTCTTCAGCGATCTGGGAGACCGCCTCAATCGAATCGGCGTCGTTGATCTTGGGCCGATGCAAGGGGCTCTCAATGACTTCGCCGCGATCGAAGACCAGAAGGTTCAAGCCGCCAAGAAAGCCGACGACGAACGGCTGCGAAGCGCCCTTGCCGTCTCGGCGAAGCTGCGAGCCCTCGGTCAGGCTGAACTCGCTGAGAAGCTGAAGAACTTCGCCACGGCTCAGCGAACGGAAGGATTCCAACAGCAGATCGCCAACATCACGAAGACTCAAGCCGCGGCCACGAACTTTCAACGCCAGGCTGGCGAGATCGCCAAGGTCTTACCAACGATCACCGATTTCTCGCGGGCTCAACAGTCGCCTGCCTTCCAGCAAATCATTCAGGGTATCACGTCGCTAAGCTCGGGCGAGATTGACCCCACGAGGCTGGCCGGGTTGGTCGAGCAAGTTCGCCAATTCGGGGAGGCTTTCCCTGATGAAGTAGCTACCGGACAACTGCAAGCCGCCGTCGCGGCTTTGAACGGGGCCGCGATCGCGCAGGCCCGCCTGACGAATGCTCCCAGTCTCGAACTGTTGCAAGCGGCCACTCGGCAAGCTAGCGACAACATCACTCGCGCCGTCGAGCCCGCTAGGCAGTTTGCGGATCAGTTGGAGAGGAGTCGAAATGCCACTCTGAAGGCCGGCCCGGCCGGCGGTGTCACTACGAATCCATTTGCAGCGGGCGGCGCTGCGACTGGTGTGGGCGTCCAGAACAACCCGTTCGTGAACGGGCAAGCGGCGGCATCTGCTAAGACGTTTGAAGGTGCATTGCAAGAGGCCACGGCGAATCTTTCTACTGGCGTTCAGCAGGCGATCAGGCTCACGCAAGAACTGGACAAGGCGAGCAAGAAGTCTAAAGAGATCAAGCCTGCGACAACCGGTTCGTCCGGCACGCAGTCGAATCCATTCTTCGCCACGGGCGGCCTTGCCCGAGGCACTGACACGATCCCCGCCATGCTGTCGCCTGGCGAGTTCGTCGTCAACGCGAGCGCATCGCAAAAGTTCTTCAGCCAGCTTATGGCTATCAACTCGGGCCGCGAGCCGATCTACCGAGCGGAGGGCGGCCCGGTCACAACGAATGTTAATGTCGGTGATGTTCACATTCATGGGGCGAAAAACGCCTCTCACGTCGCCCGTGGTTTGATGGGCGAGATTCGCCGCGAAGTGCGGAAGAATTCTTCACGTCTCTAACAGTCCCAAAGGAGAGGCTAATGAACACAGTCAGGATAGAGGACCGCGCCGAAGTCGCGGTGGATCGCCCCAACGATCTCGCTCACCGAGCCCCGTTGAAAGGCAAGTTCACGATTCAGCACGTCCGCGACGGTGAGGTCATTGCCGAATGGGATGTGCCAAACGGCATCGTCGATGTCGGGCTCAACTCCCTGCTCGAAGTCTACTTCCACGCCACGTCGCAGATCACGACCTGGTACGTCGGCCTCGTGGATAATGCGGGCTTTTCGGCGTTCAACAACGCCGATACTATGGGTAGCCACGCTGGCTGGGCCGAGAGCACGGCGTATTCCCAAGCGAATCGTGTCGAGTGGACGGAAGGCGCAGCGGCCGCGCGGTCCATTACGAACGCGGCCACTTTGGATTTCTCGATCAACGCCACCGCGACGATCAAGGGCATTTTCGTCACGTCCAACAACACGAAAGGTGGCACAACGGGAACCCTCTGGTCCACGGCCGCCTTCGCCTCGAACGTGTCCGTAGTCAACGGCGACACGCTCAAGATCACGTATACCGTCAGCGGCTAGTCGCTGTCTGTGCGAGTTTCTCCCTTGCCGGTCTGGGGTTCGGCTCGTCCGGCCCCAGACCTTTCTTATGCTAGCTCAGCGGCTTTGTCAGTGCTGAGATGAGGATTCACCATGACAGCGCCGAACAGAGAACAGTTCCAGAATAACGCCTTTTCGGCTTTGGATGGTGGTATCACGGATGTTGCTACGACGGCGGATGTCGATGACGGTTCTGTCTTTCCGTCAGTTGGGAATTTTCGTATCCTCATTGATGACGAGATCATCCTCGTTACGGCACGATCTAGTGATACGCTAACGATCGTCCGCGGTCAGGAAGGCACAACGAACGTCGCACACAGCGACGACGCGAAGGTCACGCATGTATTGACGCAAGGCGCATTACAGCGAATTCTGAAGGACAATCTTCCGTTCGCCGATGTGTCCAGTAGACCCATTCTTAATTCGTTGACTGATGCAAACGAGGCTGTAATTGATTCGAGCGACTTCGCTTGGATCAATCAGGGATCGGCAACGGCGACGGACCATAATGGCACGGTACTATTGACGGCTCCCGCTGCGGCTGGCGAGAACATTCGGCTTCTGAAGAAGGCACCGCCGAGTACACCATATTCTATTATCGCCGCATTCGTCCCCTGCGTGACAATTGCGGGCGGCACTGGGCAACCGAGTTTTGGCATCTGCTTCCGCGAATCTTCGACGGGGAAGATTTACTCGATTACTTGCGAGCTTGTGAACGACAATACGTCGCACATGAGCATCTTCAAGTACCCCAATGCCACGAGCACGCCGACTAGCGTTGTGAAGCGTCACGACTGGCTGACGCCGTTGTTCCCGCTGTGGCTCAAGATTCGGGACGACGCCACCAACCTGAAGTTTTTTATCAGCCCAAACGGCTTCGACTGGATCGAAGCGCAGTCTGAAGGTCGCACGGCGTTTATGATCGGCAGCGGTCCCGATGAGATCGGGTTCTACCTGAACCTCAACGGCCAGAACGTCCTGCCCAACATGGTTGAACTGGTCCACTGGTCTGAAGAGTAGTGACTAATGGCGTTCACCGGCCAACTCGGCACCAGTGATTCCTACCTAGCGAACATAGTGCTGGGTACTGCCGGCGGTGGCGACTTAGAGCAGATCATCAACCACGTTCTGGCCCTAGTCCAGACTGCTAACGCCGGTCAGACTGCCACCGCCGAGAATACTCTCGTTCTCGTCGATGACGCTGTTGGCACGGTGGACCATTTTGAGTCAGCAAGTCATACGCTTGTCCTGGTTGACGAGGCGATATCCAGTATCACGATGCTCAGCGTGTCCGACACGCTAGCTCTCGTGGACTTGGCGGAAGGCCGGACGCCGATCTCGATTGCCGTCGCTCAGACTCTCGAACTGGTCCAAGTACAGGACGGCCACCAAAATCCCGTCAACAAGCTGATCTTTGATGACCTCGGACTGGTCAGTCAAGTAAATCGCACGATTACGGTCGTTGTCTCTCAGTCGATGTCGCTGGTTTCGGCCGTTCACCGGTTCTTAGGCGGCGTCGATGTCTTGAACCTTATTCAAAGTGTCTCGGTCGGTAAGAGCAAAGATGGAACATCGCATCAGCTTACCCTATTGGAAACGATCGTCATCGAGTCTGTCTTAACTCGCAGCGTGCCCGATCCGCTCGGGTTAATCCAGTCTGTCACCTACTCCGTTGTTGGAGACGGGTGCGCTCTGCTCGATTACAGGCCGTATGTCGGCAGCAGTACCGATCCAGCCTTTCCGCCGCCCAGCACGACGAAGCCGACTCTTGGCGACGGCACCTTGACACTCACGTTCCCGTTCGTCGCGCCGACCACGACGCTGATCCTTCGCAACCCGGAGTTCGACAACACCGAACGTCTGGCGTTTAACCGAGTCATCAGAGAGTCCCGAGGCGGCTCGCTCAGCGTGTTCGCTGACCCTGACTGGCCTAAAGAAGACATTCTTCTCTTTACCGTAACCAGCCTCCGTCCGCAAAAGCTCGACGCTTTACGAACGTTCCTTCTGGATTCGGCCGGCAGAGAAATCGGTCTGCTCGACTGGGAGAACCGTCAGTGGAAGGGGATCGTCCTCAACCCTGATGCCGCGATGTCGGAACCGGGACGCGACAACCGGACAGTTTCGCTTGAATTCGACGGGGAGCTTGTCTAATGCTGTCGCTTCAAGCCCCACTACCTAACATTCAAACGACAACTTTGCTTCCGAGCCCAGAGTTCAACGACAGTGAGTCCCGCCGACTCTCGGTCGAGATGAAGAAGACGGTGGACGGTACGAAGTTCACCTACGTCAAGAAGAATACTCGCTCCAAGCTGCTGTATACGTTCGCTCTTTCCAGGCTCAAGATGCTGGAAGTGAGAGCCTTCATTCAGGCGTACTTCCGAGCGAAGGTTCGGATCACGAATCATAAAGGCGAAGTCTGGGAGGGGCATTTCGTCTCGAACCCCTTCGAGATCACGTCAAACATCCCCGAGGCTATCACACTCGAATTCGAGGCTGAGCGTGTCTTTGCCCCGGCCGTACCTCTCTGCTAAGCCATGCGATCTATCTCCGCAAGCGCCCTGACGCAGCTTCAGACGAATCTCGGCACCGAGCCCGGTATCATTATCGAGGTTCAATGGGTCGAAGGGGGCCAACGGATCACCTATGGCGATGAGGACATTCCTGTTGCGAACATCAAGGGTCGAATCCTTGAAGTGTCCGACATGGATAACGTCATCAACGTCAACAGCGGCGGCCAGACGCAGCAGATCAGCGTCACGCTCGACGACACGGACGGCTCGATCAAAGCCATTCTCGACAGCGCCGACATCCACAAGCGCCCCGCGTGGGTCTATCAGCACTTCGACGGTATTCCCGTCGCTGACAAATTCCTCGTCTTTAAGGGCGTCATCAACACACCGGTCGAGTGGAACGAGGGCGACCGGACGGTTCGCTTCGACATCATCAGCCGAATCGAAGCATCTGAAGTGGGGTTCAGCATGGAGGAGGGCAACTTCCCCGGCGTCCCCGAGGAGCTTGTCGGCAAAGCCTGGCCGCTCTGCTTTGGCACTTGCATCAACGTTCCGGTTCTGAAGACGAAGAGCCCGCGGCGTGGCCTGCTCAAGACCGGCTTCGGCATACGCGACTTCACGCTCGAACCACGGCTCGAACAGCTAAAGCGGACGTGCTGCCCGATCATCTTCACACAATGGAAGATGACGGTCGAATCAGGATCGGCCGCGGGGTGGGGCGGCGGCTCGCTCGTGTTCAAACCTGACTATCGGCCCGACCCCGAGTGCGAGTGCCGCAAGAAGGCAGAAATCCTGGCTCTAGAGCAGGAGATTGCCGCGCAAGCTCCATTCGAGATCAATCAGATCGAGATCATCGACGGGTTCAAGTTCCCGCAGAACGTCCTTCTTACTTTGAAGGTTAATGATGCCGAGATCACCGGTAGGTTCAGCGGGAGCATTTTTACGATCGTCTCTCGCCGCCATCCTCAATGGGACGAGCTTCCCATCCCGCCGTTAAGAATCTTCGGCTGCCCAGTCATCGAGCCGAACACTTCCGGCGAGCCCAATAACGTCGAGCCCGGCACCGAGCCGGTCTGCATCATAGAGACGGGGCAGTTGGGCGAGAACAACGGCACGAACCCAGTTAAATCGTGGGCGTACCTTGAGACGTATCCGCGATCGCAATTCTTCTGGGGCGAGCCCGGTACGGAAGTGTTTCTGAAAGGCGATGAGTCGATCGTCTATGTCGCCAACATCCTCGAATCGGACGTGCTGCGAGTCAGCGCCTACCGCACGTTCCCGAGCGGCGTCCGCCAGCTAACAACTGTCCCCACGGCGTACTACACGACTCGCATCAGCGACTTCAACAGCTATGAGGTCACGGAAGTCGTGATGTCGAAGGCGCTGTCCCTGCGCGGTGAGGGCTGGGAAGATGACATCTACGTCACTCTTGAATCCACGATCGGGCCGAACACGGTCGATATAATGACGTGGCTAATTCAAAAGTACACGACGCTAGGGATCGACACGACTTCGTTCAATTCCGTTCGGACAAAGATCGACAATTATCCGATGAACTTCCCGCTGTTGGAGAGACGGGAGCTAATCAGCTTGCTTCAGGACATGGCCTTCCAGGCGCGATGCTCGATCTACCTGAAAGATGACGTGTTCTTCCTGAAGTATCTCAGCGAAGAGCCGACCGCGGACGACACGTTCAGTGTGTCGGACATTCTGCCGAACAGCATCGTGCTCACGCACAGCCCGACCGAAGACCTTGTGACAAAGTTCATCGCTGAGTGGAAGCGAGATCACGCGCTGACTGAAAACAATAAGGTCATTTTGCGTCACAACGTAAATCGTTATGGGATGCAGGAGCGGACCTATCAATTCTTCACGTTTGCACATCAAGAATTGGTCCAGAAAAGTGCTACCTTCTGGCTGATCCGCCTGGCGAACACCTGGCGGCGAGTCCGGTTGCAGACACCGCTCCATAAGCTTCGGTTCGAGGTATTTGACTGCGCTTCTTTGACGTTGGCGCATCTGTCCGACAGCCCGATCAAAACAATCATCGAGCAGGCCCAGTACGACTCCGCGAGCCACTCGATCCAGTTCGAGCTTTGGACGCCGATCCGCTCAGGCGAGCGCGCGGCGTACAACTTCGCGTACCCGGCGCAGATCAGCGCACAGTTCCTCTACCCCGATGTCACGGCACAGCAGTTTGCCGGCGGCTCTGCGCCGAACATTCAAACCACGCCGCCAACCGGTCACATCCTCGGTCAGTTTACCGGCATACAGAGTGCCACGCTAGGAAACAGTAATCCATGCGTCGGGCCGGCCGGCACCTTCCTCGGCATCGGGTCTGGCTGCTTCGGCGATCGAGGAGACCGCAAACCGAGCGACTTGGACGACGTGAAACCTGGCGTCAACACGCACGGGTCCGATGCGGCCATCCCGCCGAGTAAAGACCCTCGGGCTGCGATGTTGGAGGCTCAGCGACGAACAGAGCAGATACGGGCGGCACAGCAGACGCAAAACGTCAGCAACAAGGAAGACGCCGAGAAGGCGTTGAACGCCGCGACTGGAGGAACTGGGGGCGGCTCGAACCCGACGCCGGACGGAGATGGTCAAGGCGCGGGCGATCAGACAGGTGACGAAGCACAGAAGGTGCAAGACTTCCTCAACAATTTACCGGAGGAACCGCCGGCTGACGGTTGTTACGCCACCGTGACTGTCAGTTGGTGCCCGTTCGTCGAGTCAACCACGTCCGGTGGCACAATCGCCATCTGCCAAGGCGGATGCTCGGGAGTGGACTCAGATTGCAACGAGCAGATTCACACCAATAGCCAGGCCGCCGCCGAAGCGATCAAAGAGGCCATCCGCGCGAAGGTGCTTCAGCCGGCGCAGGTAGGCGCAGCCTGGCCAACGGCCGTTGGGATCAGCCGCAACATGCCGAACGACTGCGGAGAGCCGACCGAGCAGGCTATCGTCGCTTACAAGAAGGCTCCGAAGATGACCGGCCGAGGCAGCGGCAGTGAAGGGTTCATCGGTCCCGGCAATCTAACAGGTGGCTAATGGCGTGCGGCGGCTGCGGGCGAGCGCCTGATGGGAAGGCTCTCCGAACGGAGAGCACTGGGGAACCGCGAAACGTGGGCGGGGAGATTGTC
>Ga0137353_1000060_pt1 | contig 21827 bp, 16 predicted proteins | sample EasRivERMLT760_2_FD_104759 | JGI IMG/M metagenome (GOLD analysis project Ga0137353, IMG submission 104759) | Soil microbial communities from meander-bound floodplain in the East River, Colorado, USA - East River MetaG ERMLT760_2 | ecosystem: Environmental > Terrestrial > Soil > Floodplain ...
GCCCGTGTTCGTGAAGCTGTTGGTGATCGTCGCGCTCGCGCCGCCCATCACCGCGCTGCCGCGCACCCTGATGAACGAGCCCGTGCCGGTGGTGAGCGCCGTCGTCAGGACACCGTTGGTCTCGAGGTACAGCACGCCGTCGTTCTGGAGGCTCGGCGGCGCAAAGGTGCCGTAGGTCCGCAGCGAGTCGCCAACCGGGATCACGAACGGGTCGGGCAGGATGGTGCCCGCGCTCAGGCCGACGCGCGCATGGACGGTCTGTGTCGTGAACCGCACCGTCGGCGTGCCGGTCGTCGCGAAGTACGACGTGCCGCCCGCGATGACGCCGGCCGTGAGGTCGACCGTGCCGTTGGCGATCGAGAGCGAGTTGCTCGGCGCGAGCGTGATCGTGCCGGTGTTCGCGAAGCTCGGCGTCGTGCCCGTCTGCGTGACGGTCATGTCCGCCGCGCCCGTCATCGTCATCGTGCCGCTGTTGACGTGCAGGCCGCTCGCGCGGGCGAGCGCGAAGGTCGCGGCCGCATTCAGTGCGCCCTGGTTCACGAGCTCGACCGCGAGCGTGCGCCCGCCGCCCGCACCGGTAAGGATCGAGATCGTCCCGGCCGGGCCGTTGGTCAGCGTCGACGCGGGCATGTTGAGCTGCGAAGAGTAGCCGCCGTCGATCGACGTGAGCTCCACCGTGCCGCTGTTCGTGAAGCTGTTCGTGATCGTCGCGCTCGCGCCGCCCATCACCGCGCTGCCGCGCACGCGGATCGTCGAGCCCGTCCCCGTCGTCAGCGCCGTCGTCAGCACGGCGTTGGTCTCGAGCATCAACGTGCCGTCGTTCGTCAGGCTCGGCGGCGCGAAGGTGCCGTACGTGCGCAGCGAATCGCCCAGCGGGATGACGAACGGATCCGGCAGGACCGTTATCGCGCTGAACCCGATGCGCGCCTGCACCGTCTGCGTCGTGAACCGGACCGTCGGGTTGCCCGTGGTGGAGAAGTACGACGTCCCGCCGGCCACGAGGCCGGCCGTGAAGTCGACCGTGCCGTTGTTGATCGCGAGCGAGTTGCTGGGAGCGAGCGTGATGGTGCCGGTGTTCGTGAAGCTCGGCGTCGTCCCCGACTGCGTGACGGTGAGGTCCGCGGCTCCCGTCATGGTGATCGTGCCGCTGTTCACATGCACGGCGCTCGCACGCGCGAGTGCGAGGCTCGCGGACGAGGTGACCGCGCCCTGGTTCACGAGTTCCACTGCCAGCGTGCGGCCGCCGCCCGCACCGGCGAGCACGGCGATCGTGCCCGCGGCCGCGTTGGTCAGCGTCGCCGTCGGCATGCCGAGCTGCGAGGAGTACCCGCCGTCGATCGAGGTCAGTTCGATCGCCGCCGTGTTGGTGAAGCTGTTGGTGATCGTCGCGTTCGCCCCGCCCATCGCGGCGCTACCTCGCACCCGGATAAACGATCCGGTCCCCGTCGTGAGCGCCGTCGTCACGACCGCGCCCGACTCGAGCAGGAGGAGGCCGTCATTCGTGAGGCTCGGCGGCGCAAAGGTCCCGTAGGTCCGCAGCGAATCCCCAAGCGGGATCACGAACGGGTCGGGGAGGATGGTCCCCACGCCGAGCGAGACGCGCGGCTGCATGGACTGCGTCGTGAACCGGAGCGTCGGCGTCCCGCTCGTCGAGAAGAACGACGCCCCACCGGCGATGGTGCCGCCCGTGAGGTCGATCGTCCCGTTCGAGATCGCCATGGAGTTGTTCGGCGGCAGCGTGATCGTGCCGGTGTTCGTGAAGCTCGGCGCGGTCCCCGTCTGCGTGACGAGGAGGTTCGATGTCCCCGTCACCGTGATGGTGCCGCTGTTGACGTGCACCGCACTCGCGCGATTGAGACTGAACGACGCGGTCGCGTTGATCGTGCCCTGGTTGTCGAGCGCGACGGCGAGCGTCCGCCCGCCTCCCGCCCCCGCGGTCAAGGAGATCGTCCCTGCGGCCGCGTTCGTGAGCGTCGCCGTCGTCATCGTGAGCTGTGACGCGTAGCCGCCGTCGGTCGACGTGAGCTGCAGCGTGCCGAGGTTCGTGAAGTCGCTCGTGACGCTCAGGTTCGCGCCTCCGCCGGCAGCCGAGCCCTGCACGACCAGTGCGCCCGTCTGCGCGACGATCAGGCCCGAAACGGTCACCGCGCCTTCAGCGGTGAACGTGCCGGCATTCGCGAGGTCCGCGGTGTGCGTCCCGGTGCGGAACGCCATCTGCCCGTTGTTGAAGACGGTACCTGCGCCGTTGATCGTTCCGGCCACCACCGTGATCCCACCGGTCGGCTGCACCGTCAGCATCGAGTCCACGGTGAGGGTGCGCGGCCCGACATCGAGCAGGGCCGAGCCGGTCCCGCCGCCGACGATCATGTACCCGACCGTGGCGTTCACGTCCATCGTCACGCTGTAGGAGCCATCCAGCGCGATGATCACCGTGTCGGTCGCGATCGGCGCGCGGCCGAGGCTCCAGTTGGCCGGCGTGCTCCAGTTGCCGCCCGCCGCGTTGATCCACGCGTTGGCGAAGACACCTGCCGTGATCGCGAAGGCCGTGCTCGTCGCGCCGGTGAGACCGGCTGCCGCCGCGCCGAGTTGGTAGCCGGTGCCCGGGTTGTTCAGCGTCAGGTCCGAGAACGTGACCACACCGGCGACCGCGTTCAACGAGACCGTCCCGCCGAGCGTCGAACCGCCCGGGTTCGTCGCGAGCGAGAGCGTCACCCCGCCGGTGTAGCTGGTCGCGAGGTTGTTTCCTGCGTCGCGCGCCGTCACGACGACCGAGGGCGCGATCACCTGCCCCGCCATCGCGCCCGCCGGCTGCACGGTGAACTCAAGGTGCGTCGCCGCGCCTGCGGCGATGTCGAAGGTCGCGCTCGGGCCCGAGATGACTCCGCCGCCGGTCGCCGTGAGCTGGTAGCCGTTCGCCGCCTGATCGAGCGTGAGGGTCGAGAAGGTCGCGATGCCGGCGACCGCATTGACCGTCAGCGTTCCGCCGAGCACGGCACCGCCCGGGTTCGCCGAGAGCCCGATGGTGACCGCGCCGTTGAACGTCGTCTTGAGCCGGCCGAGCGCATCCTCCACGCGCACGGTGATCGCGGGCAACGCGACGCCGACGGTGCCGTTCAGCGGCTGCGTGCCGAAGACGAGGCGGTCTATGGTGGAGGTGCCGCCCGTGTGGAGCGCGGCGACCTGCGCTGCGTTCAGCGCGCCGCGGATGATCCGCAGCTCGTCGATGTCGCCGTCGAAGTACTCGGTGAAGGGGTCGAACTGCCGGCCGAGGCGCGTCGCGTTGCCGGTCGCGGCGATCGTGATCCGCTGCGGCAGCGTCGACGCGAGCACGCCGTCGACGTAGTAGAGCGAGCTGTTCGCCGCGGAATCGGTGACGAGGACTAGATGGTGGAAGAGTCCGTCAGTCGCCGGTGCGGGCGCCGAGACGGTCGGCCACGAATCGCCGCCGCGCAGCGACCCGCCGGACTGTCCGAGATAGAAGCCAGGGCCGCTCGACGTTCCCTGCGAGAGATACTCGGCGGTCGCACCGCTGTTGCGGGACCGAACGAAGAGCGAGACCGAGAAGCTCCCGGTCTGCGGCACGATCGCCGTCGGGAACTCCGCGTATCCCGAACCGTCGAGCGAGAGCACGCCGTCCAGGGTCGTCGCGCCGCCCACCAGCGTCGCATCCACGCCGCCCACCTCGTCGGTCACCGAGGTGGTCATCCGGTAGAGGTGCGTCACCTCGAGGTCCGGCGCGGTCGCCGTGAACGTCAGCGGCGAGCCCGTGAGGCCCGCGCTCGTCGCCGTGACGGTCTGCGCACTGAGCCCGGTCCCCGCGGTCCACGTCGTCTGCGCGAGGCCGTTCGCGTCGGTGACCGTCGACGGTGTGCCCACCGAGCCGCCACCGGCGGTCACGGCGAAGGCCACCGGCACGCCCGCCATCGGCTGGCCGTCGGTCGCGTTCACGCGCACCACGAGCGGCTGCGCGAGGAGGGTGCTGAGCGTCGCCGCTTGGTTGTCGCCCGAGATGGCCGTGATCGCCTGTGCGCGCGGCAGGATCTCCAGTTCCAGCGTGTCCGAGGGCCCCGTGAGCAGCTGCGCGATGATGAGCGCGGGGCCGCGCGACGGCAGCGTGATCCCGGCGCCCGCCGTCGCGGCGGTGACCGTCGCCTTGAGCGGGGTCTCGGTGCGCCAGCCGATGGGCGTGTTCGCGATGATCGCGCCCTGTCCGTCGCGCGCCACGGCCGTGTACGTGAACGGATCCCCCGCGAGCACCGTGTCGACGCTCGGCGTGATGGTCACCTGCGTCGCCGCGGCGCCCGTGCCCGTGTAGCTGAGCGGGATCACCGGCGGGCTCGGCGGTTGCTGCCCCGGCAGCGTCGGCACGACCGTCACCGGCGTCGGTCCGCCGCGGAACACGGTGTCGCCGGCCGCGTTGATGTACGCGAGCGTGAGTGACAACGTCTCGCCCGACGTCGACGCGGCCGCCGAGAGCGGCACGTCGACCGAGACCGCGACCACCGAATCGGCCGCGGGGAAATCCACCACGCGGTCCACCGCCGTGTCGCCGGTCGAGCGCACGAGCACCACGCGCACCTTGATGTACGGCACGAGGTCGCTCGCCACGCCGCTCGGGAATCCTTCCGCGTCGAGCCGCGCGTCGAACGTGAAGCCGCGCATCACGCGCAAACCGTTCGGCGGCCCCGTGACGTCGCGCCCGCAGCTCAGCGTCGAGAGGAGGAGGACCGCACCGAGGACGGCGGCGCGACGGAACAGGTGGCGGCGGAGTCGCGGCAAGCGCGTGACCTCTCTAAGGGCCGCGTTCACCCTGTCCGTCCCCCACGGGCGGCTCAGCGGCGAGGCGGATGCCTCTAAGGTGGTCGGCAGTACGCGAGCAAGGCAAGAACGTCGCTGGTGATCGCTGTCACAGCACGTTCATCGCCGACACCCTTCTGCCGTCGCCGGATCGTCGCGATCTTGCCCGGATGCCCGACCGCTTCGAGCGCCCCGTCGCCGTCGTCCCCGAGGACTTCGACGACCTCGGCCACGTGAACAACGTCGTGTACCTGCGCTGGGCCCAGGAGATCGCCGCCGCGCACTGGCGCGCCGCGGCGACGCCGGAGCAGCAGGAGCGCTTCGCCTGGGTCGCCCACCGCCACGAGATCGACTACAAGGCCCCCGCCCTCCCCGGCGAGGCGATCCTCGCGTCCACTTGGGTGGGCAGCGCGGAAGCGGTGCGATTCGAGCGTTTCGTCGAGATCCTGCGCGCGAGCGACCGGAAGCTCCTCGCCGCCGCGCGCACGCTGTGGGTGCCCATCAGCCGCGCCACGGGGCGCGTGGCGCGCGTGGACGAGGACGTCCGCAGGGTCTTCTCGACGTCAGCAGAACGCTGACGGCGGGGGTATACTTGGGCCATGCGTCTCCCCGCTGCCCTGCGCGAGGTCCCGCTCTTCTCGCAATTGCGGGACAGCGACCTCGAGTTGCTCGCCCCGCTCCTCGCGGAGCGCCAGTACCCGCGCAACCGGGTCATCCGTTTCGCGCACGATCCCTGCGACGCGTTCTACATCGTCATCAAGGGTTCGGTGAAGGTGATGCTCGTCGCCGAGGACGGACGCGAGGTCGTGCTCTCGCTCGTCCGTGACGGCGACTTCTTCGGCGAGATGGCGCTTCTCGACGACGAGCCCTATGCCGCGAGCGTGATCGCCGCCGAGGACACGACGCTGCTCGTGCTCCTGCGCGACGACTTCCGGCGGTCCATCCGCGAGTTGCCGCAGATGTCCTTCGGCCTGCTGCGCGCGTTGTGCAACCGCCTCCTCGAGGCCGACAGCAAGATCGGCGGGCTCATGCTGCTCGACGTGACGGGGCGCGTGGCGCACCTGCTGCTCGAGCTCGAGGCGCGCGACCCGGGCCGCGACATCAAGGACCTCCCGACCCACCAGGTCATCGCGCAGATGGTCGGATCCACGCGCGAGACGGTCTCGCGCACGATCGGCACGATGTCCACCAAGCAGATGATCGAGGTCTCCGACGGCCGCGTGCGGCTCGTCGATCGCGAGGCGCTCGAGAGCGCCGCGGGGCACATGCTGCGCCGCCGGCTACGCACGCCCTATCAGGGCGAGCGCGTGATCAGGCCGCCTGCGCCACCGGGCTGAAGGCCATCGCGCGCTCGAACGCCGCGTAGACCAGCGGTGACCAGGCCGACTTCCCCTTGTGCATCTGCGCGACGGCCTGCTCGTGCGTCATCGCCGGGCGGTAGGCGCGCGTCGTCGTGAGCGCGTCATAGACGTCCGCGACGCCGACGATCTGCGCCGAGAGCGGGATCTCGTCGCCGCGCAGCATGTCGGGATAACCGGTGCCGTCGTACTTCTCGTGGTGCCAGCGGATGATCGGCTTGATGTCCCACGGGAACTCGACCTCGCTGAGCATCTCGATGCCCCACACCGGGTGCATCTTCACGACCTCGAACTCATCGCGGGTGAGCGGGCCCGGCTTGTTGAGCACCTCGTGCGGCACCTTCACCTTGCCAAGGTCGTGGAGGTAGGCGCCGAGGCGGATCGTCGTGACCTCGAGCTCGCTCAGGCCGAGCGCCTGCGCGACCGCGACCGACACGTCGGCGACGCGCGAGCAGTGGCCGAAGGTGTAGCTGTCCGACGTTTCGATCGACATACCCCACTCGCGCACGACGGCCAGGTACGTGCCCTCGAGGTCGACGACCTTGCCGCCGACATTGATCAGGTCGCGGCGCGCGTCGAGCTTGCCGAAGAGCCCGTGGCTCTTGTTGAGCAGTGTGAGCGCTTCCTGATTGCGCCCCATCTGCTGGTACAGCAGCGCGAGCTCGCGCGCCGCTTCGGCCTCGTTGAGCACCGACGCGGTGTCCACCGCGAGCTGCATCGCGCTGCGGAGCCGTGACTCGGCGAGGGCGGCGCGCCCGGTCTCGCGGTAGACCACGCCGATCAGGCGATAGGCGCCCGACTTATCGGCGCGCGCGCCGAGCTGCTCGAACAGCGCGAGCGCGTTCTCGGCGCTCGTGCGCGCATCGTCGAAGCGCTGGCGCGCATACTTCGCCTTCGCGTCTCCCACGAGGCACTGCGCGCGGAGGTACACGTCACCTGCGCGCTCGGCGATCTGGAGGCTCAGCGCGAAGTACTCCGACGCCTCGGTCCACAGCTCCTGGTCGGCGCTGACGAGTCCGAGGTTGTGGTAGGCGATCGCGCAGCCGTGCTCGTTGGAGCCGGCGCGGTACGCGTCCAGCGACTTCGTGTAGCGGCGGATGGCCTCCTCGAGGTCACCCTGGATGTTCGCGATCACGCCGAGGTTCTGCTCGACGCGAGCCTCGAGTTCCTGGCTCGCCCCGCCCAGCTCGAGCGCGCTGAGCAGGTTCATGCGCGCGTCGGCGAGGGAGCCCGTCGCGAGGTCGATGCAGCCGAGCGTGTTCAGCGACTCGGCCGCGAGATGGAGCTTCCCTGCTTCACGCGCGACGCGTGCGCTCTGGACACAGAGCGCACGCGCCTCGGCGGCTTCTCCACGCTGGTGCTTGAGCACCGCAAGCCGCCGGAGTGCCTCGGCGTGCGTGCTCGAATCGCCATCCCGCGACGCCGCTGAGGCCGCCTCGCCATACATCTCGAGGGCCTCTGGCGCACAACCGCTCCGCTCGAGCGTGCGTGCCTCGTGCAGGAGGTCCGTCGCGGGGCGGAGCCGTCCGGTGAGGACGGACCCGCTCGCGCGCGGCGCAGGAGTGGCGATGGTGGTCACGGTCTTACCACGCGAGGATGTAGTCCGAGAAGTGCTTGATCGGCGCCGTCGACTCGCGACGGAGCAGGTTCGGCACCGCGTCCAGCAGCTCAAGGACCTTGAGGTTGTCGTCGGCGTAGGCGATGTGCCGCGGCAGCAGCGTGCTGACGATGCCGCAGTTGGCGTAGCTCAGCGAGAGGTTGACGGGCTTCGCGAACACGAGGCCGTGCGGATAGAACTCGACCCGGTTGATCGTGCTGCTCGGCGCGACGGCCGTGATCTTCGTCCAGTTCGCCAGCGCGCCCGACGGGATCACCAGGCGGTGCGGACCGACGTTGATCGTGCCGCCGGCGGGCCCGACCCACTTCGAGTCGGACGCGTACGGGAGCGGCGAACAGGCCGGGTACAGCGTCTTCTTCAGTGTGCTCGTGAGCAGCTCGAGCAGCTGGGCGCTGTCGGCCTGGACGGTCTGCAGCTGCGGCTCGACCGGTGCCGTGGTCTCGACGCAGCTCGTGAGGATGACGGCGAACGCGACGAGCAGCGCGCTGGCCGTGAGGCGGAACTTCTTGAAGGCGGACATGGTGGACTCCGGAAGGGCGGCGTGGGATGCGTGCTACGCCCTTCCACCATCGCAAGTCACTTGCCAGCGCATCACCTTCTGATGGTGAGCTTAGTTGGTGATGGAGAACACGTTACGCGCTTCGTGATGACCATCACGCGACGTGTTCCGGCTCACTGTTTCACACAGGCAACGTGTCGCACGCCGTGCGCCGCGAGCGGAGGGACTTCGTGCGTGCAAACTTCGTCGCGTGAGGGGTGCGGACAGCGCGGAAAGAAGGCGCATCCGCGCGCCGATTCCAGAGGGGAAGGAGGCTCTCCAGCGAGTGCGATGCGCGTGCCCTTCCGGGTGGGGTCACCGGTGGGTACGGCGTCGAGCAACGCACGGGTGTACGGCATCCTCGGATCAGACAGGATGACCCCCGTCGGACCCTCCTCCACGATGCGGCCGGCGTACATCACGCACACCCGTGAGGTGATGCGCATCACGCTCGAGAGATCGTGCGTGATGACGAGCAACGACATGGTGTTCTGTCGACGCATCACTTCCAGCGCATCGAGGACCGACGCGCGGGCTTCCGGATCGAGCGCCGAGACGGGCTCGTCGCAGACGAGCAACGCGGGGCGAAGTGCCAGCGCGCGGGCGATCGCGACTCGTTGCCGCTGCCCCGAGGAGAGTTCGACGGGGAGCGCGCCTGCGGCGTCGGCCGGAAGCTTCAGCATCGTGAGCAGCCCGCGTGCGGCCGACCGGGCGTCCTCCCAGTTCGAGAGCCCGTGCGCGACGGGCCCTTCGGCGATGAGCGTCTCCACGTCGACGTACGGCGTGAGTGACGCGCCGGCATCCTGTGACACCAGCTGGAGCTGCCGCCGCATCTGTCGGAGCGGTTCGCCGCCCAGGCCGAGCAGGTCGCCCCCGTTGAACCAGACATTGCCCTCGGCGTCGACGAGTCGCGACAGCGCGTGCGCGACGGAACTCTTGCCGCAGCCGGATTCACCCACGAGCCCGATCGATTCGCCGCGCGCGATGGTGAACGAGACGGAGTTCACCGCGCTCACGACGCGCTTCGCACCGCGGTTCGATTCGAGCGGATAGCGAACGGTGAGCGCCCCGACGTCGAGGAGGTTCGTCGAGTCCGCGCTCGTCGCCACCGCGCTCGCGCTGTCCTTCGTCTCGGCGAGCGCGAGCGCGGCGGCGGCGAGCGACGGTGCGGCGCTCATCGCGCGCGTCACGTGGACCAGCTTCCCGCCCTCGAGCCGCACGATCCGGTCCGCGCGCTCGCCGAGCACCGCGAGGTCGTGCGAGATATGCAGCAGCGCCGTGCCACGCTCGGCGCGCACGGCGTCGAGGACGTCGAGCACCTGCGCCTGGATCGTCATGTCGAGCGCCGTCGTCGGTTCATCGACGATCAGCACGTCGGGCTCGAGCGCGAGCGCGCTCGCGAGCAGGATCCGCTGCCGCATCCCGCCGGAGAACTCGTGCGCGTACCGGCGCAGCGCGCCGCGCGCGTCGGGCACGCCGACGCGTGCGAGGAGCTCGGCCGCGCGCTCGGGCGCCTCGACCGCGACGCATATCCTATGCGCCCGCATGCCTTCGGTGATCAGATCGCCCACACGGATCGCAGGATGCAAGGCGAGCAGCGGTTCCTGCAGCACGAGGCCGATCCGACGGCCTCGCCGCGTCACCATCTCGCGTTCGTCCAGTGCGAGCAGGTCCTCGCCCGCAAGCGTGACGCGCGCGCCCGCGCTCACCACCGCACGCGCGGGCAGCAGACGCATCAGCGCCAGCGCGAGCGTGCTCTTCCCCGACCCCGACGGCCCGGCGAGCCCCACGCACTCGCCGGTCCCTACCGTGAGCTGCACGTCGTCGAGCACCGGCCTCGCGCGGCCGGGCCACGAGACGCCGAGCGATTCGACTCGCAGGATCACGTCCTTCGCGGCCGCGCTCGCGCTGCCCCCCGTGCCGCCTCCCCCGCGCGTTGCGCGCTCAGCGGCCATCGGTGCGCTCCCGAGAGGCATCGCCGCGGCGCTCGACCAGCTTCTCCCCCGCGCGATGCGCCGCGTACGCGCACGCGACGATGCAGAGCGTCGGGAAGGCGACCAGCCACCAGCGCCTCAACAACTGCCCCTCGGCGTCGGCTATGATGTTGCCCCAACTCGGCGCGGGCGCCGGAACACCGAGTCCCAGAAAGCTCAGCCCCGCCTCGAGTGGGATCGCCGCGGCGAACGCGATCGTCGCGGCGGCCGCAAGGCTCGGCGCGAGTCCGGGCAACAGGTGGCGCCACCAGAGTGCACCGCTGCGCAGGCCGATCGTGCGCGCGCCGCGGATGTGCGGCGCCGCGAGGAGTCGCCGCGTCTCTCCGCGCACGAGACGAGCGCAACCCATCCAGCCGGTCGCACCCAGCAGCAGCGCGAGCAACGGTGCGGGCGTCGCCCCGAGCAGCGAAGCCATGAGCAGCACGAGCAGCACGCGCGGGAACGCGAGCGCGGCGTCGGTCGCGCGCATGAGGAGCGCGTCCACCGCGCCTCCCGCGAGTGCCGCCACCGCGCCGACGAGCGTACCGAGCGTGAGTGAGACGATCACCGTCGCCGTCGCAATGCCGAGTGAGACGCCCGCGCCGTGGAGCAGGCGGCTCAGCACGTCGCGCGAGTAGCTGTCGGTGCCGAGGAGATGCGAGAGATACGGCGCGCGGTTCGCGAGGTTGATCGGGTCGAGCTGATCCGTGGGGCCGAACGGCGCGAGGTGCGGCGCGAGCAAGGCGGCGAAGGCCGCCCCGCCGATGAGCAGCAGCGCCGTGCGCGCCGACCCGCGCGGCGTGACTCGCTCAGAGATTCGAGTCGCACGCACACTCATGCGCGGAGCCTCGAGCCGGTTCTCGGCGCGCGTGGCATGTGTCGCGTCGCGAGCCGAGGAGGCCCCTCCGCGAGCGGCCTCGCGCTTACACGCTGCGAGCCCGCGCGCAACCGCTCGCGCGGTCTCTTGCTACGCGCAGGGCCGCTCGCTGCGGAGCCTCCTCGGCTCGCTCCCCTGCTTCGACGACCGTCCGCCGACCGACCGAGCGACGAGAGGGGTGCCGCGAGAGCCGGGCCCGCCGCGTAGCAAGAGACGGCCGCGCCCTTCGCGGCCGGCTCGCAGCGTGTAAGCGGCCGGCCCGGCGAAGCGGCACCCCTCTCGTCGCGGCTTCGCGCGCGATCGATCAGCACGCGCGGCGCCGGTGCGCACCCGCACAGCGGTACACGCGACGTTGCACCAGCGCCGAGCCTGCTCATGCGCGGCCTCGCGGATCGAGCGCGCGCTGCGCCGCATCGGCGAGCGCCGACCCGACCAGCACCGCGATCGTCGTGAGCATCACGCCACCCACGACGAGGTGGTGGTCGCGCGCGAGCACGCCATCGACGATCACGCGCCCCATCCCCGGCCACGCGAACACCTTCTCGATCATCACCGACCCGCCGACGATCGCCGGCAGCACCGCGCCCGCGATCGCGATCACCGGCACCAAGGCCTGCGGCAGCGCATGCCGAAGCAGGATCCGTCGTTCGGGGATCCCGCGCGCCCGCGCCTGTCGCACGAACAACGCCTCGCGCACTTCGCGCAGCGACGCCGCCTGGTGCCTCGCGATCACCGTGCCGAGCGAGATCGCGAGCGCGAAGCACGGCAGCGCGAGATGCATCAGGAGGTCGGGGATGCCGCGCAGTCCCGTCGGCGCGAACTCGGTGTGCATCAACCCCACCGGGAAGAGCCCGAGCGCGAGCGCCGGCCCCATGAGCAGCGCGATCGCCACCACGAAGTCGGGCACCGAGAGCATCAACAGGCCAAGGCGATCGAGCGCGCGCGACGATGCGCGCGCGGGCTCCCAGCCCTGCCACGCGCCCACGGCGATGCCCCCGAGCAATCCGATGACGAATGCGGGCACCATCAGCACGAGCGTGTTGGGCAGCGCCCGCGCGAGCACACGCGACACGGGCTCCTGCTGCGTGATCGACCATCCGAGCTCGCCGCGCAGCGCATTGCCCACGAACCGCGCGTACTGCGTCGCGAGCGGCGCATCGAGGCCGTACGCGGCGCGCAGGCGCTCGCGCACCGCCGGCGGCACGTTCTCGTCGCCCGCGACCGCGCTGAACGGGTCGCCCGGCGCGAGTCGCACCAGCACGAACGTCGCCGTGACGACGAACCAGAGGACCAGCGCGCCCTGTGCGGCGCGCCGGAGAGCCTTACTCAGGAGCCGCATCGCGCGGCAGCTTCTGCGCCGGATCCACCGTCCACTCGGGGATCGAGAGCCACCACGCGTCCGAGCGCCAAGCGGGCATCTGCAGCCGCTTGTGCACGCCCGCGAAGTTGCGGATCTCGTACAGCCAGATCGCAGGGGCATCGTCGACGATCGTCTGGTACGCGCGGCGCAGCCCGCTGCGTCGCGTCGCAGGGTTCAGCGCGCCGAGGCCCTTCTGCACCGCGTCATCGAAATCGGCGCTCGCATAGTGACCCGCGTTCTGCCCCGCGCCGCCCGAGATGGCGTCGCTGCCCCAGCTCCCGCGCACGCCGCTCGGACTCGGCGTCGTGCGCCACCCGCCGATGGTCGCGTCGAACTTCCCCGCCGCCATCTCGGCGCGGAAGGCGCCGAACTCCATCGAACGGACCGTGAGCTCCACGCCGGCCTGCTTGAGTTGCTCCTGCAGCAGCACCGCCGCGCGCATGCGGATCCCGCTCGAGGTGGGCACGAGCAGGTCGAAGGCGAGCTTGGTGCGTCCGCGGCGGCGAATTCCATCCGCGCCGGGCTTCCAGCCGAGCGAGTCGAGAACAGCCGTCGCGGCGGCGCGATCGAAGGGTATCTGCGTGATCGTCGTGTCCGACGTCGGCTGCGGCCGCGTGAACGGCCCGTAGCTCGCGAGCGCCATGGTGTCGAACAGCGCTCTACGCAGTGCGTCGCGATCGACCGCCATGGTGATCGCGCGACGCACCGCACGGTCGGCGAAGATCGCGTTGGGCTTGGCAGGGTCCTTCGGGTCGCGGAAGTTGAACGCGAGATATCCGTAGTCGTAGCCCGGCCCGTTCACGACGCGCACCTGCTCGTGCCGCGCCGCCTCGGGGAGGTCGGGAGGCGTGAGCGGTTCCCACACGTCGGTCTCGCCGGCCCAGAAGCGCGCGAGGCCCGATCTCGGGTCGGGCGTCGCCGAGAGGACCACGCGGTCGAGGCGCGCACGGCCGCGGTAGTGGTCGTCGAAGGCGCGCAGTTCGAGGCGCACGCGCGGCTCCCACGCGACGAACTTGTATCGCCCGTTGCCCACCGGCGCCTTCGCGAACCCGCTCGCGCGCAACGCGCCCGGCGCGAGCGCGCCGATCAGGTGCGTGGGCAGCGGGAAGACCTGCGTCGCTGCGTAGAACTGTTCGGCGTCGCGCTTGGAGAAGTGGACGACCGCCGTCCCTTCGTCCGGCGCGGAGATCGAGTCGATGCCGCGCACGTTCGCGACGAGCGGCGACCCGTTCAGCGTGTCGCGGATGACCGCGAAGCCGGTGCGCACGTCGGCGGCGACGACCCTCTGGCCGTCATGCCAGCGCGCCTTGGGATCGAGATGGAAGGTGATGGAGAGCGAGTCGCTGCTCCACGCCCAATGCTGGGCGAGCCGCGGCTCGAAGGCGCTGTCGCGCGCCACGTCGAGCGTGGGCCCGAGGTCCGCGAGCCGCTCGAACATGAGTTCGGAGGCGACGCGCCCGGGGATCGATCCGACGAGCGAGGGGACCAGCGCGTCGGCATCGGCCGCGGCCCCGATGATGATCGTCCCGCCGACGGGTCCATCGGGCGTCCCTTCCGGGGCGCAGGCGAGGAACAGCGCGAACGGGAGGAGGCGGATCGGCAGTCGCATTTGGCGTGCGGGTTGGGGGGCGGCCGGGATGCCAAGTGTAAGACATACCCCCACGGCCCAAGGTCACGCCAGCAGCGGCGCCTCGCGGTCTCGTCCGCATCCGGTCACGAGACGCGCTCCACCCACCCCACGGCGTCGAATCCCGCGTCGAAGCTCAGGACGCGCTCCACCCGCCGCCGCTTCATCACCGCCACGTGCAGCGCGTCACGCGCCGACAGCCGCCCGAGCCCCGCCATCACGTCCCTGGCGCGCTCCACGTCCTCGGCTTCGATGGGAAAGACCTCGTCCACCACGCCGAGCAGTGCGTCGAGCGCCGGCTGGATCGCATCCGGCCGCCTGAGCGCGTGATAGCGGTGCAGGATCTCCTGCATCACCTCGGCGCTCGTCACCATCCGTTCACCGCGGTTGATCACGCGCTCCAACGCCGCGCGCGCCGCGTCCTTGTTGGGATGCGGCGCGCCGATGAGGTACATGGGGATGCTCGAGTCGACGAAGATCACGCGCCGCCCACGTAGCCGCGCTCGATCTCGGCGAGCATCTGGTCGATGTCCGCGGTCGGGTAGGCACCCCGAGTCGCCTCGCGCACCACGGCGAGCTTCCGCTTCGGCTCGGCGTACGGCTCGTCCGTGCGGGCCAGTCGCAGGGCCTGGCGCACCCACTCCGCCACCGTCATGCGATGGCGGCGGGCCAAGCGACGGATCTCGTCGAACTCGGCCTCCTCGAGGAGGACCTGCAGGCGCTGTGTCATGAACATAGTATATATTACTCATCATGATGAGTCAAGCCGCGAACGCGCGGGATGCACGCGGGGGCGGTGCCGATGATGGCGCCGCCCCCGTCGATATCCAGCATCGGATCGCCGCCGTCGGCGGCGATCAAGTTCAGCGTCGGACCCAGGTCGCGCGGAAGTCCGTCGTGACGTTCCAGACCAGCTCGTTGACGAACTCGCCGTAGGCGTCCGCCGCGTCATTCGCGTCGAAGACGGCCACCCCGTTCAGGATCGAGACATGGTGCATCGTCTCGCGCATGCTGCTCGAGCGCGACCAGACTGTCGCCCCGGACTCGGCGTTGAACATCTTCGTCGCGAGGCCGATCGTGACCTCGGTGGAGGCACTGAGCCCGCCGAGGATCCGCACGCGCGGCTTGAGGTCCGAGACCGTGAGGTGGCCGACGGCGATCGTCTTCACGCCGTGCTCCTTCCCGAGCCGCTGCACCGTGGCCGCGTCGACCGGACCGGTGATGACGCCGAGCTCGAGGATCTCCGTCCCCGGCTGCGCGCGGAGCAGTTGCTCCTGGAACTTCTGCGTCGCGAGGGTGACCAGCGCGCCCTTCGCGCCCTGGGCAGTGAAGGTCACGAGCCCTATGCGCGAGAGCGGCGCGAGGCTGACGTTCGGGTCCTCGAGGACCTCGTGACTGCGTGCCCCGCCGCAGGCGGCGTAGGCGACGATGGCGGCGGTGGAGAGGGCGAGGCGACGGATCATGGCCGGCTGCTGTGGGGGTGTGAGCACCCTGAGGACGAGCGGCGATGGGTCCGCGAAACGGAGTCGCGGGCGCCCCGTCACCCGGTGACGCTCAAGGGTCCTCTCCGATATCGGCATAATAGGCCGCGACACGAGCCTTCGACCCCGGCGCCGTGTAGACGTCCGGCCGCCGCGTGACGATGACGTTCGCGATGACCTCCGCGACCTCCTCGACCGATTGCGAGTTGGGGAGGGAGCGCGAGTCCGGCCCCCCGTGCATCGCGTTCTTCCCGAAGTCGGTGCGCACCACGCCCGGCGAGACGAGCGAGACCTGGATCCCCGGGTCCGACTCGGCGAGTTCGCGCCGGAACATCTCGGTGAGCGCATTCACCGCGTGCTTGGTGGCCGTGTACGCCGAGCGGATGAGCGCGAAGGGCATGCGGCCGAGCATCGAGGAGATGTTGATGAGGTGGCCACTCCCCTGCCGGCGGAAGACGGGCAGCGTCTCCTGCATGCCGTAGAGGACCGACTTGAGGTTGATGCGGACCATGTCGTCGATGTCCGCTTCGGTGAGCTCGGTCGGATTTCTGGAGATGCCTTGGCCGGCGTTGTTGATCCAGACGTCGATTCGGCCGTGCTTCGTGTGGGCCTCGGCGACGGCGCGGCGGACCTGTTCGCGGACGGTGACGTCGGCGACGATGACTTGGGCCGTTGGGCCGCAGTTCTTCGCCACAGCGTCGAGCGCGTCGCGCCGCCGGGCGATGAGGACCGGGATGGCGCCGTCGCGGGCGATGCGCTCGGCGAGCGCGGCGCCGATGCCGCTGCTGGCGCCGGTGATGGCGATGATCTTGCCGTCGAGCGCGCTCATGTTGCTCCTAAATAACGGTAGGTCTCGACTGAGCGCGCAGACTGCTGACGCGACCGTGCGAGCCATCGCGGATAAACACCGCACCGTGGCAGGGGAAGCCCACATCGTTGCGGCGTTTCGGTTCGACAATCCGTCGCACTCAGCGTGCGTCGCAACTTGTCGAATCTATGAACGCTTCCCTATCGGCAATGCGGCGATCGTCTCACAGATCGTTGTATCCAGCTCGTCAGCGTCCTGACTTGCCGCGCAACAAATCCACGACCGTTTTGCGCGTCACCTTCGGCATCGACTCTAGAAGGTGACTGGCAAGCAACGAGCTTCTCAAGCTCGTCTTGTACGCATGCGCAGGCAGCCCAGAGGTCCACTCAACTAGAACCTCCGGATCAATCACGGGACTCTTGTGGGCGAGAACCTCGAGGGCATTGGCGCACTCAACCTCCAACACTTTTCGAGTGATCTTTCCGAGCAGCACACGGACGGCGCCATCCGGGGAGGCGCGTCGCCACTCAGTCTCGGAAGGTTCCCGGTTCGAGTAGTGCAGGATGAGCCGGATTGTGTTGCCTTCGGCCACCTCGATGACGGCGGCGTCGGGCGTGTCGCTTGGAGAAAGCGCGGCCCGAGTCGTTTGCTCTCCAGCATGATTCGATGGCTCCTCCTCGAGCGAGTCGGAAAAGCCCTGCTTCACTGAGTACCCGAAGTATGGCACCGTCGTTGTCATGTGCCCTCCGATCAGTTAACCAACTTTCCGATGATTCGCGCGGTGTTATTCAACTGATCCTTAATGATGCCGCCGCCACTGGGCATCGAGAACGGACATTTCGGCTCCTCTGAATCAATCAGAAGCACACCCCAAGGAGTTCCATTGCTAGTTCGCACCGTAACGCCCATGAAATGGCGCGCGAAGGTGTCGAACGTCCGAAGGAGGTGCAAGTCGCTGATCTTCGTGGCTTCAGCGTAGTGCCGAACCGGATCCTGCTTGGTCAGCGAAGCCATGCTCTTCACGGAGCTGACTTGTAAACGGGTGATTGCGGGCAAGTCAGCCACAACGTAGAAGCCCTCTTCGTACACCAATCCGGCCATCCCTTCGCACTCGTCCGCCAAGTCTGACACACGAAGCGCTGTCGTTGAGTGACGATTTCGAACGATTGCCGGCCTGTAATACACTGCGAGGTAACGCTCGGCCCAGCGTAACCGGAACGCCGCACGCCACTTGTTTAATTTCTGGAAGAGAGGCAGCCGCGCCATGCTCCAAAGAAAGGCTCGCCACCCCGTCGTGACCTTGAACAGCGTTATGCGGTTCTGCTTCTGTCGATCTGAGAACAGCTGCTTCGCACAGTCGTCGACGAGGTGCTCAATGACACGCTTGAACTGGTGTCGGTCGTCGAGGTACGCGCGCACCCACTCGACAACGCCGCTGACGGCGGCAAGTACAAACACCCACATCGCGAGGTCAACGCGGTGGTCAATTGCCCACTGACTCAGCCACTTTGGAGGGTCATCCGGTTTTGCTGCCGAAGCGTACGCGGCCGCCTTAGCGAGAAGGGCGGAGATCGTCGCCAGGCTGACCAACAGAATGCTCTTCCGCTTCAATCGCTGGCCTCAGAGAATGCCGGACTTAGAGTTGGTGCGCGTGCCGAACCGCGTATTGGGTCGCGCCTAGCATCGCGTTCGGTACGCCGGCACGCAAGACGGTGCCGGATCCAATAAACGCACGGCGGGCCGCCCTTTCGGGCGGCCCGCCTGATTTTGGATCTCACGAATCTCCGTGGAACTCAGCCACACTCACTGAACCCACACACATGACACTTCACGCACCCCTCAGCGAACTCGAGCTGGCTCCCACAGTCCGGGCACGTTCCAATGAACGCGTCGCCACCCTGCATCGCCTCGAACTGCATTTGAGCGCCGCCAGCTGACACCACCGGCAGCGACTTAGGCGTAGAAGCCTGCGGTATCGCCTGCTCCGCAGTCGTGGTGAGCAGCTCGCCCTGCACGCCCTGCTTGGTCCGCATCCAATCCTCGAGCGCCATGCCGATCGCATCCGGCACCGACAGCACCTTGTTCGGCCCGAGCCCAACCGCGCGATCCGACGAGATGCCACGCAGCTGCCGATGCACCTGCTGGATCGAGATGCCAGAGCGCAGCGCCAAAGAGATCAAGCGCCCAACCGCCTCGGCATCCGCCATCGCCGACCCACCCGCCTTGCCAAGATTGATGAACACCTCGAACGGCTGCCCCCTATCGTCTTCCGTGATGTGCACGAACATCACCCCAAGCGGCGTCTCCTTGCGGATCGCAGTCGACCGCAGGATGTCCGGCCGCGAGCGCTTCTGTCTGCGCTGCAGCGTCTCCGCCTCGGCGTCGAACAGGAGCTTCTTCAGGCGGTCGTTGTCCGAGGTCAGCTCGGCGAGCTGGCCCTTCAGTTCGCCCATTTCGCGCTTGGAAGCGGGATCTTCCTTGGCGCCATCCCGCTTCGCGGCCGCATCAGCGGTCGCACCGGTCGAGAGCACCTGGCCGTCGCGCGAGCCGTCACGGTACACGGTCACGCCCTTGCAATGCATGTCGTACGCCATCTCGTAGATCGCCTTGACGTCTTCCTTCGTCGCGGTGTGCGCGAAGTTGGTCGTCTTGCTGATGGCCGAGTCGCAGTGGAGCTGGAAGGCGGCCTGCATGCGGATGTGCCACTCGGGCGTGATGTTGTTCGCGGTCGCGAACACCTCCTGCCACTTCTTGGGCACCTCGGCGTGCGTGACCGAGCCGGTCTTCGCGATGCGCTCCATCAGCGCGTCGGAGTACCACCCCTCCTGCTTGGCGATCGCGACGAAGTCCTCGTTCACGTCGGGCATCATCACGCCGGCCTGGTTGCGCATGAAGGCGACGGCGAACAGCGGCTCGAGGCCCGACGAGCAGCCGGCGATGATCGAGATGGTGCCGGTGGGCGCGACGGTGGTGACGTTGCAGTTGCGGAGCTTCTGCATCGGGCGGATGCGGTTGCCCGCCTCGTCGCGCGCGGCGGTGGCGTCGGGACCCCAGATGGACTGCGCCCACTCGGGGAACGGGCCACGCTCGTCGGCGAGGCGCTCGGACTCGAGCTTGCCCTCCACGTCGAGGAACTCCATCACGAGGCGGCCGAACTCCACGCCTTCCGGCGAGTCGTACTTGATGCCGAGGCGGATCAACGCATCGGCGAAGCCCATCACGCCCAGGCCGATGCGGCGGATCCGCTTGGCCAGCGCGTCGATCTCGGGCAGCGGGTACTTGTTCGCGTCGATGATGTTGTCGAGCATCCGCGTGGACAGGTGGATGTCCGTCGCGAACCCGGCCCAGTCCATCTGGCCGCCATTGACGTAGTAGCCGACGTTGATCGAGCCGAGGTTGCAGACGTCGTACGGGAGCAGGGGCTGCTCGCCGCAGGGATTCGTCGCCTCGTAGGGTCCGAGGTGCGGGACCGGGTTGTACTTGTTGGCCTCGTCGATGAAGAAGACGCCGGGCTCACCGGTGCGCCACGCACCTTCGATCATCTTGTCCCACACTTCCCGCGCGTCCATCTGCCCGGTGACCTTCTTGGAGATCGGGTCGATGAGATCGTAGGACGTGCCGGCCTTCAGGGCCTGCATGTACTTGGCGGTGACGGCGACCGAGATGTTGAAGTTCGTGATCTTGGTCAGGTCTTCCTTGCACGTGATGAACTCCATCACGTCGGGGTGGTCGACGCGCAGGATGCCCATGTTGGCACCGCGCCGCGTCCCGCCCTGCTTCACCGCGTCGGTGGACGCGTCGTAGAGCTGCATGAAGGAGATCGGACCGCTCGCCACGCCGGTGGTGGAGCGGACCATCGAACCCCGCGCGCGCAGCTTGGAGAACGAGAAGCCCGTGCCGCCGCCCGACTGATGGATGAGCGCCATGGACCGCAGCGTGTCATAGATGCCGCTGTGGCCGTTGGAGAGCGCATCCTCCACCGGGAGCACGAAGCAGGCCGAGAGCTGGCCGAGCGGGCGACCGGCGTTCATGAGCGTGGGCGAGTTCGGCTCGAACCGCCGCTGCGTCATCAACTCGTAGAAGCGGTTCGCGATCTCCTCCACCTGCGCATCGGTGGCGCCATAGCGCCGTTCCGGCTCGGCGACCGTCGTCGCTACTCGCCAGAACATGTCCTCCGGTGTCTCCACCGCCTTTCCAGTCTTGTCCTTGACCAGGTAACGCTTCTCGAGAACGGTCCGGGCGTTCTGGGACAGCGTCGCGGGAGTGGCGGGGGGATTCACCGGGAGCGGCATAGCGACTTCTCCAACGAAGGGTATTGAGCCAAACCCGAGTGCGGCCTGGCGGGTCCCATGGGGGATCCCGGTCGGTTCGGGGGGTCGAGGGCGGCAAAGCTACGGCTATCGTGAGGCCGCGCAAGCATTTTCTAAGCGTCTTGCCTTCAACGACTTACAGAGTATCAATCACGAATCGGTAACGACAGGTGGCTTTTCCACGCGCTTCCACTGTCGCTTGTGCCTTGCATTCAGGCGACATCGTCGGGCCACAAATCCCCGCTAAAACAGACGTCGCAAAACCTTACACGTGAATGACTTACGACTTCAACCACCACACCTGCCTTCGGGAGGGATTCGCCCGGGGGAAGCAACGTACCCCGACCCCGAAATGCGCGCTAGGTCTTGCTCGCAAGCGCGAGGCGGCGTAGGGGAGACGGCAATAAGTCATGCCGGGTAACTAATCGTGACGAAACGGTCACCGTTCCCTCTGGCGCAGCACGATCCGCGGTGTCCGAATCGGCCTGTTCACCCGCGACTATCCAGCGCGGTACTTCTCCTTGAGTTCCACATAGGTCTTCCAGCTGTACGCGAGACGCTCGCGCTGCTCGTCCGAGAGCGCACGCAGCACGCGCGACGGCACGCCCGCGACGAGCACGTCGGGCGCGACGACCTTTCCCTCCCCGACCACGCAGCCCGCCGCGACGAGCGCGCCCTTCCCTATGGTCGCGCCACTGAGGATCAGCGCGCCTATCCCGATCAACGCGCCGTCCTCCACCACGCACCCGTGCACCACCGCGCGATGCCCGATCGTCACGCGCTCTCCCACAAGACAGGGCTTCCCCGGGTCGCAGTGCAGCACCGCGCCGTCCTGCACGTTGCTCCCCTTCCCGACGCGGATCGCATCGCGGTCACCGCGGATCACTGCGCCGGGCCACACGCTCACGTCGGCCTCGAGCGTGACGTTGCCCATCACCACGGCCGTCGGGTGCACCCAGGCACTCGGATGGATCACCGGCGTCCCGAACGCGTTCGTCATCGCTAGAATGCGCTCCCGAGCGTGAAGTAGATGGTGTTGGCCTTCGCGGCGAAGCTCTCGCCGCGCAGCGGATGCGCGAA
>Ga0137353_1000061_pt1 | contig 21764 bp, 20 predicted proteins | sample EasRivERMLT760_2_FD_104759 | JGI IMG/M metagenome (GOLD analysis project Ga0137353, IMG submission 104759) | Soil microbial communities from meander-bound floodplain in the East River, Colorado, USA - East River MetaG ERMLT760_2 | ecosystem: Environmental > Terrestrial > Soil > Floodplain ...
GGCCGGGCCGCCGCCTTCTTCGCCTGCTCCACCGAGACCGGCTTGCCCGTCTCGAGGCTCTGTTGCGCCATGATGCGGACTTTCTCCGCGGTCACGTAATCCCGCATCTGGTCGTAAGTCAGGCTGCCAGGGAAGATCTGGTCACCGATCTTGAACGACGGCGTGGAACCCACGCGGAGCCGTTCGCCTTCACGGCGGTTGGCGCTGATCTGAGGGAGCTTGCTGCCCGAGTCGTAGCACTCGGCCCACTTGTCGACGTCCACGCCCGCATCGCGCGCGAGCTGCTTCAGTGCGCGCTTCGGGTCACGGGTCGCCTGCGAGTTCCAGCGATCCTGGTTGTGGAAGATCGCGTCGTGCATCTCCCAGAACTTGCCCTGGTCGGCGGCGCACGCGGCCGCGTTGTGGGCCGCGACGGCGTTGCGGTGCATGTCGAGCGGGAAATCCAGGAAGCGGAAGCGGATCTCACCGGTCGCGACGAGGCGTGCCATGATGTCAGGCTCCTCGACCGTGGCGAAGAAGCCGCAGGACGGGCACTCGAAATCGCCGAATTCCACGACCTCGACGAGGGCATCGGCGCTGCCGACGACGACCCCCGAGGCGGACAGGTTGGCGCCCGCGTTGGGGTCCAGCTTGATCACGACTTGAGGGCGCGACATCACCCACCCGATGGCGCCGACCCCCACAAGGGCGAGCGCGCCGAGGATGGGGCCGAAGGAGCGGGACTTTGAACGTTTGAGGCTCGACACGAGTTATTCTCCGCCGGGGACACCGGCATCCGGGACGGTCCGAAAGTTATATCGGCCCCTCTCCCGGGGTAGGAGTTGGGAGGCCTTTCGATTAGCTTTCGGGGCGGACGGGACGCCCGTCCACAGACCTTCATCCGGACGAGATGAGCAGACAGAGAAACCGCGGACGTCCGATGGCCACCGCGCCGTCGCCGTTCGATCAGGCGCGCGACGAACTGTTCCAGCACATCATGCGGTGCGGAGTCGTCGGCAGCGAAGCAGAACACATGAAGGAGTGGTTCGACGAGACCCTGAAGTACATGGGTGATCGCTACCACGAGCTGGGCAAGAAGGAACTCGGTGACCTGCGGACCCTCGGCGAGCGCTTCGCGGCGCCGACGAAGCGACCGGATCCCATCACCGCCCAGGCGGTGGAGCTCAAGGCCGAAGCGGGTGATGCGACGGCAGGCGAGCTGGACACGGTGAACGCAGCGTAACTGAACAGAGGCCCCGGAGCGTTCCTCCGGGGCCTCAGTGCGTGTGGGGCAGTTCTCAGTCGTCAGTCAGCAGTCAGCAGATTAAGGAATGCACTACTGACAACTGCGAACTGACGACTGACGACTTCCTCTCACCTCCCCTGCAGTCGGCGCGCCCGCAGCACCACCCCGAGTCGCGTCCCGCCGCCGACGACGAGTTCCACGGACGGGACGATCCTCCCCGTGGCGCGGCCCTCCATGCCGACGACTCCCAGCAACAGGCCGCGCACGTCGCTTGGTCCGCGCCGTTCGGCGCCGAGTCCGGCGCCGGCATAGAAGCCGCGTGGTCGCTCGGCGAACGGGTCGAACATGAAGCGTGCGACGCCCTCCACGCGCTGGCGTGATTCCCACCGGTCGGCGCGTTGCACGGCGCCGGCCTCGAGCGCGATCCCAAGGCGCGCGTAGTAGCCGGCGCGCACGTTCGCGCCAATGCCACCGAGTGCGCCGGCGGACGGGGACAGTGCGGCCATCAGGCGGATCTCCAGCTGCGGCGACGCGGTCGTGCGCGGCTGCGCGCCGGCGCTGACGGTCAGCGCGGCCATGGCGAGCATCGCGACGAGCACGGCGTTCGCGACACGCGCTCCGGGCCCATGCGGGGTACGAACGGATGGCATGCCGAATGCTACCGGGCGCGCGCGGCGCGCTCAACGCGGCATGGTTCGTGGTGCGTTCTCCTTGCCAGCCCCCACGCCCCCCGGTAGCTTCGCGGGAGCCCCCTGTTTCCCCGAGGAGACGATGGCCGACACGGTCGCGCTGCTGCGCGGCGTTGCGATCTTCCAGGACCTCGACGACGGCGAACTCGCCCGCGTCGCGGAAGTCGTGCGCACGCAGGAGTTCGTCTCAGGGGAGTACATCTTCAAGGAAGGCGAGGCGGGCAGCCGCCTCTACCTCATCGTCTCGGGTGACGTGCGCATCTCGCGCGTGGTGCCGGGGAGCGGCGAGGAGGCCCTCGCGGTGCTCAAGCCGGGGTCGCTCTTCGGCGAGATGTCGGTCTTCGACCGCAGCGAGCGCTCCACCGACGCGATCTCCAACGGCGGCACGAAGGTGCTCACCATCTCGCGCAGCGACTTCGAGCTGCTGCTCGACTTCAACCGCGACATCGCGTACAAGGTGCTGTGGTCGTGCACGAGGTTGCTGTCGGGGAGGTTGCGGGCGACCAACGATTCGCTGCGTTCCTTCCTCGCGATGAGCATGTTCTAGCGCGCTTCGCGCGGTCATCAGTCATCAGTTCTCAGTCGTCAGTCAACAACTCGTCAACCAAGCTCCGAACATGCGAATCAAGTTCATTGCCGCCGCGGCGTTCGTCGCGGCGTTGTCGTCGGCGGGGGCGCAGGCGCCGTCCACGCTCGGCCTCCAGAAGGACGCGCGCATCGCCGCGGCGATGGTCGACGTCTCCCCCGCGCGGCTGCGGATGCTGGACTCCATGCTCGTCTCGTTCGGGACGCGCAACACGCTGAGCGACACGCTCTCCGCGACGCGCGGGATCGGGGCGGCGCGGCGGTGGATCCATTCGCAGCTCGTGCAGGCGTCCAAGGACTGCGGCGACTGCCTCAAGGTCGAGTACGACACCGGCATGGCGACGGTCGGCCGCGCGGCGAGCCGACCCTCGGTGCGCATCGTCAACGTCGTCGCCTGGCTCCCCGGCCGCGACACCATGCGCGTGATCGTGCTGGGCGGGCACTACGACTCGTGCGTGTGCAGCGTGCAGCCCGGCGGCAGCTTCGACACCACGGCCAACGCGCCGGGCGCCGACGATGACGGCTCGGGCACGGTCGCCGTCATGGAAGCGGCGCGCGTGGTCGGCAAGCACTTCCCGCGCGGCCTCGATGCGACCATCGCCTTCGTGCTCTACACGGGCGAGGAGCAGGGCCTGCTCGGCTCCACGCAGTTCGCCGAGCGCATGAAGCGCGAGGGGCGCCGCGTCACCGCGGGCTTCACCGACGACATCGTGGGCAACATCACGGCGGAGGACGGCCGCGTCGACTCGTCGTCTGTGCGCGTCTTCGCGGTGGACTCGCTCGCGCTCGGCGGCCCCGAGCTCGCGCGCTACGTGTGGGCGACGGGCGCGCTCTACCAGCCGAACTTCGAGGTGCTGCCGGTGCTGCGCCTCGACCGGCTCGGGCGCGGCGGCGACCATCGGCCCTTCCACGAGCGCGGCTGGCCCGCGCTGCGATTCTCCGAGCGCCTCGAGAACTACAAGCGGCAGCACCTCCCCACCGACGCGCTCAACGACGTGAACTTCTCGTACGTCGCGAAGGTCTCGCGGCTCAACCTCGCGACGGTCGTCTCGCTCGGCTCGGCGCCGTCGCGCCCCGACTCCACCGGCTACGTGCGCGACAGCCGCGGCGCCTCGGGCGGACAGTCGTTCACCATCCGCTGGTCCGCGGTGCCGAACGCCGCGAGCTACGAGCTCCTCGTGCGCCGCACCACCTCGCCGACGTACACGCGGATCGTGCCGGTGGGGAACGTGACCGCGTTCCTGCTCGACGAGCAGCTCGACGACGTGTGGGTCGGCGTGCGCGCGGTGGGGGCGGACGGGCACCGTTCGCTCACGACGGTCGTGGGCGCGGCCGGCAGTCCCCGCCTCCCGAACCAGCGGCCGTAGCGCGGCGGGCATGAGCGCCTTCTCCCGCTTCCGCCCGCAGGCGCTCGGGTTCCTGCGCGCGCTGAAGCGCCACAACGAGAAGCACTGGTTCGAGGCGCACCGCCCGGAGTACGACGCCGAGGTGGTCGGTCCGCTCAAGCTGCTCGCCGAGGAACTCGACGTGCGCTTCGCGCGGCTCGCGCCGGAGTTCGTCGCGCCACCCAAGCGCGCACTGTTCCGCATCCACCGCGACGTGCGCTTCTCGAAGGACAAGTCGCCGTACAAGACGCACGCGGCGCTGTGGGTCTTCCATCGCGACGCGGGGCGCGGCGTGGGGCGCGATGCGCATGGCGGCGCGGGATTCTACTTCCACCTCGAGCCGGGCGCGTCGCTCGTCGCGGCAGGATTCTGGATGCCACCGCGGCCCATCCTGTCGACGCTGCGCGAGCGCATCGTCGAGGAACAGAAGAAGTTCGAGAAGATGGTGAAGGCGCCCGCGTTCAAGCGCCGCTACGGCGGCCTCACCGACGACGAGCCCGGCGTGATGCTCACGCGCGTGCCGCGCGGCTACGCGCCCGACCATCCCGCGGCGCAGTGGCTGCGCTTCAACAGCTTCACCGCCTCGCGGCCGCTCACCGACGCCGACGCGCTCTCGCCCAAGCTGGTCGACACGATCATGAAGGACTACGCCGTGCTGCTGCCGCTCGTGCGCTGGCTGAACGGCTCGCTCGGCTTCCCCGCCGCGCGCGCGCGGTAGCGCGAGAGCGGCGGCGCGATGTGCGGACTGGCGGGCCTCCTCACCACGCGTGATGACCGCCGCGCGACGATCGACGCCGCCCTCGAGCGGCTGCGCGCGCCCATCCGCCATCGCGGCCCCGACGACGATGGCGCCTGGAGCGATGCCGCGGCCGGCATCGGACTCGGCTTCAAGCGGCTCTCCATCCTCGACCTCACGCCCGCCGGTCACCAGCCCATGCGCTCGGGACAGGGCCGCTACGTCGTCGCGTTCAACGGCGAGATCTACAACCACCGCGCACTGCGCGGCGAGCTCGAGTCCCTCGGCCACCGGTTCCGCGGACACTCCGACACCGAGGTGATCCTCGCGGCGGTCGAGCAGTGGGGCGTGCGCGCCGCGCTGCCGCGCCTCGCCGGGATGTTCGCCATCGCACTCTGGGACGAGACGCGCCGCGCGCTCACGCTCGTGCGCGACCGGCTCGGCAAGAAGCCGCTGTTCATCTATCGCGCACCGGGACTCGTGCTCTTCGCGTCGGAGCTCAAGGCGCTCGCGGCCGACCCCGACTTCGCGCGCCGCGTCGATGCGTCGCAGCTCACCGCGTATGCGCGCTACCTGTACGTCCCGGCGCCGGGCTGCATCTATCGCGACGTCATCAAGCTCACGCCCGGGCACATGCTCACCATCACCGACGCGAGCGCGCCGCTCCCGGCGAGCACGCCGTGGTGGGAGGCGGAGCGCGTGGCGGAGGACGGCGCGGAGTATCGCGCCGAGCGCGCTGCAGGGTTCAAGCCGTGGGATGCGGGGCGCGACGCTGACGCCATCGGCCGACTCGACGAGCTGCTCATGCTCGCGACCCGCGAACGCCTCGAGTCCGACGTCCCGCTCGGCGCGCTGCTCTCGAGCGGCGTGGACTCCGCCCTCACCGTCGCGCTCATGCAGCGCGCCGCGCCCGAGCCGGTGCGCACCTTCACCATCGGCTTCGAGGACGAGGCGATCGACGAGGCGGATCACGCGGCGCGCATCGCGGCCCACCTCGGCACGCGGCACACGACCCTGCGACTCGGCGGCCGGGCCGCGGTGGACGTGGTGCCCGAGCTGCCGCGGATCTTCGACGAGCCGCTCGCCGATCCGTCGGTGATCCCCACGGTGCTGCTCTGCCGTCTCGCGCGCCAGGACGTGACCGTCGCGCTCTGCGGCGACGGCGGCGACGAGGTGTTCGCGGGCTACACGCGCTACGAACAGGGCAGGCGCCTCATGGAGCGCATCGCACGGACGCCGGCGGCGCTGCGCGCTCCGCTCGCGGCGATGCTGCTCGCCCCGAGCGCCGAGTCGTGGGACGCCATCGCGGCCATTGCGCTCGCCCTGGTGCCGCGCGACAAGCGACCGCCGCTCATCGGCGAACGCCTGCAGAAGGTCGGGCATCTCCTCGCAGCGAGCGGCGAGGTGGAGGGCTATCGCTCGTTGCGCTCGGCATGGCTCGACCCGCACGCGCTGCTCGACGTGAAGGCCGAGGCGCCCGACCGCCTGCTCGAGGTGCTCGCGCGGCATCCCGCCCTCGCACTGTCGGAGCGCATGATGCTCGCCGACCAGGTCACCTACCTGCCCGACGACCTGCTGCAGAAGATCGACCGTGCGAGCATGGCGGTGGGACTCGAGGTGCGCGCGCCGCTGCTCGACCATCGCGTGCTCGAGTACGCGTGGACGCTGCCGCACTCCATGCGCGTGCGCGGCGGCACCACGAAGTGGATCCTGCGCGAACTGCTCGCGCGGATGGTCCCGCGCGAGCTCTGGCAGCGGCCCAAGCGCTGGTTCACCATGCCCGTGCGCAGCTGGCTCACCGGTCCGCTGCGGCCGTGGGCCGAGGACCTGCTCAGCGACTCGTCGCTCGCGAACGTGCCGGTGCTGCGGCCCTCGGCGGTGCGCGCCGAGTGGGGCCGCGTGCGCGCCGGTCGCGCGGGCAACGGACATGCCATGTGGGCGGTGCTGCAGCTCCTCGCGTGGTGGCGGGAGTGGCGGCCGTCGCTCTGACCGGGCGCTAGGCCTTCGCGCGTCCGCGCACGATGCCCTCCACGCGCCGCGTGGGATCGAACCACCGCGCCGCCGTCGCGCGCATCCGCTCGGGCGTCACCGCCGCGAGGTCCGCCGGATAGCGCGAGAGCTCACGGAGGTCTCCGTGCATCCACGCCTCGGCGACCTCGGCGAGCACCGCGGCGCCCGACGTCTGCCGGATCTGCCACGAGCCCAGTGCGTAGGTGCGCGCGCGTTCCAGCTCGTCGTCGCTCACGCGTTCGTCGACGAACCGCTTGAACTCGCGCAGCAGTCCCTCGCGCGCCTGGTCCTCCTTCTCGGGCGACGTCGCGATGTAGGCGGCGAACGTGCCGGCGGCGCGCCGGATGAACGGCCGCGCGATCACCGTGTACGCGAGCGACTGCTTGTCGCGCAGCTCCTCGAACAGGCGGCCGCCGAGTCCGCTCGCCACGCCGCCGATCATCTCGGCGTCGAAGCGCGTGATGTCCGACTGCGAAGGTCCGTCGAAGAGCACGGTGAGCGCGGTCTGCGCCTTGTCGCGCTCTTCGACGACCACCTGCGATATCTCGGGCCAGGGCGGCGGCGCGACGCGCTGCGGCGCACGGGCGCGCAGCCCGGCGAAGCGCTTCGCGAGGACGTCCGCCGCGTCCTGCGGATCGAGGTCGCCCACCGCGGCGAGCAGCGCCGCCGACTCGGGGACCTGCGCGGCATGCCAGCGCGCGATTCCCTCCCGCTTGATCGCGGCCACCGACTCCTCGGTGCCGATCGTCGATCGCCCGTACGGATGTCCGGGCCACGCCGCCTGTGCCGCGAGGCGCATCGGCTGGCGGTACATGTCGTCGCGCAGCTGCGCGAGCGCGGCGAGCGCCACCGAGCGCTCGGCCTCCACGCCGTCCTCGGGGAACGTCGGCGAGAGCACGAGGTCGGCGACGAGCTCGGCGGCCGACGCGAACTGGCGCGCGGGCACGCCCATCGCCCACTGCATCGTCTCGGTGCCGACGCTCGCGGAAGGGATGCCACCCAGCAGCTCGGCGTCCTCGGCGAGCCGCGACGCCGATCTTCGCGTCGTGCCGCGCAGCGCGGCGCGCGCCATGAGCGTCGTGATCCCGCCGGTGCGCACGTCCTCGGAGATGCCGCCGCCCTCGATGAAGCAGCCGAAGTGCGCGAGCGTCGCGCCGGGCCGGCGCTTCACGAGCACGGGCACGTCGTGCTTGGTGCGGAAGACGTGGACGCCATCGATGACGTCCTCGAGGCGCGCCCCGCTCCCCACGATCGCCGGCGCGCCCACCGGCGCGCCGCTCGGCTCGATCGGCTCGGGACGCTCGGCCTCCAGCAGCGCGCGCACGGCCTCCGGGCTCGCGCCGAGCGGCGCGGTGCCGCGTGGCCGGTAGCAGACCACCGACGCGTCGCGCGGATCGAGCCAGCGCGCGGCCACCTCGGTCACGCGGGCCGCGTCCACGTCGAAGAGCGCCTCATGATAGGCGACGCCGCGGTCCCAGTCGCCGTAGAGCTCCCACGCGCCGAGGAAGTTGGCCTGCCCGTCGGCGGCCTCGAGGCGGCGCAGCCACTGCGCCTCGTGCAGGCAGTGCGCGCGTTCCACCTCGGCCGCGGTCACCTCGCCCTCGCGCACGCGGCGAAGCTGGTCCCACAGCGCACGCGCGGCCGCGGGCATGTCGGCGGCGCGCGTGCCCGCATGCACGACGAAGATGCCGAGCTCCGTCGGCGTGTAGTCGTACGCGCTCACGCTCGAGACGAGGCGCCGGTCGCGCGCGGCGCGCACGAGGCGCGAGGCGCGCCCGCTGGCGAGCACCGTCGCGAGCACGTCGAGCGCGGGCGTGTCGGCGTGCGCGAGGTCGGGCGTGCGCCAGCCGAACAGGAGTTCGGCCTGCGCGATGTCGCCCTCCCACTCGCGCACGCGGAAGCCGGGTGGCGCGACCTCACGCGGTCCGGTGTCGCGCACCACGGGCGCGTCGGCGAGCGTGCCGTAGAGCCGCGTCGCCTCCGCGATCGCGACCTCGGGGTCCACATCGCCGACGATCGCGAGCACCGTGTTCGACGGCCGGTAGTGATTGCGGTAGAACCCGACGAGTTGCTCACGCGTGAACGCGCGCAGCGCATCCTCGCGCCCCATGCGCCAGCGGCGGATCCGGTGCCGGTCGTGCAGCAGCTCGAAGAGCGACTCCACGGCGAGCGCCGACGCCGTGTCGGCCTTGCGCTTGGTCTCCTCGATGATCACCTCGAGCTCGCGCGCGAGTTCGGCGCGGTCGATCACCGAGTTGGCGTACGCGTCGGCCTGCACCTCGAGCCCCTGCAGGAAGCCGGAGGCCGGGAGGACCGTGTAGTAGTGCGTGTGGTCGTAGATCGTGCCGGCGTTGAGGTAACCGCCCGCGGCCTTCGTCTCCTTCGCGATCTCGCCCACGCCGCGCGTCGGCGTGCCCTTGAAGTACATGTGCTCGAGCACGTGCGCGATCCCGACATCGGCGTCGGACTCGTCGAAGTAGCCCGCCCTCACCCACGTGACGATCGCCACCACGGGGGCGGTCGCGTCGCGGCGCACGAGCAGCGTGAGGCCGTTCGCGAGCTTCACGCGACGCACCGAATCGGGCGGGATGACCTCGTGCAGGCGGGCCATCAGCGGACGAGCGGCGCGCGCTTGATGAGGAGGAGCGATGCGAGGAGCATGGCGAGCGACCAGGCGAGGACGAGGGTGAGCTGGCCGGGCTCCGCGGACGCGCCGTTGAGCCACGCGCCGCGGATGTGGTCGGCGGCGTCGATCGGCGGAAGGGCCTTCGCGAGTCCGTTGATCCAGGCGGGAGAGTTCCCCGCCGACGCACGCACGAGTTGCTGCAGCACCGAGCCGAGCAGCACCACGCCGATGACGAGCACGCCGTCATGGCGCATCAGTGCGCCGGCGAGCATCCCGAGGCTGCCAAGGAGGGATCCGTAGAGGACGGCCGACGCGATCGCCGGCGCGATCGGCACGGGAAACACCGCCTCGCTGAAGCCGACGGAGATGAGCGCGAACATCGCGGAGTAGAGGGCCAGCCCGACGACGAACCGGAGCAGGTAGAACTGCCACGGCACCATCGGCGTGGAGAAGAGGAAGCGGACATGGCCCGCCTCGCGGTCCTTCGAGACGAATCCGCTCCCCACGAGCAGCGCGCCGAGCGTCATCGTGAGCGTCAGGATGTTGCGGTAGAGCTGCGCCGTGCCCTCGTGGAGGCGGCCAGGCTCCGTCACCGACGCGAGTCCTTCCCGCGACGCGAGCTCCATGAGCGGAATGCCGACGAGGGCCGTGAAGAGCAGCACGGACGTGAGCGAGCGCGCGAGGGAGTCGCGCGCGTGCCAACGGGCATACGCGAGGAGGTTCGCGCCGCTCATCGCGCCACCGCCGACCGGAACGCTTCCTCGAGCGACGACTCCGCGGGAGCGACCATCGTGACCAGCGTCCCCTGCGCGATCGCGGCGGCGAGCGCGCGATTGAGTGCCGGCACGTCGGCGAGGCACTCCACCGCGTCGCCGGTGAGCGTCGCACCCGGGAACTGCGCCGCGAGCGCGTCGGCGCCATTGGCGCACTGGATCCGCCAGCGGCGTTCCCCACCGGAGTCCGCATGCGCGCGCACCGCGACGATCCGCTGCACCCGGCCGTGGTCGACGATCACCACGCGGTCGCAGAGCCGCTCGAGCTCGTCGAGGTTGTGCGACGCGATGAGCATCGAACGGTCGGCCGCGCGCAGTCCGGCGACGAGCTCGCGAAAGCGCCCGGTCCACACCGGATCGAGACCGTGCGTCGGTTCGTCGAACACCACGAGGCGCCGCGGCGTGAGCAGCGCCTGCGCGAGGCCCACACGCTGCAGGTTCCCCTTCGAGAGCGCCTTGAGCGACTTGCGCCGGTGCTCGGAGATCCCCACCGCGTCTATGACGCGTTCGCGCGCGGCGAGCCGCTCGGCCGCGCTCACTCCTTGCAGCGCCGCGAGACGGTCGAGCGTCTCCTCCACGCGCCAGCGCAGCGGCAGCGTCATCAGCTCGGGGAGGTACGCCACGCCCTCGCGCTCGATGAACGCGCGCGGCACCTTGCCATCCACGCGCACCGTCCCCTCGCTCGGCTCGATCATCCCGAGCAGCATCGCGATGAGCGTGCTCTTCCCCGCCCCATTGGGCCCGGCGATGCCGACCACCTCACCCGGTGCGATCGAGAACGAGACCCCGTCCACCGCGCGCGTCCCGCGGCCGAACAGGGTCCGGTACGTCTTGCCGACGCCCTCGAAGACGATCAGTGGAGGATCCGCAGCAGTCCGGCGTCGGCGCTCGCGCGCAGGAAGCTCTCGGCGTCGCGCGTGGGGATGAGGATGCCGGTGAGCGCGAATCCGCGACGCGCCTCCGACTGCATGAACTCCTCCACCGTCCTGTCCTTCGCGCCGGCGCTCCCGTCGCGCATGCCGCCCACGATCTCCTCCCACGTGCCGTCGTACCGGCGGCCGTCGCGCCCGACGACGCGGTGGAGGTCGGGGGGCGCCGTCTTCTGGTCGTTGAGGTCGGCGAGCAGCGCACCGAAGAGCTCCAGTTGCGTGCGCGCCTCCTCCTGCTCCTTCTCGTTCGCGCGCGTCTCGATCTCGGCGAGCATGTCCTCTATCGGGTCGGACGGCGGCGAGAGCTCGGCCAGCCGCTCCTCCCAGATCCGCAGCGACGGGTCGTCGTCCTTGATCCGCATGTGTGACTTCTTGAGCTCCATGAGCCGCCAGATGCCGAGCTCGTCCCAGTGCTCCTCGGGCTTGGTGCGCTCCAGGTGGAACAGCGCCGCCTCGAACTGCTCGCGGTCGTACAGCAGGTTGCCGAGGTAGATGCGCGCTTCGCTGTGCTCGGGGTCGAACTGCAGCGCCTTCTTGAGCGTCTCCTCGGCGCCGGTGTCGTCGCCGAGGCGGTGCTGCGCGTAGCCCACCATCGCGATCGCCTCGGCGTTCTCCGGCGTCTGCTGGACGGCCACCTCGAAGTACTCCTTCGCGTCGGCGATGAGCCCTTCGCGGAAGAGCGCTCGCCCCACCTGCAGCATGAGCTCGATGTCGTCGGCGTAGCCGAGCTCGAGGATGCGGCGGAAGGACTTCATCGCCTGCGGCGTCTGCCCGAACTTGAGCAGCGTCTCGCCCAGTCCGGCGAGGCCGTCCTCATGTTCCGGGTCGAGGACGAGCGCCTCCTCGAAGGAGCGCCGCGCCCAGGCGTACTCGTCCCGCGCGAGCCGGGCGTAGCCGACGCCGACATGCAGCTCGACCGCGTTGGGATAGATGCCGAGTCCCTCGCGCAGCATCACGAGGGCCTCCTCGTAATTCCCCTCGTTGTAGAGCTGATGCGCGCGCTCGTCGTACTCCTCGGAACTCAGGAACGGTGAGGGCATCGGGCGACTGGCCTCCGGCTCGGGGGACTCCGCCAACAACCTATAGAGTGTGATACCCGGTCACAACAGTCCTGCCGCACCCCTCAGGGCGGCATCTCGTCCCCATCGCACGGTGGTCAATGCGCGCCCTCGCGCCTGAACGCGCGAACGATGGCCTCGCCCATCCGACCCATCAGCACCTCCGCCTCGTTGTCGAAGGTCCAGCGCAGGTCGACGTTCTGCTTCGTGAGGACGCATGCGACGACGCGGTCCGGCAGCGTCCAGAGTGCGCATTCGGTGCGCATTCCGTCGTCGGCGCCGGTCTTGTGCGGCGAGACGAGTCCGGTCAGGCTGCGCTGCAGCAAGGTCCAGTCCTCGTTGTGCGCGAGGATGTCGAGCATCACCGAGTCGGCGCGCGGGTTCACGGCTTGCCCGCGCGCGAGGCGTGCGAAGAGACCGGCCATCTCGTTGGGCGTGGTGACGCCGAGCTGGTACTTGAGCGACGAGTCGGGGGCGACCGAACTGATCGCCCGGAGGAACACCTTGTGGTGCAACCGGGTGCGGTGGAGGCCGAGCGAGTCCATCGCGCTCGCCACACGGAGGATGTTGACCTTGTCGAGGATCAGGTTCGTCGCCGTGTTGTCGCTGAGCGTGGTCATCAGCCAGGCCGCATCCCGGACGGTGATCCGGAGGCCGTCGTGCAGATGCTGGAGCTGGCCGGAGCCGGGGACCTTGTCGATCCGCAGCATGGTGAGTTCGTCGTCGAGCGAGATGCTTCCGTGCTCGACGAGGCCGAAGAGCGTGACGAGGATCGGCACCTTGATCAGCGACGCCGTCGGGAACGGTTCATCGGCGCGCGCACCGATGCGCGCACCGGTCTCGAGGTCGTGCACCGCGTAGCCCACAACGCCATGATGGCCCGCGACGAGCGAGTCCAGCGTGCGGCGCAGCCACGCCGTGTCGGCCGCGGCGCGCGCGGGGGCCGCCGCATTCGCCGGGCGCACCTGGGCGGCAAGCGAAACGCCCCCCAGCGCGACGGCAACTGCGGTCGCAACCAGGGGGCGCACTGCACGCAGGACCGTCATGCGTCGGGGAAGTCGTCCGCCTTGCGCGTCTCCACCAGGTCGCGCTCGCGCGCGTCGGGGTCGTACACGGCGAGGAGCTTCACGTTCTCGCCCGCGTAGCAGTCGAAGGTCTTGCCCGTGCCGCGCTTGATCACGATCTCGTGGCCGTCCTCGAACTTGAGGACGACGTTCGGGAACTGATTGTTCATGAACTGTTTGCGGAGCTTCTTCGGCGGCTGCGGCATCGGGCGGACTCGGGGCGACGAGATGGGGGGCGACGCGGCGAAAGTACCCTCCAGTACGCGGACGCGTAAGGGCCCGGTCAGGTGACGCGCGGGCTGTTCCCTTCGAAGGTTTTCCACGTGCCGTTCGCGAGGATCCCGTCGATCGCCGCGACCACGTTCTCCACCTCTTCGTCGGTCGAATAGAAGTGCGGCGCGACGCGGATACCGGCGCCCGGCCGATAGTCGATCACCATGTCGCGCGCGAGCAGCGCCTGCGCCACCGCGGCCCCATGCGGCACGTCGAACGCGACCGTCCCGCCGCGCCGCGCAGGGTCGCGCGGCGCGGACACCTTGTAGCCGCGCGCATCGGCGAGTGCGATCAGTCGCGCCGTCTGCCGCATGCTCTTCGCGCGGATCGCGTCCATCCCCGCCTCGGCGACTATGCGAGGACCTTCGATCCCCGCATACAGCGCCGGCACCACGGGCGTGCCGCCGAGCCAGCGGTGCATGCCGTCGGCGTACTGCATGCCGTACTCGAACGCGAAGGGGCGCTTGTGCGCCTGCCATCCGGTGAGCGCGGGCGCGAAGCGTTCACGCGCGCGCGGCGACGCGTAGATGAAGCATCCGCCCGGCCCGCCGCAGAGCCACTTGAGCACGCCGCCGGTGAGGAAGTCGACGCCGCTCTTCTTCACGTCCACCGGGATCACGCCCACCGAGTGGTACGCGTCGAGCGAGACCACGGCGCCCATCGCATGCGCGTGCTCGCAGAGCGCGTCGGCGTCGAGGATGAACGCCGAGCGGAACGCGACATGCGACACCGCGACGAGCGCCGTGCGCGAGTCGATCGCCGCGTGGAGCTTCGCCTGGTCGAGCGTGATCCCGTCGTCGCTCGGCACCGCGACGATGCGCGCGCCGAGCTTGGGCGCGAGTTCCTCGAACGCGTACCGCACGCTCGGGAAGTCGAGGTCGGTCATCACCACCGTGTCGCGGCCCTTCGTGAAGTCCATCGCGCTGAGGATCGCCGCCTGCGCGAGTGTGACCGTCGGCGCCATCGCCACCTCGCCCGCCCCGGCACCGATCAACGGCGCAACGGCATCGCCCAGCGTCAAGGGCATCTCCCACCACCCGCGCGCCCACGCGCGCACGCCCCACGTCGCCCACTGCTCCGCGTACTCGGCGAGCCGCGCCGGCACGCCGCGCGGCATCGCGCCGAGCGAGTTGGAGACCATGTACGTGCTCCGCGCGAGGATGGGGAATTCGTCGCGGAAACGGAGGAGCGGGTCCATTGGGCCGGTCTGCCTGTGCGAGTAGTGACGCGAATCCTGAATCTTCGGAGATTCATCCCGAGCGGACATTGGGGCTTCGTTCGGGAAGTGAGGGCGAGAGCATCCCGGGTCGCCCAAGCTTCAAGTGGTTCCCCGGTCGCTCTGCTCACGCAGCCAGGACTGCTCGTTGGTCTAGCTGAGTGCGATGAGTCTCTCCACCGCCTCTTGCGCCAAGGAGTCTGGGGAATCCGGCAGGATGGGTCGACGATCCCTGAGATGGCTGCGCAGGAATTCACCCAGATCGAGCCGACTCCTCAAGCGCCGCGCCGCGGCGACGACCGCCGTGCGTACCTCTGATCTCTGTGCTTCGACTGCCTTCACAAGTCCTGGCGAGGCGACGAGCAGCACCGCGAGGTCCGCGAGGTCTTTGCTCTCGTAGGGTGCGCCATCGCCTCGGTCGAAATAGGCAGCCACCTTCATCAGCATGAAACCCGTTGCGCTGATGTGTCGGAACGGTGGAGGTCCGGCGTGCGTCACCGCCGTTTCGATGGCGAGGGCGTCAACGTTCGACCCGGTGCCTCCGGCGTGATCGCCTGCGAAGGAGATGTCGAAGATCTCATTCGTCGGCGAGATGAATCGACCGATGTGACTCTCCGGTCCATGTCGATACCGAGCTCTTCGCAACGCCTCCTCGATGCGGCCCTGCGCCGTGTAACTCGCGGTGGCCGAGATCGCATCGACGTCCTTCGTGACGCGAGGGTCGTCGAACCGCTGCTCGATGTCGACGAGCAGCGGGAGCACCGCGCCCCCAATGAAGACCAGACGCTCGCTGATCTCATCCAGGTCGGTGACGACGCGACCGATCCTCGCGAGGGCGACCGTCCGCGAGGCGTCGCTCATGCGCTCGTGGCCTCGATGGCCTGCCGCATCGCGCGCCGCGCGTACTCACGTTCGCGGGCGTCCCCTGTCCGGAGCGCGTCGACAAGCGCGAGCATGCGGTAGAGACGCGGCTCGCGCAGCACGCTGTCGGGGGCGCCCTTGACGAGTGGTTTGATGCCCATTCCCGTGATGTTGCCCAGCTTCGAGGGCCACACCATCGGCCTACCCTCGGGCGCATCGGCCTCGGTTGACGCGCCCGGCGCGGCAAGGCCGGTGAGCACTCCCCGCGCCCGCGGAAGGATCTCCGGCGCGAACGCGTATGGGACACCGAACAGAAGGAACTCGAGCGCGGGACCTCGCGCGACCGAGAAGCCAGCGGCGATCCTGTGAACGAGACCCGAGCGCTCGAGTCGCGAGGCCGACTCATGCGCCGTGCTCGTGCTGATCCCGAGCAGGGCCCCCATGTGCGCGAAGCTCTCGCGTGCATGGATCACGAGATAGAGCAGCACGGCCACATCGACAGGCTTCAACATCCGTCCTCCATTCGTAATGCGCGAACGACATCATCTAAACTATTGATACCAAAGGGTTTGTCAATCGTCATTCGCTATTCGCGAACAGGGAATTCATGCTGATGCGCCGTCAACGTTCAAGTGGTCGCGAGCCCCGCTGCTTGTCCGTGAATGCGCTTCGCCGCTTTGCACCGCGTTGCCGTCCGCGCGAGCGGCTCACTCGCCGGCGTCGCGCTCCGCGTCGCGCTCCGCGGCGCGCGGCGCGGCGCGAGGCGCGGCGCGAGGTCGCCAAGCCTCTCGGGCCAGCTTGAGCTGCCGGGCGCGTTCGCGCATCCGTTCGATGAGCTCGAGCTTCTCCGCGATCGACTTCGACTCGGAGCGTCGGCGCTGCGCCTCCTTCGCAGCGAGGGCACGATCGAGTGCGGCTTGCCTTCCGGCCTCGTGCGAATCGCCCACGGCATCTCCCTGAGCACCAGGCACCGGCTGCACCCTCTCCAGCTGCTCTGACGAACAATGAGTGGACAGGAGCCGCGCCAACAAGCACCCTTCCCCTCGCCGCAGCGAGCTGAACCACGTTCGCACGTCCGTCCCGCCAAATGAATCGCAGGTGATGACTTACCTGGCACCGGCATCCGACGCAGGCTCCGACGGCAAGATCGTCCTGCCGCCCAAGGTCGCACTCGTCCTCGGCGGCGGCGGACTCAAGGGCTTCGCGCACATCGGCGTGCTGCGCGCCTTCCGCGAGCGCGGCATCGTGCCCACCGTCGTCGCGGGCACCAGCATCGGCTCGCTCATCGCCGCAGCGTATGCGGGCGGGATGGAGATCGAGGAGATGGAGCGCCGCGCCCTCGACCTGCGCAAGTCCGACCTCTTCCGCATCGACCACATCTCCATGGTCACCAAGCGGATGCTCGCGCCCGCGCTCTACCTCCGGAAGCCGCTCGAACGACTGGTCCGCGACATCGTCCCCCAAGGCACGTTCAGGGACCTCAAGCGCAGGCTGCTCGTGAACACGGTGGACCTCGAGGCCGCGTCGCAGGTGCTCTGGGGCTTGCCAGGCCTCGAGGACGTGGAGATCTGGGAAGCCGTCTACGCCTCGTGCGCGCTCCCCGGCTTCTTCCCTCCCGGTGTGCTCGGCGGCCGCACCTGCGCCGACGGCGGCATCTCCGACAACGTGCCCGCGCTCGCATCGTCGTATGGCATGGACGCGGTCATCGCGGTGGACGTCGGCAGCTCCAACATCGCGCGCGCACGGCGCATCAAGGACAAGGGCTTCGCCGCGATCTACATGCGCTCGGCGCAGATCCTCATGAAGTCGCTGCAGTCACGGCAGCTCGACAAATGGGCCGGGCCGCCGCTGTTGCTCGTGCGTCCCGCGGTGTGGCAGTTCAACATGTTCAGCTTCGCGCATGTGCGCCGGATGATCGACCTCGGCTATGCGGCGGCGGTCGATGCGCTCGACCGCGCCGGCGCGTCGCTCATGCTCGGCGGTGTGTGGCCGCGACGCATGGTGGACGTGAGCGTGGACCGCGACCTCTGCACCGGCTGCGGCCTCTGCATCACGCTCGCGCCGCGCACCATGACGATGGACCGCGACAACAAGGCGACCGTGCTCAACAGTCCCGTCGAGTGGTCGCGCGCCGACGGCGACTTCGTGCACCAGTGCCCGACGAACGCCATCAAGGTCGAGGCGCTGGAGGGCATCACTCTCCGCCAGACGATGGAAATGCCCATCCAGGAGGAGGGCGACTAGATTCTCGGGTGGCTCCTACCCCGACCCCATGTCCTCCAAGAACAGCTTTTCCAGCCGCGACACACTGACCGTCGACGGGCAACCGTATGTGTACTATCGCCTCGACGCGCTGTCCGGCCTCTCCGGGAACACGATCGCCCGGCTCCCCTTCTCCCTCCGCGTCCTCCTCGAGAACCTGCTGCGCAACGAGGACGGCGGCTTCGTGAAGCCCGCCGACATCGAGGCGCTCGCCCGATGGGACGTGAAGAAGCCGGTGGACAAGGAGATCGCCTTCCGCACCGCACGCGTGCTGCTCCAGGACTTCACCGGCGTGCCCTGCGTGGTGGACCTCGCCGCCATGCGCGACGCCATCGCCGCACTCGGGGGGGACGCGAACCGCATCAACCCGCTGCAGCCGGTGGACCTCGTGATCGACCACTCGGTGCAGGTGGATGAGTACGGCATCGACGCGGCCGAGCTCATCAACACCAAGCACGAGTACGAGCGCAACGGCGAGCGCTACCAGTTCCTTCGCTGGGGCGGCACCGCGCTGCGCAACTTCCGCGTCGTGCCCCCGGGCACCGGCATCTGTCACCAGGTGAACCTCGAGTACCTCGGGCAGGTCGCGTTCGTCGGCGACGAGGACGGCAAGAAGTCCGTGTACTGCGACTCGCTCGTCGGCACCGACTCGCACACCACGATGATCAACGGCCTCGGCGTGCTCGGCTGGGGCGTCGGCGGCATCGAGGCCGAGGCGGCGATGCTCGGCCAGCCGGTCTCCATGCTCATCCCCGAGGTGATCGGCTTCAAGCTCACCGGCAAGCTCCCGCTCGGCGCCACCGCGACCGACCTCGTGCTCACCTGCACCGAGATGCTCCGCAAGAAGAAGGTCGTGGGGAAGTTCGTCGAGTACTATGGACCCGGGCTCGCTTCGCTCGCCCTGGCGGACCGCGCGACGATCGCGAACATGGCGCCCGAGTATGGGGCGACGATGGGATTCTTCCCGGTCGACGAGGAGACACTGAAGTATCTGCGTCTCTCCGGCCGCAGTGAGCACCAGGTGAAGCTCGTCGAGGCCTACACCAAGGCGCAGGGCCTCTACCGCACGAACGACACGCCCGACCCGGTCTACACCGACACGCTCGACCTCGACCTCGCGACCGTGGTGCCCTCGCTCGCCGGCCCCAAGCGTCCGCAGGATCGCATCGCGCTCACGAACGTGAAGGCGAACTACGCCGAGTCGTACAAGGCGGAGCGCGAGCGCATCGCCGCGGCGGCCGCCTCCAAGGCGCCGGCGAACGGCTCGGCCGCGGCACCAGGCAGCTCCGCCGCGGCGATGGTCGCCGAGGGCGCACCGATCTCCACGATGCCGTGCGAGCACCGCGGCGAGAAGTTCGACCTCAAGGACGGCGCCGTTGTCATCGCGGCCATCACGTCGTGCACCAACACGTCCAACCCGAGCGTGATGCTCGCGGCCGGCCTGCTCGCGCAGAAGGCGGTCGCGGCCGGACTCAAGACCAAGCCGTGGGTGAAGACCTCGCTCGCGCCGGGATCGAAGGTCGTGCGCGAGTACTTCAACAAGGCCGGCGTGCAGCCCGCCCTCGACGCACTCGGCTTCCAGATCGTCGGCTACGGCTGCACCACCTGCATCGGCAACTCGGGCCCGCTGCCCGAGCCGATCTCCAAGGCGATCGACGACGGCAAGCTCACCGTCGCCGCGGTGCTCTCGGGCAATCGCAACTTCGAGGGCCGCGTCAATCCGCAGACGCGCTTCAACTACCTCGCCTCGCCGCCGCTCGTCGTCGCGTACGCGCTCGCCGGCCGGATGGACATCGACCTCGACAAGGAGCCGATCGGCGTCGGCACCAAGGGCCCCGTCTTCCTGCGCGACATCTGGCCGTCCACCAAGGAGGTCGAGGACGTCGTGCTCAGCTCGGTGAAGCGCGAGCAGTTCATGAAGGAGTACGCCGACGTCTTCGGCGGCGACGCCGAGTGGAAGGCCATCAAGGCGCCCGCGGGCAGCCGCTACCTGTGGGACGACAAGTCCACCTACGTGAAGCACCCGCCGTACTTCGAAGGCATGACCATGACGCCGCCGGGCGTGAAGCAGGTCGCCGGCGCGCGCATCCTCGGCATGTTCGCCGACTCCATCACCACCGACCACATCTCGCCCGCGGGCTCCATCGCCGAGAAGTCGCCAGCCGGCCAATGGCTCAAGTCGCTCGGCGTGGAGAAGAAGGACTTCAACTCGTACGGCGCGCGGCGCGGCAACCACGAGGTGATGATGCGCGGCACCTTCGCGAACATCCGCCTCAAGAACGAACTGACCGCGGGCATGGAGGGCTGGTGGACGCGGACGTCGAAGGACGCCGAACCCACCTCCTTCTATGAAGCGGCCATGGCGTACCAGAAGGCCGGCACGCCGCTCGTCATCATCGCGGGCAAGGAGTACGGCACCGGCTCGTCACGCGACTGGGCGGCCAAGGGCACCATGCTCCTCGGCGTGCGCGCCGTGATCGCCGAGAGCTTCGAGCGCATCCACCGGTCGAACCTCGTGGGGATGGGCGTCATCCCGCTCGAGTTCGTGAACGGCGAGACGCGCAGTTCACTCGGCCTCACGGGCTTCGAGAGCATCACCATCGAGGGCATGAGCGACACCATGTCCCCGCGCGCGACGCTCACGGTGAAGGCGGACGGGAAGACGTTCCAGGCGCGCAGCAGGATCGACACGCCGGAAGAGATGAACTACTACCGGCACGGCGGGATCCTCCAGTACGTGCTGAGGCAGCTGGCAGGCGGGCGCTGATGAAGGTGGAAGGATGAAGGATGAAGGATGAAAGTGACTGCGAAGTGAAGTCGTTCCACTTTCATCCTCCATCCTTCATCCTTCATCGATGAACGTCAGAGTCCTCTACAATCCCGCCTCGGGAAGAGGCCTGGGCGCGCGCGCGATACCGAAGATCCGTGCCGAGTTCGCCCGCTGTGGTTTCACCGACGTGCGCAGCACCACGCACCAGGGCGACGAGGCACGCCTCGTCGCGGCAGCCATCGCCGACGGCGTCGAGACCATCGTAGTCGCGGGTGGCGATGGGACATGGAGCAACTGCGCCATCCCGCTCGCCAAGGCCGGGTCGCCGGCACGCATGGCATTGCTCGCCGCGGGCACCGGCAATGATTTCGCGAAGAACCTCGGCATCGACCCGCGCGATCCGCGCGCTCTCGCCGAACGGCTCGCCGATGGTGGCATCCGCGAGCGCCGCGTCGACATGGGCCGCGTGGACGACACGTGGTTCCTCAACTGCGCGGGCTTCGGGTTCGACGTCGCGGTGCTGCAGGCCTCGCTCAAATGGAAGCGACTCAAGGGTCCGGCCGTCTACGTCGTCAGCGCGCTGCAGGGGATCCTCGGCTATCCGGGGCTCGGCGTGTCGGTCGACGGGACCACGCCCCGCTCGCACCTGCTCGTCGTCTTCTCCAACGGCAGGCACTTCGGCGGGAGCTTCCACATTGCGCCGGGCGCGCGGATCGACGACGGGCTGCTCGATGCCATCCTCATCCGCGACGTCGCCAACCTCGCGCGCCTGCCGCTGCTCGCCAAGGCCATCGTCGGGAAGCACCTCGCGAGCCCGCACGTCGATCATCGCCCGACGGCGCGCATGTCGCTCACCTTCGACGAAGCGCCCTGGTTCGAGGCCGACGGCGAGCTCCGGCGCGCCGCGAGGTCGACCGTCGAGGTCTCGAGCGTGCCCGGCGCACTGCGGGTCGTCGACCTCTGACCGCGGCGTGACCTCAACGACTTCGTCGCGGGTACGTTGTAATGTTGACCGCTAGCGCCACGCTCCCCCCTCCAACAGACTAGACGCATGCGAACCCACAAGCTTCTCCTCCCGGCTCTCGTGGCCCTGGTGCTCGCGACGCCCGCGCGCGCGCAGGACCCCGCCCCCGTGCCCGTCCCCGGCGCCAACGGCCCCAAGGTCGGCGACATGGCGCCCGACTTCACGCTCCCCGCGAGCACGCAGGCAGGCGTCCTCCCCCGCCCCATCCGCCTCTCGGAGTACCGCGGGCAGGTCGTCGTCATCGCCTTCTTCCCCAAGAGCAGGACCAAGGGCTGAAC
>Ga0137353_1000062_pt1 | contig 21695 bp, 17 predicted proteins | sample EasRivERMLT760_2_FD_104759 | JGI IMG/M metagenome (GOLD analysis project Ga0137353, IMG submission 104759) | Soil microbial communities from meander-bound floodplain in the East River, Colorado, USA - East River MetaG ERMLT760_2 | ecosystem: Environmental > Terrestrial > Soil > Floodplain ...
CCCCCAGGCGGTCAATCGCGCATTGTTGTGGATGTTCACTGAGGCCTCTGGCTGAAGGTTGGGTGGCTCGCACCTCCAGCTTTCTCAGTTATGCCTCAGTGAACAACCTCCTTAGAACCGACAACTAGGCGGCGGTGACCTCACCCACATTGCCGGCGAGCACGGGCCGCGCACCCCCCGACAGCCCGAGGTCGCGCACGATGCTGCGTGCATCGCGGCCGCCCGTGTGTTCGAGCGCCGCCATCAGCGCGATGGCTTCCTCCGCGTGCAGCGGCCGCGCGAGCAGGAAGCCCTGCACCGACTGGCAGCCGATGTCGCGCAACTGCGCGAGCTGCGCCTCCTGCTCCACGCCCTCGGCGACGACGTCCATGCCGAGGCTTCCGGCGAGGGTGATGATCGAGCGCACGATCTCGAGGCACTCGGGACTCACATCCATCCGCCCGACGAAATAGCGGTCGATCTTGATCGTGCCGATGGGGAGGCGGTGCAGGTAGCTCAGGGAGGCATGGCCCGTGCCGAAGTCGTCCATCAGGCTGCGCACGCCACGTCCGCGCAGGGCCTCGAGCATCTCGCGCGCGCCATTCTCGTCGTGCAGGATGACGTTCTCGGTGACCTCGAGGCGGAGCCGCGCGGGCTCGAGCCCCGTCGCGTGCAGCACCGTGTCCACCAGGCCGACGAGCCCGCGGTCGGCGAGCTGCCGCGCCGCGATGTTCACGCTCACCCACGGCGCGTCGGGGCCGTTGGGCGCGAAGTCGGCGAGCTCGCGGCAGGCGCGGTGCATCGCCCACGAACCGAGGCTGATGATGATGTCGCTCTCCTCGGCGATGGGGATGAACTCTCCCGCGCCGAGCATGCCGCGCTTGGGATGGTGCCAGCGCACGAGCGCCTCGAAGCCCATCAGCTGCGTGGCTCCCGCGCGCACCGACCAGACGGGCTGGTAGAGCACCGCGAACTCGTTGCGGTCGATCGCGCCGCGCAGGTCCTGCTCCACGGACACGCGATGACGCACGCCGTCGCGCATGTCGGTGGTGAAGCGATGGTGCCGGGCGCGGCCGGCCGCCTTCGCGGCATGCATCGCGAGCTCGGCGTCGCGCAGGTAGTCGATCGGGAGCTCGACGAGCGGGTCGTGCAGCACGATGCCCACGCTCGCCGAGACGACGACGTCATGCGTGATCGCCTGGATCGGCTGCCCGAGGACGAACTTCACGCGGTCGGCGACGCTCTCGGCGTCCTCGATCTCGGTGATCTCGTCGAGCAGCAGCATGAACTCGTCGCCGCCGAGGCGCGCGATGACGTCGCCCGGACGGATGGCGGTCGCGAGGCGCCGCGCGACGCCCTTGAGCAGTTCATCGCCCGCGCCGTGGCCGAGCGAGTCGTTGAGCAGGTTGAAGCGGTCGAGGTCGACGAGCAGCACGGCGAAGCGGCGTTCGCCCTGACGGCGCGTACGCAGGATCGAGCGGCGGAGCAGGTCGAGTGCGAGCGCGCGGTTCGGCAATCCCGTGAGCGAGTCGTAGAGCGCCTCGCGGCGACGGCGTTCCTCGGCGAGCCGCTGCGCGGTCACGTCGCGCGCCGAGCCCGTCACGCGGACGGCCCGGCCCTCGCCGTCGCGCACGATCGTGCCAGTCCATTGCAGGTACAGCCAGCGCCCGTCCTCGTGGCGCACGCGATGCTCCACCGAGAAGCGGCCGTCGGTGCCGCTCAGCTGTGCGGCCACATCGACGTCGAGCTGGGAGCGGTCGGAGGGATGGATGCGGCTCCACCATTCGTCGGTCGAGCGATGCACCTCCTCCGGCGAGAGCCCGACGATCTCGCGCCACCGCGCCGAGAGGCGCACGCGGTCGTTGGTGACATCCCAGACCCAGAGCGCATCGAGTGCGCAGCGCGCCGGCAGCGTGAGCCAGTCATCGGCCTTCGGCAACGCATCGAGCGCTTGCTTCGCGAGTCCGAGCGACTGCTCGCGACCCTCCGCGCGCACGAGTTGTTCGCGCGTGGTGCGCAGCTCTCGTGCGAGTCGATGATTGCGCCAGGTGGCGGCCACGGCGAACGTCGCCGCGGACGCGCCGCCGAGGAGGAGGAGCGTTGTGGGCATTGCGGGAGTACGGGGAGTGCTCGGTCGAACCCCTGTCGAGGTTAGTGACGCACACCTCCTGCACGGCGTTTCGCTTTCTAATGAAGTGGGCGGCAGAGCGCTGACAAGGAATGCGACAGCGTCGAGTCTGCTGGCGCGGCAGCGCTCCCCGCTCACGGGTCGTGACGTCGGAATCGGCGATTCCCTGTGAACTGCCGCTCACGCGTACGAGCGTGCGGGAGCGTGCGCGTCTCGGACGCGAGCGGATCGCCGCGCGGCTCCGGGTCGCACGCGCGCATCAGCATCTGGATCTCGAGGTCCTCCGCGCGGGGCCCGGGGGAGATGCAGTCCTCGAGCGGCACGCCGCGCTCGCGCAGCAACCGCTCGGTGGCCGCCGGCGCCTGGCTCGCCGTCGTGATCGTCACGCTGCTCGGCTCCCACCACTCGCCCGCCCACTCCTCGACTTCGAGCAGCGAGGCGACGGGCGAGACGATCCGGCAGATGCGGTCGCCGATGACGACCGGTGCCACGAGGATGCGCATGGGCGAGGGCACGAGGTAGGCCCTCAACTTCGGTGCGAAGGGCACCGCACTCCATTCGCAAGCCGTCACGGTCGTGCAACCGTCGCGTAAACTCGGCGCGACGTCGCGACGGCGGGCGAGGCTCAGCGCAGCGCGCGCCGCATCCGCACCATTCGCAGCGCGACGCCGTCGGGCTGCACCGGAGCCGTGCGCTCGAGCGGAACGAAGCCGAGCGCGAGATAGAGTGGCTCGCCGGGGAGCGTCGCCATGAGTTCGAGCGCGCTGAAGCCCTCACGTCCCGCCTCGGCGGCGCAATGCTCGAGGAGCGCGCGACCGAGTCCGCGCCGCGCATAGCGCGGATCGACGAAGAAGGCGCGGATCCGCGCCGGTTCGATCGCCGGATCAAGCAACGGATCGGGACCCGACTTCGCCTGGTCGCCGCCGTAGAGCGTGTTGCGCCGGCTCCATCCGCCGGCGGCCGCGATCGTCCCGCCGTCCTCGAAGACCCAGTACGTGCCGTCGTCGATGAGCATCGTGTCCGGTCCGAAGACGTGCCGCAGGCCGCTCACGATCTCGGCCTCCGTATAGAAGCCCTGGCTCAGCTCCCGGACCGAGGCGTCGATCAGGTCGCGGAGGGCGGGGAGGTCGTCGCGGGTCGCGCGCCGGAGGGCGGGGGCGTCGGGGGTCGAGGTGTCGGCCGGGGTCATCGCGCTTTGGTGACGGCGGGAAGCTCGCTCTCTAAGGTAGGCGCCGGGACCGCCCGCGGCATTCCGGACGGGGCGGTAGAACTCACTCTTGACAGAACCAAACTACACATGTAGTTCTACAGCCGTAGAACAACCGGAGATCAGACTCGTGGCCGAACCGATCGAACTCACCGAACTTCAGATCACCATCCTGCGCCTGCTCTGGGCGCGGGGCCAGGCGAGCGTCGCCGAGATTTGGGAGGCGCTCCATGCGGAGCGCGGTCTCGCCCAAACGACGGTGGCGACACTCCTCACCCGGCTCGAACGTCGGGGAGTCGTGGCGCGGAACGCCGAGCAGCGGCAGTACCTCTATCGCGCGTTGGTCACCGAGGCCGAGGTGCAGCGCTCGATGGTGGAAGAACTCACGGACCGACTCTTCGAGGGTGATGTCACCGCCCTCGTCAATCATCTCCTGACGTCGCAGGAGATCGCGCCGGGAGACCTCGCCCGGCTGCGCGACCTGATCGACGCCGCCGAAACACGCACGCCGGAGGCTCGATGAACACCGCGATCGCCCAGACCCTGCTCGCCTGGCTCCTCACCTACGCGCTCCACTCGACCGTCCTCCTCGTCGTGACGTGGGTCGTGCTGAGGAACCGTCGCGTCACGCCCGCCATCGCCGATGTCGCGTGGAAGACCGCGCTCGTGGGCGGCATCATCACGGCAACGCTGCAGGGCGTCGCGGCGCGCCGGCCGGCCGGCACGCTCTTCCTCGGTGCCAGCAGCGCGTCGCAGGTGGCGTCGAACTCGCCTGTGGGTGCACAGCAGACGGTCGATCCGACCGCCGCGGCAGCGCAGGCGCAGAAGAGCGAGACGAGCACGAAGCTGGATGCGGCGACCGGCGTCGCTTCCCAGCCCGAGACCGCGCTGGACGGTGCCGTAGCCGATGTGTCGAACTCCGCCGCCTCCACGCCGAGCATCGCGACGGTCCTTTCGCTCACCTGGCTCGTCGTCGCACTGGCTCTCGTCGCCTGGTACGTCGGACGCCGGCTCGTCCTCGTCGGACGCCTCGGTGACCGTCGCCCGGTGGTCGATGGTCCGACACTCGCGATCCTCGAGGAGACGCGCCGCGACACGCGGGCGCGCAGCCTCGTGCGCCTCACCGCGTCCGCGACCATCTCGTCACCCGTCGCACTCGGCGGAGAGATCTGCCTGCCGTCGGCGGCGATCGTCGAACTCGAACCGGCGCAGCTGCGCGCGATGCTCGCGCACGAGCTCGCGCACCTCGAACGGCGTGACCCGCAGTGGCTCGCCTTCGCGTGCATCCTCGAACGCGCCTTCTTCTTCCAGCCGTTCAACCGCCTCGCGCGGCGCGGCCTGCAGGAGAACGCCGAGTTCCTCGCCGACGAGTGGGCGGCGCGGCACTCGGGCGGCGTGCCGCTCGCGAAGGCGCTCGTGAAGGTCGCCGAATGGATGCAAGCGTCGCCGCTTGGCGTGCCCGTGGCGGGCTTCGCCGAGGAGCGATCGCAGCTGACCGTGCGCGTGACGCGCCTGCTCGATGGCGTCGGCTTCTCCACACGTTCACGCTGGTCCGCCGTCGCCTTCGCCACGCTCGCGATCATGGTCACTGCGGCGTTCGCGCCCGGCGTCTCTGGCGCGGCCGCGCCGGGGAACGTCGAGCCGTACCAGTTGCCGTCGAGCGCCGCACCGAGCGGTGCACCGAGCGGTGCGCCGACCGAGCCGGTGGACCTGCGGTCGGGCGTGACGGGACGCGGTGCGCTCTCAGCGGCGCCCGTCGCGTCGGGGCCCGACTTCCCTCTCGTGAGCAACGGCGACGGCTCGCCCCTGGCCGACACCGCGATCGTGCGCGCCGTGATGGCGCGCCTCCGCGACGAGAGCAAGGAAGTGCGCCGCGCCGCGGCCGATGCGCTGGGCCGCATGAAGCATCCGATGTCGATCGACGCCCTCGTCGTCGCGCTCGACGACCTCGATGGCGAGGTGCGCCGCGCCTCGCTCCAGGCACTCAGCAACTTCGACCACGATCGCGTCCCGGCGCCGCCCATCCGGCGGATGCTCGAGAACGCGGACTACGAGATGCGCTCGCATGCGGTGCGGATGCTCGGTGAGATGCGCGATCGCGCGTCGATCGCGGCGATCACGGCGCTGCTGGGCGACGCGAAGGACGAGGTGCGCTACTCGGCGCTACATGCGCTCGAGGAGCTCGAGGCACCGGTCGCCGATGATGTCCTGACGCGCTCGCTCGGCGATCCGTCGGCCGATGTCCGTCAGGCCGCCGCGTCACTGGCCGGGGAACGGCAGGTGGTCGGCGTCGTCCCCGCACTCATCCACCTCCTCGACGACCGCAACAGCGACGTGCGCGAGTCGGCGGCGAACGCGCTGACCGAGATGCGCACGCCGGAGTCGCATGCCGCGCTGCGCAAGGCGCTCACGCATCGCGATCCGAGCGTGCGTCGCATCGCGGTGGAGTACTTCGGTGAGGAGGTGGACAAGTGAAGCCGCTCATCGCCGTGCTCGTCGCGCTCGGGGTAGGGTCGGCGGCGACTGCGACGACCGTGGTCCTCGAAGGTGATGCGGAGCCGTACGTCGCCGCGCAGGAGCGGCAGCGTCCGGGACCGGACTCGGCGCGCGTGGCCGCGCTCTTCGCGTCGCTCGCGCAGGGTGACCCGGTCGCGTGCGAGATGATCGCCGACCAGATCGGGAACTTCTGGTGGTCGGATGGCGGCATCGGTGTCGGCCGATTCTCCGACGAACGCCCGTCGTCACGGCTGGGCAAGGACTCGGTGTCTGGTCCGGTCACGGACACGCGGGCCATCCGCCTGCTCACCTCGACGCTCGCGAACGACGATCCGTGCATCCGCATCGTGGCGGCGAAGATGCTCGGCAACAGCAACGCCGACGACGCGGTGATCATCGCCGCGGTCGAGTCGAGCTCGCCTCGCGTGCGTGAAGCGGCACTGCGCGCCGCCGGCGAGCGCGACCGGTTCACGCTGCGACAGCGCGTGGAGCGGTCGCTCGGCGACGAGGCCGATGTCGCGGCGATGGCGGCCTGGGCGCTCGGCGAGTACGAGCAGTCCGCGTCGCTGCCCGCACTGCGGCGCGTGCTCACGCATGCGTCACCGCGGGTGCGTGCCGCGGCCGCGTACGCGCTCGGACAGATCGAGGACCAGGCCGCGGCGGAGGACCTCGAACGGCTCCTCGGTCGCGAGTCGGACCGGCGCGTGAAGCTCGCGACGATCCGCGCCCTGGGCGACATCGAGGCGCAGCGCTCGGCGCCGGCGCTCGAACGCGTGATCGAGGGCGGGGACGTCGAGCTCGCGATCGCGGCCGCGGAGTCCTATGCGAACCTCGACATCGAGGAAGGGCCGGCCTCGCCGGCGTTGCTGCGGGCGGTGGAGTCGCCGTCGCGCGAGCTGCGGTATGCCGCGCTGGAGGCGCTGTTCCAGACGGAGGACGAGAGGCTCGCGCCGGTCTTCATCAAGTTCATCAGGGACGAGGATCCGCAGGTGCGCATGCGCGTGATCGAGGCGCTCGGCTCGATGGGCGCGACGGAAGCGATCGCGGCGATCAAGCGGGCGCTCGAGGATCCCGACCCCGAGGTGCGTCGCGCGGCGGTCGAGGCTCTGGCGGAGATCGATGATCGGTAGGCATCTTCCCGGCGACCCCGGGAGGGAACATGGATCTTCAGATCCCGTTGTTGAACTTCGGTTATGCGGTGATGGGCGTGGTGCTCATGTGGGTGGCGTACCGGGCCTTCGACATGCTCACGCCGCAGGTGGACTTCCCGGAGGAGCTCAAGAAGGGGAACATCGCGGTGGCGATCTTCATCGGGTCGCTGTTCATCGCCATTGCGCTCGTGGTCTCGCACGCGCTGAACTGATGCGCGCGACGGCGCGCTGTACGCTGCTCCTCCTGTTCGCCGTCCCTCAGGTCGCGTCAGGGCAGGGGGACAGCGTGCGCGGCGCGACGACCCCGACTCCCGCGCCGAGCACGCTCTCGAGCGCGCTCGCGCGCCGCTCGACCGTCCGTGCGCAGGACCGCTACGACGAGACGTTCCGCCGCTACTCCAAGCGCTACTTCGGCCCCGCCTTCGACTGGCGATGGTTCAAGGCGCAGGGCATGGCCGAGAGCGGGCTCGACGCCACGGCGACGAGCCGCGTGGGTGCGCGCGGCATCATGCAGCTCATGCCGGCCACGTTCGGCATCATCCAGAGCAAGCGACCCGAGTTCGTCGCGATCGACGACCCCGAGTGGAACATCGCGGCGGGGATCATGCACGACCGCTACCTCTGGCGGCTCTGGGGCCCCAAGGTCGGCGACGAGGACCGCTTCAACTTCATGTTCGCGAGCTACAACGCCGGTGAGGGCACGATCGGGCGCGCGGCCGACTCGGCGCGCGTCGTCGCGGGCGGGGTCCCCGGTTGGTTGCACGTCGAGCAGGTCGCGCCGAAGGTCCCGCGCTGGCGCTATCGCGAGACCCTCGGCTACGTGCGCGAGATCGACACGAACTACGCGAAGCTGAAGAAGCGGCGTTAAGCGCCGCGCATCCTCCACGCGCACGGCCGTCACATCGTGGTCGTGATCCTCCGGAACTTGGCCTGCACGTCCGTGAGTTCCTTGCGCAGCTGCGTGAGCCGCTGCGCCGCATCGTTGCCCACCTTCTGGTCCGACCGCAGCGCCGCACCGTAGAGGTACTGCACGTGCGACGCGAGACCGGGTCGCCCGTAGCGCCACGGCTGTGACACGACCACGTCGCGCACCTCGCCGAGCTGCGTCTTCTTGTCGCCGGTGGCCGCGCGCCACGCCTGGTCGAGCTCGGCGTTGAACCGCGCCATGTCGCTCACCAGCTCGCGCACGGCGAGGTTGTGGTCGAGCTGCCCCTGCATCACCGCGACGGTCACGCCGTCGTTCACCGCGCGCGGATCGGCCTTCACGACGAGCGCGCGCGTCGCCGTCCACGCGCCGTTCGTCATGCGCACGGTGTACGCGCCCGGCACGATCATCGGGCCGCCGCGACCGCTGCGTGCGGGATTCGGGTCCCACGGACCGGCGATCGTGAGGTCCCACGTGAACCGGTTGTGGCCGGCCGCCGTGGGGAGCCGCGGCGTGCCGATCCGCTCCCACATCGGGCCGCGCATGGACGGCTCGCTCGGGTCGACGCGCTGCTCGCCCGCCGCGAGGCTCGAGAAGCGGCGCACCACCGCACCCTTCGCGTCGAGCACCTCGAGCGTCACCTCGCCCTGCGGCGCGGCGGCGAACCAGTAGTCGAGGGTCGCGCCGGCGCTCGGGTACTGCGGATCGCTGCCGCCGTCGCGCGCGCTCTCGAGGCCGCCGAAGCCGGCGTTGTAGCGGTAGCGGATGGTCTCACGCGGCGTGAAGAGGTGCGCCGTGCCGCGCGCCATCGCATCGCTCACCTCGTGCAGCGGCGAGATGTCGTGCAGGATCCAGAAGGAGCGGCCCTGCGTGGAGATCACGACGTCCTTGCGATGCACCTTGAGGTCGGTGACGGGCGTGTTCGGCAGGTTGAGCTGCAACGACTGCCACCGCGCGCCGTCGTTGAACGAGACGTACATCCCGAACTCGGTGCCGGCGTAGAGCAGTCCCGCGCGGCTCGGGTCCTCGCGCACCACGCGCACCGGCTCGTCGGCCGGGATGCCGTTCGCACCGTCGGTGAGGTTCACCCACGTCTTGCCGTAGTCGTCGGTCTTGAAGATGTACGGCTTCCAGTCGCCGAGCAGGTAGCGCAGCACGGTGTAGTAGGCCGCGCCCTTCCGGTGCGGCGACGGCTCGATGTTCTGCACGCGCCCGCCGGGCGGGAGTCCGCGCGGCGTGACGTTCGTCCAGGTCTTGCCGTCGTCGCGCGTGACGTGGAAGGGGCCGTCGTTGGCGCCGGCCCAGATCACGCCCTTCTCGAGCGCCGACTCGCGGATCGCGTAGACGACGGAGTAGAACTCCTCGCCCGTGTTGTCGACTGTGATCGGTCCGCCCGAGTAGTTCGCGCGCTTGTCCTCGGGATTCCACGAGAGGTCGGGGGAGATGACCTCCCACGTCACGCCCTCGTCGCGCGTGCGATGCACGTACTGCGAGCCGTAGTAGAGCACGCGCGGGTCGTGCGGCGACGTCTCCATCGGCGACACGCGCTGGAAGCGGAAGATCATGTCCTTCATCGCGTTCCCGTAGAGCGACTGCGCGCCGATCCAGTACTGCTTCTCCTGCCCGCTGCGCAGCGAGAGGCGCGAGAACTGTCCCTTGCACGAGCCGTAGACCGTGTCGGGGTTGGTGCGGTGGGGCATGACGGGGCCCGTCTCGCAGCCCGGACCGGTGCGCCATCCCTGGATGGGATCGTCGAGGCCGCCCGCGGCGACCGGGAGCGACGGGAGGATGAGCGTCGAGTTGTCCTGCTGTGCGCCGTAGATGCGATACGGGAACTGGTCGTCGACGTACACCTGGTAGATCTCGGCGGTCGGCTGGTTGTACTGCGTGCTCCATGTGCGGCCGCCGTTGAGCGAGACGTTCGCGCCGCCGTCGTTCGCCTGGATGAGGATCTGCCCGTTGCCCGGGTTGACCCACATGTCGTGGTTGTCGCCGTGCGGCACGCGCATCGAGGCCCATGTGCGCCCGCCATCGGTGCTCTTGAAGTAGCCCTCGGCGCCGGCGTACACCACGTCGGCGTTCGTCGGGTCGGCGGTGATCGTCGTGTAATAGAAGGAGCGCGTGGTGAGCTGCGGGTTGGCCGACGCGAGCGTGAACGAGTCGCCGCCGTCGTCGGAGCGGTAGAGGCCCATCCCCGGCTTCGCCTCGGTGAGCACGTAGACGCGGCGCGGATCCGCGCGGCTCACTGCGACGTTCGCCTTGCCGACGAGTCCGGTGGGCAGCCCGTTCGCGAGCCGCGTCCACGTGGTGCCGCCATCGGTGCTGCGGTAGACGCCGCCTTCCATCGCGCCCGAGATGATCGTCCACGGCTTGCGCTCGGCGCGCCACATGGCGGCGTAGAGCACGTTGGGGTCGCCGGTGTTGAACTCGACGTCCACCGCGCCGGTCGAGTCGCTCACGTACAGCACGCGCTGCCACGACGTGCCACCGTCGGTGGTGCGATAGACGCCGCGCGCGTTCGTCGGGCGGAACGGATCGCCGATCGCGGCGACGAACGCGACGTTCGGGTTGCCGGGATGCACGCGCACCGCGCCGATGTTGCCGACGTCGGCGAGTCCGACGTGCTTCCACGTCTTCCCCGCGTCGGTCGACTTCCAGACGCCCTTGCCGACGGAGACGTTCGAGCGGAGTCCGTCGGAGCCGGTGCCGGCGTAGATCACGTTCGCATCGGAGTTCGCGACGTCGATGTCGCCCATCGAGCCGACGGTGATCTGGCCGTCGCTGACGTTGCTCCAGTTGGCGCCGGCGTCGGTCGTCTTCCACACGCCGCCGCCGGTGGAGCCGAAGTAGAACGTGTGCGGTTCCTGGTCCACGCCGGTCACCGTGGTGACGCGGCCGCCGCGCGCGGGGCCGACCATGCGCCATCGCAGCTGCGAGAACGTGGTCGCCACGGCGGTCGTCGCGACGACAGGGGCCGCCGGCCCTGCGGCAGCTGCCGGTCGCTGCACGGCGGCTTGCGCGAGCACGGACGGCGCGGCGAGCGTGAGCGCCGCGAGAGCGGAGATGAGCGAACGCGGACGGAACGAGGACGGACGCATGGGCCAGGACTCGGAGTGAGGATCGTGCGACGACGCTGCGCGCAATTGACGACCCCAGTACGCACGGGTCCAGCCCCGCGCTCAGACGCGAAGCTGGACCCGTGGTCGCGGCCGGAGGCCGCGGAGCCGGCGACCCGCCGCGAGCCTACGGCAGCACGACGATGCGACCCGTCATCTGGTTGCCATGGATGGAGCAGTTGTACTGATAGGTGCCCGCATCATTGAACGTGAACGAATACGTGCCGAGGCCGAGCTGGCTCAGGTTGCTCGTGAAGGTCGGCGCGCCCGTCGACTGGATGGTGTGATTGCCGCCCTGTCCCTGCCACGTGACCTGCCCGCCCACTGCGATGGTGTCGACCGCCGGGTTGCTCGTGTTGTTGCGCTGGCTCTGGAAGATGTTCCCCGATCCCACCAGCACCGTCGCCGTCAACGGTGCGCTCGGCTGCCCACTCACGGTCACCAGCGCCGAGTCGAGCCGCGTCCCCGCCGACATCACCACGTACGACGTGCCGTTCCCCGTGGCGTTCGCCGTCACCTGCACGCCCGAGGTCGCGCTGAGCGTGAGCACGCTCGTCGTGCGTGACGCCCACGTGATGGGCAGGCTGGTCGGCACCGAGTCCTCCGCCGTGCCGAGGAAGATCTGCGTGCCGAGCGGCGTCGTGATCGTCGCGTTCGGAGGGGTCAACGAGAAGTTCTGCGCGTAGCGGCGCACGACGAGCGGGCGCTGCCCGGTGATCGTGTTCGACGTGGCGATGACGTTCGTCGACCCATCCGCCACCGCCGTCGCGAGCCCGGTGCCCGCGCCCACCGTCGCGACCGACGGCGACGAGCTCGACCAGGCGATGACCGCCGCGCCGATCGTGTTCGCCTGCGAGTCGCGCGCGATCGCGGTGTACTGCTTGGTGCGCCCAGTCGTGCTCAGGGTGTCCGTGCCCGCCGGACTCACGAGCACGCTTGCCACGACCTGCGTGACCGAGATCGGCGCGCGTCCTTCCTTCGCCGACGCGGTCGCGACGGCGGTGTCGCTCGCGCCCACTGCGGTGGACGTGACGAGGCCGGAGACACTCACCGTCGCCGTCGTTCCGGTGCCGACGCGCGTCCACGTGACGGCGGGTGCACCGGCCACCGCGGCACCGGACGAATCGACCACGACCGCCGCGAGCTGGCGCGTGGAGCCTATCGCGCCGAACGCCACCGAGCCCGGCGTCACGTTCACGCCGTTGGCGAACTGCGCAACGGTCACCGTCACGCTCGCCGAGGAGAACGCGCCGGACGACGCGGTCACCAGGGTGCTGCCGTTGCCGACCGCGGTGACGAGCCCCGACCCGCTCACCGTCGCCACCGCCGTGTTGGTGGAGTTCCAGTTGATGGTCGCGCCGGGGATCGTCGCCAGTGACGCGTCGCGTGCGACGGCCGTGAACTGCACCGTGCGCGTGAGCGTCTGGAAGGAGGGCGGTGCCGCTGGCGCGGTGATCACGACCGATGCGACGGTCTGCGGAGAGGTCCCTCCATCGCCACCGCCGCCGCAGGCCGCGGCAATCAATAGAAGGAGCACCGGACGATGACGTCCGGTCGAGCGCGTGGCGTGCTGCATGACATCCTCACTGACGATGGGGGCGGCTCAGGGCGGTCGATTCGAAACGCTTTACCCGTTCACCATCCCCACCGTCACCGGGGCGCCACGGCCGCTCCCGCACGCGGGGCGGCGTAGCGCATCCGGTCGAGGATCATCGGCAGCCGGCGGCTCGCGACGGCGCCCTTCGGCGACCACCGCACCGGACTCGGCAACACCGCCGCGAGGCGCGCGGCCTCTTCCATCGTCAGCGTGGCAGCCGACTTCCTGAAGTGCACGCGCGCCGCCATCTCCGCGCCGAACACGCCGTCGCCCCACTCGGCGAGGTTCAGGTAGAGGTCGAGGATGCGCTCCTTCGGCAGGCAGATCTCGAGCACGAGCGTCAGGTATGCCTCGTAGCCCTTCCTGAAGTACGAGCGCCCTTCCCACAGGAACAGGTTCTTCGCCACCTGCTGCGTGATGGTCGATGCGCCGCGCAGCCGCCGGCCGCGCTGCGCGCGGTCGATCGCCTCCTGGATCTGCTTGAGGTCGAAGCCCCAGTGCACGTAGAAGCGGTCGTCCTCCGAGGCGAGCACGGCGCGCCGCAGGTGGGGCGAGATCGCGGCATGCCCGACGACGTCGCGGCGCGGGTAGCGCGGCGACTTCCCGTCCACCGTGCGCTGCACCGTGCGCCGCAGCATCACCATCGTCGTGGTGGGCTGGACGAAGTTGAGCGGGAGGATCAGCGCGAACGGCGCGACCGCGAGCACGCCCAGCGCGACGAAGCACCATGCGCGCACGCGCCGCAGGAGGTCGGGCAAGGTCGCGATCATCGGCTGATGAAGCTACGCCCGCCCGGATCGGTCCGCACGTCGCACCCTCGCCGCTCGGCGGCCGGCGACGCATCGTTGGTCATGGCACCCTCGCACCTCGTCCGCATCTCGTCCGCGCTCATCGCCCTCGCCTGCATCGCGTTCGCGCGGCCCGCGGCCGCGCAGGGAGTGCGCGGCGTCGTCGTCACGGGCGACTCGGTGGCCGTCGCCGGTGCGGTCGTCTCACTGCTCGATTCGCTCGGCAACGCCGCGGTCACGGGGCTCACCGACGAAGGTGGGTACTTTACGCTGCGCGCGCCGCGCCGCGGCACCTGGCGGCTGCGCATCGAGGCGGTCGGCTTCGCGCGAGTGACCTCCTTCCCGTTCGAGGTGGCGACGGCCGAGGTGGTGGTGCGCCGGGTGCAGCTCATCGACGCGACGGCGGCGATGCAGGGCATCGAGGTGCGCGACCGCCAGCGGTGCGACATCCGTCCGGTCGAGGGGACGCAGGTGGCACGCCTCTGGGACGAGGCACGCAAGTCGCTCGCCGCGGCGGCCGCCTCCACGACCACGGCGCCGTCCCTCGCCTTCGACCTCGACGAGATCGAGTACGACAGCACCTTCGTGCGCGTCCGCTCCGCGTCGCGCATCACGACCGCGGGGAGCGCCGAGGTCGGCTTCCGCAGCGACACGCCGCGCGCACTGCGCGAGCTGGGCTACATGCGCCGCATCGATACCACCAGCACCTATTTCGCGCCCGACGGGCGCGTGCTGCTCTCCGATGAGTTCGCGGCGACGCACTGCTTCAACATCATCCCCGACGACCCGACGTCGGTGCGTCGCATCGGCATCGGCTTCGCGCCGGTGGGGCTCGCCGAAGGGAAGCTCGAGGTGGCCGGCACGATCTGGCTCGACCGCACGACCTACGAGCTCGACCGCGTGGAGTTCCGCTACGAGCCGCTGCTGAGCGCCGACTTCCCCGACTCGACGTTCGGCGGGCGCGTGCACTTCGCGCGCCTCGCGACGGGACACGTCGTGGTCGCGCACTGGGTGTTGCGGATGCCGATCTACGCGGCGGCCGACGATGGGCGCGTCGCGCGCGCGGGCCAGACGTCACAGATGCTCGTCCGCCGCGAGCGGCGCGAGTCGGTTGCGGGCGTGAAGTCCGTGCGCGGCGTGACGCGAGCGTTCGAGGTGGCGCCCGAGCCGCTCCCGGTGGTGAACGCGGCGCCGCGCCGCTCCGCAGGCGCGCCGTCGTGCGCTGACGTCGAGCCGGTGGGCGGGAACGGGGGCGGGATCACCGGCGAGGTGAAGGACGCTCGTGGCCGTGCCGCGGGCGGTGCGCGCGTGCGCGCGACGTGGCACGAGCCGGTGCCGACCGGCGGACGCATCGTCTTCCGCGAGCAGTGGGTGGAATCGGGCGCCGATGGGTTCGGCCGCTATGCGCTGTGCGCACTGCCGGTGGGCGTGCCGCTCAAGCTCTCGGCCGTGCGCGAGAACGCGCGTTCGCCGCGCTCGCGCATGGTGCTGGTCACCGGACGGACGGCGCCGGTGGTGCCGCTCGCCCTCGTCGCTGCCGCACGCGGCGCGGCGGCGCCGAGCACGGGAACAGTGAGCGGCCGCATCATCGGGCGCGAGTCGCGGCCGGTGGCGAACGCCGAGGTGCGCGTGTTCCCCGGCACCCGGCGCCTCGCGACGGATTCGACCGGTGGCTTCCGCATAGACGCCGCCGAGCCGGGGCTGCGCGAGTTCTTCGTGCGCCGCGTGGGTTACGCACCGGTGATGGTCGCGGTGGAGGTCTCCGCGGGCGACACCGCCGACGTGGTGCTCGCACTCGAGCAGACCGCGCAGCTGCTCGCGCCGGTGACGGTCGAGGCGTCGGTGGGGTCGGTGAGCCTCGCCGGCTTCGAGCTGCGGCGGAAGGTGGGCCTCGGCGGCGGCAAGTTCATCGGGCCCGACGAGATCAACCGGCGCGCGAGCTGGTCGGTCGTGTCGCTGCTGCGCGCCTTCACGCCGCTGCACATCGAGGAGAGCGCGGCGATGCACGATGCGCGCATGTATGGGCGCGACATCGCCCTCTCGAGCGACAGCACGGTGGTGAAGGACCGCTGCCAGATGCGCGTGATGGTCGACGGCGCGCTCATGCCGACCGAGATGCCGATGAGCGGGCTGCCGCCGGTGCGCGAGATCGCGGCGATCGAGGTCTACCTCTCGATCGGCGCCGTGCCGGCGATGTACACCTTCGCGCAGCCCGAGTGCGGGCTCATGGTGGTCTGGCTGCGCGACGGGACCGAGCCGTCGCCCTGACGTCCGCGGGCGCGAGGCCCTCAGCGCGTCATGCCGTAGACGATGTAGTTCGTCGCGAACTTGTAGGCGTCGTTGGTGAAGTTCACCGGGTACCAGCCCTGCCCGGTCCATTCCATGTAGTCGCCGATGTCGTTGTTGTAGTTGATGACGACCATCAGGCGCTTCCGCGGGTCGTTGTCCTCGAAGATGCCGCGGTAGATCGCGCGGTAGGACTCGTCCTGCGGGTGGTGCATCCCGTCCAGCGTGCGGATGTCGAAGAACGAGTGGAAGACGGGGTGCGAGATGTCGAGCGGGACGATGCGCCCCTCGGGCAGCACGATGCGCATGACGCGCTCGAAGTTCTGCCACTGGTTGCCGAAGAAGTCGTCGACGATGAGGAAGCCGCCCTTCTGGATCCACTTCCTGAGGCCGTCCGCCTCGGCGCGATCGGGGTCCCACCAGCCCGGCTCCGACAGGTAGGCGACCGGATACCGGAAGAGCGCGGTGTCGTCCATCGTGATCACGTTGCTCTCGCGCACGTGCGGATGGATGGTCGTGAGGTCGTTCACGACCGTCATGAAGTTGCGCTCCATGGCGGGATAGTCGAACGCCCAGCCGCCGCGCCCCGGATTGGTGTAGCGCAGCCGCACGAAGGTGTACTTGCCGTCGTACGGCACGTTCGGCTCGAGGAAGGTGCCGCGCCCGTACTGCGCCCAGAGGAGGGGCGCGGCGCCGATGGTGAACGCCGCGGCGAGGAGGAGGGCGCGCCGCATGGTCCCTAGGGGCGCATCACGGCCGGTGCATCAGCCAGTTGCGGGGGATCTCGCGCCACGGGCCGGTGCCTTCGCGGATGCGCACGGTGAGTCCTCCCGCGCCGCCGCCCTGGAAGTAGCGGATGGTGAGCGGATGGGTCCCCGCGCGCATCGCCATCATGCCCGTGCGCTCCTGCGCGCCGTGCGCGCCATCGTTGTTCACGACGACATCATCGCCGATGGAGAGCGTGCTGCCATCGTCCGAGGTGAGCGAGAACTCCCACATCCCGTCCCCCGGCAGCTCGATGAAGCCCGAGAAGGCGAGCGCGTAGTTCTCGTCGCGCTCGTTGCCTGACGGTGCGATCACCTGTGCGGTGCCGCTCCGCACCGCCCGCAGGGTATCCATCCCCACCACGGATCGCATCGTCGCCTCGTAGTAGCGCATGGTGAGCCCGAGTTCGAGCGTCGCCGTCTCTATCCCCGCGGCCTCGCGATAGTTCGTGCGCTTCACGAGCATCCGGCGCGGCGTGCTCGCGCGGCCGTCGGCCGTGAAGGCGCGCGCCGTCACCGGGACCCCATCGAACGTCGTCGTGACGTCGAACGGCCGCGCGTAGAGCAGCGAGCGCGGCGTGGGGTCGGTGCCGTCGAGCGTGTAGCGGATCTCCGCGCCCGCGAAGCCGGCGCCGAGCGTGACGCGGATGCGCGGCTCGAGGGTGAGCAGGTCGCGCTCCAGCCCGGTGACCGTGGGCAGGCGGTAGTTCACCCTGAGCCGGTCGAGGTCGCGCAGCGCGGCGGGCAGGCGGCGCGAGAAGCCGTTCCAGTCGCGCGACCCGCGCGGCGACCAGGTGAGCTCGGCGAGCGCGATCGCGCGCGGGAATGCCATGAACTCGGCCTGCGCGGTCGTCTTGATGTACTCGGTCCACACGTTGCCCTGTGCGCCGAGGATGCGTGTCGCCTGCTCGGGAGTGAGCTCGGTCGGCACGGGCTCGTAGCCGTACACCTGCTCGGTGGTGAGCAGTCCGCCGATCGCGAGCGGCTCGAAGCGCGGGTCGCCCTGGTAGTAGTCGAAGTAGAGGTGCGAGTTGGGCGTCATGATCACGTCGCGCCCCTGGCGGGCCGCGTCGATGCCGCCCGCCACGCCGCGCCAGCTCATCACCGTCGCACCGGGCGCCAAGCCGCCCTCGAGGATCTCGTCCCACCCCACCAGCCGGCGGCCGCGCGAGGCGAGCCACGTGTCGATGCGGCGGATGAACCAGCTCTGCAGCTCGTGCTCGTCCTTGAGACGTTCGCGCTGGATGATCGCCTGCGCGAGCGGGCTCGCCTTCCATCGCGTCTTGGGCGCTTCATCGCCGCCGATGTGGATGAGCCGCGACGGGAAGAGGTCGAGCACCTCGGTGAGCACGTCCTGCAGGAACTCGAACGTCCGGTCGCCCGGGCAGTAGATGTCGTCGGCGACGCCCCAGGTGGTGCGCACCTCGAACGGCCCCGGCGTGCAGGCGAGCTCGGGATACGCCGCGAGCGCCGCGACCGAGTGGCCCGGCATCTCGATCTCGGGCATCACGGTCACGTTGCGTGCCGCCGCGTACGCGACGATGTCCTTGATCTGCTCCTGTGTGTAGAAGCCGCAGTGCGGCGTGCCGTCGCCGCGGTACGGGTCGAAGTTCTTCTCGACCATCGTCTCCTTGCGGCAGCTCGCGACCTCCGTGAGCCGCGGATACTTCTTGATCTCGATCCGCCAGCCCTGGTCCTCGGTGAGGTGCCAGTGGAACGTGTTGAGCTTGAAGCGCGCCATGAGGTCCACGTACCGCTTCACGAACTCCACCGGCATGAAGTGGCGCCCGACGTCGAGGTGCAGCCCGCGATACGAGAACCGCGGTGCATCGGCGATGGTGACCGAGCGGATCGTCGGCAGCGCCGGGTTGTTCGCGCGCGCCGCCTCCACGAGCTGCTGCAGCGTGATGAGCGCGTAGAAGCGTCCCGCCATCCGCGGTGCCGTGACCGTCACCGCCCCCGGGGCAATGGTGAGCGTGTAGCTCTCGAGCCCGTTCAGCGAGTCGACCGGCACCATCCGGACGCGCACGTCCCATCCCGCGAGCTGCGCGTCGGTCTGGTAGGCCACCTCCACCGGCATGGCCGCCGGCACGGACCACGCACCCTCGAAGGCGCGCGCGCTCGCAGGGAGCGGGATCACGGGGAAGTCGCGCGGTGTCTGCGCGGCGAGCGGTGCGGCGAACAGGAATGCGCCGAGGAGGCGACGGACGGTCATCGAGCGGCTCCGGCGTAGCGTGCATTATGCAACCACACGGCGCGGGCGAGTTGCCTGTCGGCCGCGAACTGCAGCGGCACGCTGAGGACGAGACCTGCGGCACCACCGATCATGAGCTGCGCTGCGCTGTCGTCGAGGTCTCGGCTGATGGCGCCCGCGGCGCCCGCCGCGAGCAGGATCAGCCCGAGGTCGGTGACGATCGCCGCCTGTCGCCGGGTGCGCACCGCGCGGCGCGCCACTTCCTCTCCTTCGCCATCGAACGCGGCGCTGATGTCGCGCGTCCAGAGGAACCCGAGCGTGCCGACGGACCGCTCCTCGTTGCCACGCACGACCCTCAGGCCGTGCAGGACGGGGACGATGTTGTACGCGCAGGTCCTGTATTCGCATCCGGGCTCGAGTCGCGCCGCCGCGGATTGCGCGTCGGCGGGGCCAGCGCTCCCGAGGAGGAGCGCCAGGACGAGAAGGGCGCGCGAACGGAAGGCGGCGTGGGTGAGCATGCTTGAAGCTAAGGCGTGCGCGCGAGCGCGGCCCCCTCCACCGCGTAGGTGCAGAACGCGATCCCGCTCGTGCGGTACAGCCGGTGCGTGAGGAGCCGGAGCTTGGCCCGCGTCGTCGGGCCCGGCAGGAGCGGGAGCCCGGCGCCGAGCAGGATGGGGATCACCGCCACGTCCATCTCGTCGACGAGGTTCAGGTCGAGGAAGCTCCGGAAGAGTTCGCCGCCGCCGAACAGCCAGAGGTCCTTCCCCGGCTGGCTGCGCAGTTCGCGCACCGTCTCCGCCGGGTCGCGCGCGATTGTCACCCCGGCATGATCCTCCTGCCGGAGTGACGACGAGAACACGATCGTCGGGAGGCCGAACATCCCGAGATGGCCATCGCGCTTGGCCATCTCGTAGCTCTTCCGCCCCATGAGGACCGTGTCGAAGTCCTTGAAGAGCGCCGGCATGTCCATCTCGGGATCCTCGGGGATCCAGTCGTACTCCCCGTTGGGCCCGGCGATGAAGCCGTCGAGGCTCATCGCGACCGAGAGGCGCACGCGGCGGAGGCTCATGCCTCCATGCTACCCCGCTGCCGGCGGCGCTGCCACCCGCGCAGGAGCAGGAAGGCGACCGCCGCGATCGGGATCACGGTGCCGAGCGAGGCGATCGACCACGCGATGAGCCCGACGAAGTTGCGCCACGCCTGCACGAAGGCCGCGCCGAGCACGCTGCGGCCGGGCGTCGCGCCCACCACCGGCGCCTTCTCGGTGACCGTGACCGAGATGGTGCTCGTCGCGGCGTGCGCCTTCATCCAGCGCATCCGCCCCTCGTGCCGCTCGATCTCCTCGCGCACGCGCGCGAGTTCGCGCTCCACCGCGAGCACGTCAACGAGCTTGCCGGTGCGCGTGGCGAGGATGTCGACCAGCCGCGCCTCGAGCCGGCGCGCATTCGACACGCGCGCGCGCACGTCCACGTATTCCTCGCCCACGTCCTCGGCGGTGACGTTGCTCTGCTCGACCTTGCCGATCGGGGTGAGGCCGCCCATCGCGTCGTCGAACCGAGGGGCGGGGACGCGCATCTCGAGCGTGGCGCTGCGCACGGTGTAGTCGCCGGCGGTGATGCTCACGTTGCCGACGGTGCCGCCGAGTCGCGCGGCTAGCGCTCGGACGGCGGCCATGGCGGGTTCGATGGAATCGACGCGCACGGAGACGTCACCTCTGCGGATGAGCATGGAGGTGATCATGCTGTCGGCCATGGGGCGAGGGATGGTCGGCTGCACTGAGGCCGGTGGGGCGAGCCGCGCCATCGCCAGACCGGACGCGCGTTCTCTTGATGCAGTGGCGACCTCGTCGACCGCGACCTTGGCGTCGTAGTTCACGGCTTGTTCGCCCACGACCGGCGAGTCGACGTTGGCGCCACACGCCGCGGCGACCACCATCGCCGCAACAACGAGGAAGGCACGGCGGACAGGCACTGCGCTCGCGGCACGCATCGATTGGCTCCGGTTCGTGGTCCCGTGAGCCCGCCGGACGGCGGGTCCCAAGGGACCTTCGCCGAGGAGACGCCGGCCGCCGCCGGAGTTGCACACGCCATGGTGACGCGCCGTACGCCAATCCCTGACGCCACATGCGTACATACGATTATGGCACTATCTCGCGGCGAGCCGGACCTTAGGGACGAGAGAACCAACCCCTCGCCTTCCATAATCAGGCCGGAGCGCATCGTGAGACACATCCTGATCCTCGGCGCCGGCACCGCCGGGACCGTCATGGCGAATCGCCTGGCCCGACGCTATCGCCGCGAACTCATCGCCGGCACCATGGCGCTCACGATCGTCGACCAGGAGCCGGTGCACCTCTATCAGCCCGGCCTGCTCTTCATCCCGTTCGGCAGCTACTCCGCGGATCAGGTCGTGCGCGGGCGCCGCAAGCAGATCACGAAGGCGGCACGCTACATCGAGTCGCCCATCGAGGCCCTCGACGCCGCTCGCGACACCGTGAGGCTCGCGAATGGTGAAGTGCTCCCCTACGACCTCTGCATCATCGCCACCGGCACGCGCATCGCGCCCGAGGAGACGGAGGGGCTCACGGGGCCCGGGTGGCGCGAGCGGATGTTCGACTTCTACACGCTGGACGGCGCGACCGAGCTGGCCAAGGCGCTTGCGGCGTTCGAGGGCGGGAACCTCGTCGTGAACGTCGTCGAGATGCCCATCAAGTGCCCGGTCGCCCCGCTCGAGTTCGCCTTCCTCGCCGACGCTTACTTCACCCGTCGCGGTATCCGCGATCGCGTGCACATCACGTACGCGACACCGCTCGACGGCGCGTTCACCAAGCCGAACTGCTCGCGCTCGCTCTCGCACCTGCTGTCCGAGAAGGGGATCGCGCTCGAGACCGAGTTCAGCGCGGGCCGGGCGGACGGGGAGAAGGGTGAACTGGTCAGTTGGGACGAGCGGGTGCTCCCCTTCGACCTGCTGGTCTCGGTGCCCGTGCACCGCGGGGCCGCATTCATCGCGCGCACCGACGGGCTCGGCAACGACACGCAGTTCGTCCGGACGGACCCGCACACGC
>Ga0137353_1000063_pt1 | contig 21680 bp, 15 predicted proteins | sample EasRivERMLT760_2_FD_104759 | JGI IMG/M metagenome (GOLD analysis project Ga0137353, IMG submission 104759) | Soil microbial communities from meander-bound floodplain in the East River, Colorado, USA - East River MetaG ERMLT760_2 | ecosystem: Environmental > Terrestrial > Soil > Floodplain ...
CAGACGGGACCGCGAGAGCAGCAGACGGGACCGCGAGAGCAGCAGACGGGACCGCGAGAGCCGCAGACCGAAACGCGAGAGCAGCACGCGGGAACGCGAGTACTGCAGTCGGGTTGGCGGGTGTGTCAACTCGCGACACCGCGACGGCGTTGCCGCCGGCGAAGCTCGCACGGGGGCAGGATCTCCGGGGCGGTCGACTTGCAACCATTAGAAGGGAGCCTCCGGGCGCGACGCACCGCGCCGTCCGCTATCTTCGCCCCATGCCTCCGCGCGCCTCCGCCGCCGACTCCCGCTTCACCTTCGTCGGTGGTCGCCTCTGGCTCGATTTCGTGAACACCGACGACGCGCGACTGGGCGTGCGCATGGACACCATCGCGTCGTTCGAGGCGTTCGTCGACTGGCTCGGAGTCGGCCGCGTGCTCGACGCCGAGCGCGCCGATGCGCTCCGCCGCCGCGCGGCGCAGCAACCTTCCGGTGCGGCGGCCGCGCTCGTCGAGACCCGGCGCGTGCGCGCGGCACTGCGCTCGCTCGCCGAGCGCGGCCGCACCGACCAGGGCGAGCGCACGCGCGAGGTCGTCCTCGCCGAGATCAACCGCGTCCTCGGCCGCGCGGTCGGCACACGTCGCGTGGAGGCGCTCCCCGACGGCGGCTACGCGCGCAGCTTCGTCCCGGTGGGCGACCTCTTCGGCGGCCTCGTGATCCCGGTGATCGAGTCGGCGGTGGACTCACTCGTGCGCGGCGAGCTCGTGCGCGTGCACAAGTGCGCCGATCGCCGCTGCCCGCGCCACTTCGTGGACCTCACCCGCTCGCGCACGCGGCGGTGGTGCGACATGCGCACCTGCGGCAACCGCGCGAAGGCGCAGCGCTTCCGGAAGCGGGCCTAGCGGCGCTTGCCGCGCTTCGGCGTCCAGGGCGGGCGTCCACCCTTCGCGCCACGGTCGTCGCGCCCACCGCGTCCGCGGTCGTCCCGTCCGTTCTTCGCGCGGCGCTTGTCACGCGTCTCCTCATCGGACGACCACGGGCGTGACAACAGCTCCTGCATCTCGCCGAGCGAGTCCGCGCGCACCGTGCCGCGCACTCCGCGCGTCACCACGAAGCGCAGCGGCCGGTCGAGCACCGGCAGCTCCTCGGCGACGAGCGTGCGCGCGAGCTTCTCGGGGAGCTGCATCCGTGCGACGCCGCGCGTGGTGCCGTCCGCGAGCTCCTCGACCTCGTAGTGCAGCGAGACCGTGCGGTCGCGAATCTCGGCCGCTCCCGGCAGCGCCATCCACTTCGCGCGCTCGGCCGCGGGCACGAACGTGTCGGCGTCGAAGCGCAGCGCGGCGGTGCGGAACGCGTGCAGGTCGTTCACCTCGCCGAGCTGCGCCTCGTACCAGGCGGTGAGTTCGGCGAGGCCGAGCTTCGGTGTGCGACCGCCCGAGCGGCGCCACACTTCGCGCACCTCGTCGATGAGGGGACGATTGCGCGGCACCGCGTGGTGCCGCGCCTCGCTGCGCGCGAGCGCCTCGGCGAGCGCGCGCCGCGCCTGCGGCGCGTACTCGGGCGGGAACTCGGTGAGCGGCTCGCGCTCGTGCTCCAGCTCGAACCCGAAGTAGGTCACCCGCGATTCGAGTGCGAACGGCCGCTCGCGCTTCGACGGGTCGTACGTGATATGCGGCGCCTCGCGCGACGCGTACCGCCGCACGAGGTCGCCCGGGAGCTGCGTCCCCTCGATCGCCGCGCGCGGCACGCCGAACTTGTCGGCGAAGTAGCGCAGCGTCCCCGAGATCGCGCCCCAGCTCCCGCAGACACTCGTCTTGCTCACGCGCGCCTCGTCGCCGGTGATCGTCTGCTCGTCGATCACGAGCTGGAACGGCATGATGCGCGCGACGAGGTCGATGAACTTCCGCTCGATCGCCGCCGTCGTGCGCGGCATGGCCGTCGGCAGCGGCAGTCCCACCGACCGGTAGATACTCGCCATCGCGAGCGCCGCGTCCTCGACCGACTTGACGAGCACGCCGCGCCCCTCGGCCCACCGCTCGATGCTCGCGTCGAAGAGCTGCCGCGGGAGCCCGTAGACCTCGCCGAGGAAGCCGCACTTCTCGAATGCCTCGGCGTAGACGTTGTACGTGGAGAGGTGGTCGCTCCCCTGCACGACGAGCCCGCCGAGCTCGCGATCCTCGCGCGTCATGCGATGCAACGACTCCACGCTCGCCATCACCGCGACATAGGGCAGGAGCTCGTCGTCGCAGTGCACGAGCAGCTCGGCCCACGAGCGGTCCACCGGCATCGCCTCGACCTTCTTGCCGTAGGTCGTGAGGCGCCCCTCCTCGACGATGCCGCGCGATTCGAGGAAGGCGATCGCCGCGCGGTACGACTGGCGGTCGAGCGGCACCGGGAGGTCGAGCTCGTCGGCGCGCACGCCGAGCGCGGCGCAGGTGAGTGCGACGCGCTCGGAATCGCCCGCGAGCTGGAACTCGGGGGCGGTCGGTTCGAGCCGGTCGAACCGGATGTCGCGGTCGGAGAGGATGAACACGCGGCCACCCGCGACGCGCCCATGCACGCGCCCCGCCATCTGCAGGATCTCGTTCGCGCCGAGGTGCAGCCGCGTGAGCACGTTGCGCCCCGCCTCGACGACGTTCGCGAAGCGCGTGTCGTCGATCACCACCGTGTCGAGGCCGCGCACGTTGAGCGCGCTCTGCCCGGCGGCGGTCATCGCGAGCAGGAACGGCTTCTCGGCTTCGCCCTCGAGGAACGGCCGGATCACGCGGATCGGTTCGCCGCCATGGTAGAACGCGACCCGCATCCGTGGATAGCGCGCGCCCACGTCGCTCGCGACCTCCTCCACGCCGGCGCGCGTCGGCAGGAAGACGCCGATGCCGCGCTGCTCCTTGATCGCCTTCTGCAGGAAGCGGTCGTCGAGGAAACTCACCGGCTTCCGGCGCTCGACCTCCACGCGCGCCGCCTTCGCGGGATCGAACGCGCTCGACTCGATCACGTCGGCCGCGTTGAGATAGCGCGCATAGAACGACGGGTCCACCGTCGCCGAGAGCCAGATGAACCGGCAGCCGGCGCGCTTGCCGAGCGCGAGGCAGAGCTCGAGTTCGGCGCTCGTCTGGTGGATCTCGTCGACGACGAGCGTGTCGTGCGGGCGGATGTCGCCGTCCTGGAACCAGCGACGCGCGATGCCGGTCGTCACGATCACGACGTTCCATGTCGGCGTCTCGGGCGTCGCCTCGCGTTCGCGGTTCACGACGCCCACGCGCAGTTCGTCGGTGGCGAGCAGCGCCTTCGCGATCGGCTTCACCGCGAGCGTCTTGCCGGTGCCCGTCCCCGCGACGATCCCGAATCCCTGGCGCGGCCGCACGTCGGAGACGGCGAGCCGCTCCGCGAGCGATGTCAGTTCGGGGCCGCGCGTCGACCAGAGCAGGGTCTGGAGGTCGAGACCGAAGCCGAGCTCGATGGTCTCGCACGCCGCGCGCGTCGGCGCGATGACGATGATGCGGCCGCGGTCGCCGCCGGTGCGGACGAATGCCTCGTGATCCGGCGGCAGGTACGGATCACGGACCGCGCGGAGTGCGTCGTCTGGGCGGTGGACGGTCTACTCCGGCTTCCGCTTGGCTTCAGGCGGTGCCTTGGAGGCCGGCGCGGCCGGCGGCGCAGTGCTCGAACCCGTAGAGTTGCCGGTCGTCGTGCGCGGCTGCGCCGTGGTGCCGCGCGGGGCCGACGGCGTGGACGACGCGCCGCTCGAACCGCCGCGCGACCCGATCATCGCGCGCTCGGCCGCGTCGCGGCGGGCGCGCTCGTCGCGCTCGCGAGCGTCCTCGATGCGCCGCTGCCGCTGGTCCTCCTCACGGCGCTTCCTGAGCTCCTGCTCGGCGGGCGAGCCCGCGTTGTCGACCGCACGCTTGCGCGTGTCCGTGCCGACCTTCGGGTCGAAGCGCTCGGTCGCCGCGTCGCGCGGCGTCGGCCCATAGAGGATGACGCCGCTGGACGGCCGCTGCCGCAGCGCGGTGGCGCAGTCGGTCGGCGCAGGCTGCTGGGACGCGGGCACGCCCGCCATCCAGATCCGGCACTTGCCGGCCGGCGGCAGCATCGACACCGGCACCGTGTCGCGCGTCGTCCTGCCACGCGCCTGTGCCGCCGTCATCGCCGGGAGGGCGAGGAGCGCGACAGTGGCGGTGAGAGGCAGGAATGAGCGCACGGCTGGCATCAGTGGGAGGACGAGAGAGGATACCCCTTGGCCACGGGGTCGTTCAACCGTGGATCAGTCGCCGAAGCTGATCCCGACCGCGCGGGCGGTCCGCACGATGTCATGGTCAGGGTCCACGCGACGAGGCTCCCGAAGCGCCTCGATGATGGGGACGGTCACGATGTTCGGCGTCTGGAGTGCGACCATGTGCCCCCACTTGCCGTCGGCCACGGCCTGCGTCGCCGCGCCGCCGAAGCGCGTCGCGAGGAGCCGGTCGTAGCCGGTCGGCATCCCGCCGCGCTGCAGGTGGCCGAGGACCATCGAGCGGCACTCCTTCCCGGTCTTCTCCTGGATGATGTGCGCGAGCCGCTGCGCGATGCCGCCCACGCGGCGCGCCTGCCCGGGCATCGACGCGCCCATGATCGAGGCTTCGCCGCTCTCGTCCGTCGCTCCCTCGGCGACGACGACGATCGCGAACTTCCGCCCGCGCTTGTCGCGCTCCATCACCGCCTCGCACACCTTGTCGACCTTCCAGTGGATCTCGGGGATGAGCACGACGTCGGCCGACCCCGAGACGCCCGAGTGCAGCGCGATGAAGCCCGAGTCGCGCCCCATCACCTCGAGCACCATCACGCGGTCATGGCTCTCCGCCGTGGTGTGGAGCTTGTCGATCGCCTCGATCGCCGTCGACACCGCGGTGTCGAAGCCGAACGTCGTCACCGTGCCCGAGACGTCGTTGTCGATCGTCTTCGGCACGCAGACGATGCGCATCCCCTTGTCGACGAGCTTCTGCGCGATGGCCAGCGAGCCGTCGCCGCCGATGGAGATGATCGCCTGGATGCCGAGGTTGCGCGCGTTGTCGATGAGTTCGTCCGAGCGGTCGAAGTCCTTCCACGAACCGTCCGGCTGCTGGCGCGGGAACTCGAAGGGATTGCCGCGATTGGTGGTGCGCAGGATGGTGCCGCCGAGGTGCGCGATGCCGCGCACGGAGTCGGCGGTGAGCGGCACCACTTCGTCCTCACCGAGGAGGCCGGCGTAGCCGCGCTTGATGCCGAGGACGGTCCAGCCACGCGCGATCGCGGAGAGGGTCGCGGCGCGGATCACCGCATTGAGGCCCGGCGCGTCGCCGCCGCCGGTGGAGATCGCAAGACGCATCAGGAAGGCAGATGGGGGATGGGAGACGGGAGATGTGAGATCATCCAGCGGACGAGTGGGGCTCACATCGCAACGCTCCCCCCTCACGTCCTGGCGCTACAGCTTGGCCTGGATCAGGCCGAGGATCTCACCGGGCTGCGCATGACGCCCGAGCTGCTTCTTGGAGAAGATGAGCGCGTCGTCGAGGCTCACCTCGAACACGCCGCCGCCCGAGGGGATCAACCCCACCTCGGCGTCAGGCCACCGCTCCCGCAACGCGGCCGCCAGACCGGCAGCCCGAGGCTCGTAGTTTCAGACCGTGCAGAATTCGATCGTGAGGCGCATGGCGGGACGAGTCGGGTGGGAGGGGGATCGCTCGACCGATGAAGTTACCACCCGCTGGAGACCCCGTCACCTGCTGCGCCCGCGCCGAGCCGCGCGAACGAGGCCAAGCGCAGCCGCGGCGCCCCGTTCAGCGCGCGTAGGGGACGCCGGCGAGGTTCGCCAGGCGCGAGATCGTCGAGTCCTGCTTCGCGACGACGCCACGCAGCGAATCGAGCGCGAACTGGAGTTCGGAGGTCCGGTTCCCGAGGTCCTCCAGTGTCGCCTGCAGGTCGAGCGTCTGCTGGGCCTGGTCGAGTTCCTTGTTCGGGTCCTTGTAACAGCCTGCCACGGCCGCGATGGCGAGCCCGGCGGCGAGGAGGACGGGGCGGAGTCGGGTGGGTGCCATGGGACGGTCCCGTGTGCGTGAGGGTGGTGACACTCGATCGGCCGAATCTACGCAGCCTCCGCGCACCCTGTTCGCCGGAGACTTCGCATGCGCCGCGGCCTCACGCTCGCCGAGCTGATCCTCACCTGCACCTTCCTCGGCCTCATCATGGGGATCGTCGTCCCGCGGGTCGGCGCGGTCCTCGACGGCGTGCGCCTCGAGCAATCGGCACACGAGGTCGCCGGCGCGCTCACCCTCGCGCGGGCCGTTGCGATCCGCCGCCTCGCCTTCGCGTCGGTCGTGATCGACGAGGTCCGCGGCGAGGTGCGCGTGGAGAGCACCGGCGACACGCTGCTGCGCCGCGCCCTGGAGGCCGACCATCGCGTCACCCTCCGCGCCAGTCGCGACACGATCACCTTCTCTCCCACCGGCCTCGGCTACGGCGTCTCGAACAGCACGATCATCGTGAGCATCGGTCAACGAGCGGAGTCGGTCACGGTGAGCCGCCTCGGCCGAATGCGAAGGTCGTGGTGAGCCCAGGAACGCAGCAGGGGCGGCCGCAAGGCCGCCCCCTCACATCTCACATCCCACATCGCCGTTCAAGTGCCGAAATCGTACCCAGCGACGGAAATGCGAGGAATCGTCTGCACGATCACCCGCTCGATGGTGCGCACCATCCCGATCTCGTCCGCGCACATGAACGTGAACGCGTCGCCTTCCTTCGCCGCCCGCCCCGTGCGCCCGATGCGGTGCACGTAATCCTCGGCCTGCGTCGGCACGTCGTAGTTCACCACGTGCGAGATGCCGGAGATGTCGAGGCCGCGCTGCGCGATGTCGGTCGCGACGAGGATCTTCACGCGGCCCTCCTTGAACTTCGCGAGCGCCGCCTCGCGCTGCGACTGCGTCTTGTCCGCGTGGAGCGCCTCGGCGGTGAAGCCGTCGTCCTCGAGGTCCCGCACCACGCGGTCGGCGCCGCTCTTCGTGCGCGTGAAGACGAGCACCGAGTCCGAGTCGCCCATCTCGCGCAGCAGGTGGCGCAGCAGCTCGGTCTTCTTGTGCTTCGGCACGGGATAGACGTAGTGGCGCACCGTCGTCGCCGCCTGTGAGCGGCGCCCCACCTGCACGACCGTCGGGCGGCGCAGGTACTTCCGCGCGAGCGCCTCGACCTCGGGCGGCATGGTCGCCGAGAAGAGCAGCGTCTGCCGGTACGGGTGGATCTGCGCGACGATGCGGTTGATCTGCGGAGCGAATCCCATGTCGAGCATGCGGTCGGCCTCGTCGAGCACGAGGACCTCGAGCTCGTCGAAGACGACGTTCTGCTTCTCGAGGTGGTCGATCAGCCGCCCCGGCGTCGCGACGATGACGTCCACGCCGTCCTTCAGCGCCTTCACCTGCGTGTCGTAGCCCACGCCGCCGTAGACCGAGATCACGGCGAGCCCCGTCCCCGTGCCGTACTTGCGGAAGCTCTCCTCCACCTGCTGGCAGAGTTCGCGCGTGGGCGTGAGGATGAGCGCGCGCGTGCGCTTCGGCCCGCCCATCAGCCGCTCGATGATCGGGATGGTGAAGGCGGCCGTCTTGCCGGTGCCCGTCTGCGCGAGCCCCATCAGGTCGCGGCCCTTGAGCGCGAGCGGGACTGCCTGCGACTGGATCGGAGTGGGACGCGTGTATCCCGCCTTGCGCAGCGAGGCGAGCATCGGCTCGCTCAGCCCGAGGTCCGCGAACGTGATCTCGGACGTGCTGGCCTCGGCCTGTGCGAGCGTGAGGCCGCTGGTCGGCGCATCGGACTTGGCAGGCATCAGGTGGCCGATCTCGGCGACGATGGCCGTCACCGCTTCGGTGGTCGCCGCTGCCGTCGGTTCCGTCGGTTCCGCTGCGGTGATCGCCTTCGCGTCCTTCGGCGCGTCCGTCGTCGCGCGCTTCGCGGGCCGCCCCTTCGCCCGCTTCGTCTTCGTCGTCGGTGTCATCACCCTCAATCTATGGCGGCCGCTCCCATGGCGCCGAGGAGGATGGCATTCGTGCGCTCGGGGACCTCCTCCATCACGACGTGCCCGCCGTCCTCGATCCACATCAGGTCGCCCTGCCGCAGGTTGGCCGCGAGCTCGGCCGCGTGCAGCGGGCGCACGGTGCGGTCTCGCGTGCCGAAGACGACGCGCGTCGGCATGCGCACCTGCGCGAGCGCGCCCGGCGTCCAGGGGGTCCAATCGAACTCCTTCAGCATCTGCAACTGCGCCCGCACGACCTGCGGGAACTGCGTCGGCGCCCAGTACTCGTCCACGTCGCGGTCGGTGAACCAGCCGAGCTTGCCGTAGACGCGGTGCTGCACGAACTCGACCACGCGCCGCGGGACGAGCAGCGACGGCACGGTCCCCGGCAGCAACGGGATGAACGGCGCGAGGGCCTGCCAGGGCGGGATGAGGCCGAACCCCACCGGCCCGAAGAGCACGAGCGATGTCACGCGTTGGGGGAACTCGCGCGCGAGCTGCACCGCGACCTTCCCGGCCATCGACTGCGCCGCGATCACCGCGCGCGGCATCTCGAGCGCGTCGAGTGCGGCGACCACGTGCGCGACGAACTGCTCGAGCCCATACGCACCGGCGAAGTCGGGCGCATCGGAGAGGCCATGCCCCGGGAGGTCCATCGCGACGACGCGATGCCCCGCCTCGGCAAGGGCGAGGATGTTGTGCCGCCAGAGGTAGCTCGTGACGCCCCAGCCGTGCAGCAGGAACAGCGGCGCACCCGAGCGCGGTCCTGCCTCGAGCATGCGCACCCGCACTCCCGTCGCGAGCGGCGCCATGCGCGCCGAGATCCCCGCCACACCGGCCGGGAACCACTCGCTCGGGGGAAGGCGCTCGCGCATCGCGCGGCGCCCTAGATCAGCTCGATCGGCCGTCCGCCGAGCCGTGCGATGAGCCCGATCCGGAACGTGATGTCGCACCAGCGCTCATCGCCGCCATGCGTCACCTCGAGCGGGTACATCGGCCAGACGTACGGGTTCGCACTGCGCGGCATCGCCATGCCCTTGTGCGGATGCCAGATGCCGCTGCGGTCGCAGTCATCGACGAACCGCTCGAACATCTTCGACCAGTTGTCGTTGCGGCGCAGGAACCCGAGGCGCGCCATGAGCTCGAGCCAGGCGAGCGCCGACGGCACGTCGTCCTCGACCGCATTGCGATGCGGCACCAGGTCGCCGAGGACGAGATGTGGCATGGAGAGAAGCTGCGTCCCGACCTGCTGCACCGACTCCTGCCGTGGGAGCGGGCGCGAGAGGTACTGGTACAGCAGTTCCATCCCCTCGTAGTGCTCGCTCTGGAAGAGCGGCATGTGGGCGAGGAGGTGCAGTGCATGGATGGAGGGCGGGAACGCCTCGGGGTGGAGCACCTGCCGATTGCCGATGCGGATCCACGGCTTCTCGGCGAGCGGCGAGCGCAGGAAATCGGAGATGCGGTCGAGCGTGCGCCGCGCGACCCCGCGCAGGCGCGGGTCGCTCTCGAAGCCCGCACCAGCGAGAGCGCTGCCAGCCGCTTCGCGGACGACCTGGCGCTGCATGAGCAGCCACTCCTCCTCGACCTTCGGCTTCGTCGGCGCGAACTCGTAGAGCATCGCGCGATCGGTGTCCTCCGCGAGGAGCCGGAAGAGCACGCGACGCGTGTGCACGAGCGGCGGGGCGTCCTTGTCCCAGCCGTATTCGGTCAACCGGCGGAAGGCCGGTACGGTCCCGATTCCCTCGAAATGCTCGGAGCGCTGCGAGGGGATCGAGAGCATGGAACCGTTCCAGACGCCGTCCACGGCGGCTTGGACGGCGAGCTCGAGGGCTGGCCGATAGGCGTACGGGAGCTCGCTGACCTTCGGCGTGACCTGTCCGCCGAGCCGCGCAACATCTATGATGGCGCGATACTGAACCGGTGGTGCGGCGTGATCCAGCATCCACTGAAGCGGAAAACCCACCGCCGGGAGCGGCGGGGGTGGCGGGGCGAAGATCGAAACGGGGGTGATCGTCGGGATCGTCAACTTGGGTTCCGGTCTCAAGGCCTTACGAATCAAGGGGATGAAGCCCTTCCAGTACACCACCAGCTGAACAACCGCTAAGGATACCATTTTGCAGGCAAAGCGCCAGATTCTCCGCGCATGCGAGGCGAGTTCGTGGATGTGGCGGGAAACCGGCTCTACTACTTCGCGGCGGGCAGCCGCGGCGAAGGCGTACCCGTCATCCTGCTGCATGGGTTCCCGACATCGTCGAGGATCTGGCAGGGCGTCATCAGGGACTTCCCCGAGGGCCATCGGCTCGTCGTATGCGACCTCCCGGGCTACGGCCGGTCCGAGGTAGGCCCCGGCCCGGTCGACTGCGAGGCACTCGCCCAGGGCGTGCTGGGCCTCATGGACGACCTGCGGATCCAGAGGGCCGCACTTGCCGGCCACGGGCTCGGCGGCGGCGTGGCGCAGGCGATCGCGGTGCGCGCGCCGGGCCGGATCTCACACCTCGCGCTCATCGATTCGGCGGCCTTCGGCCATGCTCCCACACGCCTCGCGCGATTCGCGCGCCTGATCGCGCCGCTCGCGAAGTGGCTGCCGCCGGGCCTGCTCGCGGGCCTCGTGCAGGGCTCGGTGCGCACGGGGTTCTCCGATCCCGAACGGCACCGTCTCTCGCTCGACACCTGCCTGCAGCCGTTCACCTCGCGTGCGGGCCGCGACCTCCTCGTCCGGCACCTGCGCGCGCTGCCGCGCTGTCCCACCGCGGGGCTGACCCCGTCTCTCGCCGCGCTCCGCATCCCGACGGCGATCGTCTGGGGCGCCGAGGACCGCTTCTATCCGGTGTCGCTCGCGGAGCGCCTGAGGGCGGCGATCCCGGACGCGACGCTCGAAGTCGTCGCCGGCGCATCGCACTTCCTGCCCGAGGACGCACCCGACCGGGTGCGCGCCGCGATCGCGCGATTGCTCGCGCGCTGAGTCCTACTCGGGGCGCCGACTCTCGTCGACCGCCTCCGCCACGCGCTGCACGTCGCGCGCGAGCGCACGCATCTCCTGTGTCACCGGACCCTGGTCGGCGAGACGTGCTTCGAGCCCCGAGCTGCGCAGCCGCGTGAGGTCGAGCTTCATCGTCTCGAGCACGAGCAGCGCGTGGTCCATCTGGTCAGTGAGCGTCGCTCTCCGTTCGGCGAGGTCGGTGAGCGTCTTCAGCTGGCGCTGCAGCAGCTCGAGCCGACGCGACCGCTCCGGCGCATCCTCGGGCATCGCCTCCGCCTCGGCGATCCGCATCTGCAGGCGCACGAGCGCGTCGGGCGAGGCGTCGGTGTCGAGCGCGTGCAATGCCGCGGCGATCGTGCGCACGCGCTCGACCAGCGACTCGACGGTCGGCTGGATCTCGGGGAGCAGCGAGCGCTCAGACTCGGGGAGGCGTGCGAGCACCGAACGGATCTGTGCGCGCGACGCATATGCATCGCGCACCTTCGCGCCTTGGCGCCCGTCGAGCACCTCCTGCGGCACCGAGTCGAGTACCGCCTCGGCGGCGGAGTTCGCAGCCGGTGCGGGAAGCCTCGCCTCGATGCGCCGCAGCGGCTGGTCGGCTCCACTCACCGCCGTGCGCTTCGGCCGGCGCAGCACGTCACTCACCGGGATCCCGTCCGCCCAGAGGTTCGAGAGTGAGCGCAGTACGCCGAAGCCCATGCCGATCGCGGGAAAGAGCACCCAGGGGAATCCCCCCGTCGCGACGTTGATCGCCGCGAGCATCGCGATGGTGACCGCGGTGCCCGCCATGCGGCGCCGCACGCCCGCGATCCGCTCCTCGGGCGAGCGCTGCATGAGTTCGTACTGCTGCAGCTCGAGCGCGGCGAGCCGCATGGAGGAGCGCGGTGCACCGCGGCCGCGCACTTCCTCACGCCATCGCTTCTGCTCCTCACGCCAGCGGCGCAGCACCTCGCGTCCCTGCTCGCGCGTCGAGGGGTCGAACATCCAGTCGCGCGGGAGCGGCGGGAACGGCGGCGCGGGGAGCGGCGTGTTCTGGCGCAGCCGCTCGAGCGCGTCGCCCGGTTCCTCGACGCGACCCGGCACGGTGCCGAAGGTCGCGGGGTGACTCGCGCGCGGCGTCGGCCGGCGCTGGGACTCGAGCGGCGCGAGGGCGACGCCACTCGCCGCGTCCTCGGCGAGCGCATCGGCGAAGGCCTGTGCGTTCGCGAATCGCTCGTTGCGGCCCTTCGCGAGTGCGCGGTCGATCGCGAGCACGAGGTTCGACGGGAGGTCGGGGCGCACCTGGGAGAGCGGACGCGGACGTTCGCTCAGGTGCTTCATGAGCATCGCCGGAGTGTTCGACGCCTGGAACGGCAACTCACCGGCGAGCATCTGGTAGGCGACGATGCCGAGCGCGTAGATGTCGGCGCGCCCGTCGACCTCGCGCTCCCCCATCGCCTGCTCGGGGCTCATGTACGCGGGCGTCCCCACCGCGATCCCGGTGACGGTGAGTCGCTGGTCTCCCTCCGCGGCGCGCGCGATGCCGAAGTCGGTGACGAGCGAACGTCCGCGCGCGCCCTCGAGCAGGATGTTGTCGGGCTTCACGTCGCGGTGCACCACGCCCTGCTCGTGCGCGTAGTGCAACGCCTCGGCGACCTCGCGCAGGATCCGGCGCACGAACTCGAGCGGCGGCCGCGGCTCGCGCGCGAGGCGCGCGGCGAGCGACTCGCCCTCGACGAGCCCCATCGCGAAGTAGACGAGGCCCTGGGCCTCGTTCACCGAGTAGATCGGGACGATGTGCGGGTGCGAGAGCCGCGCCGCCATCTCCGCCTCGCGCAGGAAGCGCGTGCGCACCTCGGGCCGGAACGCGAGCTCGGGGGGCAGGACCTTGAGCGCGACCTTGCGTCGCAGCCGCGTGTCGAGCGCGCGGTAGACCACCGCCATCCCACCGCGCCCGATCTCTGCTTCGATCTCGTAGAGGCCGGCGACGGCGGCGTTGCAGCGCTGGAGGAGGACCGCGTCCTCAGCCACGGGTGGCGGGTCGTCCGAGGCGCGCCATCTCGTCGCCGACGTAGATCTGGTTGTCGACCTCGCGCGCGAGCGCCATCGCCTGCTCGGCGACCGAGGTCACGTGCTGCCACGTCTCGTTGCCCGTCTTCAGGCGCAGCACGTCGAGCTTCATGTTCTGCAGCGCGATGCTGCAGCTCTCGAGTCGCGCCGCCATCTCGGCGCGACGCCGTGCGCCCTCGGCGACGGTGCGTCGCTGGCGCTTGAGCGTCGCGAGCCGGCGCACGCGCGACTCGCTCGCCGCGCGGTCGAGCGGGTTCGCCTGTGCCTCGAGCGCGGTGATCTCCTTCTCGATCCCCTCCACCCCCGCGCCGCCGAGGTCGCGGTCGATCGCGGTGAGCGCGGTCGCGAGGCCGAGCACCTTCTCGGCGAGGCTGCGCGCGCTGGGCGCCACGTCGGGGAGGCGCTGGGCGTCCGCCTTGGAGATGTCCATCATGAGCCGCAGGATCTCATCGCGGTCGAGCATCGCCTGGCGCGCCGCACTCGCGAGCGGTCCGTTGCCGAGCGCGGCGAGGCCCGCGTGCGCCGCCGCCGCGGGGAGTCCACCCGCCGGCGAGGTGCCCTGGCTGATGCGGCGGCGCCGGTCGCGCTCGCGCACCTCGGCGCGCTTCTCCTTGTTGAAGATCGCCTTCGCGTCGTCGAGCGTCTCGGCGGCGACGTCCACGATCATCTTGTCGCGCGGCTGCTTGAAGACGTCGCGCCAGTCGAACCCCTCGCTCCAGAGCTTCGCGTACTTGTACGCGATGCTGATCGCCCAGAAGGCCGAGATGAAGAGGAGGTTCGGCCCGCCGACGAGGTTCACGACGAAGAGCGCGCCGGTGACGAAGAGGAAGGGCGCGATGCGACGCCGGAAGTCGACGACGTCGGGATTGCTCCAGCGCATGAGGTCGTCCTGCGTCGGCTCGCCCTCGAGCGATGCGACCTGCGCCGGCTGCCAGCTGGGCGTCTGCTGCCAGGACTGTGATTGCTGCGGATACGCGTTGCCCTGCCGCACCGGCAACTCCGGCACGCGCCCCGTCTCGAGCGCCTGCACGAACGCCCGCGCGTTCGGGAAGCGGTCGACGGGGTTCTTCTCGAGGCACAGCATGACCGCGCGCGCGAGGTCGGGCGGCACGCTCGCACGCTGGTCGATCGGCGTGGGGCGCTCGCTGAGGTGCTTCACGAGGAGTGCCGGCGTGCTCGTCGCATTGAACGGCAGGTCGCCGCACAGCATCTGGTACGCGACGATGCCGAGCGAGTAGAGGTCGGTGCGGCCGTCGATGTCACGGTCGCCCGCCGACTGCTCGGGACTCATGAACGCCGGCGTGCCGATGGCGATGCCGGTGCCGGTGAGCTTCTGCTCCGCACCCTCGCTCACCGCGCGCGCGATGCCGAAGTCGGTCACCATCGTGCGCCCGCTCTGCGCGTCGATGAGGATGTTGTCGGGCTTGATGTCGCGATGCACGGTGTTCTGTGAATGCGCGTAGGCGAGCGCGTCGCCGACCTCCTTCAGGATGCGCCGCGTCTCGTCGACGCCGATGGGACCGTCGCGCTGGATGCGCGTGCCGAGGTTCTCGCCCTCGACGAGCGCCATCACGAAGTAGACGAGGCCCTCGCGCTCGTCGACCGAATAGATCGGGACGATGTGCGGATGCGAGAGCTGCGCGGCCATCTCCGCCTCGCGCAGGAAGCGCGAACGGATCTCCGAGCGGAACGCGAGCTCGGGCGGCAGCAGCTTGATCGCGACGGGCCGCTTGAGCCGCTTGTCGCGTCCCTTGTACACGATCCCCATCCCGCCGCGGCCGATCTCCTTCTCGACCTCGTACTGGGATTCGAGCACACGCACGACGTGCGAGCGCAGCTCGGCGTCGGACTGGCTGATCTGGGGTTCGTTCACGGAGGGGACAGGATGTCGGAGGCTGAGATTGACAACAATATCACTCGGCGCGCGCCGGCACCACGCGACTGCGCGAGCGCGGCCGCGGTCGCCTCCATGGCAGACCCTACGTCAATACGGCTGGTGAAAGTTGCAATCCCCGCCAACATGTCGTAAGTCAGGGCGGAACGCCCCTTGCTCCGTGGGAGTGTACAAAGACCTCCCATCCGACCCGAGTGGAATCCACACGATGAGCGCTCGCCAGACCCTTCCGGTCCTGCCCCTCAGGGGGACCGTCATCTTCCCCGGACTCACGGCGCCGATCGCCGCTGGACGGCCGGGCACGCTGCGCGCAATCGAGGCCGCCCTCAAGGGCGACCGCCTCGTCTTCGCGGTCGCGCAGCGTGACAACGCCGAGGAGCCGTCACCGGACATTCTCTATTCGATGGGCGTCATCGCGCGCATCGGCCAGGTGCAGCGCGGACTCGGTGGCGTGCAGCTGCTGCTGCACGGCGAGCAGCGCGCGACCTCGCTCCAGTACACGACCACCGACGGCTACCTCTCCGCGGTGGTGATGCCGGTGGAGGAGATGGCCCCGCTCGACGATCGCGAGGCCGCCTTCTCGGCGCTCCACAAGGAGATCCGTGAACGCGCCGCCGAGCTCGGCGAGCGCCGCGGCCTTCCCGAGGAGGTCGTGCATCAGGTGCTCGACTCGGTCACCGAGCCGGGCAAGTTCTCCGACCTCGTCGCGGGCTACATCGAACTCTCCGTGCCCGAGAAGCAGGGCCTCCTCGAGACCCTCTCGGTCGAGGACCGGCTGCGCAAGGTGCTCGTGCACGTGCAGCGGCAGATTTCGCTGCTCGAGGCACAGGACGAGATCAAGTCGCAGGTGCAGGAGGAACTCGGCGAACGTCAGCGCGAGATGTTCCTGCGCGAGCAGATGAAGGCGATCCAGAAGGAGCTGGGCGACGACGACCAGACGAAGGAGATCGACGAGCTCCGCGAGAAGCTGAGCAAGCTCACGCTCCCGAAGGAGGCGCGCACCGAGGTCGAGCGCGAGCTCGGCCGCCTCGAGCGCGCCGGTCGCGAGTCGATGGAGGCGCAGGTCATCCGGACGTACCTCGAGTGGATCGCCGAACTGCCGTGGGACAAGCGCTCCGACGACCAGCTCGACCTCAACCACGCGATCACGGTCCTCGACGACGACCACTACGGCCTCAAGGACGTGAAGGACCGCATCGTCGAGTTCCTCGCGGTGCGCCAGCTCCGTGCACAGCAGCTCGCGGAGGAGGTCGACCGCACCGGGGAGTTCCCCATCGCGCGGCTCAAGGAGCCCAAGGACGAGGCGACTGCGACCGCGGCGCCGAAGAAGGGCATCGACGACGACGGCCGCACGATCACCGACAAGCGCGAGGCGAAGGCGCGAGCGATGGCGAAGGGGCCGATCCTCCTCTTCTCCGGCCCGCCGGGCGTCGGCAAGACGTCGATCGCGAAGTCGATCGCGCGGTCGCTCGGGCGCGAGTACGTGCGCGTCGCCCTCGGTGGCGCGCGCGACGAAGCCGACATCCGCGGCCATCGCCGCACCTACGTCGGCGCGATGCCGGGCCGCATCATCCAGGGGATGAAGCAGGCCGGCACCAAGAACCCCGTCTTCCTGCTCGACGAGGTCGACAAGCTCGGCACGTCGTTCCAGGGCGACCCGTCGAGCGCGCTGCTCGAGGTGCTCGACCCCGCGCAGAACGACACATTCACCGACCACTACCTCGGCGTGCCGTTCGACCTGAGTGAGGTGCTCTTCATCGCGACGGCGAACTTCATCCAGAACATCCCCGGCCCGCTCCTCGACCGCATGGAGGTCGTCGAGTTCGCCGGCTACACCGAGCGCGAGAAGGCGGAGATCGCCAAGAAGTACCTCATCCCGCGCCAGATGGAGGAGAACGGGCTCGCCGCGAAGAACGTCACCTTCACCGACGAGGCGATCGCCTCGCTCGTGAGCAAGTACACGCGCGAGAGCGGCGTGCGGCAGCTCGAGCGCGAGGTCGGGAAGGTCGCGCGCAAGATCGCGCGGCGCATCGCGACCAAGACGGGCGAAGACCCGACCTCCGACGGCGTGATCAGCGCCGAGGAGGTCCGCGACCTCCTCGGCCGGCCGAAGGTGCATCCGGAGAAGGCCAACCTCGCGCACGAGGTCGGCATCGCCACCGGCATGTACTACACGCCGATGGGCGGTGACATCATGTTCGTCGAGGCGTCGGTGCGCCCGCTCTCGTCGCCGTCGGCGACCGACGGCAATGGCGGCGGCGCCCCGGTGGCGCTCATCCTCACCGGCCAGCTCGGCGACGTGATGAAGGAGTCGGCGCGGGCGGCGTTCACCTACGTCACGAAGAACGCCGAGCGGCTTGGCATCCCGCGCGCACGGCTCGGGACCGTCGAGACGCACATCCACGTGCCGGCGGGCGCGATCCCGAAGGACGGGCCCTCGGCGGGCGTCGCGATCTCGACGTCGCTCGCGAGCGAGTTGAGCGGGCGTCCGGTGCGGAAGGACCTCGCGATGACGGGCGAGATCTCGCTGCGTGGCCGAGTACTCCCGATCGGCGGCGTGAAGGAGAAAGTGCTCGGCGCGCTGCGCGCCGGCATCACCGACATCATCCTCCCGAAGGACAACGAGGCCGATGTCGAGGACGTCCCCGAGGAGGCGCGCGCCAAGCTGCGCTTCCACTTCGTCGGCTCGCTCGACGAGGTGCTGGCACTCGCCCTCCTTCCCGAGCCGCTGAAGGAGCCGGGGGAACCCCTGGCGGTGGTGGCGTAGTACCAAGCGCGGGGTCGCCGAGATACGATTCGGCGACCCCGCTCGCCCTTTCACCGGACCCCCGATCGTGCTCCCGCGGACCCCCAGCCTCGCCCTGCTCGCCCTCGGAACGCTGGCCGCGCATCCGCTCGCCGCGCAGCCCGCCACCGACCGCGTGACGATCCAGATCACCGACGTGCGCGGCAACGCGATCCCCTTCGCCGTCGTGACGATCGGTCGCGGAGCGATGCGCGTCGCCGACGACTCCGGTCGCGTGACCTACCCGGTGAAGCCGGCCGACTCGCTCAACGTCACGGCGCGGCGCATCGGCTTCCAGCCGTACGTCGGCTGGTCAAGGCGCCCCGAGGGGAAGGACTACTACCTCGCCGACCTTGTGCCTATGCCGCGCTCGCTCGACCCGGTGAACATCAAGGGGCGGCGTGACACGCCGCTTGCGCGCGCAGGTTTCTACGATCGGCTGGAGCGAGTGCAACGCGGTGCGGCGCAGGCGCGGTTCATCACGCCCGAGGAACTCGAGGTCCGCAATCCGATCAAGCTGACACAGATGTTCGCGGGCGAGAGCTTCGTGAAGGTCACGCCGATGAATGGCAAGCAGCTGCTCCTGGGACGCGGCGCGACGTGCGCGATGACCATCGTGCTCGACGGACACCTGCTGACGGGCACGCTCGAGGAGGCGATCGGGAACCCGAATCCGCCGCCGATTTCCTCGCTCACCCAGGTCGACGACGTGATCACGGCGGGGAGCGTCGCCGCGATCGAGGTCTACGCGAGCAACAACTCGGTCCCCGTCGAGCTGCAGCGCGCTGCGGGCCCCCGCATGTCGCAGGGGTGCGGCCTCATCGCGGTGTGGACGGGCAGCCGGCGCTGAGCGGTCTGGGTTCGACGCACGAAGGGGCGCGTCGCGAGCGACGCGCCCCTTCGTGCTCACTGCCACTGCGAGGTCAGCTGCCCTTGACCGTGATCCCGACCGAGTTGCGGTAGAACGTCCCGAGCGGATACGGCGTCGGCGCGCTCACTTCGGTCGCCTTGCAGCCGGTCGGCGGCTTGCAGTTCTTGCCGGGCGAGCAGGGTCCGGAGTTGAACGTGATCGTCGCACCGTCCGGATTGACCGGCACCGTGATGCGCACCGTGACATTCGCGGCCGACTGCCCCGCCGCCCCGACGATCGGCTGCGGCAGCGTGAACGTCACCATCTTGTTCTCGCTGTTGTTGCCGCGGAGGTTGACGAGCGCCGTCGCCGTCTGGCGCGCGACCGGTGCCGCCGGGTCGAACGTCGTGCGCTGGATCTCGAGGTTGATGCGATACTCCGTCGGCTGGTTCGCGCGCCCCTGCGACGAGAAGAAGAGCTGGATCTGGCGCATGGTGCGGTTGTTGCCCGGATCCGGCAGGTAGAAAGCGAACGGCTTGCTCACGTCGTTCACCGGGTCGCTCGAGCCCCCCGGCGCGCAGCTGTTGAGCGTGACGAGCGTGCTGGTGCCCGTCGCGTCGAACACGACGAAGATCGCGGGGTTCGAGATCAACTCCGCACGCAGCTGGTTCGCGCCGTCGCCGAGCGTCCACACGGTGCTCGCCTGTCCACCGGCGCCCGTTACCGAGATGCCCGGCGTCGCCGACCCGGTGCTGCTCAACGCCGCGGTCCACTCGACGCCCAGTCCGGCGATGACATTGCCGTATGCATCGCTCACGCGCACCGTCGGCGAGATCGGCACCGCGCTGCCCGATGCGACCGTCTGGTCGTTCCCCTGGACGATCACCATCGTCGCGGCCGCCGCGGGCGACACCGTGAAGCTCTCCGAGACGGGGAGGTTCGCCGGCCCAGGCAGGAACGGCGCCGTGGCGTTCAGCGTGTAGTCGCCTGCCATCGTGAGCACGAGGTTCGTGAAGGATGCGACACCATCGTTCGCGTCGACGGTCGAGGTCCCACCGAGCGTCGCGCCCGCCGGACCCGATGCGATCCCGACACTCACCGGGCCATCGTATCCGATCACGCGGTCACCGTTCTCATCGCGCACCTCGACCGTCGCACTCGCCGGCGCACCGGCCGTCGTCGCACCGGGCGACGAGAGGAACGCGAGCGCGGATGGCGGATTGGCCGTCGCGTCGAACGTCCGGTCGGCCGGCAGGAAGATCACTCCCGGCGGTGCGTCGCCGCCGATCGCCGGGGTCGCGACCACCTGGTTCGCTCCCTCGACGCCCAGCGTCCAGCAGATGTCGGACTCGCCGTCCGCGTCCGTCGCGTCCGAGGCGGACGCACCGAACGTCGTGCACGTCGACCCGTCGCGCACCGCGATGGTGCCGGCGCCGAGGGTCACGTTCCAGTGCACCGGCACGTCGTTGAAGATCGTGCCGAGGCGCGTGCGGAGCCGGACGAGCGGCAGGCAGGCATCGCGCACCGGCGAACCGATGGGCGCCTCGATCGCCGGGCAAGCGGGCGTGCCGGTGAGCGCCGCGCCGAAGGGGAGCGCGTTCTTGGTGCTCATGCGGATGAACTCGGTCACCGTGCCGCCCACGCCACCGCCGAACTCGAGGGCGGGATCGACCGGCGCGAAGGGACTGAACTCCGTCACCGTGCCGCCGACGCCGCCGCCGAACTCGGCGAACTGGAACGCCTGCGCCTTCTTCGGCATCATGAGCGACGCGACGCGCGCCCAGAGGCGACCTGCGACGCTCGACGGCGCGCTGGCGACCTCGTTGGCGCACTGCAGGAAGTCGGCGTCCGCCGAGGGCGCGAGCTCGAAGCCCTGATAGTCGGTCGCTTCTTCCGCCGTCTTGAGGCCGTGGCCGAGCCGCAGGCGCTCGCGCACCGCCGCCGGGATGGTGCCCTGCGCGCACACGCCCACCGTGGCCGGCTGCGTGAGGATCGTCGACGCTTCGGACTGGGCCGTAATGCTGACGTAGCCCGCGTACTGGTCGAGCTTGGTGATGAGCGGCGGAGACCCGAGGTTCGTGAAGGTCACGAGCGTCGGCGCATTCACCGGCAGCGACGGGAAGTGCACGCCGGCCTGCCCGTCGGCGCTGACCACCACCTGCTCCGAATCGGACGGGAAGATCAGGGCGGAGTTCGACGGATCCGAGACCACGATGTCGAGACCCGAGAAGCAGTACACGTCACTTGCGAACTCGGCGACCTGCTCGTCGGTGCCGGCGAGGTCCTGTGCCTTCTCCTTCGCGAGCACGAAGTCGACGATGTCGAACGCCCTCGACTTCGCCTCGGGGAGATTCCCGTCGGTGACCTGCTTGTCGAGGTTCTCGAGCTTGCCGCGCACCGAGTTGTAGTCGGGGCTTCCCGCACCGAAGATCTCGGCCGCTTGCACGAGCAGGGCGGAGACGGTGGTGCATTCGCCGGCGATGACGTTCACCGCGCGCGTGCGTGTTGCCTTGGTTCGCGCCGGAGCCGAGGTCGGTCCTTCGCCGCAAGCGGCGACGAGGATCGCGAGAGCAAGCCCAAAGACGGAAGCGAAGCGTGCGCGCCGAACCATACCGTACTCCTGTTGTTCTGTGTCGAGTCGCGCGGGGGCAGACGAACAACCGATACCGAAGGCTCAGTCGGGGTCGAATCGAGTGCTGAACATGGGGACAGTCAACGGGTGGGGCAAGCTGTCACCGCTCACAGGGTGGAGTTGAAGGCCCCGACTGCGGGAGCATCCGGGGCCTTCAGTCCTGCCTCATCGCCAGGCGATGACTGCGGCGCGTCAGGGCGCCGTGCCCGTCGCGGAGAAGGTCGCGTAGAGCAGCGTTCCCGAGGTCAGGTACGCGCGGACGAAGTTGAGTCCGCCGCCGAGCACCCAGCTCGCTTCCGTCTCACCCGCAGCGTCGGTCACCGTCGAGGCCGGCGACACCGCGCCCGGCGATTCCGCGACGACCGCCCACGCCACCGTCGCACCTTGGATGCTGTTGCCATGGCGGTCGACCACGCGCACGCGCGGCGTGATCGTCGAACCGGTCGGCGCCGAGCCGCCGTTGCCGCCGATGATCAGGATGTTGAACGGCGCAC
>Ga0137353_1000065_pt1 | contig 21425 bp, 17 predicted proteins | sample EasRivERMLT760_2_FD_104759 | JGI IMG/M metagenome (GOLD analysis project Ga0137353, IMG submission 104759) | Soil microbial communities from meander-bound floodplain in the East River, Colorado, USA - East River MetaG ERMLT760_2 | ecosystem: Environmental > Terrestrial > Soil > Floodplain ...
CTCTGGGATCCCGGGTCCGTGATCGGAGACGTCGAAGCGGAGCGACGCGCCTTCGCGCCTCACCGAGAACTCGATCGGCTCCTCCGGGGGCGCGTACTTCAACGCGTTCTCGAGCAGGTTGCCCAGGACGCGCAGCGCGTGGGAGAAGTCGAATCGCCCCAGCAGGACGGGGTCCGCGGGGTCGAGCGAGGCGCGCAGTTCGCGGCCGCGTGCGAGACCGGAGACGCGCTGCAGCGCCGCCCCCATCAGGTCCTCGGCAGCGTTGATCGAGATGGCGATCGGCAGGGCGCCCGCCTTCAGTTGCGAGAGGTCCAGCAGGTCCGCGACGAACCGGTTAAGGCGATCGACCTCCTCGGCGATCACCAGCGCACGCTCATCTCCGTCCGCGCTGATGTCCTGCGCGAGCGCGCGGATGGTGGTGAGCGGCGTCCGGATGTCGTGCGAGACGGTCGCGAGCAGCGCGTCCTTGAGGCGGTCGGCCTCCTTGAGTGCCTCGGCCCGCTCCGCTGCCGCGCTGAGCCGTACGATCTCGGCCGCGTTCGATCGGGCGGCCTCGGCCTCCGTCTGCGCGCGGAAGAGCAGCTGCGCCGCGACGATCCCGGTGAGCAAGAACGCCACCAGCACGAACCAGTCGAGCGGGTCCGCGATGACGAGTGTGTTGTACGGCGGGAGGAAGTAGTAATTGAAGATGAGGAAACCGGCCGCCGCGGTGAGCAGCCCCAGCGCACGCCCACCGGCCGCGCTCGCCCCGAGGACCACGAGCAGCAGCGCGAGCGCGATGTGCGCCTTGTCGAGCTGATCGCGCCCGAGCACGAGGAGCGCGGTCGTCGCGACGAGCGCCAGCGCCGTCGCCAGCCAGATCCGCCGGCGCGACGCGTTCACGGCCCGTCGCCCGGCGTCGCGTCCATCTCGAATCGGTAGCCGACACCCGGTTCGGTCATGATCATCGTCGGCCGCAGCGGATCGCGCTCGAGCTTGCGTCGCAGATGTGCGACGTAGACGCGCAGGTACTGCTGCGCGTCCCCGTGGCTGCGGCCCCAGACCGCGTCGAAGAGCTGCCGGTGCGTCAGCGTGCGCCCGCCGCGGCTCACGAGCGCATGCAGGAGCCCCCACTCGGTGGGCGTGAGCCGCACCGGCGCGCCATCGCGCGTCACTCGCCGTTCCGCGAGGTCGATCCGCAGCCCGTCGCGCTCGATCGGACGGTCGCCGCCGGGCACCGGCCGCATCTCGGCGCGACGCAGCTGCGCCCGGATCCGCGCCGAGAGCTCGACGGTGGAGAACGGCTTGGTGAGATAATCGTCCGCCCCCGCGTCGAGCAGCGCGACCTTCTCTGCGTCCGAATGCCGCGCCGAGAGGACGAGGATCGGCACGGCGGACCATCGCCGAAGTTCCTGACAGACGGCGAGCCCGTCGAGGTCGGGGAGTCCGAGGTCGAGCACGACGAGGGCGGGTCGCTCGGAGCGCGCGAGGTCCAGTCCGTGCGCCGCCGTCGCCGCCTCGAGCGCGACGCCGCCGAGCGATTCGACCGCCGCCCGCACGATCGAGCGGATGGGGGTCTCATCGTCGATGACGAGGACGCGAAGGTGGGCGTGGCTCTGCATGGGAGTGTGCGCCTCGCAACCTATGCGATGCGGCCCGCGCCGCCAGCGTCACGGCAGCGGCGCCTGATCCGGTGCGCGGTCGCGAGCCGGGAGGCCCCTCCGCGGGCGGCCTCGCGCTTACACGCTGCGAGCCCGCGCGCAGAAGCGCGCGCGCCTTACACGCCGTCGTGCCTCCGCCCGCGAGAGCGAGCGACGAGAGGGGTGCCGCGAGAGCCGGGCCCGCCGCGTAGCGAGAGACTCGCGCGCTTCTGCGCGAGGCTCGAAGCGTGTAAGCGGCTGGCCCGGCGAAGCGGCACCCCTCTCGGAGCGGCGTCGACGAGCCGAGCCGTGCAGCGGCGGCGCTGAGTCAGCGCCGCACAGGATCCTCGCGCCACCACCACTGCGGCGGCAACGCCCGAACGCGCGGCCACACCTCGTCGAGCGTGTTGCCGTCGTACAGCCGCCCGTTCTTCATTACATAGCGCACCGAGTTCGTATTGCGAATGTCCGTGAGCGGATTCCTGTCGAGCACCTGCAGGTCGGCGAGCTTGCCGACTTCAAGGGAGCCGAGGTCACGGGCAAGCCCGATCGCATCGGCGCCATGGATCGTCGCCGCGCGCAGCGTCTCGAAGTTCGTCAGGCCGCCCGACTGCATCATCCACAGCTCCCAATGCACGCCGAGCCCCTGCAGCTCACCGTGCGACCCGAGCCCCACGCGCCCGCCGGCCCGCACGAACTTCGCCAGCTGCTCGGCGTGGCCCCGGAAGATGTACTGGTCGTCGCGATTGTACGTGAGCGTCCGCCACGAATCGAGTTCGTCGTGCGGCGTGAAGTAGTGGAGCTTGCGATCGTCGTCGATGTTGTAGTGCGTCAGGTAGTAGTCCCGCCCGATGGGACCGCCGTATCCGACGATGAGCGTCGGCGTGTACGTGATGCCGCTCGTCGCCTGCAGCTGTACCACATCCTTGAACAGCGGGAAGATCGGCATCGCGTGCTCGAGGCCGGGATACCCGTCCTGCATGAGCGTGAGGTTCATCGAGAGGTTCGAGCCGCCCTCGGTGGTGGTCGTGAGCCCCAGTTCCTGCGCGGCCATGATCACCCACTGCCGCACCTTCCGGTCGCCGGCCATGTACTGCTTGATCGTCTTGGTGTTGTAGTGATCCGAGTAGCGTCGCAACACATCACGCGCCTCCTCGAGACTCTTGATGTTGTCGGTCGCGAACACGCCCGGGCCCGTCGAGAACAGGCGCGGACTGATCAGCGCACCGGTCTCGGCGAGATCGGTGTAGGTCAGGATGTCCGTCGCCGACGTCTGCGGATCGTGCTGCGTGGTCACACCGTACGCGAGGTTCGCGAGCAGCTGCGAGACCTGGTCGCGATGCACGCCCCATCCGAACCAGTTGTGCGCGTGGATGTCGACGTACCCCGGGATGATCGTCTTTCCGCTCACGTCGATCACCCGCGCGCCGGCCGGCACGCGCACCGAGCCGCGCGCACCGACGCCGGCGATCCGGTTGTCGGTGACGACGATGTCGCCGTTCTCGATCACCTGTTGGCCACGCATCGTCACGATGCGCGCGCCGCGCAGGACGACGGTGCCCTTCGGACGGTCCTTCATGGCGGTGATCGTCACGTCGAAGCGCGTCGCTTCGTACGCGGGTCGCGCGCGTCGTGTCGTATCACGCGCAGCGGCGCCAGCGACAGGCGCTGCACCAGCCGGCGCACCAGCCGCACCAGGCGCCGCACCCGCCGCTCCACCAGCCGCTGCAGCAGGCGCTGCACCGCCCGCGAGCGCGATCGAGTCCGCACGCGCAGTCGAGTCGCGGATCGCCAGCTCGGCGGCGCGCACGTCGTACTCGAAGTAACTGCGGCCGATCGAATAGAACGCCGTGTTGCCGTCCGCGGACCACCCGATGAAGTCACCGCCTATCCTCGTGATCCGCGCCGTCGGCACACCGGCGCCCGACACGGCGACCGCGGGCGCCTGCCCCACCACCGGCGGCACGGTGATCACGTAGACGTTCTCGTTCGCGAGCACGAGCGCGTGCTTCCCGTCGGGCGCGAGGATCACCTCGTCCGGAGCGGGCGGCGGCGGTGGCGTCGCTCCGGGAGGCAGTGGGGTCGCCGGCGGCGGCGGACCGGCGACGCGCACGACGATCCTCCGGTCGGTGCCGTCGAAGCGCATCGACACGAGGCCTTCGTTGTCCGCCCATACATATAGACGTGAGCTGTCGGGTCCGATGTGCGGCACGTTGCGGCCTTGCTGCGACTGACCCGTGCCGGCCCACGCGATGCGCGTCGCCTCGCCTCCCTCCGCGGGAAGCCAGACGTACTCCAGCTCACCGTTGGCGATGTTCCCGAAGTCCTCGAACTGCCGCGTGCGGCTGTACCGCGAGCCGCGGACGGCGATGAGCCGCGTGCCGTCCCTCGTGAACGCGATCTTGTCGAAGTACGCGGCTTGTCGCGTGAGTCGTTCGGCCGGAGCGCTCCCATCGGCACGCACGCGATGGATGTTCCCGCCGGCGGTGTCGGTCCACGTGACGTACGCGAGGTACCGACCGTCGGGCGACCACACGGGCGCGTGTTCCACCATGCCGCCCGCGGTGAGCTTGCGCGCGTTTCGCACTTGGCGCGTGACGGTGTCGCCTGGCGCAGGAGCAGGGCCGAGCTCGCCGACGTAGAGTGCATCGAGCGCCGTGAACGCGACGAGCCGACCATCAGGCGACGGCCGCGCGCCGCGGATCTGCGTGACGACGAGCGTGCTGTCGTTGATGGGATACTCGAACTTGGCGAGTGCGCCCATCTGCTGGTCCACCTGCGCAGTGAACGGAATCGGCGTCACCGTGCCCGACGGCACGTCGACGCGCCAGATCTTGCCGCCGAAGCTCGTGATGAGCGCCCTGGAATCCGGCGTGAACGCCGATGCGGGATAGACGTCGCGATCGTTGATGCCCCCGCCCTGCGAGTTGTCGCGCTGCACGTCCATCAGGAGCCAGCGCTCCTCGCCCGTGGCGAGGTCGCGGAGCTTGAGCGCCTCGCGCGCGTCGTAGCGAGTGGCATACACGAGCCACTTGCCATCGGGGCTCGCCACCGGGCGCAGGGCGCCGAAGGTCTCGTGAGAGCGCACGAGAGTGCGCCCCGTCTCGCGGTCGAACTGGCCGACCTGATACTGTCCGATGCGGCGCGGGTTGCTGCGCGCGGCCTGTTCCTCGATCTCTTCGCGCGCCGACGTGGCCTCATGGAGACCGACTCCCGACGCAAGCGTCGTCGGCACGCCGCCACTCACGTTCACCCACAGGTAGCGCGCGTCGCCGCTCGGTGCGGCGCCGTAGTACGCGGGCGCCGCTCCGCCCGGCGCGCCCGCGGGTGCGGCGCCTTCAGCGCGAAGGCCGGTGAGCTGCACCCCCGACCCGCCGTCCGTGTGGTACATCCAGAGTTGCCCGGTGCGCGAGGCGATCACGTACTGACCGTCGGCCGACCAGATGGGCGAACTGAAGTTGATGCGTTCGCTCCTCGAGATGATGCGCGCCTGTGAGCCATCGGCGTTGGCGATCCAGACGTTCTTCGAGCCGTTGCGATCACTCACGAACGCGATCTGTTTGCCGTCGGGCGAGTAGCGGGGCTGCTGGTCCCACCCTGTGCCATTGGTTATCCGCGTCGCCGCGCCGCCCGCGACGGGGATCGTGTAGAGGTCGCCGAGGATGTCGAAGACGATGGTCTTCGCGTCGGGCGAGACGTCGAGGGAGATCCACGACGCTTCGTCGGTGGTGAAGCTCAGAGCGCGCGGGGTGATCAGCGGCAGCGCGCGTGTGCGTGCGGCGACCTTCACGGCGCTGTCGTTCTGCGCGGCTGTTTGGCCGCTGAGCGGGGCGGTGTCCGCGAGCCCGAGCGCGAGGGCGAGCGTAGGGACGAGCAGGCGCAGGTGCTTCATTGATGAACGGGCTCCGAGAGTGCGGATGGCGGACCACGGCATGGAGCCGAAGCTACGGGCGGCGGGTGAGGCGGCGCCAGCGCCGTCCGCGAGCGGATTCCGGACAGAGTCGCCTCCCTCCCGCGAAACCGAGCGACGAGAGGTGTGCCGCGAGAGCCGGGCCCGCCGCGTAGCGAGAGACGGCCGCGCGGTTGCGGCCGGCTCGAAGCGTGTAAGCGGCTGGCCCGGCGAAGCGGCACGCCTCTCGTCGCGACTCGGGGCCGAGCAGTGCTTGGGGCCGAGCAGTTCCGTGGGCTATCTTGGCGTCGTGCACGGAACGACCCCTCAACTCCTGCTGGCCCTCACGCTCGCCGCCCTCGTCGTCGCGCTGACGGCACTCGCGCGACGCCTCCCGATCCCGTCGCCGATCCTCCAGGTCGCCGCCGGCGCCGCACTCGCGCTCCTGCCCGGCGTCACGGTGCCGACGCTCGACCCCGACCTGGTCTTCTTCGTCTTCCTGCCCCCGATCCTCTGGGCCGCAGCGTACTTCACGAACTTCCGCGAGTTCCGCGCGAACATCCGTCCGATCGGTCTCCTCTCCGTCGGACTCGTCATCGCCACCACCGCGGCCATCGCCGCCACCGCGCACGCGCTGATCCCCGGCATGCCCTGGGCAGTCGCGGTCGCACTCGGCGCGATCATCTCCCCACCTGACGCAGTGGCCGCGACCGCGATCGTGAGCCGCCTCCCCGTCCCGCGGAAGGTCATCGTCATCCTCGAAGGCGAGTCCCTCGTCAACGACGCCTCGGCGCTCGTGCTCTACCGCACCGCAGTCGTCGCAGCGGTCACGGGCGCATTCAGTTGGGGCGAGAGCACCGTGCGCTTCTTCATCGACGCGGGTGTCGGCGCCGCGCTCGGCCTCGCCGTCGGCTGGCTCGTCATCGAGGCAGCGCGCCGCACGAAGGATTCGCTCGCCGAGGTGATGCTCACGCTCTCCGGTCCATACGTCGCCTGGGTCGCGGCAGAGACCATCCACGTCTCGGCCGTCCTCGCCTGCGTCGCAGGCGGCCTCTACGTGCGCCAACACCTGTCGACGGCCGTCGCACCGCTCTCGCGCATTCAAGCGCGCGCAGTATGGGATCTCTTCGTCTTCTCGCTCAACGCGGTGATCTTCCTCCTGCTCGGCGCGCAAGGCAGCGCGCTCATCGACGCCATCCCGGCGGAGACCCTCATATCGACGCTGCGCGTGGGCCTCATCCTCGGCACCGTCGCGATCGTCGTGCGCATCCTCTGGGTACCGCTTGGCACGTGGCTCCCGCGCGCACTCGACGCCGAGATCCGCCGCCGCGAGCCCATGCCCGCCGCGAAGAACGTCGCGTTGGTCGCGTGGACCTCCATGCGCGGGATCGTCTCCTTGGCTGCAGCGCTTGCTTTGCCGCTCACACTCGGCGACGGCACGTCATTCCCGTTCCGCTCGGAGATCCTCGTCATCACGATGGTCGTCATCGTCATGACCCTCATCGTACAGGGCCTGACGCTCGCGCCGATCATCCGTGCGATGAACTTCACGCCCGAGACGTCGCACCACGCCGAGATGCGCCTCGCCCGCAAGGAGACCACGCGCCGCGCCCTCGAGGCCCTCGAGGACCTCTCGCGCGAGTCAGGCGTCGACCGCCGCGACATCGACTGGCTCACCCGCGAGATGAAGGAACGCCTCGCCGAGTCGGACCATCAGGGCGGCAGCGCCGCCGGACGCGGAAGGCTGAGACTGGAGACCATCACCGTGCAGCGCCGCATGCTCGTCCGCCTGAGAAATGAGGACGCGATCAGCGACGAGGTGCTGCGCGAGCTGGAACAGGAACTCGACCTCGAAGCCATCCGCGCGGGCCACGGCGAGACGCGCTGAGGAGCGCTGAGTCGCACCAGGGAGCGCCGAGACGCGCCGCCTGAGCCGACACGCGGCTCGCGAAGGCACCAGTGCACGGGAGGGAGGGACGAGGGCGCCGACTCGGACGACCCGGCCGCAGGACGAGCGAAGCGAAGTCCGAGAGGGTCGGCCGATCGGCGTCCTCGGCCCGACCGACAGGCGCCGGGTTCCGCCCGCGAAGCGAAGTCCGAGAGGGTCGGTCGATCGGCGTCCTCGGCCCGACCGACAGGCACGATCCCCAGATTACGTGAGCCGAATCGCCGGCCCGTCCTCATGCGCTGCCGGCACGCGCGTGGCGCCCTCGGGCAGTGGTTCGGTGCGGCTCAGCCGCTCGACGTCGATCGCGATCAAGTCGTCGCCCGCATTCGTGAAGATGCTCGCGAACTTAACGTCCCATCGCACCTCGTCCCACGTGTAGCTGGTCCGCTGCCGCACCCGCGTCGAGAAGCTCTCCTCGTGCGCCGAGACCGAGATGACGAACTCGGCTTGCGCCGTGCGCAGGTCGTCCGGCGTGAGCCCCCGCATGGGACTCTTCGCGTTGATCGGATGCACGACCGTCCAATGGAGATTCATCATCTCCACCTGGTCCCGCTCGAGTTCCAGCAGGTGGAAGTTCCGCTCGCGCACGCCATCGAACATCTCGAACCAGCTCAGCATCACGCGCACGCGCACGTCGCTGAGTTCGCTCGACCGCTCGTTCACCATGCGGAACATCACGCCGCGTCCGCCTTCGTACGGCGCCACGATCATGGATTCGGAGAAGCGGATCTGCATCCGCGGGCGCAGCAGCCGCGCGATGGAGAGGCCGGCGGCGAGCACGATGAACAGCAATCCGACGATGGACTCGATGATGACGAGCCACGTCGCGGTGTTCCCCACCGCGTGCACGCCGTCGGTGCCCGTCGTGGTGAACGTGCCGACGCTGAAGCTCAGCGCCCGCATGAACGGATCGTCGAGCCCGAGCGAGTCGGCGCCGGCGAGCGCGCTCGGCCCGAGCGAGTTGAACGCGAGCGCGAAGATGCCGTTGGTGAGGAGCAGGATCGCGGCCAGCCACCAGATGAACCGCGGCCACGACGCTGTCAGTGCGTGGAGGTAGAACCGCTCGGCGCGCTGCGACCCGAGCCCGAACTTGCGGCTCGACGGCGTGCCGTCGCGGTTGATGAACCGCCCACGCACGGCGTTCGCGACCACGCGGCCGAGGCCGAGGTCCTGCGGCTCGGGATCCGCTTCCGCGGGATCGAGGTCGGGGATGGGTTCGGGGACGGTGGCCATGGTTGAACGATAGCTACGCGACGCGAATCGGACGAATGTGATCGATCTCGCGCTTCAGGCCGCGCGCAGCATCCCACAGATCCACCCGCCGCTGCAGGTTCAACCAGAACTCCGGCGAGTTCCCGAACAGCTTGCCCAGGCGCAGCGCCATCTCCGGGCTGACCGCGCGCCGCTCACGCAGCAATTCGTGCATCGACTGCCGCGACACGCCAGCGGCCTCCGCGAACGCCGTGACCGTGAGGCCGTACTCCGGGAGGAACTCCTCGCGGAGCATCTCTCCCGGATGGATCGGTCGCCGCTCGAGCGGTCGGTTGTTCGCAATGCTCATCGCTGGCCCCCATCATCAGTGATAGTCACAGAACTCCACCTCGTACGCGTCGTGATCCGCAAAGCGGAAACAGATCCGCCATTGATCGTTCACGGCGACCGCGTGCTGCCCCACGCGGTCTCCGGCGAGCGCGTGCAGGCGGTTCCCCGGGGGAACCCGCAGGTCGGCCAGCTGCGTGGCGCTGTCCACGGCTTCCAGCTTGCGGAGCGCACGACGCGCGACGTCGGGCGGCACTCGTTTCGCCTTCCCCGTCCGAAACAACTGTTCGGTCTGCCGGTCGGCGAAGGATTTGATCACGTCGTAGTGTAATGTGTAACGTTACACATGTCAAGGGACACGGTCCCGCGCGCGAGACGCGGCCAGACCCCTGTCGGCGCTGACAGCTACGCCGCGGCCCCGCCATGCTTAACGTCGACTCACAGAGTGTCCCCTCCGGTTGGTGAACTCCGGCATTTGGAGCAGAGATGGCACGCACGATCCTCTTCGTGATCCACGGCGTCGGCCAACGCGCGCCGGCGGGCTCCACGAACCCGGCGAGCGACGCCGCAAAGACCTGGTGGAAGGAGCCCGTCGACACGATTGTCTCGCTCGCCAGGAAGCACGCCCCCAGGGCGGACATCGGCCTCAAGCCGAAGGACGAAGGCGTGCAGATCGTGCCGCTCTCCTACTGCGACGTGCTGGTCGACCATCTCGTGGGCTGGAAGGACGCGGCCGACGGCACGAAGGACGTGAGCGCGGCGCTGCGCGCCCGATATCCGGCTCTGGGCGAGGAGTACCTCGCCGAGCTCTCAGACATCACGACTGACGACTCGGACTTCTTCTGGAGCAAGGCGGTCGACGTGCTCCTCTACCGCGTGTTCCTCGACGTGCGGATCCGCCAGCACGTGCGGACGCAGATCGTGCGTGCACTCAAGGAGCACGCGAGCCGCGGGCGCGTCCCGGCCGCCGCGTTCGTCTCGCACAGCCTCGGCACCGCCGTGCTGCACGACACGCTCGCCGAGCTGCTGCGCGATCCGGTGGAGTTCGGGGGGATCGCGAACATCGACGTGCTCGCGTACGTGTCGCTGGCCAACGTGAGCAAGGTCCTCACCAACCTCGAGAATCCGTACGAGTCGCCCGTGCGTCCCTTCGGTGCCGGGCACACCGCCGGTGCCCGCATGAGGCGGTTCATCAATGCACGGCACGAGCTCGATCCCATCCCCTACATTGGTGGCTTCAATCCGGACTGGGATCCGCAGACGTCGAACTACTCGCTCGTGACGATGAACCGCATCACCGATCCCAACACGCACTCGTTCGTGGAATACCTGAAGCATCCTGGTGTTTGGGCACCCCTGTTCGAGGCGATCCTCGACAAGCCGGTCACGCCCGAGCAGCTCGAGCAACTCACCGAGCAGCACGACAAGGCGCCGCTGCCGCCGTGCGCGGCCGCGCTCGAGACGCTGCGCGACGAGGTGGAGTCACTCAAGGACGCCGTCGCGGCACTCAAGCCGACAACGGCCTGGCAGTCGATCTCGGCATTCACGAGGGCCGCGCGAGTGATCGAAGAGGCACGCACCGCCTGCGTGAAGGCGGGCGCGAACGCAGGAGGGGGCCGATGAACACGCGCGTGGTACGCTCGATCGACGCACTGCGATGCGCGTTGCTCATCACGGCATGCGGCGCGTTCGCGACGGTGGCGCGCGCGCAGGACGGACTCGGACGCTGCGCGGAACCGGCGTTGGGTTCCATCGGCAAGGGAGACGCGGGGCTCGTGCATCCCGAGGCACTGCGGGCGAAGTTCGCCGAGCGGATTGTCGCGAAGGACTGGCTAGCGGTGATCGACGGCTACGGCGAGGCCATCGACGTCGGCCTGCGAGGCCGGGCTCGTGGATCTGCCGAGGCGAACGCACTGCGTGACTCACTCACGCTCGCAGTGGATCGGCTGCTGCTCGAGGCGCGCAATGCCGTGCAGCGACCGAAGCGCACGTGGGCCGCGGCGTTGAACCCGCTCGACATCAACCAGACGAGGCCCACGTTCAGCGGAGGACGCCTCGTGATGCTCGAGACGGCGTCGCGGCCGCGCGGCGTCGCGGTGCCCACAGCGGCGGAGGACTCCACCGAGGTCGATGCGCTCTGCTGGACGGCGTGGAGCGTCTATCAGCTCCTGCACGCGATCAACTTCGAGACCGTGCCGGACGCGGTGCTGCGTGTGGAGGCCACGGCCGCTCGGTGGGATCGCTACGAGGCGCGCGGTCCGCTGCAGCTGCCGCACGAACTCGCGCTGAATCGCGTGGTCCGCGCCCTCAACCTCACGGGCGGCGGGCGATACGACCCGCCGACATTCGAGTTGATCTTCGGCCACCCCTTCGCCGGCTTCGAACTGCGCCGCGCCGACGGCGCGGTGTTGCAGCAGGCGACTGCCGCGGCGCACGTGGGTGGATTCACGCTCTGGCTTGCGGATCGCAAGTTCCCCCTCAGCGTCACGTGGGTCGCGTCCGCCGCGCAGGACGTCGTGGGACAAGGTCCGGTCGTGCGGCTCGGCGAGCTGGGCAGCGTGGGCTACATCGATCGCAAGCCGCCGGGCGCGCCATCGTTCCGCTCGTTCGCGCTGCAGCTCGACGCGCTCGCGTTCCTGCTCGATGACGAGCGGGCGAAGAAAGTGCTCTCGTTGGTGGGGCTGTCGGCTGCGACGTTGGAGGGGGCGGCAAGGAAGTGACGCCGGCGTGGCTCGCGGTCGCGTTCCGCGAGTGCGAAGCGTCCGGGTTTCGACTCTTGCCGTTCAGGGTCGAGCCCCCGAACGTTCGAGCGTGCCCTCCTCACGGTTCGTTCTTCTCGCCTGCGCGGCGTCGCTCGGCGTTGTCTCGCCGACGGCCGTCGCCGCGCAAGGATGCGCCACCGGAGGCTTCCTGCTCGCGGTCGAAGCACCGGAGCTGACCGACGCCGACACCGCGTACCTGCGTCAGGTGGCCGAGGCGCTCGCCTACCGCTGGCCCGTGCCGAGTCGCCGCCGCGACAGCTACGTGGGTTGGCATCGCGTGCGCAAGCGCACGCTGCCGCCGGAACCGCGCTGGGCCGACGACTATGCACCCGCCTCCACGGTGCATGCGGCGTTTCGCATGGTGGTGCCGCGCCGTGGCAAGCCGCGCGCGTTCGACCCGCATCAGGTCTCGGGCGATGATCTCTTCGACCGCAGCCTGAAGCAGATGGTGACCGACCCGCTGCCGGCATCACCGGCGATCCCCGCGCTGCCATCGGCGTTCACCGGCGACTCGCTCGTCTTCATCGTGCACCTCGGCGAGATCCCCGACACGGTGCGCGCCGGCGGCGTCCGCTTCGCGGCGATCCAGCGTCCCGTCGAGTTGCAGGGTTCGCTCGAGATCACGGCGCCGCGCGCCGCGGGCACGCCGCCCTCGTCGCAGCGCTTCGCGACGATGAAGTACGACGTCGACGAGCACGGCAGCGTGGTGCCCTCGACGATCGAGGTCCTCGACTCCTCCGATCGTGAACTGGTGCAGGCGATTCGCACGGCGCTCGTCACCGCACGCTATCGGCCCGCGGAGCAAAGCTGCCGGCCGGTGCGCATCACGGTGGTGCAGACGTTTCGGAGTTGAGCCCCGAAGACTGGCAACTGAAGACTGAAGACTGACCCCTGTAATCACCTACAGGGGCCTTCATTCCGCTCTTGCGGCCTGTCGCTCGCGTGTCCATGGTGTCGCGCGACAGGTCATGACCGATCGCGACGCATCGAGCGAGGGGCATCATGCACAGCAGCCGTCCCGGGACGATCGCCGGTCGGGCACGAAGGCTCGGCCGAGGGGTTCTCCTGTCTGCAATGATCGTGGCGTTGATGGCGCGCGGCGCGCCTGCACAGGCCGCTGGCCGACCAGGCGGCGCGACGGGTGCGGGCGCGTTGGCCGGTGCCCAGCTCGCCCTCGTCAGCGTCCCGCACGTGGTGGATCTCACGAGCGACTCGGCGTCGAAGGTGCTCGCCGCGCGCGGGCTGACGCCGCGCATCGTGACGGAGCGCGGCGAGCCGGAGAAGGTGGGCCTCGTCATTCGACAAGAGCCCGCGACGGATGCGCGCGTGCGGCGCGGTGCGCAGGTCGCGATCTACGTCGGGTCAGCCTCGCCGCCGCCGACCGCGGTCAACGTGATGACCCTCGTCGACCCGGCCATCCTCGTTCCGACGAGGCTGATCAAGGTCCCGGATGTCGTGGGGCTCGAATCGAAGAGTGCCGTCCTCGCACTCCGCGACACCGGACTCACGCCGGTCAACGGCACGAATCGTTACAGCGACGTCCAGCCGCGGGGACAGGTGGTGCACGTCGATCCGGAACCGGGAACGCTCGTGGCACGAGGATCGCGCGTGTCGATCGACATCTCGCTCGGACCGAACCCTCGCGAAACCAGCTTCCGGATGCCTCGGCTCGTCGACCGGCCGCTCGTCGACGCGCTCGCGGTGATCGCGAAGCTCTCGATGTCGGTCGGCCACGTCGACTCCGTGCCGGCGCCCGGAGCTGCCGGGATCGTGGTGTGGCAGTCTCCGGCGAGCGACACGCCTGCGCGACGCGACGGCGCGGTGGACCTCCGTGTCGCCGTCGCACCGACGCCGGTGGAGATCCCGCAGGTGGTCGGACTGCAGCTCAATGAAGCGGACTCTGCCATTCGCGCAGCGGGGCTGACGACCGCCGACCGTGTAGAGACCACCTCGGACCCGGATGTCGCGCACGGCGTCGTTCGACAGCGACCCGCGCCTCCCGGCACCGCACCACGAGGCACGTCCGTCCACCTGACCGTGAACACCCCACCGCAAGTCGACAGCGCCGTGGTGCCGCAGCTCGTCGGGCTCTCGAGCGCTGACGCGTCAGCAGCGCTTAAGGCCGCGGTCCTGCGTATTGGCAACGTGCTCGGAGGGACCCTGAGCGAGCGCGACACGGTCGCGAGCCAATCGCCGGCGTCTGGAACCCGCGTGCCGATGGGTTCGCGAGTCGATTTCACGATCTCGATCCCAGCGACCGACACGGATGATCCCGAGATCCTCGTCGAGGTGCCATCCGTCCTCGGTGCATCTCTCGATGTGGCACGCCACATACTTTCCGCTGCCGGCCTCAATACCGTCGTACAAACAGGCTCGACATCCGCGGGTGCGAAGGTGAACGGTCAATCGCCCGCCGCCGGCGCGTTCATCCACGCCGATTCGGCGATCACGCTCGCGATGCTCGACAACGCGATCCGCTTCGTGCCGGACCTCCGGCAGCTGAGCGTCACCGACGCGCGCGCCCTCGCGCGCGCCGCGGGCTTCGAGATGCGTGAACGTCCGCATACCAGCGGGCTGCATCTGTTCGCGACCGTCGTCGCACAGACACCGGACTCGGGAACGGTCGAGTTCGACGCCGCCACGCCGATCGACGTGATCACGGTCGAGGTCGAGGATCCTTCGCTTCCACCGTTACTGCTCGGCGGGTTCGCGCTCGGTGCGCTCGTGACGGGCGGCGGACGCCTGCGCCGGTGGTGGGGAGAACGCGGCACGAAGTCAGGGCCCCGAGACCCGAGTCCGCCCATCCCCACGCTGAAGGTCCGCACCACGAGCGGTGGCGCCCCCGAGATCACGATCGACCACGACACGCCCACCCTCCTCGAAGCGCGCCTCGAGATCCGCATGAGCACCAGCCTCTCCGCACCCGGCATCGAAGTGGCCGGCACCACCGTCTTCGACACCGCGAGGTGGTCCAATGACCGCTGAACCCATCACGCTCGCACTCGTCGCCGGCCTCGACGCCGACGCGAAGGGTGCGCTGCTCACGAAGGATGAGATCGCCAAGGCAGGCCAACTCGCCACCGACGCGCTCGGCAAGCTCGGCGCGCTCGCGGCCGGGCTCAAGGACTTCGATGTGCTCGACTCCATCATGCGCGCGCTCGCGCGCGAGATGCGCATGCCCATCGCCGACCTGCTGCGCGAAGGATGGAAGCAGGACCAGCAACTGCGCGACGCGCTCAAGAGCGGCAAGCAGGCCGGCACCACACGCGGCGAGGTCAAGCTGCACAGTCACACCGTCGCGGTGACACTCAAGCCGAGCGCGACGCTGTTCGTGAACGGCGCGAAGGGTCCGTCACTCGACTTCGAGGTCAAGCTCTCCGTCCTCATCGAGAGCCTGAAGGCCTTGGTGGAGAACGCCACCATCACCGCCTTGAAGGCCGGCAAGCTCACCGCGACGCTCGAGCTCTCGTACCTCGGCGCTCCCGAGAACGCGCCGACCCGCTATCCGCTGATGGCCCCGAAGAAGAAGGAGTTCGATGCCGTGTTGCAGTTCCCGCTGCCCGCCGGCGGCCTGCGCATCGTCTGATCCAGTCCTGACGTTTCGAGGAACGCATGCCCAAGACTGATCCATTGCGATACCAGGTCCTCGCCACCGGACTCAACCTCCGCGATCGCGGCGACCTCACTGCGAAGGTGCTCCGCACGCTCCCCAAGGGCGCGCGCGTGACGCGCCTCGACATCTCACCGGACAAGAAGTGGCTCAAGATCCGCCACGAGCGCCGCACCGGCTGGGCCGCGGCGAAGTACCTGCAGCCCGTCCCCGCCTCGCCGAAGAAGTCGAAGTACCCGTGGTTCGACATCGCCCGCGGCGAGCTCGGCGTGCAGGAGCTGGCAGGGCAGGGCTCGAACCCGCGCGTCGTCGAGTACCTGCGCTCCACCACGCTCGAGGACGGCGCGGCATCCACCGACGAGACTCCATGGTGTTCCGCCTTCGCCAATTGGTGCGTCGAGCGCGCGGGACACGCGGGCTCCGACTCGGCGTGGGCACGTTCGTGGCTCACCTGGGGTAAGTCAACGCGGACGCCCAGCGCGGGATGCATCGTGGTGTTGAAGCGCCTCGTCGACAGCGGGCACGTAGGCTTCTTCGTGAGCCGCAACGACACACACGTCCGGCTTATCGGCGGCAACCAGAGCAATCGCGTCTGCGAACAGGACTTCCCCCTCGCGAACCTTCTTGATTACCGCGTGCCCGGCTGACCTCGCGCACCACCTACGCAAGGAACACGATGACGAACCCGAGCACCGTTGATCCCACGCCGCCCAACCGCGCGCTCGAGGCGGTGCCTGAACTGCATCCGTACCCGCCCGCGCTGCGCGACGACGAGCGCGAGAAGCTCGGCCACGAGCCACGCGTCGGACTCGGCGTCTCGGGCGGCGGCATCCGCAGCGCGACGTTCGCGCTCGGGCTCGCGCAGGGACTCGCGCGTGAGAAGTTGGTGAGCAAGGTCGACGTGATGTCCACCGTCTCCGGCGGTGGCTACTTCGGCGCCTTCCTCGGACACCTGCTGCATCGGAAGCAACCGGAGGACGCGCCTCCTCGCCGCGAGCTCGCCGACGAGGTGCTCGCTGACCCTGACGCGGCGGCGATCTGGTTCCTGCGCAGCAACGGGCGCTATCTCGCACCGAACGGCAGCGGTGACCTGTTCACCGCCGCCGCGACGGTGCTGCGCAACTGGGTCTCCGTGCTCGTCGTGATCGGCAGCGTGGTGCTGCTAGGCTTCACGGCGCTCGCACTGCTGCGCTACGGCGTGCTCGAGCAGGTGCCGTGGCTCGCGCCGATGGTCCACGATCTACCCGAGTGGCTGAGTCCGTGGACGCTCGCGATGGGGGGCGTCCTGCTCGCCGGCACCGTCCCGCTCGCATGGGCGTACTGGCTCATCCGCGATGGCGGCGCGGACGAACCCGCGTCGCACGGAGTCGCGCGGTGGGCAGGACTGGTGGCCGCCGCGCTCGTCGCGGCCGGTGTCGCGTGGTGGCCCGTGATGGAGCCTGACAGTTGGTCGCCCTTCTCGAGCGCCACGCGGATGACCGCGCAGGCCGTGGTCATCATCGCCGTCGCGACGATGTTCTGGAATCTCTGGATCACGCGAGGCGCCACGCCGCACACCGCGCGTCGGCATCGCTCGGAGGCGCTCGCGCGATCGCTCGTCCTCCTCATGCTCATCGCGCTCGTCGTCGTCCTCGACTCGGTGGGCCTCGCGATCACCACGCAGATCGACGCCGAGGAGACCGTCGGCGCGGGGATCGCGGCGATCATCGCGTGGCTCGTGCGGTCACCACTCATCACGCTCGCCGGCAAGCTCAAGGACAAGAAGCTCCGGCCGGTGCCGGCGGGACTCGCGGTCGTGGTCGCGCTGGCCATCGTGGTCGGCTACTTCGGCGGGATCGCGGCGCTGCCGCACATCGTCTTCCGCGCCTGGGACGACGACTTCGCGTGGCGCGGGCTCGCCGCGGTCGCAGCGCTGGGCGTGGTGCTCACGATCATCGTCCTCGCCACGAGCGAGCTCTGGTACTTCCTGAACCGCTCGTCGATGCACGCGCTCTACGAGGCGCGTCTCCGGCGTGCCTACCTCGGCGCGTCGAACCCGGCGCGCGCCAGCGAAGGCAGCACGCGCCTGCCGATCACCGAGCCGCACCCGCAGGACGGGCTCAAGCGCTGGGAGTACGATCCTTCGCAGTGCGGCGGGCCCATCCACCTCATCAACGTCTGCGTGAACGAGACGGTCGATGGCCGGTCGCAGCTGCAGCAGCGCGATCGCAAGGGCATGGGGATGGCGGTCGGGCCGGCGGGGATCTCCGTCGGCGTGCGTCATCACGCGCGCTGGACCGAGGAGAACGCCAGCCTCCTCGACGAGGACACGATCACGCACGAGATCCGCCGCGACCTGTGGCAAGGCGCGCGACGCAAGTCAGGCGCGATCGCTGCGACTGCTGCGACTGCTGCGACTGCTGCGACTGCCGCAAACGTATCGAGCGCGGCGCCCGTGGCGCAGCAGGTCGAGACCTTCCGCGTATTCCCCGAGGGCCGGTTCCTCCCCGAGGACCTCGAAGTCGGCGCGTGGGTCGCCATCTCCGGTGGCGCGGTGAGCACGGGCCTCGGCTCGCGCACCAGCCTCGCCTTCTCGCTGTTGCTCGGCCTGTTCAACGTGCGACTCGGCTACTGGTGGAACAGCGGCGTGAATGTCGCGACCCGAGTGGGCGCCACCACGAGGAGCCGGATGGTCGAACTCCTCGGGGTGCTGCGCACGTTCCTGCCCATGCAGTTCGCGTTGCTCGACGAGTGGTTCGCGCGTTTCCCCGGCACCTCGCGCAAGGACTGGTACCTCACCGACGGCGGCCACTTCGAGAACCTCGGCGGCTACGAACTCATCCGCCGTTCGCTGCCGCTCATCGTGCTCTGCGATGCCGAAGCAGACGAGTCATATACCTTCGCCGGCCTCGCCAACCTCGTGCGCAAGGCGCGCACGGACTTCGGCGCCGAGGTGCGATTCCTCGGCGACGAGCAGATCCTCGCGATGCGCGCCGCACTCCCTTCCCTGCCCGCCTGCGTCGGATCACTCGATGCGCTGCGCCGTGGACGCCGCGAGACCGACGGCGCGAAGGAACCGGGCACGCAGCGCGAACGCGTCGTCGTCGCACCCGAGTCCGCGTCCCTGTCGCTCGCGCATGCGGCGTTGGCCGAGGTCAAGTACCGCTCGGGCGCGCGCGGCTGGCTCATCTATATGAAACCGACACTCATCGGCGACGAACCCACCGACGTGCTCGAGTATCACGAGGCGCATCCCGCCTTCCCGCACGAGTCCACCGGCGACCAGTTCTTCGACGAGGCGCAGTGGGAGAGTTACCGGCGGCTCGGCGAACACATCGCGCAGGACGTCTTCGGCGGCACGTCACCGCTCGCCGAGCAGTTGCGCGGCAAGGCCGCGCTCCCCGCCCTCCCTACGGCCTGAGGAGGCACCTCGCCGGTAGTGACGCTCAGCGCGCGATCGCGTCCCACGCCGCTCGAATCGCACGCGCCCCGCCCTCTGGACCGTCGGCGTGCGCGAAGATGCCGCGGCCGCAGATGAAGCCGAAATCCACCGTGCCGAGTCGGCGATGCACCGCGGCGAGTGTCGCGGCGGAATCGCTCCCGCCGGGCACCGGAAGGCTCGGCTTCAGTGCACCCATCGGTTCGAGGCACGCGCGCACGTTCTCGAGCACTTCCGACTCCGGCGTCATCATGCGCTCGCCGAACCCGGGCATGACGATCGCGTCGCTGCCGGCAAGCCGTTGGAGCCGCGTGAATACGCGCGAGTGCACGCCGTGGCCCGGGATGCGGCTCATCGCGGCGATCATCGGGAAATGGGTGAAGACGGGGACGGTCGCGTGGCGGCGTAGCATGCGCACGGCGCTGAGGCCGACCGGCAGCGCGTTGAGCATCACCGCGCTCGCGCCGCGCATGCTCGCGTTCGCGCCACGCTCGCCCGCGTTCGCGCCACCAATCACGGCGCGATCGTACGCGTCGAGGATGCGGTCCACCTCGTCGGTGATGTTCGCGAGGTAGAGTTTGGGCGTGCCGGTCTCGCGTTCGGCGCGCTCGCGCGCCGCGCCCAGCGCCCTCACGCGCTCGTCCAGCGGTGACCACGGCGCGTCGGCAACGAGTTCGTCGTCCTTCGCGATGTCCAGACCACCGAGCCATGCGCGATACGCGAGGTCCGCGAGCGCGTCGGCCGGCAGTCCGACGTTGGGCTTCACCACGCCTATGAACATTGGCCGTCCGTGGACGTTCAGCCGTTCACGGAGGCCAGCGACGCCGAACTGCGGGCCTTCGAACGAAGCGAGGAACGACGCGGGGAACCGGATGTCTTGCAGGCGCACGATCGGAACGCCGGGGGCGAAGAACACACCCTCACCGAGAACGGCGCTCAGGAGGTTCGGGATGCGCGCGCTGAAGTTCGCATGCGGATGCGCGATCACGGCGCGACAGGCGTGCACCGCGCCCGCAGGTGCCGAGACGCGTGCCAGACCCGCATCCACCGACGCGCGCGGCAGACCCGAGGGCGGCGAGGCGAGCGGGAGCGAGAATCCATCCGGCAGCGGTCGCGATTCCATCTCGAGCACCTTCGCGCCGAACTGCGGGCGCAGGTCCTCGTCCGTCCCCACGCGGCGCCACTGGGCCGTCGACTGCTCGCTCGCCACATGCGCCGCGGCGTCGCGCGGATCGCCCACGCACTCGAAGGTGAGGTCGAGCTCGATGTACGCTTCGGGATCGAGGTCGCCGCGCCGGGCGAAGAAGCCGTCGCGGTCGGCGCGGTCCACCCGTCAGCCCTCTCCCATCAGCTGGAGGTCGACCTTGCGTCCGCGACGCGGCCCGTCGAGTTCGACGAAGAAGATCGACTGCCATGCACCGAGCGCCGGTTCGCCGTTGACCACCGGGATGGACTCGGATGCGCTCAGGAAGAGCGCCAGCAGGTGCGCGTGGGCGTTCTCGCGGTCGTCCACGGTGTCGCGGTCGTGGGCGTAGCCCGCGCCCCGCGGTGCGATCCCCTCGAGGAAGCGCACCATGTCGCCCTGGAGCCCGGGCTCGCGCTCGTTGATGGTGATGCGCGCGGTGGTGTGCGGGGACGAGATGGTGAGCAGCCCATCGCGGATCCCGGAGCCGCGCACCCAGTGCCGGATCAGGTCGGTGAGGTCCGTGAGTCCGATCGGCTTCACGGTGTTCAAGTCGAGCCGCTGGCGGAGGATGGGCATCGCCCCCCAAGCTAGGGGAAGCGGCGGGGCACTGGTAGAATGCTGCCCGAGACCCCTGTTAGTACTAACAGTCTGTCGGCCGGCGACCGGGACGGCGAAGTTGTGCCCTCCACCCCAGCAAGGAACGACACATGGGCAAGCCGCTCGACCCCCAACAATCGCACCGCATCACGCTCCCCGAAGCCGCCGAGAAGGCGCGTGCGCACCGCCAAGGCGGTCCGGCCCGCGCCGGGGATGCCGGCGCGTTCAACGCGCAGGCCATCAAGGACGTCCTCGCACAGCCCGGCTGCGTCGGGCTGCGTTATTACAAGGGCAGCGGAAAGGAGGGCAGCGACACGATGATCCTCGTCGGCGTCAATGAGTCCGGCGACGACATGACGGAAGGTGTGCTGCTACAGGTTCCGTTCCTTTGCCCGCCGTACTGCTCGAACTCGAACTCGCTCAACACCTGATCATGAACGCGCAGTTGCCGCTGATCCTCTACCTCTCGCTGGTCTCCCTCCTGCTCCCGCCCGTGGCGGCGGTGATCAACCGACGGGAGCGCGATGGCGCGCGTGGCGCCATCGCGCTCTGGTACGTCATCATGCTCTTCACGAACGCGGTGGCATACGCGTGGATGAAGCTCATCGACAGGACGAACAACCTCATCGTGACCTACGTCGCCATGCCGTTCGCGACGGGGGCGGTGCTCTGGGCACTGGCCGAACTGCAGACGAGGCCGCTGGCGCGCACCGCCGTGCGCATCTGCATCCCCCTCATCTTCGTCGTTGCGGTCCCTGCAGTTCTCTGCAGGGGCCTCACTTCTCAGGATTTCGGAAGCCTTGCATCTGGCCATTTTTGAGCAGCCTATGAAAATTGAGTTTTTCAGCAAACTGTTA
>Ga0137353_1000066_pt1 | contig 21411 bp, 15 predicted proteins | sample EasRivERMLT760_2_FD_104759 | JGI IMG/M metagenome (GOLD analysis project Ga0137353, IMG submission 104759) | Soil microbial communities from meander-bound floodplain in the East River, Colorado, USA - East River MetaG ERMLT760_2 | ecosystem: Environmental > Terrestrial > Soil > Floodplain ...
AGCGCGCGGGCGAGCGTGAAGGCGCGGCGGCCGGTGCGTTCGCCGATGGTGTGGGAGTCGGCGTGCGGGGTGGGCGTGTGGTGGGTGAGGGTGAAGAAGAGGACGACCGGGCCGAGCATGAGCACGCGCACGAGCTTCACGAGCGTGCCCACTTGGCCGGCGAGCGCGCTCACCGGGAACGCGGCGGCGAGGACCTGCGGCACGGCGTAGACGCTGAGCCCGGCGAGCACGCCGTACTGGTATTCATTGAATCCCAGCGGCTGCATGAGGTGCGGCAGCCCGATGACGACGAGCACGCCGAGTATGGCGGTGAATGCGATCGCGCTCGCGACGTGCTCGCGCTCGGCGCCGATGACAGGGGCGACGGCGGCGATGGCGGAGTTGCCGCAGATCGCGTTGCCGGCGGCGACGAGAACCGCGAGTGGGTGCGGGAGACCGAACGCGCGGCCGATGCCGTAACCGATCGCGAGGCTGAGCGCGACGACGGCGACGATGCCGATGGCGAGCGCGGGACCCGCGCGGAGAAGCAACGGCAGATCGACCGAGGCGCCGAGCAGGACGATCGCGAGCTCGAGGAGTTCCTTGCCGGCGAAGTCGACGCCGTGTTCCGTACTCGCGGGAAGCGTCGCGATGGAGCGCACGAGCATGCCGATGAGGATCGCGACGACCAAACCTTCGACGACGGGCTGGCCGAGCGCGCGCGTCTCGAGCGTGGCGACGCCGAGCGAGAGGGCGCCGACGAGCGCGACGAGGATGAGACCGGGGAGGAGGCGACGCACCAAGACCCTGTTAAGGCGCTCGTGTGCTCGAACGCTCCACGCAGAAGATAGCGCAGTAAGCAGTCGTACACGAATTGGCTACATAATGCGTTGATTTGATTGCATTTATATCATAAGCGAGTTAAGTTACGAGATGCCTCCTGTCAACCGATACTTGGCGCGCATCGGCGCGCGTGGCGGAAGGCGGAGTCGCCGCGCACTCGAGCCCGCGACCGCGCGCGCGATGGTCGCGGTCCGCGAGGCGAGGCGTGCATTCCGTCGTTTTCATGCATCTTGCTTCGCCGACGAGCGCGCGGACCGGCAGATCGTCCTCGCCGACGTGGCCTGGGTGTGCGAACACCTCGAGACGCGCGGCTCGACTGACGCGCGTCGCGCTGGGGCGCGCCTCCGTTCCCTGAATGAGGGCGACCGCACGCATATGCTCGAAGATGTGCGGCGGATCCTCGCGCTCTCGCCCGAGGACCGGCTGCGGGAAGTGGCCAATGTCGCCCGGTTCAGTGTGGCAGCCCGCCGTCGATGACCGTCCATCCGCTCGACCCCGAGCGGCTCGTCCGGGCGCTCGATGCGCAGGGTGTGCGCTATGTGCTCGTCGGCGCGCTCGGCGCGCGCCTCTTCGGCTTCCCGCGCGTGACGGCGGACGCCGACATCACACCCCTCGCCGACCCGGAGAACCTCGAGCGCCTCGCGTCGGCCCTGCGTGCGCTTGACGCCAAGGTCTTCACGGAATCCGTCCCGGAGGGACTCGCGTTCGACGTGAGCGCGGCGATGCTCTCGCGCGCGCCCCTGTGGAACCTCGTCACGCTCGCGGGGCGGCTCGATCTGGTGTTCATGCCGAAGGGAACAGGTGGCTACGCCGATCTCGCGCCGCGAGCGGCGACGTTCGAGCTCTTTGGTACGACGGTGCTCGTCGCGACACTCGAGGACGTCCTCCGTATGAAGGAGGCGAGCGCGCGGCCACAGGATCTGCAGGACGCGATCGTGATCCGTGAGATGCTGCTCTCCTCGACCTGAGCGGATCGGGTGTTCCGCGGAAGGGCTCGGCGCCCTATCATCCGGCGATGTGCGATGACTGCCGCACGCCTTCCGGAGTCAGCCGCCGCGCGATGATCCAGCGCGGAGTCGCGGGCGCGGCTGCGCTTGCACTGACGCCCGGGCTCGTGCGCGCGCTCGCGCCGGCCACCGCGTCCGGGCGGACGCGCACGCCGCTGCACGCGGACAGGCCGTATCTGGTGACCGCGATGCAGGCGGCGCGCTGGCTCGAGCGCACCGCGCAACGGCGTGGTGCGGAGATCAGCTGGGCCGCCGATCCCGATCGTCCCGCCGAGGTCCAATACGATCTCTACAACGGGACGACGGGCGTGCTGCCGTTCTGGGTGGAACTCTACGCGGCGACGAACGAGCCGCGCGCGCTGGAGTTCGTGCAGGGGAGCGCCGACCATCTCGTGCGCGCGGTGGAGATGGTCGACAAGAAGGATGCGGGGCTCTACACAGGGCTCGCCGGCGTGGGGTTCGCGCTCGGACTCGCGTACCGTGTCACGCGCGACGACGCGCATCGCGAGGGGGCGAGGCGGGCGCTCACGCTCGTGCAGGACGGCGTGCGCCGCACCGAGGACGCGTCGAAGCCGCCGCGCGCACGCTGGGCCGACTCGACCGACATCATCTCGGGCGCCGCGGGCACGGGACTCTGGTTGCTCTGGGCCGAGCGCGAGCTCGGTGCGGCGAACACGCTCGAGCTCGCGCGCCAAGCCGGCTGGGCGTTGATGGACGACGCGCAGTCCGTGGCGCCCGGCCAACTGCGATGGAAGGTGAACGCGACGATCGCGCGCGAGTACCCGAACTTCTCGCACGGAACGGCGGGTGTCTCGTTCTTCCTTGCCCGGCTGTACCAGGCGACGCGTGAGCCCGCGTTCCTCGAAGCGGCGCGCGCGGGTGCGAGCTATCTCCAGGCGATCGCGACGACGATCGCGAATGACGGGCGCATGGTGTACCACTCGACGCCCGGCAACGAGCAGATCTTCTACATGAGCTGGTGCCACGGGCCGGCGGGCACGGCGCGGCTCTTCCGCACGCTCGGCGCGATCACGCGCGAGGAGTCGTATGCGCGCTACGTCGACCAGCTCGCCGCGGCGACGATGGCGATGAAGGTGCCGGAGCGGTCGCCGGGGTTCTGGAACAACGTCTCGATGTGCTGCGGGAACAGCGGGGTGAGTGAGTTCTTCGTGGCGCGACACACGATGATGCCTGACGCGATGGCGCTCACGTACGCCGAGCGCATGGCGCAGGACACGATCGCGCGCGCGACTTCGGACAACGACGGGATGCGGTGGGTGCAGGCGGAGAATCGGGTGTCGCCTGAGGCGGTCGTGGCGCAGACGGGGTTGATGCAGGGGGCGGCGGGGGTGGGGCTCGCGATGCTGCATCTGGATGGGGCGATCAATCGAAGGCGACGCGCGGTGGTGTTGCCGGATGATCCGTTCGCATGAACGGCCGGATCCTCGCGGCGGGCGCACTGCTCGCAATCGGTGGCTGCGTATTGGCCGGCGGTTCGCCGCGAGCAAGGAGCAGGTCAGTTGCCGGCGCGGCGACGACGGTCGACCGCGTGACCGCGATGAGACTGGCCAAGCTCGAGTGGGTCCGGCACGAGTGCGCGGGCGGGGGGTGCTCGCTGACCGAGGACGATTTCGATGTCGACGCGGTCGTGGTCGAGCGCACGCGGTATCTCGTCGACATATCGCTGAAGGGGACGACGCTCGGTGGGGGTGGGCGCGTCGAGGTGCTGAAGACCGGCGGAGCGAAGGTGATCCTGCTTTACCAGTAGCGATCGCGGTGAGATGTCCGAAGTCTCCAAGTGTGCGAGCAGATGTCGCGAACGAATACTCGAAGGCAGGGTGAACTCCAGTCTCAAGCCACTGCGACTCTTGGTGCGCTCGCCTTGGCGCAAGTTGGTGACGATGCCGTTGGTTCGCTTGCCCGAGCGAACGCGCGGAATTGACGTTCCGCTGCGATGTCACCCGCAGAGGCGGCTGCCATACCGCTCCCCTCTGGCGCGGCCGGAATGCATGCTCTTCAAGCCGAGATTCAGAGTGACCAACCGCTGAGCGCGTGGGACTTCGTGATGGCGTTTGTGCCGTTCAGCGGACTTTCGAACGACTACGACGACTACAAAAGCAGAAGCTCACCTCAATAGGCCCGACTAATGTTCAGGATAAGGCCAACGCTTCGTGCGGATCTGACGTGGTCACTTCGAAAATCACTTTTCGTCGCACTGGCACTAAGCGTCCTCGTGGCAGTGCGAGACGGCGCGATCGCTTCAGCGGGAGCGCCGCGCGCCGGGTTCAGCACGGAGACGGTGGTGCTGTTCTACATGGTGTGTGGGCTGATCGTTGGCGTCGTGGTCGGAGTCTTCCGGCCCCGTCTTGGCAGCTTCGTGACAAGGGCAGCTGTCGCCGTGCTCGCCTCGTGGCCCTGCATATTCTTGCTCGAGAACCTGACGAACAACGCAAGAGAGGACCTGTGGCAAAGGGCAACGGACGCGAGCGTGCTCGCCGTGCTCGCCGGGATCATTTCTGCGATCGTATTCTCGAGGGGTTCAAAGGAGCCGTGATGGAGCGCCGCGAGGACGATTCAGTCGAGGCGTTTGTGACCTGTGCCAAGTAACTCACGTGCGCCTTGCGAGAAGAACCCGGAGGGTTCGTGTTACTGAATAGCCGGTCACCGATCTCATTCGGAGTGCTCGCTGGCGTCAGTGTTCTGTGCCTCGCCTGCGGTTTCGGTGCAGAGACTCGCGTCGCCTCGACTGCCGCGACCCTCGACAGTACACGAGTTCGGCAACTGCTCCTTATTGAGTTGCGTTCGAGACTAGTAGAATCGCCCGTCAAACTCGAAGTTGATTCCGCGCAAGTACACTACACCACGAGACCCTCCCGGGCAGTCCCTGGAATGGAGTATCACTGGGCCGAGCTCCCGTCGCCGGGGAACGATGTGGGCGGGATCATGGTCCTTGTCGCGACTCGCGACACGACGATTGCTGTCGTTCGTCATGCGGGCGACTGGTCGGAAGTCGCCCGCGGATGGGAACCGGGCACACGTGAGCAGGCCGCGTGGGCGTGCGCGGAGCTCTACCGGATTCAGTATCGCGGTGGGCCGCGCGATCAGGCCGACGTCTTTGGTCTGGACACGCTTCCCGTCCTCGCGATGTTGCCTGGCGAGCGCGAGTGGTTGCTGCACAGCTTGCGCGACACCTTCGTAGTTGAGGAGCCCGCGTTTCCTGCAATCGCGCGACGAGTGCGCCTGTGGGTGGTCAATCCGGAAGAGGCCTCACTCGCCGACGAGGTCGCGTGCGAGCTACCGAGCCCGATGTGGATTGATCAATACTCGGCAAACCTAGCGATAGTCCGATCTCTGTCGCGCGTGCCCAAGGGACGCGGCGCGGACAGGCGCTAGACTGTCGCCCGAGATAATGGCTGATGCTCCTCGGCACAACCCGCGGGCGAACGTCAACTCAGCCGCGCACAGCCTTCACTACCGCAGCGACGGTGATCCCGTACTCCTCATACAGCTTCTGGAACGGCGCGCTCGCCCCGAACGTCTCGATCCCGACCACGGCCCCATCAAGCCCGACCCACCGATGCCAGGACATCGGATGCGCCGCTTCCACTGCAACGCGCTTCACGCCCGCAGGCAGCACTGAAGCTTGATAAGGGGCATCCTGCGCCCCGAAGACCTCCATCGAGATCATCGACACCACGCGCGTCGGCACGTCGAGCTTGAGCAGCTCCGTCTGCGCCTTCAGCGCGATCTCGATCTCAGAGCCGGTCGCGAGGATCACAGCTTTCGGCGCGACACCGTCAGGCGAGTCCTTGAGCACATACGCACCCTTGTGCGCGCCGGTCACCGCGCCGTGCGTCGCGCGATCGATCAACGGGAGCTTCTGTCGCGTCAACACGATCGCACTCGGCCCCGTGCGATACCGCAGTGCCATGCGCCAAGCCTCAGCCGTCTCGGCGGCGTCAGCTGGCCGAAGAACCAACAGCCCCGGGATGCACCGCAAAGCACTGAGGTGCTCCACCGGCTGATGCGTCGGCCCATCCTCGCCAAGCCCGATCGAGTCATGCGTGAACACATAGATCACCTGCTGCTTCATGAGCGCGGCGAGGCGAATGGCCGGCCGCATGTAGTCCGCGAACACGAGGAACGTCCCGCCATACGGGATGATTCCCCCATGCAACGCCATCCCGTTCATCATCGCGCCCATGCCGTGCTCGCGAATGCCGAACCGGAAGTTGCGCCCACCGCGCTGCTCGGCGGTGAACAGGGCCGCGCCCTTCACATCCGTGAGATTCGAACCCGTGAGATCCGCTGAACCGCCGATCAACTCCGGCAGCGCGGGCGCCAACGCATTGATCACCACGCCACTCGCCGCGCGGCTCGCGACATTGCCATTCGAAGCATCGAAGACGGGTAGCGCCTTCTCCCAACCCGTGGGCAAGTCACCGTGCCACCGCCGCCCGAGCTCCATCGCCTCGCTCGGGAAGCTCTTCGTGTACGCGATGAACTTCGCCATCCACTCGGCCTGCAGGTTCACCCCCCGCTCCTTCGCCCCCCGCCAATGCGCCAGCGCATCCTCGGGCACGAAGAACGGCTCCGTGCTCGGCCACTCGTAGAACTTCTTCGTGAGGAGGATCTCCTCCTTCCCGAGCGCCTCGCCGTGCGCCTTCGCAGTGTCGGCGCGGTTGGGTGAGCCGTAGCCGATGATCGTCTTGGTGCAGATCATCGTCGGGCGTGTGGCATCGGCCTTGGCCTGAGCGATGACGCGATCGATCGCATCCTGGTCGTTCACATCCTTCAGGTGCAGCACCTGCCACCCATACGCATCGAACCGCTTCGCCACATCATCGCTCGAGCTCAGCGAGACACGCCCGTCGATCGTGATGCTGTTGTCGTCCCAGAACCCGATGAGCTTGCCAAGCTTCTGGTGCCCGGCGAACGAAGCGGCCTCGTGCGAGATGCCTTCCATCAGGCAGCCATCGCCGGCGATGAACCACGTGTAATGATCGAGCGGCGTGAAGCCGTCGCGATTGAACAACGACGCGAGGTGCGCCTCGGCGACGGCCATGCCCACCGCGTTCGCGACGCCCTGGCCGAGCGGGCCGGTGGTGGTCTCCACGCCGGCGGTGTGGCCGAACTCGGGGTGGCCCGGCGTCTTCGATCCCCATTGCCGGAAGTTCTTGATCTCGTCGAGCGAGAGATCGTAGCCGCTCAGGTAGAGCGACGAATACAAGAGCATCGACGCGTGCCCCGCGGAGAGCACGAACCGGTCGCGGTCGGGCCAGTGCGGGTCGGCGGGGTTGTGCTTCATGTGGCGCGTGAAGAGCGCGTATGCGAGCGGCGCCAACGCCATCGGCGTGCCGGGATGTCCCGACTCGGCGGCCTGCACGGCGTCCATCGACAGGGTGCGGACAGTATCGATCGCGAGCTTCTGCAGCCCGGCATTCACTGGTGCGACGGCGGTCACTTGGTGGGGCTCCGGCGGTGATGTCGCCCGCGGGGCGTCGCGGGCTCGGGGGACGCGCGAATGGATGCAGCGTCCGGCCCGAAAGTTAGCCGGGCCGGCGCCGCGCCGCGATGCGCTCGCTCACGATGGTCGACAGTGACATGATGGTCTCCTGCGGGTTCACGCCGAGGGCGGTGGGCAGCAGGGAACCGTCGGCGACGAAGACCCCGGGGGTCCCGAAGACCTCACCGTGCGGATCGGTGCCGGCGGTCTCGCGGTCGATGCCCATGCGGCAGGTGCCGTTCACGTGGGCGGAGAAGAGAGCGATCTGGTTGGGGCCGAACTTGTGGCCCCGCAGCCGCTCGATCTCGTTCGCGGCGAGCAGCCGGACGGGTCGCGTGTGCGCGGACCAGACCTCGCGCGCACCGGCAGCGAAATGCAATCGCGCCGCGGCGACCATTCCGGTCTCCAAGTGCTTCGCGTCGCGCGGATTGAGGCGGTACTGGATGCTGGTGCCGCCTTCCCTGAGCGCCTGGACCTCGCCGTCCGAGTGATCACGCTCAACACCGTCGCGCACGAGCACGATGAGGGTGCCGAGCTCGGGGTAGCGTTGCATCAGCCGGCGGTGCGCCATGCCGATGCCGGGCAGCGAGGCCGCGGCGAGCCCCGCGTGCAGCGGAGGGCACTCGATCACGGCGCCGTACCCGGTGTCGAGCTTCTGGAACTGGTCGCAGACCGCGGTGAGCGGAAGACCGCCTGCCGCGTAGATCTCGCGCTCGTAGTGCGCGAAGACGGGCGTGACGGGATGCACGCGCAGGAAGCGACCGGTGCCGCCGCCGCCCATGTCGGAGCGCTGGAGCAAGGCGGGCGTCTCGACGGCACCGCCCGCGACGATCACGATCGGCGCCTCGGCTTCCACCTCGCGCGGCGTGCCGCCGGGTGGCGCATGCATGAACGTGACGCGCTTCTTCGGGAACGAACCGCCACGCTCGACGAGCGAGATACGCGTGGCGGTCGCGTGCGTGACGAGGCGCGCCTCGGCGGCCTGCGCGCGCGGGAGGAAGGTCTGAAGGCCGCCCTGCTTGGCACCGTACCGGCAGCCGTAGCCGCAGAAGCCCGTGCGCACGCATTCGCGTGCGTTGATCCTGCCCGCGAACGCCGACCAGCCAAGCGCGCGCGCGCCGTCGAGGATGATGCGATTGCTCGGCGAGTGCGCGTCGTCGGGGACGAGCGTGGCGTGCACTTCGCGCTCTATGCGATCGAAAACGGGCGCGAGATCGCCGGAGCGCATCCCCTCGGTGCCGTGGTACGCGGCCCACTCGTCGAGCACCCAGTCGGGCGTGCGCAGCATGATCATCCAGTTCACGGTTGTGCCGCCGCCAACACAGGCGCCCTGCAGCATGGCGAGCGACGCGTCGTCGGTGGTGCGCTGGCCGCCCTCGGCGTAGAGGCGCGAGTGGAGTTCGTGCTCGCGTTCGTCGAGGTCGGCGCCGGTGATCAGTGCGCCAGACTCGAGGATGAGCACATCGTGCCCGGCCTCGGCGAGTCGCGCGGCCGCGACGGCGCCGCCGGCACCGGAGCCGATCACGATCACGCCGGCCTGCATGCGGTCGGAGGGGAGGAACGCAACGCCCGACGCGCTCGGATCCAACGCCGCTGCCGAACTCGGCGGTGGCTCGATCGGCGCCACGGGCGAAGCGATCGCCGCCGGTTGGTGCAACGCAGTGGGCAGCGGTCCGCGCGCGATGGGCTCGTCATCCCGCGGCTCGCCCTGAAGTGCGCCTTCCCACGGGAACGCCGGCCCGCGCGAATGGTACGGTCCGCGGTACCGCACCTCCTTCTGCGCCTCGGGCGTGGTGTACTCGGCGAACAGGATCAATCGCCGAAGTGCACTCGCCGCGGAGCGAAGCAGCGCGAAGGGGCTGTGCAGCCAGCGCGAAAGGATCCGCGCCTGGATCAACGGCGGCTGCAACCGATACGGCCGCGGCGCGCAGAACACGATCAGTGCGCCGACCCAGGAGCCGAAAAGGAAGACACCGTCGAGCAGCGCCTTCTGCTTGTGCGGCGGCAGCCCTCGGATGTCAGCAGTCACCCGACGCAACAACCGCTCGAACCTCGCGGGGTCGTTGGAGGCGTGCGGGACGACGGTCCGGACCAGCGCGGCGACGGTGGCGCCGAGGGCGGGGGAGAGCGGGGCCGCGGCGGTCGGCTCGGGCACGACACAGAGATACGGCCCGCGCGCGCGGACGTCCATATAGGATGGAGGATTGAGGATGGAGGATGGAAGAGGGGGCCGTGGCCCGGCATCCTCCCTTCCTTCCTTCTTCCCTCCCGGACGGGCGCGGAAGCTGTGGCTCGAAGCATGTCCCCCAAGGCATATTGGCGTCGATGATGCGTGTCCCGTCGGCCGGCGAATCGGCCACCCTCTCCCGAGACCTGAGTGAGTTCCTGATCGAGCTCTCGATCGGGCTGCACAAGAACGCGATCTATCCGCCCGGGCATCCGCTCCTCGAGAACAGCTCGGCGGAACTCCAGCACCGGCTCGACACGCTGCTCAAGGAACGCCAGACGCTCTCGCTCGGCGTCGCGCGGCACCAGCTGATCATAGAAGGAGTCGCGACCGACGAGGCGAATCCGGTGCTGCGCGAACTCGCGCTGCGGCTGCATCGCCATCACCTCGGGGCGGTGAAGTTCTCGGCGGGGATCACCGAGGACGAGCTGGTACACATGCTCGCGACGGTGTCGGTGGACGCGGGCCGCATGCCGCGCCCGCTCGGGCTCGAGGATCCGAACGTCCTCACGCAGTGGGCGCACATCCGGCTCTTCCCGATGACGTTCGCGCAGCTGCAGCTGCTCGAGGAGGACCCGGCGCTTCCCGACGGAGTCGGGCTCGAGGACCAGATCCGCGCGACGGGCAGCGGCAGCCGTTCGGCGCAGCTCTGGATAGGCCTCGCGCGCGCGGCGCTCGTGAAGGACGCGGGCATGAAGTACGAGGACGACGATCCCAAGCTCGCCGACCCGACCGTCGTGGCGCACGCCATCGAGGAGACCAAGCGCGACACGGCGTACGACCAGGTGGTGGTGGGCTACATGCTGCAGATCGCGGAGGACCTGAAGACGAAGGGCGGCCGGGAGCAGGCGGCGCTCAACAAGCGAGTGAGCTCGCTCGTGGGGTCGCTCTCGCCGGAGGCGCGCAAGCGGCTGCTCGAGATGGGCGGCGACCTGAAGCAGCGCCGGAAGTTCATCATGGATGCGTCGCAGGGGATGGCGGTGGACGCCGTGCTCGATCTCCTGAACGCCGGCGCGGACAAGTCCGGCAAGACGGTCTCTGCCTCGATGACGCGGATGCTGGCCAAGTTCGCGCTGCATGCGGGAGGGGGCGCTCCGCAGCTGCGCACGCAGGCGGACGGCGCGCTGCGGGAACAGGTGCAGAAGCTCGTCTCGGGATGGAACCTCGAGGACCCCAATCCGGACGGCTATCGCCTCACGCTCGAGAGAATGGCCAACCGCCAGTCGGTGTTCGTGAACCCGGACCGTGAGCTCAACATCGAGCCCGAGCGCCTGCTCGCGATGGGTCTCGAGATCGAGACGCTCGGCGACCAGGTGTGGCGATCGGTGGATGCGATGCTGGCACGCGAGGACCTGGCGCCGCTGCTCAACCTGGTGGACAACGCACCTGCCATCTGGATGCGCGACGTGCTGTGGCGGCACATCGCGACGCCAGCGCGGCTCCGCTCGCTGCTCGCGTCGGACCCGCAGGCGACCGCCGTGCTGCAACGCATGGCGAAGCGGATGGGCACCGCGGCGATGGGACCGCTGCTCGACGCGATGGAGGAGGCGTCCGACGAGCGCGCACAGGAGCGCGTGCTCTCGCTCATGGAGCACGTGGGCGCACCGGCCGGCGCGCCCGTGCTCGAGCGCATGGAGACGCTGCGCTGGCCGCTCGTGCGCCCGCTCCTCGCGTTGCTGGGCAAGCACCCCGAGTGGGAGTGCGGATTCGATGCGGCGCGCTTCCTGGGACATCCCGATGCGCAGGCGCGGCGTGAGGCGCTCCGGCAGTTGCTGCGCAATCCCACCACACGCGACGATGCGATCGTGCGCGCGATGGCCGACGCCGACGAGGGGGCGCTGCGCCTCGCACTCGGCGCGGCGATGAGCAGCTGTCCGCGCGACGCCGCCCTCATGCTGCGCGTGCGCGCGGACGATCCGACGGTGAACGAGGACCTGCGGGCGCTCGGCATCCGCGCGCTCGCGAGCAACCGCGCTCCCGACACGCCCGCCTGGCTCGCGAGCCGCGCGGTGAAGGTCGGGAAGCTCATCAAGCGCGCGGCGCTCACGTCGAAGACGCCCGAGATGCTGGCCGCCCTGGAAGGTCTCGCGACGCACTGGCGCGAGGACCCGGCGGCGCGCGAGGCGCTCGCCCTCGCCGCCGCGAGCGCGGACGCCGAAGTGCGCGGTGCGGTGACGCCACGCGGGAGCAGCGCATGAGCGAGCCGGTGCGCTTCCTGACGGCGTTCGCCCAGTCACTCGCGACGATGTCGCTCTATGGCGACGGACATCCCGCGCGCGAACGCACGATCGACGGCGGCTACGAGGCGCTGCAGCGGCTGCTCGAGACCGACCCCCGGCCCCGCTTCAGCTTCCTGGGTGAGGACGTCATCTACGGCGAGCGCGCGCTGCGCGAACTCGGCGACTGGGGGTGGGGCCAGCGCTTGGCGAACGCGGGGGTGCAGCGCCTCGAGTTCGAGCGTGCCACCTCGCGCGAGGAGTTCGAGGGATTCCTCGGGGACGTGCTCGCGCGGCTCACGCTGCAGGCGGTCGACAGCGCGGGGCGTAGCCCCGAGCGGCGGTCGTCGATCAAGTTCGGCGCGATCGGCGTGCGCGGTACGGACGACCAGGTGCACGCGGTGGAGTCGAGCCCGATGCCCACCGCGAGCGTGCGCTTCTCGCTCAACGAGGAGGCGGCGACCATCCGGTGGCTGCACGAGGAAGTGCAGGTGCGCTCCGAGCTCCCGCTGGACGACGCCGAGAACGTCGTGAAATCGCTGTCGATGGCGATGCACGGCGACCAGCGGATCGTGCTCCCGCTGCTCCAGCTCAAGGAGTTTGACCAGTACACCACGACTCACAGTCTGAATGTGAGCGTGCTCACCATGGCGCTGGCGGAATGGCTGGGAATGGGCCCGAAGGAAGTCCGCGCGTTCGGGGTGGCTGGGCTCTTGCATGATCTCGGCAAGGTGCGTATCCCCAAGGAGGTCCTGACCAAGCCGGGGAAGCTCACCGACGAGGAATGGACCATCATGCGCCGGCACCCGGTGGATGGGGCGAAGATCATCTACGAGAGCGACCGCGACCTCGACCTCGCGGCCGCGGTTGCCTACGAACACCACATCATGATCAATGGGCAGGGCTATCCGAAACGGCATTTCGATCGCGGCGTCCACGCCGCGAGCAAGCTCGTGCACGTCTGTGACGTGTACGACGCGATGCGCACCAACCGTCCCTATCGCGCCGCTTGGGAGTCGGAGCGCGTGCTGACGATGATCGGGGACGGCGCGGGCCCCGACTTCGACAAGGATGCGGCGACGGCCTTCGTGGCCATGATGAAGAGCTGGGACTCGCGGGTCGCGGTGGTGGACGACAAGACGGACCTGCCGATCGGCGCCGCAGCGCCGGAAGCACCGGCCGCGCCGGCCGCGCCCGGTGGCTCCGCATGATCAAGCCCCTCCGCTCGCTGAGCCATCCCGAGACGCTCAGCGCCTTCGTGCAGAACCTGCGCGAGGCCATCTATATCACGAACGCGCGCGGCGAAGTGCTCGACGGCAACCCCGCCTTCCTCGCGCTCATCGGCGTGCGCGCGCTGCACGAACTGCAGAACTACGGGGCGAACGAGCTCGTGCTCGACCCGTCGCGCCGTCTCGCGCAGCTGGAACTCATCGACCGCGAAGGGTACGCGCGCGATTTCGAGCTGCAACTCGTGCGCCCCGACGGCACACTGCTCACGGTGCTCGATACGTCGTATGCGGTCACCGATCCCGAGACGGGCGAGGCGATCTACCACGGCGTGCTGGTGGACATCACCGCGCGCAAGAAGATGGAGGAGGACCTCCGCCAGCAGTCGATGCGCGACCCGCTCACCGGTTGCTACAATCGCAGGTACCTCGCCGAGATGGACGAGGAGATGACGCCGTCGGACGGCTCGTTCGGGTGCCTGTTCATAGACATCGACCACTTCAAGCACTACAACGACACGCATGGCCACGCGATGGGCGACAACACGCTCATCCGCATGAGCCGCTTCCTCATGCGCCAGGTGCGCGCCGAGGAGCCGGTGATCCGCGTGGGCGGTGACGAGTTCGTGATCCTGCTGCGCGGCGCGTCGGAGACGCAGACGATCATGGTGGCGCAACGCATGCAGGCCGCTGCCCTGCGCACCGCGCCGGTGCCCTTCTCGCTCGGCTACGCGACGCGTCAGCCGAGCGAGCCGTTGATGAGCACGATGCACCGCGCGGACCAGAACCTGCTCGCGGTGCGGGTGATCGTGCGAACGCCGACGAGGGTGCCGGGGGTGGCGCCGCCGCCGGACTACGACAACAAATAGCACGGCGATGTGAGATGTGAGAGGGGAGATGCGAGAGAAAAGCGTTGCGGCGAGCCCACATCCGACGATTCACGTCTCCCCTCGCCCCTTCGGTTTGCGTCTCCACACTCTCACTCTGTGACGGTGGGCCGAACCGTCCCTCGCTGAAGCTCGTCTTCGCTATGCCCGCCGCGCGTGGTGCGCGGCCCGCCACACCAGGCACGATGGCAAAGCGAATACGGCAGGCGGCGCACGCCCAAGTCGGCGCCCTCAGCGGCGCCCAGAAGTGGTTCACCGGCGGCGTCACGATGATGGCCGCCTTCATGGCGTTGCTCGTGAACGCGAAGAACCTCGGCCTTTCGGAGTGGGCGGGGTTCGTCTCGCTCAGCGTGGCTGACCATGCCGCCTACCGGGTGGTGGTCTCGCCGCTCGTCGACACGCTCTTCGCAGTCGGCGAACCCGGCGTGATGACCGCGACGGTGAGCGACGCCCACGGCGCCGTGGTCTCGGGTGCGCGGGTCCGTTGGCAGACCAGCGACAGCACCATCGCGACGATCGACTCCAGCGGCATGATCGTGGCGATCGCCGCGGGCCGGGTGACGATCGAGGCGCGTGTGCGCGACGTGGTCGCGGGAGGCGCGGTGCTCGTGCGGCCGATCCCCGAGGTCCTTCGCATCGCGGGCGACAGCGGGCTGCGCGTCGCCGATGGCGACACGCTCGTGCTCCGTGCCGTGGCGCTCGACGCGCGCGGGCACGTCGTGCGCGGCGCCGTTCCGCAGTGGACGGTCGCTGATGCTACCATCGCCAGCGTGGACTCGCTTGGCGTGCTGCACACGAAGTCGACCGGCCGCACCGTGTTGTGGGCGTCGATGGGCGCACTGCGCGACAGCGCCAGGCTCGATGTCGCGCTCACGCCGGCGGCGATCGTCGTGGAGAGCGGCGCGGACCAGCGGGCCCTCGCCGGACGCTCGCTTGGCGCGCCCGTCGTGCTGCGCGTGGTGTCGCGCGCGGGCGCGCCGGTGCCGGGCACACGCGTGGAGCTCGCGACCGAGGATGCGGTGGGCGAGGTGACGCCCGCTTCATTGGTGACCGACGCGAGCGGCCGCGTGCGCGTGTCGTGGAAGCTCGGTGCCGCGGCGGGGATGCAGCGCGCCTTCGCGCGCGTCGCGGTGATCGACAGCGCACTGGTGATGCACGCCGAAGCCGACCCCGCGCCGGGGAACGCGCGCGTGGAAGTCGTGGCGCGCGACTCGATGGGGGTCGCGTTGCAGCAACTCGGGCAGCCGGTCCGCGTGCGCGTGACCGACAGCGCAGGCGTGGTGCTCACGGCAGTGCGCGTGGTCTGGACCACGCTCGACGGCGGCAGTGTCGTCGGCACGGAGCGCACCGATTCGCTGGGCACCGCCGAGGCGCGGTGGACGCTGGGGCCCCGCGCGGGAACGCAGCGGCTCGTCGCGCAGGTGGGCAATCCGCGTTTCACGCCCGCGACGACGACGCGGGCGATGGTGCTCGCCGGGCCCGCGGCCGCACTCGAAGTGACGCGCGGCGACCGCCAGCGCGCGATCGCCGGGAAGGCGACCGCGAAGCCGGTGGACGTGATGGTGCGCGACTCACTCGGGAACGCGGTGGTGAATGCGATGGTCCGCGCGACCGTGACGAGTGGCTCGCTGGTGGACTCGGTGCTCACGACCGATTCCACGGGCACCGCGAGGGCGCGCTGGACGCTCGGCAGCAAGCCTGGCGAACAGAAGGTGACGTTCGCGGTCGCGGGGACCCGGATGCGCGCGACCGCGACGGCGATGGCGATCGTCGGGCCGGCGGCGACGATCGCGCTCAAGGTGCATGCTCCGCGTGCGGGTGGACAGCGCGTCGAAGCGACGGCCGCCGACGAGTTCGGCAATCCGGTGAGCGGCGTGATGCTGCAGTTCGCGACGAGTGCGGGCGCGGTGAGCGTGTCGCAGTCGCGCACGGACCTGCGAGGGATCGCCGCGGTGACGTGGACGGTGCCGACGTCCGCACGATCGGAAGCGCGGATCACCGCACGCATCGGCGGCACGCGGATCAGCGCCGCGCATACGCTCCCGGCCGTCGTTCCTGCCAAGCCGGTCGTGGCCCGCAGGCGACCGTAACTCGATACAGCACAGCAGGTTAGGCGCCGAGTCCGCGAGGTCGAACGGGCTCGGCGCTTTGGCGTGTGCAAGTTCCGCCCGCAGTGACGTCTCCTTGTCGAACCCGACCCGGAGATACCGTGTACCGCCGTCTAGTGCAGTCCTTCGCCATCCGCAGCATCCTGTTCTTCCTCCTCGGCGCGAGCACCGCCGCCGCGCAGGACGTGCGCTCGTTCCCCGAGTGCGGCGGCACGCGCATGTGCGTGCGCGCACCCTGCCCGCAGCCTCCGCCCTGCCCCACGCGCGCGGTGGAGCGCACGTCGCGCGAGGTGCGCGTGACACTCGAGGGGCGCATCCTGCGCTACGAGGTCACCGAACAGTGGACCAACCACGGCTCCACCATCGGCGAAGCCGATTACGTGCTGCCGCTGCCGCGTGGTGCGGCCTTCGAGGATCTCGCGCTCGAGATCGACGGTGAGATGGTCACCGGCGAAGCGCTCGCCGCCGGCCAGGCGCGCGCCATCTATGAGGAGATCGTCCGCAAGCAGCGCGATCCCGCGCTGGTCGAATGGATGGGCATGGGCGTGCTGCGCACGCGCATCTTCCCCATCCAGCCCGGCCAGACGCGCGCCGTGAAGGTGCGCTTCCGCGCCGTCGCCGAGCGTGAGGGTGATGCGCTTCGCATAGATGTGCCCGCGCCGCGCGGCGCCGGCAACGTCGCCGACATGTCGGGCCGCGGCACCGCGCTGCTGCTCCGCTGGCCCAGCGGCGATGGCTACGGCGACGCCTGGTCGCCGACGCACCGCATGGAGACGTCGCGCGACAGCGAGCGCCGCGTAGCGCGCGTGAACGACGCGACGGGCACGGTCACGATGCTGATCCCCGTGCGCGACGCCGAGCGCGCCGCGATCTCGGTCTTGACGCATGCGCCGCAGGGCGAGGAAGGCTACGCGCTCATCACGCTCACGCCGCCCGCGCTCGTGCGCCGCGCCACCGCGCGCGACATCACGTTCGTGATCGATATCTCGGGGTCGATGAGCGGCCAGAAGCTCGCGCAGGCGAAGGCGGCCGGCCGCATGCTGCTGGGCACGCTCGGGCGCGAGGACCGGTTCCGGCTCATCGCGTTCTCGAACGATGTGGAGGAGTTCCGCGACGGCTGGACCGCCGCGACGGAATCGGAGCGCTCGCGCGGCCAGGAGTGGCTCGAGGAACTGCGCGCGAACGGCGGGACCAACATCGCCGGTGCACTGGAGCGTGCACTGGAATCCGGGGAGAGCAGCGGGCGCCTCGCGCTGGTGCTCTTCCTCACCGATGGCGCGCCGACGGTGGGCGAACGCCGGCCCGAGCGGCTCGCGGCGCGCGCGTCCGAGTTGCGTGGCCAGCGCCGTGTGTTCACCTTCGGCATCGGCGCCGACTTGAACGCGTCGCTGCTCGAACAGGTCGCGCTCGAGGGCGCAGGCACCGCGCACTTCGTGCGGCCGGAGGAGGATGTGGAGCGCGTAGTGGGCGTGGTGGCGCAGCGACTGCAGCGGCCGGTGGCGACGAACCTCAAGGTCCGCGCGACGGGCGTGCAGCTGTCGTCGATGCAGCCGGCCGGTCGCCTCGACCTCTTCGCGGGGCAGGAGCTCACCCTGCTCGCGCGCTACCGCATGAGTGCGATCCCCGTGATGTGGGGCCAGGAGAACAGCGGTCGCATCACCATCACCGGTGACACGCCAGAGGGACCTGTGACATGGGAAGCGCGCGCGAACTTCCCGGCGCGCCGCACTGCCGATGCGTTCGTCGGCCGGCTGTGGGCCGCGCAGCGTGTGGGCTGGTTGAGCGCCGAGCGTCGTCGCAATGGTGCGTCGAGCGAACTCGACTCCGAGATGAGGCAGCTCGGCGAGCGGTGGGGCATCCCCACGGAGCTCACGTCGTATCTCGTGCTGGAGCCCGGGATGGTCGCGCAACGCAATCCGAACGTGGTCCCGCCGGTCGATCGTGCCGACCGTCAGCGCCTCGAACGCGCGGGCGTCTCCGGTGCGGGCGCAGCGACCAACGCACAGCCGATGTCGGCGCCGTCGCCGGCCGCGGTCGCGAGCTCGGACTTCGAGCGCGCGAAGAAGGCCGCCGAGATGCGCGACGCGCGCTCGGTGGGTGATCTCGCGCAGGAATCGTCGGCCTCGGGCCGCCGGACCTCGACGCGCAGCTTCCGTCTCGACGACAGCACGTGGGTGGACCAGCGCGCTGCTTCCGCGACCGCGCGCATCGTCACCATCCGTCCGTACTCGAAGGCGTACTTCGCGGCGATGGAGCGCATCACCGAACTGCGCGAGGCCTTCGGGCTCGGCGAGCGCGTGGTAGTGCATGGCCGTGCGGTGACCGTCCGGCTCGCCGCGGACGGCGCCGAGTCGCTCGACGAGGCCGCACTCGCGGCCCTGGCCCGAGACTGGTAACGCCGTGGACCAGGCCGAACGTCTCTTCCGCGAGTATCACGCCACGCTCGTGCGGTATCTCACCCGACGGTTGGGTGACCGCGACTGGGCGGAGGAGGTCGCGCAGGAGACGTTCGTCCGGGCCCTGCGGCAGGACACGATCGTGAACGAGCGCAGCTGGGTCTTCGCGGTGGCGCACAACCTGGTGCGCGATGGGGCGCGGCGCGACGCGCGCAACCGGCGGCACCTGGAGTTGATGGCCGCCGAGGCGCGCGAGGTGCAGGTGGAGAGCGTGGACCTCACGCTCGAGCGCGCGCAGGACGCGTCGTTCGCGCGGAAGGCGCTCGAGCAGCTCGGCGAACGTGACCGACAGGCGCTGCTGCTGAAGGAGGAAGGGTTGGACTACGCGGAGATCGCCGACGTGCTGCAGATCGAGAAGAGTTCGGTGGGGACGACACTGTCGCGGGCGCGCAAGCGGCTCGCCGAGTCATATGAGGCGCTGGTGAACGAGCGCCGTGGAGGTTCGCATGCCGCGTCCTGACGAAGGGCTGATCCACGCCTGGCTCGATGGCGAGCTCGGGGCGGAGGAGGCTGCGCGCGTGGAGAAGCTGGTGGCCGAGGACCTCGAGTGGGCGGCGGCCGCGGCGGAAGCGCGCGGGTTGATCGCGGCGAGCTCGCGGATCCTCGGCGCGCTCGATGTGGTGCCGGGGGACGTGATCCCGAAGGGTGGGAGCGCGGCGCCGGCGTTGCGCGCACCGGGGCGCGTGATGCCGACGTGGATGAAGGTCGCGGCGGGCTTCGCGCTCGTGGCGGGGGTCTCGTATGCGGTGCGCAGCAACGACGAGGCCGTCATGCAGATGGTGACGATGGAAGAAGCGCCGCGCGATGCGCAGGCCGTGCCGCAGTCGGCGCAGTCGGCGGTCGCGGAGCCTGCACCGCTCATCGTGACCGTGCCGAACACGAGCGGAGGGCGCGGGGACGTCGCGTCGAATGCGGTGCCTGCTGCACCGTCGCCGGCGCCGGTGCGCGCGAAGGTCGCGGAGGAGATCACTCAGGACGCGGCGCGTGACCGCGCGGAGTCTCGTGTGGCCGCTGCGACCGGCGCGTCAATGAATGTGCCAATGACTGCGCCGGCGAACGCGGCACCGACCGTCATGGCGCGGGCGGTCGTGGTCGCGGACTCGGTCTCCTCGGCGAAGAAGAGCGCCGAGACGGAACTCGCGCTCGAACGTCAGCGTGCTTCGCGAGACACTCGGCTGGGGCAAGCCGCCGTGGCCAACACGCGCGCGGTCGACGATGCGCGTCGCGGCGTCGCGGCGAAGGCAGCGCTTGAACCCCAGGCGTTCGACCGAGCCGCGCCCGCGCCAGCACCCGCGGCGTCGCGGTTGGCGGCTGACCTCGCGCTCGCCGAGACACGCGTGCTCACCGGCTGCTGGCGCGTGGCCACGCCTGCACGCGTCGACTCCATCCAGTCCTCGCCGCGGATCCTGAGCCAGACCGGCGACACGCTCGTGCTCGCGCTCACGCCGGCGGGCGTGCAGGCGCAGGTCGTGTTGGAGAGCGAGCGGGTGCTGCGCGGCACGGTGCGCGATTCCACCGGCACGCGCGCGACGCTGGTCGCGGACCGCATGGCCTGCCCGCAGCCGTAGTCGCGGGGCGCAGTCGCGGGGCGCGCGCAGGATCGCGCGCGCCCTCGTCGTCCCTCTACCGCCCGAACCCGCGCGTGATCTTCACGAGCAACGAGCTGCGCGCTGTCCCCGGCACTTCGGGCACGAAGCGATCCGTGTCGAGGTTCTGCAGATGCCCGTACACGATCCACAGGTCGTTGCCCTCGCCCGCGTTGTAGCGCAGCCGCACGTTCGCCGACGCGGCCTTGGCGAGCGAGTTGGACTGCACCACCGCCGAGAAGGTGAGCTGCGGACTCGCTGCCGCGAACACGCGCAGCCGTGCGAGCTGCGACCACTGCGATTCGCCGCGCGACGAGAACTCGACGCGATCCACCTGCAGGTCACCGCTCATGCGCAGGAAACGCGAGGCGCGCCACTCGGGGGAGACCTGGATGGAGTTGAGCGTGCCGTCGAAGAACTGGCCCGCGCGTGCACCGCCGCCCACGGCGAAGACCGGGCCCGTCGCCGCAGTGACCGTGAGCTGTGCGTACGTCGCCGCGAACCGGCCTGCCGGCACCGTGGTGCCGGGCGTCGGCGTGAAGCCGGCGAGGAGGTCGTCCTCCTGCCGCACCGCGCTCACCGTCCACGTCTCACCGGTCGGACGCTCGAGCGCGATGTTGAGCGAATTGTTCGATTGCTCGAACGTCCCCGCCGCATTGCGGTACTGCCCCGTCCCCACCACGCTCGCGCGCAGCACACGACCCTCCTTCGTCACCTGCTTGCCGTAGCCGAGCTCGAGCATGGGGCGCAGCGCGTTGATGCGTTCCACGTATCCGAGCGCGGGCGTGTACCGCGTGCCGGTGGTCGAGAGCCCCGTCCGATACCACACCCCGCGATTGCGCCGGCGCTCGGCGAGCAGGCGCAGCGCACCGCGAGGCAGCACGCCCTTCGCTTCGCCCGCCGCGGCATCACCCGCGAGGACGGCCGCGCCGAAGCTGAGGTAGTCGTCGCCGCCGAGGTAGATGTCGCCATCGACCCCGAGCGCCTGCTGGCTCGAGTCGCCCGCGATGCGTGACGTCACCATCGCACCGGCCCAGCTCCGGGCATTGAGCACGCGCCGCCGCAGGCGCAGCACGCCGAGGTTCTCGCGCGGCGTGATCGCGGACTCGTCGGTCTGCGCATCGAACACGCCGACGTCCCAGCCGCGCACCTGCCCCACGAGCCGCGCGCCGGCGAGCAGCCGCACGGGACTCCCGTCGGGTGTGAGGCCCACGCGGCGCGTGTTGAAGAGGAAGTCGGTCTCACCCGTGCGCGTCTCGAACGTCCCCGACCGCTCGAGGAAGAACGGCCGCAGCTCGGGGAACCGCAGCGGGAATCGCGTGAGGTTGATGCGCTCGTCGTCCACCTGCGTCTCGGCGAAGTCGGTGTTC
>Ga0137353_1000067_pt1 | contig 21387 bp, 17 predicted proteins | sample EasRivERMLT760_2_FD_104759 | JGI IMG/M metagenome (GOLD analysis project Ga0137353, IMG submission 104759) | Soil microbial communities from meander-bound floodplain in the East River, Colorado, USA - East River MetaG ERMLT760_2 | ecosystem: Environmental > Terrestrial > Soil > Floodplain ...
CGAGCAGATCTACCCGAAGCCCGGGTGGGTTGAGCACGACGCGAACGAGATCTGGACCCGCTGCCAGGAGGTCATCGCCGGCGCGCTGGCCAAGGCCGGCATCACCGCCGCCGACCTCGCCGCCAATCGCCCGACGCTCGACAACGTGCGCCTGTGGGACCGCGAACCGTTGCTGCGCACCTTCGGACAGTTGCAGTCCATCCGCACCTACTACGAGTTCGTCGCGGTGGACGACGACCGCTACCGCGTGAACGGCGCGCTGCGCCATGTGCTCCTCTCGGCGCGCGAGCTCGACGTCTCGGCGCTGCCCACGCGCACCTTCGTCAACGAGCACCTCACGTTCACGCATGGCATGGGCCTCACGATGGGCCCCACCAACCAGGTGACGCCGGAAGGATTGCCGGTGCTCTGGGTCCAGGACCTCCCGCCGACGTCGAGCATCGACCACGCCATCACGCGGCCGCAGATCTACTTCGGCGAGCTGCCGAGCACGTTCGCGCTCGCGCCGTCGCGGCAGCGCGAGTTCGACCACCCGGCTCGCGAGGGGGACGAGGGTGTCTACTCGACGTACGCGGGCAAGGCCGGCGTGCCGATCAACTCGTTCTGGCGGAAGGCGCTCTTCGCGCTGCGCTTCCAGGCGATGAACCTGCTGCTCTCGAGCGACCTCAGCGACAGCACGAAGATCCTCTTCTACCGGAACGTCGCCGAGCGCGCCAGGAAGGCGCTGCCCTTCCTGCGCTTCGACAGCGATGCCTATCTCGTGGTGACCGACAGCGGCCATCTCGTGTGGATGCTCGACGCCTACACCGCCACCGACCGCTACCCGTACTCGGCGCGCCTTCGCGACGGCACCAACTACCTGCGCAACAGCGTGAAGCTCACGATGGACGCGTACGACGGCGACCTGCGCGCGTACGTGAGTGACACGACGGACCCCATGATCCGCACTCTCGGCCGGATCTACCCGAACTCCCTGCGGCCGCTCGACGAGATGCCGGCGGACCTGCGCACGCATGTGCGCTATCCGGAAGCCCTCTTCCGCGCGCAGACCTCGCTCTACGCGACGTATCACATGACCGACCCGGAGACCTTCTACCATCGCGAGGACCAGTGGCAGATCCCGGGCACCGACGCGCCCGAGAGCACGGGATTCCAGCGGCACATCGTGATGCGCCTGCCGGGCGAGAAGAGTGCGGAGTACCTCCTCATGCGGCCGTTCACGCCGCGGCAGAAGGACAACCTCGCAGCCTGGATGGTCGCGCGGAACGATGGCGAGCACTACGGTCAACTCATCGCCTATCGCTTCCCGCGGCAGAGCCTCGTCTTCGGGCCGACGCAGGTCGCGAGCCGCATCAACCAGGACACCGAGGTGTCGCGCCAGGTCTCGCTCTGGGACCAGGGAGGCAGCACGGTGATCCGCGGCGAGCTGCTCGTGATCCCGATCGAGGCGTCGCTGCTCTATGTGCAGCCGCTCTACCTGCAGTCGCAGGGCGGGAAGATCCCGGAGCTCAAGCGCGTCGTCGTGGCGCACGAGGGGCGCGTGGTGATGGACGAGACGTTCGAGGGTGCGCTGCAGATCATGTTCGGCGGTGGCGCGCCGGCGCGCGCGGCGGCGAGTGCCGCGGCGACGGGCGCGATTCCGGCGGCGTCGAGCGCGGACAATCGTGCGGCACTCGCGGCGGAGGCCTCGCAGCACTACGAGCGGGCGCGCGCCGCACAGCGCGCCGACGACTGGGCGACCTACGGCCGCGAGATGCAGCTGCTCGGCGAAGTGCTCAAGAAGCTGCGGGAGGCCGGCCCGCCGCGCTGACGCGCGGCGCCCGCGGTGAGCGACTCCTCACGCGGGCTTCATCGCGCGCTCATGCGAGTCCCACCAGCGGTTCATCTCCGGGTGCGAGGGTTCCATCACCTCGCACCCGGAGCCACGTATGGGACCGATGCAACTCGGCGGACTGAATCGCGAACCGAACGTCGTGCCGATGATCGACATCCTGCTCGTGCTGTTGATCACCGCGATCCTTGGCCTCTTGCCGAAGTGGAAGACCGACATCGTGCTGCCGGTGCCGGCACCCGCGCCGACGACCGACGTCCCGGTGAAGGTCACGCAGCTCGTCCTCTCCATCGCGCCGGGTCCGGTCTACTCGCTCAACGGCCAGGCGATCCCGCGGGAACGGCTGATTCCCGAACTCGCGAAGGTCTACGAAGGGCGCCCCGACAAGACGCTCTTCATCGACGCCGACCGGAGCCTGAAGTACCAGGAGGTCTTCTGGATCTACGGTGCCGTGCGGAGCGCCGGGGTGACGGTGACGGCGATCGTCCCGCCGGGGACGCGGCGCTGAGCGTTCCGCGGCGGCAGCGCGGTGAGAAGGCGACGGCTCCGGGCGTTGGTCGGCTTTCCCGGCCGCTGTAGCTTTGCCGAAGGGCCTCGCCACGCCCATCCGGAGCTCGGTGCTCAAGACGATGCAGGACGCGTTCGCGCGCGGCGTACAGTTCGAGCTCGTGGTCTCGATGATGATCGCGATGGTCGCCGCGGCGGCGATCCTCGCGGTCATCTGGCGAGCGACCCGGCAGCCGTACCTCCTGCTCGGGTCGGCAGGCTGGGCGCTCTGGGCGCTGCGGTACGTCGAGGTGCTCCTCACCGGACGTCTCGACTTCAACTCGCCGTTCGCCGCAGTGGGGATGGCGCGCGACTTCTGCTGGATCCTCGGAGCGGCGCTCTATGCGGGAGGCCGGTGGTGGCGCTGGTGGGCGCTGGCCCTCGCGGCGGAGGCGGTGGTCCGCGTCGTCGTGCTGCCCGGGCATCCGCAGTGGGCCAGCGTGGTCGGAAGCTTCCGCGTCGTGATCCCGATGTCGGTGTCGCTCGTGGTGGCGGTGGCGCTCTGGGTGGCGCCGGGGCCCTCGAAGCGGGCGCGGCGCGTCGGCGCGGCCGGGATGGCGATCGGCATCTTCGGCTTGGTTGCGGTGCCGTTGGGGTTCAGTATCGAGACGGGCTACACCGGCGCCGCGCTCGAGATCTCGGCGCTCATGGCCGCGCTCGGCCTGGCGTTCTCGGAACTCGACCGCGTGGCGGCCGAGCGCATGGCCGTGCTGCGGCGACTGGAAGGCAGCATGCAGCACGCGCTGCGCGGCCATGCGCGGGTCTGCTCGAACTGCGGGCGGATCGAGACCGCGACGGATTGGGCGCGGCCGGAGGATTTCGTCCGCGCGAGCACCAGCGCGCCCGTCTCGCACGGCATCTGCCCGCCCTGTGAGCTGCGCGAGTTCGGCCCGGCCGCGATCGCCGGCGCGGAGCGTCGACCGTGACGCTCGCCGAGCAGGCCACGGCATTGCCGGCGCAGCTGCCGGTGGCCGCCGCGACGATCGTCGGTGCCCTGCTCGCCGCGCTCGCCGCGATGGCGGTGCTCATCACCTCGTGGCGCCAGACGCGGGAGCGGTGGATCGCGTGGCTCATCGCGGCGTGGGCGCTCTGGATCGTGCGTTACGCGATGGGGCTCCTGCCGGTGGGCCTCCTGCGGCTCGAGGACGCGGGTCCGGTCCTCAACCCCCTCGTGCTCCTCGCGCGCGACGCGGCGCTCGCGATGGCGCTGCGCGAACTCGGCGTCCGCTGGTTCGCCCGGGTGTGGGGGATCGCCGCGCTGCCGGTCTTGGTGGCGGCGCTGCTCGGCGCGTCGGGCGAGTGGCAGCGGTGGTATCTCTACCATCTCCTCGGCGCGACCTGGCTCGCGGGCGCGATCGTCGTCGCGCGGTCGCCGCGTCTCTGGGAGCGGATCCGGCTCCCCACCGCGCTCGGATTCCTCGTGCATGCCGCGATCCTGCTGATCGCGCCATGGTTCGGCGGCGCCGGGCGCATGGGGAGCATCTCGGTCGCGATCGCGACGGCCGTGCACCTGCTCATCGCGTCGGGCGTGGCGATCGGCGTGCACCAGCGCTTACTGGAGGAGCGCGAGGTGGCCGAGCAGCGTGTGGCGCGCGCCCTCGAATACGTCGTGCGCGGGATCGTCCCGATGTGCGCCTACTGCCGCAGCGTGCGTGACGTGCACGAGAAGTGGGTGACGCTCGAGCAGTTCGTCGCCGAGGGCACGGCGGGGCCGGTCGTCGACGTGCGCTGCCCCGACTGCGCAGGGATCACATCCCCGGCCCTGCCGTGAGCTTCTTCACGAGCCGGTACATGAACTCGAGCCCACCGTAGAACGCGATCGCCGAGACGTGCTCGTTCATGCCGTGCGCGTTCGGCGTGTCGTAGAAGAGGCCCGAGACGCCGTACACCGGCGTGCCCGCCACGCGCAGGTAGCGGCCGTCGGTCGCGCCGGTGCTCATCGTCGGGACCACCGGCATGCCCGGCCAGATCTCCTGCGTCGTCGCCTCGATCGCGCGCAGCAGGTCGGGCGTGAGCGGTGAGGGCGGGCTGTCGGCGGCGCCGCGTCCGGTCGTGATCCTCACGCCGGTGTCGTTGATCGCGGCGACGAGGCGGCTCCGCGTCATCTCGGTCGTCTCGTCGGGCAGGATGCGGCAGTTCACCGTCGCGGTCGCGCGCTGCGGCAACGCGTTCGAGGCGTGGCCGCCGGTGAGCATCGTCGCGACGCAGCTGGTGCGGAGGCGCGAACTGTTCGCGGGATCCTTCGAGATGATCGCTGCGGCCGCTGAGTCGCGTTCGTTGGCGACGATGGCGCGCATCGCGGCGCCGGTCTCGCCACCCACGATCGTCGCCTGCCGGCGGAAGTACTCGCGCGTCACCTCGTTGAGGTGCACGGGGAAGGCGTAGGCGCCGACACGCACGAGTCCCGCCGCGAGCTGGTAGATCGCGTTGTCGGGACGCGGCTGCGAGCTGTGGCCGCCCGGGTTCGTCACCTCGAGCGTGAAGTTCGCGACCTTCTTCTCGCTCGCCTGCACGTCGTTCGAGACCTTCTTCCCCTCCTCGATCCGCCCGCCGCCGCCCTCGTTGAACGCGTACTCGGCACGCAGCAGCTCCGGACGGTTCTTGAGGATCCAGTCCACGCCATTGGAGCTGCCGCCCTCCTCGTCCGCCGTGAGCGCGACGATGACGTCGCGGTCGGGCACGACGCCCTCGGCCTTCATGCGCAGGAGGATCGTGAGGTGGATCGCGCCCTCGTCCTTGTCGTCGGCGACGCCGCGGCCGTAGAAGACGCTGTCCTTCTCGATGAACTGGAACGGCGGCAGCGTCCAGTCCTTCGCATCGGCTTCGACCACGTCGATGTGCGAGAGGAGGAGGATCGGCTTGCGACCGGCGTTCCGGCCGCGATAGCGCACGACGAGGTTGCCCTTGCGAGGCGCGTTCTCCACGACCACCACGTCCTCGTTCGGGAAGCCGGCGGCGCGCATGTGCTTCGCCATCGCCTCGGCGGCGGTGACGGTGTTGCCGGCGCTGTGCGTCGTGTTGATCTCGACGAGTTCCTTGAGCAGCGCGCGCGCCTGCGCCTCCCAGCGGTTGCGCGGCTCGAGGCTGCCTTGCGCCGGCTGTTGCGCGTGGAGCGTGACGACAGCGGGCGTGAGTGCGGCGGCGAGTGCCGCCGTGGCGAAGGCCGCAGCCGCGGCGCGACGCAGCGAAGCGAAGGAACGCATCAGGTGCCTGGTCCGGTGGTGGTGATCCGGCGTACGAGCCGGTACATGAACTCGAGCCCATCGTAGAAACCGCGCGCCGAGATCCGTTCGTTCATCCCGTGCGCGTTCGACTCGCCATAGAAGAGACCGGAGAGGCCGTACACGGGGATGCCGGCCGAGCGGAGCCAGAGCCCGTCGGTCGCCCCGGTGCTCATCGTCGGGACCACGGGGACCCCCGGCCACATCTCCTTCGTCGTTGTCTCGATGCTGCGCAGGAGGTCCGGCGTGAGCGGCGACGGCGGGCTGTCGCGGGTGCCGGTCAGGCTCGTGATCTTGACGCCGGTGTCTCCGACGATCTCGGTGAGCTTCTTCTGCACCTCCGCGGCGGGCACGTCGGGGAGTATGCGGCAGTTGACGTTCGCCCTCGCGCGCTGCGGAAGCGCGTTCGGGGCGTGGCCACCCTCGAGCATGGTGGCGACGCAACTCGTGCGGAGGCGCGAGCTGTTCCCGGGGTCGCGCGAGAGGATCGCCGCGGCGGCCGAGTCGCGCTCATTGGCGACGATGCGCCGCATCGCATCGCCCATCGCGCCGCCGGTGATGGAGGACTGCCGCCGGAAGTACTCGCGCGTCACCTCGTTGAGGCGGACGGGGAACCTGTACCCTTCGACACGCTCGAGTGCGTGCACGAGGGAGTAGATCGCGTTGTCCCGGCGCGGCTGCGAGCTGTGGCCGCCGGGGTTCGTCGTCTCGAGGCGGAAGTCGGCGTATTTCTTCTCGCTCGCCTGCACGTCGTTGGAGACGCGGCGCCCGTCCTCGAGGCGGCCGCCGCCGCCCTCGTTGAACGCGTACTCGGCGTCGATGAGGTCCCGGCGATTCTCGAGCAGCCAGACCACGCCGTTGTTCTCGCCGGTCTCCTCGTCCGAGGTGAGCGCGACGATGATGTCGCGGTCGGGCACGACTCCCTCGGCCTTCATGCGCAGGAGGACGGTGAGGTGGATCGCCCCCTCGTCCTTGTCGTCGGCGACGCCGCGTCCGAAGAAGGTGCTGTCCTTCTCGATGAACTCGAACGGCGGCAGGGTCCAGTCGCGCGGGTCGGCCTCGACGACGTCGATGTGCGAGAGCAGCAGGATCGGCTTCTTGCCCGTGTTGCGTCCGCGAAAGCGGACGACGAGGTTCCCCTTCCGGTCGGTGATCGGCGTGACGACGACATCCGCTTCGGGGAAGCCCGCGGCGCGCATGTGGCGCGCCATCGCTTCGGTGGCGGCGAGCGTGCTGCCCTTGCTCTCGGTGGTGTTGATCTCGACGAGTTCCTTGAGCAGGGCGCGCGCCTGCGTTTCCCAGCCGGCGCGCGGATTCGCTTGCGCGCCGGCCTCCAAGGACGGTGTGAGCGCGAGGACGATGCCGAGCGCAACGACGCGGATCGAACGGACGTAGGGTCTCATGCGGTCAAGTTGTCCGGCGTGGAAGGGTGCCACAACTTCATACGATCACATCGGAGAGAGCGTTCGCATGGGCAGATCGCAGGCAACGCCGGGCGCGGGGCGCACCGGGATGGCGGAACTCGGGCGGATCGTGGTGGCGCTCGTGGTCGTGCGCGTGGACGTGCGCGTGGTCGGGCTCATGGCCGTCTTGCTGGGCGCGGCGCCGCTCGCCGCACAGCAGGTCCCCGACCGCGACTTCCGTCCTGCGGTGCCTCGCCCCGGGTACGCGAGCGGCGCCGGACCTCGCCTCTGCCTCGACGAGGCGCACCACAACTTCCACACCCTCGACGATCGCTTCTGGTCGTTCGGCGAGCTCGCGCGGCGCGATGGGTACCGCGTCGCGCCGTCGCGCGAGGCGATCACCGCCGCGGCGCTCGCGAAATGCGACCTCTTCGTGATCTCGAACGCGCAGTGGAGTGACGCCGAGTGGGACGAGTATCCGACGCCCACGCCGTCGGCGTTCAGCGACGCCGAGATCGCGGCGATGCACCGGTGGGTCGATGGCGGCGGGCGGCTGCTCCTCATCGCGGACCACATGCCGATGGCGGGCGCAGCGATGAAGCTCGCCGCGGCGTTCGGCGCCTCGTTCATCGATGGCTTCGCGTACAAGCGTCCACCGGAAGGCGCGACGACGCGCGCGGAGATCGGGCAGAACGACGTGCCGACCCTGTTCCTGCCCGGTGAGGGCACGCTCACCGATCACCCGATCGTGCGCGGCAGGGACTCCGCCGAGCGCGTGACGCAGGTGCAGAGCTTCACCGGCCAGGCCTTCCGCGTCGAGGGCGCGGGCACGCAGCCGGTGCTGGTGCTGCCGGCGGATTTCATCATCCTCAAGCCGCGCATCGCGTGGCAGTTCGACGCGAGCACGCCGCGCGAGCCGGTGGGCGGGTGGTCGCAGGGTGCGACGCGTCGCGTCGGGCGCGGGCGCGTCGCATTCTTCGGCGAGGCGGCGATGTTCAGCGCGCAGGTGACCGGACCGCAGCGGCGACCGATGGGGATGAACGCGCCGCTCGCGACGCAGAATGCGCAGTTCGCGTTGAACACGCTGCACTGGCTCTCAGGGCTCGTGGAGCCGTGAGGGCGGTCCACCGCCTTCAGTCATCAGTCGTCAGTCGTCAGTCTGCAGCCAACTGGGCTACGGATGGTCGTGGTCGGGTTCCCCGTCCACGTTGGAACCCTCCGCACCGCGTGGCCCGCGCGAGCTCGCGCCCGCGAGGTCGGTGACCCTGTACAGTCGCCCGCCGCGCATCACCTGCTCCAGGCGTGCGAGGTCGGCGATCCGCTCGTACGGCTTCCCGTTCACGATCAGCAGGTCGGCGATCTTCCCGTCCGCGATGCTGCCGTAGTCACGGTCGTCCTTCATGATGCGCGCGGCGTCGATCGTCGCGATCTGCAGCACGCGTGGCGCGGGGATGCCGGCGAGCTCGTACATCTCGAGCTCCCGACGGAACGTGCCGCCCGACGAATTGTCGGTGCCGGCGATGAGCGGGATCCCCATCGCGTGGAGCCGGCGGATCAGGTTCACGTACGTGCTGTCGGCCCGCTGCTGGTCGGTCGAGCCGCCGGCGCCGACGATCGCACCGCCGCCGCCGATCCAGAGGTTGAACGTGCCGTCCACCGCGGTGCCGTGCGCCTTGAGGTACTCGAGCATCCGCGTCACCTGCGGCGCGTTGACGTCGAAGTTCGGGGCGACCGCTGTCGCCACCTGCGAGTAGGCGCGCATGCGCGGCAGGTAGAGCGAGTCGGGATGGAAGTTCGAGAGGAGGAACGCCGCGTGCTGGATCTCGTCGAAGCCGAGCCCGACGGCGGCCTCGACGCTCATGCCGCGCGGGATGTGCCCACTCAACCGCATGCCGCGCTTGTGCGCCTCGTCGGCGATCGTCGGCACGAGGTCGGGGTGCACCACGTTGTACAGCTTCACCTGCTTGTAGCCGAGCGAATCGTAGCGAGCGACCCATGCGCGCGCCTGCGCCTCGGTCCAGACGAGCACCTCGCTGGGGCCCGCCCAGTTGAGCGGTCCTTCGATGAAGCCGCCGAGCACGGCGCGCGGCGCCGCGAGCTTGCCGGCGGCCTCGCGTGCGCGCAGCGACGTCGCGATGTCCACGTCGGACGCGAGGTCGCGCACCGTGGTGAGTCCGTTCGCGAGTTGCGACGCGCCGAGCACGCCCTGGCTCGAGACCTGGATGTGGCCGTGCATGTCCCACATGCCGGGCATGATCGTCTTGCCCCGCGCGTCGATCATCGTCGCGCCGGCGGGGAAGGCGAGTTCGGTGCCGACCCTGACGATGCGGTCGCCACGGATGATGATCGTCTGCGCGGGACGCACGGTGCCCGTCTCCGAATCGAAGAGGTCGCCGCCCCAGATCACGACCGTCGCTGCCGTCGCCGTGACGAGCCGCTTCGCGAGCGCCTCGGCTTGCGCGTCGCGCCACCGGAGTTCGATCGCGCGCATCGCGGGAAGGAGCGGCTGCACGCCCTGCCGCACGGTGATGAACCACTGCACGTCGGTCGCGAGCATTTCGCCGCGCTCGTCGAGCCACACACCGCTCGCGTTGTTGCTCGCGCCGCGGAAGATCATCACGAGCCTGGCGCGCTGGCGCAGCGCGCCGGCGCGCAGCGTCGTGTCCGCGATCACCTCCGCGCGTGCCGTCCCCGCGCCCGCGACGGGCGCCGTGCGGTCGGGCTGCGCGAGCAGGTGGCGCGCGAGCGCGGCCAGTTCCCGCGGTGTGCTCCCGCGCACGCTCACGAAGGCGCGCGCCGCGATCGCCGCACTCGATGTGACGCCGCTGCCGGAGGTGAAGCGCACGGAATCGCCCATCACCTCGAATCGCTCGTTCGGCGGGCCGGCCACCCCGTCCGGCAGGACCGGACCCGACTGGCCGCTGATCGCACGGCCGTCGCGCATCACGAGCCGCGTCTCGACGCGCCCGCCGCGATTGCGGTCGGTGTAGATCCATCGCGTGATCACGGTGTCGCCGCGCGTGACCACGGTCATCTCACCGGCGCGTCGGCCGTGGTTGTCCACGACCCAGGTCGAGGAGTCGGCGCGAACGGCGGGGGCGGCGGCGGACGAGACGGCCGCGACGAGGGCGAGGCTGGGCAGCAGCATCGGGATGGGGGCGAGATGGGTGGACCGCAAAGACTACGCGCTGTCTCTATGCGCCGCAGGCGCGCGATGCTGCGCGGCGGCTGGCCGGCGGCTGGGCGGCGCCGCGACTTGCATAGGGTAGGGGGGTATGATAGACTCAACGCGAACAGCCTATCCGGACCCGCTCATGACCGACCTCAAGCTCTCCATCACCGGCATGTCGTGCGGCCACTGCGTCGCCGCCGTCTCCAAGGCGCTCAAGGCGATCGACGGCGTCGAAGTCGACGAAGTGAGGATCGGATCCGCCTCGGTGCGCTTCGACGAAGCGAAGGTCACGCCGTCGCAGCTCGCGCAGGCCGTGACCGAAGAGGGTTACCTCGCGACGGTGGGTGGCTGATGGCGACGCCACTCAAGGTCCATCCGGCCGCGGCCTGCGGCTGCGGCGCGCACGGCGACGACGAGGGGCGCAAGGCGCTTGCCGTGGACCCCGACATCAAGGAGCGCAACCAGAAGCGACTGCGCCGGATCGAGGGGCAGGTGCGCGGCCTCCAGAAGATGGTCGAGGACGACCGCTACTGCGCCGATGTCATGACGCAGATATCCTCCGTGCAGGAGGCGCTGCGAAGCGTGAGCCGCGAACTGATGCGTAACCACCTCAAGCACTGCGCGGCCGGCGCCATCCAGGCCGGTCCCGAGGAGGCCGAACAGATGTACGACGAGCTCGTGGACCTCATGTACAAGCAGCTCCGGTGACTGCGGTGCGCGGGGCGGCGCTCGCCGCAGCGCTGCCCATCTCCTTCGGCGACGTGAAGGCTGCGGAGGCTCGCCTCGCGGAGCACCTCACGCCAACGCCCTTCCGCAACTATCCGCAGATCGACGCGCTCATCGGCCACGACGTGCAGGTCTTCGTCAAGCACGAGAACCACCAGCCGACGCAGAGCTTCAAGATCCGCAACGGCCTCAACACGATCCTCGGCCGCACCGCCGAGCAACGCGCGCGCGGCGTGATCGGGGCGAGCACCGGCAACCACGGGATGGGCGTCGCCTACGCCGGGAAGCTCACCGGCACGCCCGTCACGATCTGCGTCCCGGTGGGCAACAACCCCGAAAAGAACGCAGCGATCAACGCGCTCGGCGCGACGCTCATCGAGGTTGGTCAGACGTATGACGAGACGGTCGAATCGTGCCGCATGCTGTCGGAGGAGCGCGACCTCGCGCTCGTGCACTCGACGAACGACCCGCTCGTGATCGCGGGCGCCGGGACGATGACGCTCGAGATCCTGCGGCAGCAGCCCGACCTCGACGCGCTCGTCATCGCGGTCGGCGGCGGTTCGCAGGCGGTCGGCGCGCTCACCGTCGCACTCGAGCAGAGGCCGGCGCTGAAGGTCTACGCCGTGGGTGCCGCCGGTGCGCCGGCGCAGTACGACAGCTGGTCGACGGGCCGCCGGCTCGAGAAGCAGAAGGTCGATACGTTCGCCGAGGGCATCGCGACGGGCGCGGCGTACGAACTCACCTTCGATGCGCTGCGCGAGGGGTTGAGCGATTTCGTCCGGGTCACCGACCACGAGATGTTCCAGGCGATCCGCGACTTCCTCCGGATCACGCACAACGTCCCCGAGGGCGCGGGCGCGGCGGGACTCGCCGGACTCGCGAAGCTCGTGCCGCGCCTCGCGGGGAAGAAGGTCGGGATCGTGATGTGCGGCGGGAACCTCAGCGAGAAGGACCTGAGGATCGCCGTCCGACCCTGAGCGTCATTTCGCCGGCATCGTCCCCATGCACTCGATCTCGAGCTTCGCGTTCGGCACGACGAGCGCCTTCACTACGACCGTCGTGCGCGCCGGCGGCGCGACCGGCCACATCTTCGCATAGCTCTCGTTCATCCCGCGGAAGTCGGCGCCGTCGACCAGGAAGACGGTGCACTTCACGGCGTTCTCGATCGTCGTGCCCGCCGCCTCGAAGCTGCGCTTGATCGCGTTGAGCGCGCTCGTCGTCTGGCTCTGGATGGTCGAGTCGGCATCGCGGCCGGGCAGGGCGCCCGAGGCGAAGACGAGGTTCCCGACCTTGATCACCTGCGTGAGCGTGGGGCTCGAGTTGCCGATCGCCTCGCGCGCCGGGGCGGCCGTCTGCGCGACCGCGGGGAGGGCGGCGATCGCCACGAGGGCGAGCGCGCGGAAGAGGGGCGAAGCGGTGCGCATGGTGGGCTCGGGTCAGCGGGTGGAGGAAGGGAAGGCGAGCTTGTGGTTCGCGAGCGTGGCGCTGTCCGTCGTGACGACCTTGTCGGCGGGCGTGCCGTTCATCCTGAGCAGGTAGGCCGTGAGTGCTGCATATGTCTCGTCGGTGAGCGAACCCGGATCGCTGTCGGGCATCGTGTTGCGCATGATGTCGTAGAGGTCGAACACCGACCTTCCGCTCCACTTCGCGCGGAAGTCGGGGTCGGAGAGGTTGTTCGCGTGGCACTCGGTGCAGACCGAGCGGAACCACTGCCTGCCGAGCTCCGTCTGGCGCGCGATGGCGGCCGTGTCGACCGGCGCGGGCTGTTGTGCGGCGAGCGGCGCGACGGTCGCGGCGCCCGCGAGCACGCAGGCGAGAGCCGCGGAGATTGCGGTGGGACGAGGCGTCGGGAGCAAGGGCGGCATCGAGTCGGAAGGTGGACGACTGTGTCAACGCGTGCAAGGCGGCGCGCGTTGCCACTCATACGATTGCGGCCGTCCCGCGCGGGAGGCAATTTCGCGCATCCTTCACTCCTCATGAGTACACCGATGACCGACGACACCGCGCCGCACGACTCGCCGGCCGACGGCCTGCCGCGCCGTGACTTCCTTCGCCTCGCCGGACTCGGTGCCGGCGCCGTCCTCTCGGGGGTCGCCTCGCTCCCGCTGGAGGCGCAGCAGGCCCCCTCGCCGTTTCCGGTGCGCGGCCGCGGACGCCCGCGACCGACGGGCCACGTCATCGTCGTCGGCGCCGGCGCATGGGGCGCGTTCATCTCGTGGAACCTGCGCAAGGCGGGGAACCGCGTCACGCTCATCGACCAGTACGGCGCCGCGAACTCGCGCGCGACGAGCGGCGACGAGACGCGCGGCATCCGCTCCTCGTACGGCGATCGCAACACGACGGCGGAGCTCTGGGTGAGCTGGGCGCGCGAGAGCATCAAGCGATGGCGCGAGTTCGACCAGGAGTACGGGAAGCGCTTCTCCACGCGCTTCTTCTTCCAGACCGGCGACCTGCTGATGCGCGCGGCGCCCGAGCCCTTCTCGACGAAGTCACGCGAACTCTGGGACAGGCTCGGCGTGAAGTACGAGGTGCTCGACGAAGCCGAGACGATGAAGCGCTGGCCGCAGATCCACTCGGCGGGGAACCAGGTGCTGCTCTACGAGCCCGACGCCGGGGTCACGCGCGCGCGCGATTCGGTGCAGGCAGTCTTCACGCTCGCGAAGGACGCGGGCGTCCAGTTCCGCTTCGGCCGCGCGACACCGGGCAACATCGTCGGCGGGAAGATGGACGGCATCACGCTGCAGGACGGGACGAAGCTCACCGCCGATGCCTACGTGTTCGCGACGGGCGCATGGATGCACAAGACGTTCCCCGCGGCGATGAAGAACCGCACGCTGCGTCCGCTCGGCCATGTCTGCTACTTCGGGACGCCGGTGGACGACGCGCGCTTCACCTATCCGAGCATCCCGACGTGGAACGTGCCGGGCGTGACGGGATGGGCCGCGCTGCCTGTGGACAGCTACGGCTTCCGCGTGCGTGGATCGTTGCGGGCGCCCACTCCGGCCAACACGCCGGCCGGCGGCGCGCAGCCAGCGCCCACGCCGCCACCCGCCGGTGGCGCCGTCGCACCGCCCGCGCCGCCTCCCGCACCGAACCCCGCCGACTCCGATCCCGACCTCTCGCAGCGCTGGACGAGCGAGCGGCAGATCGAGGGCGCGCGCAACGTGCTCAAGCGCTACTTCCCCGCGATGGGCGAAGCGCCGATCCTCGCGAACCGCGCCTGCCACTACGAGATCAGCGTGAATCGCAACTTCATCGTCGACCATGTGCCCGGCGCGGACAACGCGTGGATCACCGGACAGGGCCAGGCGGAGGGCTTCAAGTTCTCGATCGTGGTGGGTGAGTACGCGGCGTGGCGCATCATGGGTGACAAGGGGGACGCGGCGATCGCCGAGGCGTTCAAGTATCCGACGCAGGAATATCCGCCGAACGCCGGGCCGTTCGGGAACGGGGAGGAGGAGTGATGAGCTCGCCGAGGACTACGCGCGGCGCAGCCGCGAGTCGCGCCATCGCCGCACTGCGGCTCGCGGCATTGATCGCGGTCACCAGCGCGTCCGCGCTCGCGCAGGCCGACATGGCGCCGATCAACGATCGGCCCAATCCGTATCGCACCGTCGAGGGCTGGGCGAAGATGCCCGAAGGGCGGACGTGGGGCTCGACGAGCGCCGTCGCGATCGACCGCGACGGGCAGAGCGTCTGGGTCGCCGAGCGCTGCGGGCAGAACTCGTGCGTCGGCTCCGACCTCGATCCGGTGATGCTGTTCGACAAGGACGGCAAGCTCGTGCGCTCGTTCGGCAAGGGGATGATCAACTGGCCGCACGGGATCCACGTCGATCGCGAAGGGAACGTCTGGATCGTGGACGGACGCGACAATCGGCCTCAGGCGCCCCGGCCCGCAGCGGCGGGCGCCACGCCGACGCCGGCACCTGCGCCGGCACCGATGCCGGCGCGTGTGTTCGGGCATCAGGTGATCAAGTTCTCGCCCACCGGCGAAGTGCTCCTGCGCCTCGGCACCGACGGCGGCGCGCGCGAGCCCGGCTACTTCTTCCAGCCCAACGCCGTCTTCGTGGCGCCCAACGGCGACATCTACGTCGCCGAAGGACATTCGTCGGGACCGACAGCGAACGCACGCGTGCTCAAGTTCGACCGCACCGGCAAGCTCCTCGCCAGTTGGGGGAAGAAGGGCACCGGCCCTCTCGAGTTCGACCAGCCGCACGCGCTCGCGATGGATTCGCGCGGCCGCCTCTTCGTCGCCGACCGCACGAACGACCGCATCCAGATCCTCTCGCAGGACGGCGCGCTGCTCGACACTTGGTACCAGTTCTCGCGCGTGAGCGGGCTCTTCATCACGCCCGACGACGTGATCTACGCCGCCGACTCCGAGTCCGGCTCGATCGAGCCGAAGCACGTCGCCTGGCAGCGCGGCATCCGTATCGGGAACGCGCGCACGGGAGAGGTGACGGACTTCATCCCCGACCTGGTGACCACGACGCGCAACACGAGTGCGGCCGAGGGGGTGGCGGTGGATGCGCACGGGGTGATCTACGGCGCGGAGGTGGGACCGCGGGCGCTGAAGCGCTATGTCAAACCATGAACCGAGGTCATGAGATGTCGTCAGTCATCAGTCGTCAGTCCTCAGTGCGCGCACTCACGTTGCTGGTGGCCGCGACGTTCATGGTGTCACCCGTCTCCGCTCAGCGCCGCATCGGGATGATCCCCGTCGGCGCGAGCGAGCTGCGCGATTCGGTCGCGCTCTTCTCCACCGACCGCGCCGCGCTCGGCCGCCGCTGGACGGTCGAGTACTCGCCGACGCGCCGCGCGCGCTTCAAGTCCTTCTACGACGACTGGCGTGCGCGCCTCGCGAAGGTCGACTTCAACAAGCTGAGCCAGGAGGGGAAGATCGATTACGTCCTCCTCGACTCGCGGCTCAAGGGCGCACTCTCGGAACTGCGTCGCGAGGAGAAGCTCGCCGGCGAGATGGCGCCGCTGGTGCCGTTCGCGGCGACGATCACCGACCTGGAGGAGAAGCGCCGCCGGTTCGAGGCCGTCGACGCACCCGGCTCGGCGAAGGCGCTCGCGCGGATCGCCGCCGTCGCCGACTCGCTCACGCGGTCGGTGCGGGCCAAGGCGCCCAACAGCGCCACGCGCCCGGAGCGCATCATCGCGCTGCGCACCATCGGCTACATCGACGACCTGCAGGGCACGGCGCGCAACTGGCAGCGTTTCTATTCGGGCTACGACCCCGAGTTCACCTGGTGGACCGCCGACCCGTTCCGCCGCGCCAACACGGCGATCACGGGCTACCAGCGCGCGCTGCGCGAGGTGATCATCGGCCAGCGCGAGGGACAGGAGGAGCCGATCATCGGCGACCCGATCGGCCTCGAGGGGCTGCGCGAGGACCTCGTCGCCGAGATGATCGCCTACGAGCCGCAGGAGCTGATTGACCTCGCCGAGCGCGAGTTCACCTGGATCGAACAGGAGCACAAGAAGGCCGCGCGCGAGATGGGCTTCGGCGACGACTGGCGCGCCGCGCTGGAGAAGGTGAAGCAGGACTTCGTGCCGCCGGGCGAGCAGCCCGAGCTCATCCGCCGCCTCGCGCGCGAGGCCGTCGCCTTCATCACGCAGAAGGACCTCGTCTCCGTGCCGCCGCTCTCCGACGAGGTCTGGCGCATGGAGATGATGACGCCGCGCCAGCAGCTCGTCTCGCCCTTCTTCCTCGGCGGCGAGGTGATCCAGGTCTCGTATCCGACCGACTCGATGGCCGACGCCGACAAGATGATGTCGATGCGCGGCAACAATCCGCACTTCTCCATGGCGACGGTGCACCATGAGTTGATCCCCGGGCATCACCTGCAGGGCTACATGACGTCGCGCTACAACACGCACCGCGGCGCGTTTGGCACGCCCTTCTGGGGCGAGGGGTGGTCGCTCTGGTGGGAGATGCTCCTCTGGGAGCAGGGATTCCCCAAGACCCCGCAGGACCGCATGGGCATGCTCTTCTGGCGTTCGCACCGCCTCGCGCGGATCATCTTCTCGCTCAAGGTGCACCTGGGGCAGATGACGCCGCAGGAAGCGGTGGACCTCCTCGTCACGCGCGTCGGGCACGAGCGCGCGAACGCCGAGGCCGAGGTGCGCCGGTCGTTCAACGGCAGCTACTCGCCGCTGTACCAGGCGGCGTACATGCTCGGCGGCCTGCAGATCCGGTCACTGCACCATGACCTCGTCGACAGCGGGCGCATGACGAATCGCGAGTTCCACGACTCCATCCTGCAGGGCGGACGGATGCCGATCGAGATGGTGCGCGCGCGCCTCATGGGCACGCCGCTCACTCGCGACTACAAGCCGAGCTGGAAGTTCATCCAGTGAAGGTGGGGGCGCGCACGCTCTGGCTGGCGTGCGCGCTCGCCCTTCCCGGCGCGGTCGCCGCGCAGCGCGGCGCGCCGGCGGAGTTCACGCGGCAACTCATCCTCGTCGCACCGTTCGAGAGCCCCGGCGGCGACTCGCGGCTCGCGCGCCGCGTCGCCGCGCGGACGCGCGTCGCCCTCGGCCGTCGCGTCGACTCGAGGAGCACTCTCGTGTTCCGCAATGACTCGTCCGAGGTGATCCTCGAGCGTTCCGGCTTCGAGCCCGGCGTGCCGCTGGACGAGAAGGACCTCGTGATCCTCGCACGCCGGCTGCGCACGGACGAGTTGATCGTCGGTCGGCTCACACCCGGCGCGAACGGACGATTCACGTTGAGCAGCGAGCTCGTGCTCGTCCGCGACCCGCGCCGCCGGCAGCCGCTGCCGGTGATCCGCTCCGCCGACCCCTCGGCGGCGGCCGACACGCTGGTGCTGCACGTGCTCAAGGCGCGCACGCAGATGACCGGGCTCCGGCGCTGCGAGAATCGCGCGCGCGAAGGGCGTGCCGCCGATGGCCTGCGCGAGGCGGAGATCGCGCTCAAGGGCTATCCGCGGAGCACGCTGCTGCGCCTCTGCATGGCCGAGGTCCTCGCGGCGACGTCCGCGATGGCCGATTCGGTGCGGAAGCTCGCCGAATGGGTCATCGAGGCCGACTCGACGAACGTGATCGCGACGGTGCTGCGCGCAATGGCGTCCGAGACGGCTGGGGCGCCCGACCAGGCCGCGCAGTCGTGGGCACGCGCACTCGCGCTGCGCGGCGACAGCCTCGAGCTCGCCGTCGCGGGGATCGAGCAGTTGCTGCGTCTCGAACGCCCGCTCCTCGCCGCCGAGGCGCTCGAGCGGATCATCCCCCTGCATCAGGGCGACAACTGGCTGCGCCGGCAGCTCTTCCGGTCGCAGTACGAGCTCGCGCGGTGGGGCGCCGCCGCCGCACTCGGCGATTCGCTCGAGGAGGGCGACGCCGAGTTCCGCTCCGACTCGGCGTATGCGGTGCGCCATGTCGACGTGCTGCGCATGGTGGGCGACACGCTTGGCGCCGTCGCGAAGAGCGCGCGCTCGGTGCGCCAGCACCCCGGCGACGCTCGGCTCTACCTGCAGTACGTGCAGCTCGTCGGCAGCGAGAGCAGTCTCGCGCTGCTGCGCGGCCTCGCGCGCTTCCCGCGTGAGCCCAAGCTGCGCGTGATCGCGGCGCAGGCCGCACGCGCGAACGGGGATCGCGCGGCGGAGCGCGCGGCGCTCGCGCTCGCGGTGGTCGAGGATCCTGCGCTCGCATCGGTCCTCCTGCGCATCGCGGAGCTCTGGTTCCTCGACGGGCAGGCGGACAGTGCGCTCGCGACGCTGCAGCGCGCGCCGCGAACGGGGAGCGGGGCGAGCACGCTGCGCAACTACGCGATGGGACGCGGCGTGCAGCTGTTGCGTGCCGCCGCCGACACCATGCCCGAGACCTACCGCCTGCCGCGGGCGATCATCGCACTCGCCGACAGCGTGGAGTCGCGCGAGGATACGCGCAGCCTGCTCGCGGCGGTGTTGCTGCAGGGGGCGCGCAGTGAGCTCGTCGTCGCGGCGCGCGGCAATGCGTGCGACGGCGTGCGCCGCGCCGACGCCGAGCTGCGCGAGGTGGAGCGCGTGCTCGTGATCGGGATCGGCGGCGGGGAAGCGGCGGCCGAGCTGCTCGAGGCGCAAGCAGGGCTGCGCACGGCGGTGGACGAGTCGCTCAAGCGGGCGTGCGTGACCACGCCGCCCGCACGCTAGCCGCGCGGCAGCCGGCTCGGGTTCAGCACTTCGGGCCGCACGCGCGCGCGCACCGCGCGCGCCACGCGCCGCGCCTGCGTCCACGCATGGAACGCGTGCGTGCCCCAGAGCCGCCACGCGGTCCGCTCGCGCAGGTGGTCGATCTCGAGTCGCGGCAGCCCGAGCGCGTCATCGCCCTCGGCCATCGCGCGGAACTCGGTGGAGACGCCCCAGCGATGCGTGCGCCGTGCGATGTCGAGCGTGCGCGCGTCGCAGGAGCCGTAGGGATAGGCGACGCCGTCGGGTGCCGAGCCCAGGTGCCCCGCCATCGTGCGCGACGCGACGTCGAACTCGGCGTGCGCCGCGGCCTCATCGAGCGCGTGCAGGTGCGGATGCGTCGCGGTGTGGCTCTCCACCGCGATCCCCTCGCGCTTCATCTCGGCGAGCACGTCCCACCCGATGAGCGGGAACACCGGCACGAGCTTCGACGGCGCGCCGCGCCACATGTTGTCCTTCCCCACGCGCGACGTCACGACGAACGTCGTCGCGGTCCAGCCGCGCTGCCGCAGTTCGGGCAGCGCGTCCTCGAGGATCGTCGCGATGCCGTCGTCGAACGTGATCGCGGCTGCCTGCGCCTCGTCGGGCAACGTCATGAGCTCGGCGATGCTCACCACGCGCACACCCGAGGCGACCAGCCAGTCGAGCTGTCGCCGGAAAAGGCCCGGGCTCACCGAGATCGGTGAGCCCGAACGGTCGATCGAATGCCACGTGAGGATCGCGCGCAGCTGCGCCTCCGCTACGGCAGCCGCAGCGCGACGAGCGACGTCGACGAGCCCGCGCCGGTGGCGAAGACGATGTACTGCTTGCCGTGGTGCATGAACGTCATCGGCACCGCGGTCGTCCTGCCGGGGATCTCGAGCGCGCCCACCTGTGCGCCCGTCTGCTTGTCGACCGCGAACAGCGTCGGCTTCGCGTTGGGGATGCCACCCGAGCGGCCGGTCCCGTAGATGACCAGCGTCTTCGTCACGATCACCTGCGGCTGCTGGCCGCCCGCGGGGCGCGGCGGCAGCTGGACGCCCGCGAACAGCGGGTCGTTGCTCGTCGTCGGGATCATGCCGGCGTTCGGGATCCACCAGCGCTTGTCGCCGGTGTTCATGTCGTACGCCGTGATGCCGCCGAACTGCTTCGGCTTGAGGATCGAGACGCCGCGAAGCATCGAGGCGTTGCCGCGTCCCTCGAAGCCGCCACCGCGTGCGGTGGGCGGTGTGTAGCCCGCCGGCGGCGCGAGCGCGCCGAGGAGGCCGCAGTTGTCGCGCGGCGAGCTGTAGTTGAACTCCGAGCACGGATCCTTCTGGAGTCCGATCGTCGAGAGGCCGGTGATGGCGCCGACGTAGATCATCCCCGTCTCGGGATCGACCGCGGCTCCGCCGTCGATGTTCACGCCACCCGATGCGCCAGGCGCGTACCATGCGCAGCGCAGGCCGGTCGAGCCCGATCCATCGCTCACGACGCCCGGGATGAAGTACGGCCCCATCCGGCACTTCCGTGCCATCGCGAGCGCCGAGTCGCGGATCGCCGGCGTGTAGTCGATGAGGTCGCTCTCGAGCAGTCCCTGCTGCGAGTAGGGCGCGGGCCGCGACGGGATCGGCTGCGTGGGCCACGTGCGTTCGCCGGGCACGTCGCTCTGCAGCACCGGCGTCTCAGGCATCGGCCAGATCGGCTCGCCGGTCACGCGGTCGAACGTGTAGAGCCACCCCTGCTTGGTCGCCTGCGTCACGATCTTGCGCGGTTTCCCATCGACCGTGACGTCCATCAGGTTCGGCGCCATCGGGGAGTCGTAGTCCCAGATGTCGTGGTGCACGAGCTGGAAGTGCCACTTCCTCACGCCGGTGCGCGCGTCGAGCGCGACGAGCGAGTTGCCGTAGAGGTTCGCCCCCGGGCGATGGCCGCCGTACTCGTCCATCAGCGGCATCCCGACGGGGATGTAGACCATGTTCAGCTCGGGGTCGCCCGAGTAGGTCGCCCACGCGTCGTTCTTGCCGACGCCCTCGGTGCCGATCTTCGAGCCGTTCTCCCACGTCTCGGCGCCGAACTCACCCGGCTGCGGGACGAGGTTGAACTTCCACATCTGGCGTCCGGTGCGCACGTCGAAGCCGCGGATGAAGCCCGGGATGTTGCGCACACGGATCGGGTAGTAGCCGTGGATGCTCGAGTTGCCCACGACGACGACATCGTTGATGAGGATCGGCGGCGAGCTCGCGGCGATCTGGCCGTTCACCGGATCGATGCCCATCGTGCCGTCCGCGCCGATGCGCTTCACGGGGTCCCACTTCTCGCCCGGACGCGCGCGGCGCAG
>Ga0137353_1000068_pt1 | contig 21374 bp, 14 predicted proteins | sample EasRivERMLT760_2_FD_104759 | JGI IMG/M metagenome (GOLD analysis project Ga0137353, IMG submission 104759) | Soil microbial communities from meander-bound floodplain in the East River, Colorado, USA - East River MetaG ERMLT760_2 | ecosystem: Environmental > Terrestrial > Soil > Floodplain ...
AAATTAACAACGATGAAATCGGATATATGGCAACACCAGAGATGGTTTCCATATTGTGTTTTATTTGTTCGAACATGGCATTTTTTATTTATTCTATTTTACTTTTATATCAGTTCCTAATCTTTGTATGTAAGCTATCAAAGCTACAATCTCTCTTTCATGCATAGGGATAAATTTTTCTCCTCTGGCTTCTATCTTCTTTTGACTGTTTTTATAGCTTTTAACAAAATCCGGATCAGAATTTAAATTCTGTTCAATTTTTAGTGACTGATCTTTGATCGTATTTTTTGCATTTGCAATTTCAGCATCAGAATATGGAACACCAAGGTTTTTCATTGCTTTCATTTTACCCTCAATATCCGAAACATCCATCGCCTCATTGTCAAATAACCATTTATAACTTGGCATGATAGAACCCGCAGAAATACTTTGTGGATCCCATAAATGATTAAATTGCCAGTTATCATTATATTTCCCTCCTACTCTCAACAAATCTGGTCCTGTTCGTTTAGACCCCCAAAGAAATGGATGATCGTATACAAACTCCCCCGCTTTTGCATGAGGTCCATAACGCTCAACTTCGCTTCTAAAAGGGCGTACCATTTGAGAGTGACAACCTACACAACCTTCACGGATATATAAATCTCTACCTTCCAATTCTAAAGGAGTATATGGTTTTACACTAGCAATCGTAGGAATATTTGATTTGACCATTATTGTAGGTACAATTTGAATGATTCCACCAATTAGAATAGCAACTGTTGCCAAAATAGCCAATTGAATAGGTCTTCTTTCTAACCATGGGTGAAACCCCTCCCCTTTCAATCTGCCATTGCTTATTTTTTCTAAAGCTGGTGCTTCAGCCAAATCATCTACAACAGCTGAATTTGCTCTTACGGTTTGGATAATATTATAAACTAACACAAACATCCCTATCAAATACAAACTTCCTCCAATTGCACGCATCCAATACATCGGAATTATTTGCGTTACTGTTTCAAGAAAATTCCCGTAAGTCAAAGTTCCGTCTGGATTAAATTGTTTCCACATTGAAGCTTGTAAGAAACCTGCAACGTACATTGGCAGTGCATATAATATAATACCTAATGTACCGATCCAGAAATGGAAATTAGCCAATTTATTGGAATACAATTTCCCTTTAGTCAATTGTGGAATCAACCAATAAATCAAACCAAAAGCCATAAATCCATTCCAAGCTAAAGCTCCAACATGAACGTGAGCCACAATCCAATCGGTAAAATGCGCGATAGCATTTACATTTTTAAGTGACAACATTGGTCCTTCAAAAGTTGCCATTCCGTAGCCTGTAATCGCAACCACAAAGAATTTTAGAATTGGCTCTACACGTACTTTATCCCAAACTCCTCTAAGAGTTAATAATCCGTTTATCATACCTCCCCAAGATGGAGCAATCAACATCACCGAGAAAACAACTCCCAAATTCTGAGCCCATTCTGGCAAGGCGGTATATAATAAGTGATGAGGACCTGCCCAAATGTATAAGAATATTAACGACCAAAAGTGTACGATAGACAATCTATAGGAATAAACCGGACGGTTTGCCGCTTTAGGAATGAAATAATACATCAAACCTAAAAATGGTGTTGTCAGGAAAAACGCCACGGCATTATGTCCATACCACCATTGCACCAATGCATCCTGAACCCCTGCATAAACCGAGTAACTTTTCATTGCCGTAACAGGCAATTCCAAACTATTAAAAATATGTAAAACTGCAACAGTTATGAAAGTAGCCAAATAAAACCAAATAGCTACGTACAAATGACGCTCTCTTCTTTTTAAAATGGTTCCAATCATGTTGATACCAAAGACAACCCAAATTAGTGCAATGGCAATATCAATAGGCCATTCTAATTCGGCATACTCTTTTGAAGTAGTATATCCCAAAGGCAAGGAAATAGCGGCGGCAACAATAATTAATTGCCATCCCCAAAAATTAAGATTACTTAAGAAATCACTAAACATCCTCGCTTTCAACAATCGCTGTAAAGAGTAATAAATTCCGGCAAACATTGCATTTCCAACAAATGCAAAAATTACTGCATTGGTATGTAATGGTCTTAATCGGCCAAAACTCAACCAAGAAACCCCCTCGGTTAGGTTAGGAAATAAAAAGAATGTGGCCAGTAAAAGCCCTACTAGCATCCCAACCACTCCAAAAAGAATTGTTGCGTAAAGGAATTTTTTCACGATTTTGTTGTCGTAATAAAACTGTTGCATCTCCATAATTAAATTTGTTTTTCTTCTGTTGTTTGTATTATATTGTTTTTTGTTTTTTTGATTTCGTCGTCAAAAAGTATTCTGACTGAAGGAGTATAATCGTCATCATATTGGCCACTTTTTACCGCTACAATAAAGGCAATAAAAAATGCGACAGCTACAACTATACTGATGGAGATTAATAAATAAATAACGCTCATACCTCGAATTTGTGTTAACAAAATTACTTTCAGGAATTTTTAAAAAATATGACATTTATCATGACAACATAATTATGTTAAAATTATGAAAAAAAATCGTACTTTACTACTCTTTACTTTTTTAAGTTTTTAGCATAATAATTACTCATCAAGGTCACAAAACTAACTATCGTAATGGTACTCAACGGCATAATGATTGCCGCAACCAACGGTAATAAGTTCCCCGTCACAGCAAATGACAACCCAACCAAATTATACAGTAACGAAAGAACAAAGCTCATTTTGATGGTTGTAATGGCTTTTTTGGAAAGTTTTAAAAAATAATTCATTTTTTGAAACTCATTAGCATCCAGAATAGCATCACAGGCAGGTGAAAAAACATTCACATTTTCAGAAATTGAAATTCCAATATTACTTTGTGCCAAAGCCCCGGAATCATTTAGTCCATCCCCAACCATCATAACATTTTTGCCTTCTTCCTGTAACTTTTTAATGAATTCTAATTTTTGTTCCGGTTTTTGATTAAAAACCAATTCGGTACCTTTAGGCAATAGATTTTCTAAAGCGGATCGTTCCCCTTCGTTATCTCCCGACAAAACTTTGATCTGATAATTATGGCTTAAATCTCTAAAAAGAGCAGACAATCCCTCTCTATACTGGTTATTAAAAATAAACTTTCCGCAGTACTTTTCATTAATCTTTATATGAACAGCAGTTTGAAAAATGGCATCCTCTGATTTATCTGACTCTCCTTTTATTGGATATCCATTTAAAACGAAATCCCCTGAGCCTATCTGAATTTGATTGTCTCCAATCTTGGCACGAATCCCTTTTCCGGTAATCTCTTCAAAATCCTCCAATTTAATCCTTTTCATCTCCGGCAAAAAATCATACAACATTCTGCTCAATGGATGATTTGAAGCCCTAAGTACGTTTTTTACAATTACTAAATTCTCCTCAGAAAGAGTTTCTCCTTCATAGGAAATATTCGATTTTTTATTGGTTGTAATTGTCCCTGTTTTATCAAAAACAATTGTATCTACTTTGGCCAATTGCTCTATGACCAAGGCATTTTTTAGATAAAATTTCTGCTTTCCTAATATTCTTAAAACATTTCCCATTGTAAATGGAGCCGTCAAAGCCAAAGCACATGGACATGCTACAATTAATACCGCTGTAAACACATTGAAGGCAATATTAGCATCGATGAAAATCCAATATCCAAAACCTAAAAAAGCGATCAATAATAATATAGGAGTAAAATAACGACTGATTCTATCGGTAATGTTTTTGTGTTTTTGTTCTACTTTTTTCTGAAACACATCATTACTCCACAGTTGGGTCAAATAACTTTGAGAAATGGTATGCAATACTTCCATCTCGATCACTTTTCCGATTTGTTTTCCGCCGGCAAATATTTTATCTCCCGATTTCTTGGTAATTGGAATTGCTTCACCCGTTACAAAACTATAATCGATTTCGGCTTTATCGCTTATTAAAATTCCATCAACGGGGATCAATTCCTGGTTTCTTATCAACAAACGATTTCCTTTTTCAATATCATAGACCGGAATACTTTCTTCGGAATTATTCTCATTAATTTTGGTGATCGCAATAGGAAAATAAGATTTAAAATCTCTTTCAAAACTCAAAAAACTATACGTTTTGATTTGAAACATTTTACCCAAAAGCATAAAGAAAATAAGACCTGTCAAACTATCAAAGAAGCCCGATCCGTAATCCATTATAATATCAAAAGTGCTGCGTATAAAAAATATCACAATCCCTAAAGCAATGGGAATATCAATATTCAGCATTCTGGATTTAATGCTTTTATAGGCGGAAACATAATATCCACTTGCCGAATAAAAGAAAGCCGGCAATGACAATGCAAAGATCAGCCAACGAAAAAAGGGCCTGTAATTATCTAACCAAAATTCCTTAATTTCAAAATACTCAGGAAATGACAGCAACATAATATTTCCAAAACAGAAAAAAGCCAAACCCAATTTATAAGTTAAGCTTCTATCTATATTTTGTTTGCCTGTCTCATAATTTTCCAAACTAATATAAGGTTCATAACCTATCAAACTAAGTAAGCAAACTATGCTTTTAAGCGTAACCTTTTCAGGATTAAAAATGACCCTAACCGTCTTTTCGGGAAAATTAACCTGGGACGTACTTATTCCATTTTGAAGACGACTGAGGTTTTCAAGAATCCAAATACAGGAACTACAATGGATATGAGGAATATTCAGAGATACAATTGCCGTGTCATTCTCTTGGAATTCCAAAAGTTTTGAAACGATAGTCTCATTATCAAGAAAATCATATTTACCATTAATGTCTAACGGGGTTGCTCCGGGTGATTTTTCGAAATCATAATAACAGGTCAAATCATTCAGACTGAAAATTTCGTAGACCGTTTTACAACCATTGCAACAAAATCCCTTTTCATCAAAAATTATTTGCTCTTCTTCTATAATGTCCAACCCACAATGAAAACAATTGTCTATGCGCATAAATTAGTTAATTTTCCTTTTGCAAAATTGTGAAAGCTTTGACTATAAATATATGATTTTTGTCATATTAATGTTTAATTTTGCGGATATAAATATCTTTTTGTTATGAGTAAATGCGAACAATGTATTGTAAGAGAATTCAGCTCATTAAAAGCTTTGTCAAAAGATGAGCTTTTAAAAGTGGCTGATTGCAAGACTTCTTACACTATAAAAAAAGGCGAACATATTTTTGAAGAAGGCGAAACACTAAATGGTATTTACTGTATAAAAGACGGTATTTGCAAACTCTCTAAATTAAGTCCGAACGGAAAAGACCATATTGTAAAACTGGTAAAAAAAGGCGAATTATTAGGACAACGTTCAATGATTAGTGAAGAGCCTGTAAATTTAAGTGCCGTGGCTCTCGAAGACATGGAAGTTTGCTTCATTCCTAAAACAGAAATGATGGGCTTTTTTGATAAAAACAATCAGTTCTCGATGAATGTGATGAAAACTATTTGCGGAGAATTGAAAGAGGCCGATAACCTTATGGTAAACCTTGCGCAAAAAAATGTAAAAGACCGCTTGGCGATTACACTTCTTTATTTGCACGATACTTTTGGAAAAAATGAGGACAACAGTTTAAAAATTCAACTCTCTCGAGATGAATTGGCCAGTATGATTGGTACTGCGACCGAAAGTTGTATCCGTTTATTGTCTGAATTTAATAAATCAGATCTGATCGATTTGAATGGAAAAAAAATCATCTTAAAGGATATCGCTAAACTAAGAAAACTAACTGTGTAGCTTTTTCAAAAAAAAGCTTTAATTAGAAGGTATGATAAATATCATTTTTTATAGTTAGTACATTATCTAATTTTGTCATTTATTTAAATAATATATTTAATATATGACAACAGCAACAAAATCACCACACACTTTTCATATTCCTGTAATGGGACTGTCTTATACTATAGATAGTCCTATTCGAGTAGCAAAGTATGGCATTTCTTCTGTAATTTCAATTATTGATGATGAGTTAATTGAAAAAATGAATGCATTTTACAGTGAAAAATTTAATCTTCCTTACCAAGAAATAACACAAAAAATACACGATTACAGAGCAAAACGAGTAACATCTTACTTGAACTTGGTAGATACAATCGTAAAGGAAAAATTTCAAAATTTCAAAACCGAATTGTGCGAAAGCAAAACTTCATTGGAGCAATTTCTGGCCATACTACCCAATAAATCTGATCTTAAGCAAAAATTACAAGATCTGTTAGACGGTGGAAATACTCTTAAGGACAACATAGCTCATTTCATCGAAGAAAACCTTTATCCTGGAGAAATTGATGTAAACATCATGACCAAAGTAGATAAAGATAATTTTGACAAAGACGAACAATTACCGATCGAGTTCAATGATGCTCACGCCTCTTTAAGAGGTTTTGCCAACAGTACATTAACTTCTTCCGTCGTATTATCAGCGGGAATGAATCCTAGATTATACAGCTATTTTGAAAGCTTTAATGACTTTTATCCAGACGCGTCCAACACCTTAAAAAAGAAAATTATCCTAAAAGTAAGTGATTATCGCTCTGCCATGATTCAAGGTAATTTTTTGGCAAAAAAAGGACTTTGGGTTTCCGAATACAGAATAGAATCGGGTTTAAATTGTGGGGGCCATGCCTTTGCAACCGAAGGACTTTTGCTAGGTCCCATCATGGAAGAATTCAAACAAAAGAAAGAGGAACTCATTCAAGCATCACACAGCTTGATGGTAAAAGCATTGGAGCAAAAAGGAATGCACGTACCGTCATCTCCGTTGGAATTAAAAATTACCGTTCAAGGTGGTGTTGGAACAGCAGAAGAGCATGACTTTTTATTAAACCAATATCAGGTAGACTCTGTAGGATGGGGTTCTCCTTTTCTATTGGTTCCGGAAGCGACATCAGTAGATGACGATACCCGAAAATTATTGGCAAATGCCAAAGAAGACGATTTTTATACCAGCCATATTTCTCCATTGGGAGTACCTTTTAACACCGTAAAAGGGACTACAAACGAATTATTCAAACAAAAACGTATTAATGAAGATAAACCGGGAAGTTCTTGTCCTAAAAAATTCTTAGCCCTAAGCAAAGAATATTCCAATAAAGGAATGTGCACTGCATCCAAGAAATATCAAGATATAAAACTAGAAGAACTGGATTTACGAAAAGAAACCATTTCGGAAGCAGATTTTAATGCCGCAAAGGAAAGAATTACCGAAAAAGCCTGTTTGTGTGTTGGCCTGGCCAATGCCTCTTTGATCGAGAATAACATAAAAATAAAAGGGCAGGCTCAAGGCGTTGTGGTTTGTCCAGGTCCAAATTTGGCTTATTTTGACCGTGTAGTTTCCTTATCGGATATGGTAAAACACATTTATGGAAATGCTTCAATAATAAGCACGGAACGACCTAATGTATTTATAAAAGAATTACAGATGTATGTTAAGTATTTTAAAGAATTGGTAGCTGATGCTTCTTCAGAAGTTTCGACACCTCAATTAAAAAAAATACATGCATTTAAGGACAATCTAATTGCTGGAATTGAATATTATAAAAATTTGCTTTCTGAAAATGACTTTTTTGAGCAAACTAAAACTGAGATTCAAAATCAATTGCAATTAAACAGCAATTTGTTAAATGCAATTCCGATTCCTGTTAGAAATTAGTATTTAGTCCCTGTTTTCCGTTTAAACGGTAGACTATAATTTAAAGAAACACCTGCTAGATATTTAATCTTGCAGGTGTTTTTTATGAAAAGAGAGCACTAAAACTGGTCACTGGAAACTACGATTGAACTATAAAAACTAAAGCTTCTTCGCCTCTTCCCAAAAAACATCCATTTCTGCAAGAGACATATCCATCAAGGACTTTCCTAACTCTCCTGCTTTACTTTCCAAATATTGAAATCGCTTGATGAATTTTTTATTGGTTCTTTCCAAAGCATCTTCAGGATTTACGTTTAAAAATCGTGCGTAATTGATCATCGAAAACAACACGTCCCCAAACTCAGCTTCTATTTTGTCTTGATTTCCTGATTCGATCTCCACTTGCAGTTCTTGCAATTCTTCCTGCACTTTGTCCCAAACCTGATGCGATTCTTCCCAATCAAAACCAACCCCTTTCACTTTATCCTGAATTCGGCTGGCTTTTACCAAAGCTGGTAAACTTCTGGGAACACCTTCCAGGACAGATTTTTTTCCTTCTTTTAGTTTCAGTTTTTCCCAGTTTTGTTTGACCTCTTCCTCATCCTTTACAATGGTATCGCTATAAATATGCGGATGACGATGAATGAGTTTGTCACAAATTTCATTGCAGACATCGGCGATATCAAAATCATTGGTTTCACTTCCTATTTTGGCATAAAAAACAATGTGCAATAACAAATCCCCCAATTCCTTCTTGACTTCGTTCAAATCATTGTCCAAAATAGCATCTCCCAGTTCGTAGGTTTCTTCTATTGTCAAATGGCGTAACGATTGAAGTGTTTGTTTTTTGTCCCAAGGGCATTTCTCGCGCAAATCGTCCATGATAGTTAACAATCGTTCGAAAGCCTGAAGTTGAAGTTCTTTACTCATTTTTGTTTATATTTTTTTAATCATTAAACTCCTTTTTCTAATGATTCCTGTAAAAATAAAAAAATCCTGTCAAGAAAAATATCTTAACAGGATAAATATAAATTACAATGTACAATCTATTCTTTAGCTTTTGCTTTTTTAGCAGATGCTTTTTTAACTTTTTCTTCAGCATCGGCTGATACAACTTCTTTTTTAGCAGCTGTTTTTTTGGCAGGTGCTTTTTTAGCAGGCGCTTTCTTTACTTCTTCTGCAATAGTTTCTTCAACCCCTGGAGATGCTTCCTCTGCTGCAACTGGAGCTTCATCTGTAACCAATCCTTTACCTTGAAGAATGTTATACCAATTTAAAACTTTTTTGATATCAGAAGGATACACTCTTTCTTCATCATAATTTGGCAGAATTTCTTTGAAATAAGCAATTAGTTTCGCGTTGTCTTCTTTATGAGAAATAGCTTGACCTTTGTTTTCTTTTGAAGCAATAGTTCTCATTATTTCAGCCAATGGTTTCTCACCTTCATACGTGTAAATTGAAATTTCAGACAACAAACTCACGTTGCTTTTTAAATTTACAGTGATTTTCTTTCCGTCCAATAATGATTCTGCCACAAAACCAGTGCGTGTTTGCACTTTCAATACATATAAACCTGGTTTCCCCGAGATGGATAATATTTTTTCTAAATTCATTTTTATGTTTTTTTGCTTGTTTTTGGTTCTTTTTAAATCTTACGTTTTTAGGTCACTAATCCATAACTATGAGGAACAGATTATAAAAAACTATCTTCCTTTTTTACCGAAGAATTTCATTCTATAATCTTGAAATGTTTTGCCTTCCAAGATATTTTTCAGTTTCTTTTGAATGAGTCGTTTTTTTAATGACGAAATTTTATCCGTAAACAAAATCCCTTCAATATGGTCGTATTCGTGTTGAATTACCCTGGCGATCAATCCGTCAAAAACTTCCGTTTTCATCACAAAATCTTCTTCGCAATATTCAATAGTTATTCTTTCATTTCTATAAACGTCTTCGCGAACATCAGGAATACTTAAACAACCTTCATTAAAACTCCATTCTTTTCCGTCTTCCTTCAACATTTTTGCATTAATAAAAGTTCTTTTGAAACCTTTTAACTCTTTTTGCTCAGTATCCGATAAATCTTCATCATCACTGAAAGGAGTTGTATCAATAACAAATAAACGAATCGACAAACCAACCTGTTCCGCAGCTAAACCCACACCACACGCATTGTACATCGTCTCGTACATATTGGCGATTGTCTCTTTCAAGTTTGGATATTCCGGAGTAATCTCCTCTCCTACTTTTCTCAAAACTGGATCACCATATCCTATAATTGGTAAAATCATTCTTTTTATATTAGGTATTATCTATTGTAAATCCTGGGTTTTTCCATAAAACTAGGATCGCAAAAATAGTAAAAAAATAGACAACGAATAATACTAGATTGACAATTAGTAAATTTTTACAATTTTAGATAAATTCTTATTCGTTTTTACATTGGACAAATAATACAATTCTTACCTTTGAATAGAATCCTATTTATTATGATTTCCCAAATTCAAAAATTCACAGACAGCTCAAATTTTTCAAATGCTTTAAAAGTAACTATTTCAACTGTAATCCCCGTTTTATTATTTTCCTCTTTGGGTCATTTTCAAATAGGTTTTACAATTGCACTTGGCGCTTTTTTTACATACCCAAGTGATATTGAAAGCAATCCAAAACACAAATTCAATGGCTTATTAGTAACTGCTTTCATCGTTTCTGGCGCTAATTTAATGGTTAATATTATCTATCCGTTCCAATGGATTTTTTATCCTTTTTTTGCCTCACTACTTTTCTTTCTTTCATTTATTTCTGTCTATGGGCAACGGGCCACATTGGTCTCATTCTCGGCACTACTTTCGGTTTCATTGGCTTTTGCCTATTTGCATAGCGGTTGGGAAATGCTACAATATTCAGGATTAATACTGGCCGGAGGATTATTTTACCTCCTAATTTCATATATTTTTTATTATATAAGACCCTATCGCTATGTTGAGTTACAAGTTTCGGAATGCATTAGTTTAACATCTAAGTATTTAAAATTAAGAGGGGACTTATGGACAATCAATGCCGATAAGAAGGCAATTATTGAAAAGCAGCTGCATCTACAGGTAGAATTGAATGCAATTCGTGATAACATAAGAAAAGTGCTTATAGGAAACCACAGCGCTTTTGGCACCTCCAATCAAAACAGAAAAATGCTTCTCGTTTTCATTTCTTTAACAGAAATATTAGAACTGGCATTATCTACTTCATTCGACCATGAAAAATTGCATCAGAAATTTGATAATCATCCGAGAGTACTAAAAACCTATCAAAATCTAGCCTATAATCTGGCTTCCACTTTAAAAAGACTCTCTAAAAGTATTGAAAACAGAACTAAATATATTTCAAACAGCACCTTAGATAAAGATGTTAAAGCATTAGAACTAGCCATAACAGCTTATGAAAATGAATTAGGAAAACCCGCTTCCTCAGAGGGCGTTCTTATGCTAACCACAATGTTGCATTATGCTGAAAAACAAATCGAAAAAATAAAAATTGTGGAACGGGCATTGACCTTAGCCACCAATTCTATCGATTTAAAGGGAAAAGACAAAGATTTGGAAAAATTCTTAACACCACAATATTATCCGTTAAGTACTTTGTCAGAAAATTTCAGTTTTTCATCTACCATTTTCAGACATTCCCTTAGACTAACCTGTACCGTTCTGATAGGATTTATTATTGGGGAAATTTTGCCTTTTCATAATGTGCATATGATATTACTGACCATTGTATTAATAATGAGACCCGGGTATGGAGTAACTAAAAAACGCACCTTTCAGCGTATTTTCGGTACAATCTTGGGAGGCATGATCGGATTTGGAATTATTTCCTTTTTACACAATGAAATCTTAATCAGCATTTTTGCTATCCTTTGCTTATTGCTGGGATTTTCATTTACGCAGATCAATTATAAAGTCAGTGCCACATTTGTCACTATGTATATTATATTTCTTTTTGGTATTCTATCTCCAAATATCATGGATGTTATTGAATATCGAGTAATCGATACCCTTGTCGGGGCGGTTTTGGCTTTTATTGCCAATCAATTTCTATGGCCTTCCTGGGAGTTTTTAAATGTTCCCGATTATTTGATAAAATCGATCAAAGCCAATCGAAATTATTTAAAAGAAATATCCCTTTTTTATAATAAAAAAGGAACTATTCCTACTTCATACCGATTGGCAAGAAAGCAGGCATTTATCGAAATTGGGAACCTAATGGCTTCTTTTCAAAGAATGGGACAAGAACCCAAATCAAAACAAAAGCAATTGCCGCAAGTTTACAAATTAGCGGTACTGAATCATACTTTACTTTCCTCCTCCGCTTCTCTTGGAACTTACATTCAAACTCACAAAACCACTTCGGCTTCTGTTGATTTTAATGCTGCGGTTGATGCAGTGATTAAAAATTTGGACGATGCCATAAACTTATTAAAACTGGAAAAAATAGATGAAATAACAGTTTCAAAAGAAGATCTGGCACTACGTTTTTCTGAATTAAAAAAAATCAGAATTCAGGAACTGATGAATGAAAACCATCCCGATGAAGATGCAATTCTTCCAAAAATGCAAGAAGTACAATTGATCATAGAACAATTAATCTGGCTGACCAATTTATCAGAAAGTATTTTGAAAAATACAAAAAATCTAATGGATTCTTAAATTAAGAATAGTGACTCATTTTAAAATCCCGTTTTAAATAAATTGGTGTTTTTAAAATTCCGCGTCACAAACTCGAAAGCGGCATTTAATACACTCCCCATAGATTTGGCATTTTTGAAATTCATATCATTGGTATAACGATACAATTCTAATTTTAATTGCTTCAAATTTTCTTCGGGAGCAATCCTGTCATTACCCATAATTTGCATTAAAGTCTTGATCCGATTTTCGGCTGAATGTATTCTTTTGGCCAAAACTGCCCGTTCTTCGTTTTTATACTGTTCTATCGAGCTATCCTGAAGTTTTTCCTTAACCAATTTTATCATCGGATAATTTTCTTTGAAAAACTGTGGGCGATACACCTTGAAATTACCCTCGAAACATTGCTGGTCAAAATCAATGGGACGTATTTTATATACCACCTGATCGAAATCATGAATAGGGACAATCACATAATTATAAGCACGCATATCTCCCAAAAGCCGAATCATGCAACGTTCATTAAACTTGACAAATTCTTTGGCAATTTGAGATTTCTCCATTTCGGTACAATTACTCAGCAACGTTTTCATAAAAACATCACCTGGAATACCTATAATATGCTCCTCAATTAAAGTGTCTTTGTAGACTAAAAAATTGATTTTATCCGGGGATAAAATATGTTCTAATTCTAAGCCATATACCCTGGAAGCATCTGCCTTTTTGATATAAAAATGTACATAGTTATCATTCAGAATATTTCTCACTTTAATTCGAAAAGGCTTAGAATTTCCAAATGTACAATAGTCGATAGCATCGATATTGAGGAATTTTACAGTTTCTAAATTCCCATCAGAGTGCAAAAGTGTATAGATTTTCTTTAAATTCAAATCGATTTCATTTCGTTCGAATTCACTATAATACACACGAATCCATAAGGTATCCTGATCATGTTTGTCAAATACCGCTACGGAGCCCGCAAACCGCAATAAATCATCATAAAAAATAGAAACTTTAGAGATACGATCAAATCGATCTAAATAATCCACTAGCGAATTATTTACAGGATAAGAAGGTTTTTTTAAAAGCATTATCGGCTCACTCATTTTCAATACATTTGAGGCAAATTTACATTAAAATACATTTAACAGTAACAAAATCAAAGGTTGAAAGTCTTATAACAAATTAAAAAGATATAAAAATTGGAAACAATACTTACCATCAGTAACCTTTACAAGAGATATGGCAGCGTACAGGCCTTAAAAAATGTTTCGTTCGAAATAAAAAAAGGAAATGTTTATGGAATTCTGGGGCCCAACGGAAGCGGAAAATCAACCACATTAGGCATTGTACTAAATGTTGTTAATAAAACTTCCGGCGAATACAGCTGGTTTGGTGGTAAAATACCAACGCATGAAGCATTAAAAAAAGTGGGAGCCATAATAGAAAGGCCCAATTTTTACCCTTATATGACTGCGCAGGAAAACTTAAAATTGGTATGCAAAATCAAAAATATCAACTATTCCAAAATACAGGAAAAACTCGAATTAGTTGGTTTGAATGATCGAAAGAACAGTAAGTTCAGCACTTTCTCATTGGGAATGAAACAACGTTTGGCAATTGCTTCTGCTCTATTGAATGATCCGGAAATATTAATACTAGATGAACCAACAAACGGGTTAGATCCGCAAGGAATACATCAAATTCGTGATATCATTAAGCAGGTTGCCGCACAGGGAACTACTATTTTATTGGCCTCTCATTTATTGGATGAAGTAGAAAAAGTATGTTCCCATGTTTTAGTTCTAAGAAAAGGTGAGATTCTGTATTCGGGTCTAGTCGATGGTATAATAATGAATGACGGTTTTTTTGAATTGAAAGCCGATGACACTGAACGTTTAATAGCCGTTCTAAAAACACATCCTGCCATTGAAAAAGTTGTTAACCAAGAAGAGACCGTTACTGTCTATTTAAAAAATAATTTGGAGGCTAAGGAATTAAACCAATTTATTTTTAATAACAACATTATTTTAAGCCATTTAGTAAAACGCAAAAACAGTTTGGAAGAACAGTTTTTAGAATTGACCAAAAAATAACGGTCAGTTAAAAACTGCTATACTAATCCTAATCCATAACTCTTAACTCACATCAATGAAACGACTTCTCTCTATAGAACTACAAAAAATTTGGTTAAACAAAGCCAGCCGTGTATTGACACTAACCTATTTCATTTTGCTTTCCTTTATTGCTTTTATTGCAGCTATAAAATACGAAATAGGACCTTTAAAATTTCAAGTGGCCGAAATGGGAATTTTCAATTTTCCATACATTTGGCATTTCAACACTTATATAGCTGCCATATTAAAATTGTTTTTGGCCATCGTGATTGTTTCGATGATGGCAAACGAATACAGTTATGGGACATTAAAACAAAACCTAATTGACGGTATGAGTAAAAAAGAATTCATTCTTTCAAAGTTTCTGACGGTTGTTGTTTTTGCGATTTGCTCTACAGTATTTGTATTTATTATGACGCTATTACTTGGATTCAGTTTTTCGTCCTATACTGAATTGAGTATTGTTTTTTCAGATTTAGAATATCTTTTGGCTTTTTTCATAAAACTCGTTGGTTTTTTCTCCTTCTGTTTATTTTTGGGCGTATTGGTAAAACGTTCTGCTTTTGCGCTTGGATTCCTATTGGTTTGGAATATAATTGAAGGAATTGCCAAGGGAATATTATCCTTTAAGATTTTCCCTGATTCTAATAATGCACAATATATCACACAATTCTTTCCTTTAGAATCCATGTCTAATTTAATCGTTGAGCCCTTTACAAGAACCTCTGTAGTAAAAACTATCGGTACCCAAATCGGAATAGAAAATATCAAGGATTACAGTGTTCACTTTTCTACTATTCTTATCGTTTTACTTTGGACGGCTTTATTCATGCTTATGTCTTATAAATTACTAAAAAACAGAGATTTATAATATCTTTGTAAAATGATGAGATCTGTAAAAACGGTTTTATTTTACACCCTAATTGGTTGCTTTATCAATAAGGCTACCGCGCAGTATATCACTGTAGACGATTCCAAAACAGCGCAAGAACTTGTCCAAAATATTTTGGTCAATAGTCCATGCGCCAAAGTTTCTAACTTTACTGTAAGTGGTAACTCCTATAGCTCCGGGCAGAATAGTTATGGCTATTTCAATTCTGGAGCAAGTGGTTTTCCTTTTTCGGAAGGAATTCTCTTGAGTACATGGAATGCCGATAATTCTGTAGGTCCGTTTGTCACTACTGAAGGTGGAGGAAGCAAATCATGGGTGGGTGATCCTGATTTGGAACAGGCTTTAGGATTGACAAAAACAATTAATGCCACAGCCTTAGAATTCGATTTTATACCGTTGACCAACTTTTTAAGTTTCAATTACATATTTGCTTCCAATGAATACCAGATTTACTTTCCTTGTGTTTATTCTGATGGGTTTGCTTTTTTAATAAAAGAAAAAGGAAGTTCGGATAATTACACAAACTTAGCGGTACTTCCCGGAACCACCACTCCAGTTTCATCCGAAAATGTTCATCCCATAATAAAACCCTATACCGATAACAATGGGAACAATTATTCCGGATGTCCTCCAATAAACGAATCCTATTTTAACGGTTTTAATACTCTTACAAGTCCAATTAATTATGCTGGCCAGACCAAAGTAATGACAGCCCAAACTAACGTTATTGCTGGCAAAACTTATCATATCAAGCTGGTTATCGCCGATGATGCCAATGAATATTACGATTCGGCCGTTTTTCTTCAGGCGGGGAGTTTTGCCCAAAAAATAGACTTAGGGGCCGATCGGACTTCTAGCAGCAGCAATCCCATTTGTTATGGGGAAACTCTTTTCATTGACACAAAACTTCCGTCTACATATACCTACAAATGGTTTAAAAACAATATTGAACTTATAGGACAAACAAACTCTTCATATACGATTACAGATTCGGGGACATATCGTGTTGAAGCTACATTGACCCCAACAACCTGTGTGGCTATCGGTGAAATCAAAGTAGAATATGCACCAGAAATCAAATTGAACAACACTTTTCTAACGCAATGTGATGATAACGGAGATGGTATATCCGTTTTTAATCTGACCAAGGCAGACAATATAATAAAAAACAATGATGCGAGTTTAAGCAGTATAGTGTATTACCCTACTTTAGCAGAAGCTCGAACGCAAACTAATGCCATAACGAATCCCGCTTCTTATCCGAATACAATGACCGATCAAATTGTCTTTGCAAGAGTTGCTAATATTTATGGATGTGTAGAATTTGCAGAAGTGAAACTTCAAATTTCAAATAATACTATTGCTCCTCAAAAACCAATAACTATATGTGAAGACCGACTCACGGGCTATACCTATTCCGATCTTAATTCCACTGTAACACCACAAGTTTTAAACGGCTTGCCAGCCGGGCTGATCGTTGAATATTATTCGACCCTGAATGATGCCGTTTTACAAAAGAATCCATTGCCAAATGATTACGGCTACATTACTGAAGTTAATCGACCAACTATCTATGCACGAATCATAAATGGCACTGATTGTTATGGAATCATTCCCGTACCTTTCTTTATGGTTTCTTTTTTCCCCTCAAATTTTCAAGATGAAACTTTAGTACTTTGTGACGGAAAAACAGTAAACCTAGGGGTTTCAACAGGGTTTAATTCCTATTTATGGAATACGGGAGCGACAACGAACACAATTGTCGCAGCCAATGCGGATATTTATACCGTGACTGTTACAAATGAATACGGATGTGAAGCTTTGAAAACATTTACAACTATCCCATCAGAAATAGCAGCGATTACAGGAGCAACGATAAATGATTTTGCAGGAAATGAAAATTCGGTTTCACTACAATATATTGGAACAGGCAATTATGAATTTTCGCTTGACGGATCTTATTTTCAGCCAGATCCTCTTTTCAAAAATGTTGCGCCTGGAACTTATTTGGCTTATGCTAATGATAAAAATGGATGCGGTATTTCGCCCCCTTATCCTGTTTACATATTAGATTACCCTCGTTATTTCTCTCCAAATGGTGATGGATATAATGATTCTTGGAAAATAAAGAATCTTAGTTTACTCCCCCAATCCACCATAACCATTTTTGACCGATATGGTAAATTACTAAAACAACTTAGTACCCCCGAAAGTGAATGGAATGGAACTTTTAATAACCATTTACTTCCTGCGGATGATTATTGGTTTAATGTAACTTTCCAAGACGGAAGAATAATCAAAGGCCATTTTTCTTTAAAACGATAAAATTCACCGAATCTTTTTCGGTATGTCCCACATCTTTTAATTCCAAAATTAAAAATCTTACTATTTTAAAAGCTAATTTCTTAACGCAATAACTTGCTATTACTCATGAATTTAGAGCAAAACAGGCCTATAAAAAAACCCATTCGAATTAACGAATGGGTTTCTGTTATTTAAAGAATAAAATTAGATTTTAAATCTTTTTCTATCTGTTTCTGTCAAATATATTTTTCTCAAACGAATAGATTTTGGAGTTACCTCAACATACTCATCTTTTTGAATGTATTCTAAAGCTTCCTCTAATGAGAAAATGATCGGAGGAATAATTCTCGCTTTTTCATCATTTCCAGAAGAACGAACGTTAGATTGTTTTTTCTCTTTAGTTACGTTTACACACATATCATCACCACGAGAGTTTTCTCCAATTACCTGACCTTCGTAAATTTCGGCATTTGGTTCAACAAAAAACTTACCACGATCTTGCAATTTATCGATAGAATAAGGAATAGCTTTCCCTTTTTCCATAGAAATCAATGAACCTTTGTTACGTCCAGCAATTTCTCCTTTGTAAGGTTCGTATCCTATAAAACGGTGTGCCATAATAGCCTCACCAGCAGTAGCCGTAAGCAATTGATTACGCAATCCAATAATTCCACGTGATGGAATATTAAATTTTACAATCATACGTTCACCTTTAGTTTCCATACTCAGCATTTCACCTTTACGCATAGTAACGAACTCAACCGCTCTACCTGAAAGAGTTTCTGGTAAATCAATTGTCAATTCCTCAATTGGCTCACATTTTTTACCATCAATTTCTTTGATGATAACTTGTGGTTGACCAATTTGTAACTCATACCCTTCTCTTCTCATTGTTTCAATAAGAACAGACAAGTGAAGTACACCACGACCAAAAACCATAAACTTATCAGCAGAATCAGTTTCACCTAACTTCATTGCTAAGTTTTTCTCTAATTCCTTTGTTAAACGCTCTCTAATATGACGAGAAGTTACAAATTTACCCTCTTTTCCAAAGAAAGGAGAATCGTTAATTGTAAACAACATACTCATTGTAGGCTCATCAATATCAATTGTTTTCAATGCTTCTGGGTTTTCAAAATCAGCGATAGTATCTCCAATTTCAAATCCTTCAACACCAATAATTGCACAAATATCTCCAGCAATTACTTGTTGTACTTTTTTACGACCAAGACCTTCAAAAGTATGAAGTTCTTTAATTCTAGATTTCATTACAGTACCGTCTCTTTTTACTAATGAGATTGGCATACCTTCATTCAAAACACCTCTTTCAAGACGACCAATAGCGATACGACCTGTAAATGCTGAGAAATCTAAAGAGGTAATCAACATTTGTGGTGTTCCTTCAGAAACTTTAGGAGCTGGTACATTTTCAATAACCATATCCAACAATGCTTCAACATTATCAGTTACGTTTTCCCAATGGTCAGACATCCAGTTATTTTTAGCAGATCCGTAAACCGTTGGAAAATCCAATTGCCATTCTTGAGCACCTAATTCAAACATTAAGTCAAAAACTTTTTCATGAACTTCTTCAGGAGTACAGTTTTCTTTATCTACTTTATTGATTACAACACAAGGTTTAAGACCTAAGTCAATCGCTTTTTGCAATACAAAACGGGTTTGCGGCATTGGTCCTTCAAAAGCATCCACAAGCAAACAAACTCCATCAGCCATATTCAATACACGCTCTACTTCACCACCAAAATCGGCGTGACCGGGAGTATCTATAATATTGATTTTTGTTCCTTTGTAAACTACAGAAACATTTTTAGAAGTAATAGTAATACCTCTTTCACGTTCTAAGTCGTTGTTATCAAGGATTAGGTCACCTGTGTTTTCGTTGTCACGAAATAACTGACAGTGATACATAATTTTATCAACCAAAGTTGTTTTACCGTGATCGACGTGGGCAATAATTGCAATGTTTCTAATAGATTCCATCTGTGATTTTTAATGGGTGCAAAGGTACACTTTATTTTGACATAAAAAACCTTTATGCAATAGTTTGCATTTTGTTAACTTATTAGATATCAAAGCATGTTACAAAAAGACAAATGCCTTAAAATAAGTTTTGTATGAATTTTATATAGATTAACAATAATTATTTATATTTGAGTAATGAAAAACAAAACCAACCAAATAATCACAATTTACGTTCTCATCTCCATGTTTATGGCAATACTTTTCCATAAACTATTACAAAAATACTTTCCTTATGACAATCATACTTTTTATAATTTCCTAAAAGACATCCTTTTCGTTTTATTTACAGGATTACTTTTTAAATATATTTTATCAAAAAATGATAAAAGGAATTCTGTCATTTTCGAAAAACTAAAAAAAACAAATGAAGAAATAAAAGAATCCAATGACAAATACAACATCGTTGCCAAAGCGACAAGCGATACTATTTGGGATTGGAAAATCCAAGAAGACCACATCTCTTGGAATAAAGGTATTGAAGGGATTTTCGGATACAAACAGGATCAGGTTGGCAACAGTTCAAAATGGTGGTTCGAAAAAATCCATCCCGAAGACAGCATCAAAATGTCCATTAAACTCTATTCTTTTTTAGAACAAAAAACAGAAAAATGGCAAGACCAATATCGTTTTAGATGCGCCGACGGTTCTTACAAATACGTTTTAGACAGAGGGTTCCTGCTTAAAGACGAAAATGGTAAAGCCATAAGAATGATTGGAGCGATACAAGATATTACCAAGCAAAAAGAGGAAGAACAACGTCTTAAACTGCTAGAAACGGTAATTACACAAACAAAAGACTCCATAATCATTACCGAAGCCGAATCAGACAATGACACAATCCCGAAGATTGTCTATGTAAATCCAGCATTTACGATAATGTCTGGATACCAATCTAATGAAATCATTGGCAAATCACCGAGTATTTTTGTCGGCCCAAATTCTGATATTTCTGAGTACAATAACTTAATCAAAGCCATAAAAAACAAAACCGAATATTTAATAGAAACCATCAGTTATAAAAAAAACAAAGAAGAATATTGGGTGCGATTTTCCATGATTCCTGTATATAACGCAGAAAAAGAACTCTCACATTGGATTTCAATACAAAGAGATGTTTCAGAAGAAAAAAAGCAAGAAAAAGAAAAAGAACAGCTTATCCGAGAATTAACCCAAAACAACAAGGACTTAAAACAATTTTCATACATCACCTCCCATAACCTTAGAGCACCATTATCAAACCTAACGGGGCTATTACATCTACTGGAGGACATCCCAATAGAAAATACTGAATTAAAAGAAATTTTAGATGGTTTTCAAAAATCAACTCATTTATTAAATGAAACGATTAATGATTTGGTTAAGGTAATCATCATCAAAGACAATCCTTCAATCAAAAAAGAGCCTATCCCACTTAAAGAAGTGTTTGAAAACGTGTTTACCCAGCTTAATTCCCAAATTGAATTACACCAACCTATTATTAACTTTAATTTTGACAAAAAATCGGTGCTAAATACAAATAAAACCTATTTAGAAAGTATTTTACTCAACTTATTAAGTAATTCCTTAAAATACAAATCAGAAACCCGACAACTCAAAATAAACGTTTCCACACACGAAATAGATGATTCTGTTGTTCTTCTTTTTAACGACAATGGAATAGGAATCGATTTAGAAAGAA